>AR_comb_assmDRAFT_10044594_pt1 | contig 47964 bp, 62 predicted proteins | sample ArasoioldDNA_FD_10543 | JGI IMG/M metagenome (IMG submission 10543) | reverse complement strand
TATTTATGTGTATTGATTATATGTAAAAAAAAAAAAAAAAATAAAAAGAAAGCACAACCCACGACTACCCTCACTCCCCCCTATGTGGTGGTATACCCTTAGGAGGGCGAGGGAGGGAGGGAGAGACTTATCTAGTAAGTAAAGACTAGGCGCACAGAATACAAGTTTTACTCTTGACAAATTACATGCACAGAATACATGTATGGTTCTGTATGACATCAGACATCATACAACTTGCACAGAATGGGCGCACAGAACAGAAGGGCGTCGGACTCTGGGGCAGGTAGGGCCAGGCAGGGCGGGGAGAGGAGCCAGCAGGACGCTGGCCCCCATGTAAAGGTTAGTTGGTGGACATCAGCGTGTCCAGCGCGAACATCTTGCGCTGGTAGTCATACTCGGCGGCCTGCTTGATGGAAAGGCCGATGGTATCCTTGATACGGCGCAGCTCCATGTAGCGGACGTAAGAGTAGATGTAGTGTGGCATCGTGCGGACTTTGTTCTTCATTGTGTTACCTCAGTGTGAGAGAGTAGAATCCGGGCTGTCATGTAGACCAGCCCGGAGTGTGTAGAGACTACTTGCTGGCCCCGTCGTCGGACCACTTGAGTCCGAGCACCGTCTCCGCAGTCGCACGCGCTTCGGCCACGGTGTACTGCTTGGAACCGTCCTTGTTCTTCATGAGCATCAGCGTGTCGAAGATGTTCTTGAGCTTCAGGTCGTCGTCATTCTCGGCAGTCGGAATGATACGGCCCAAAGAATCGAGCTTCGCCGTCCCTGCTTTCTGACGCGCGTTGGCCTTGCGCTTCGCGTTGACGAAATCGACGATATCCGCGTCCTTCGGATACTCATTGACTTCCTTGACGCTCGCGATATCAAGCAAAGCATCGTACGTCACTTCGTATTCGATGCTGGCCGGAAGAGGCGCGAATCCTTCCTTGACCTCCAGCTTTGTCAGCGGCCTGCCATGGGCGTTCGCCATCGTCGCGGTGAAAGTCTCTGTCTTGATGTTCGCCATACTGTATCAGCTCCATGTTACCGGAAGCACCATGCATCCGGGCCTTTCACGCTTGCCGGGAGTCGCCGTTAGCGCCGTCCCTAATCTTGGCGGCGTGGGCTGCGTCTTATCGGTTCGCCTCTCGGCTCGCCTTGCGCTCCATTGCCGCAAGACAAGAATATCACGGGGCCAGTCCGGTGCAACATCTTTTTCAGGTCCGGCCACATTTTTTTTTCGGTCGCCCGGCTGAGCCCATACCGTGGCGTCAGGCTTTACATGTAAGTGCGTATGCGCTAGTGCGTGCGCTAACGTATACGTTGCGGCCCGGCTTGACAGGCACAGCACAAAGGGCTTTGCTCTTTCAAGGACTTTGCTTCGCAGAGTGCTTTACTTTGCAAAGCCGAGTACTTTGCGCTGTAAACACCCCAACATATGGTATGAGCCAGTGGGTATACCCCTGTATATTGGGGGTTGACAAACTTTCTCGAAGGGGCTTGCCTGAAATAACATGCCATGAGAAATACATATTAAAAATGGGTCCCATATTCTGTAGAAAAGGAGGTAATAGGTACTAAGGGAAAGAATCTTCCATAGGGGAGAATCAAGAAAAATACCGGGTCTAAACCGTTGATTGTCAACGACTTAGGGGGACAGGTGATTTGACAGCCGTGCTAGGCTGGTAGTGACGGAGAGCACCCGTCCATTCCCTAAGTTGCTATACATGTAATTTCAATAGTGGGGGATGAGTTATGCCTATTGGAATCGTAACTGATGATGACTTCTTACGAGAACTAGAGTCCTATAAGGACAATAAATCTCCTGAACCCACACGCACTCCGGTAGTCGAAGTACTCGACAAACCTGGTAGGAAAGAAGGAGACACAAACATTCCAGACAGTCTCCGCAAAATCATCGGAGAAACGTCAGTCCTCGAAGGTAGGAAAGCAGCACTAGGACTAGCGGGAATGTTCGGCATCTCTCCATCATCCGTAAGTGCGTACGCTAAAGGTGCGACGAGTACGACGAGCTACAATGAACCGAAGAAGTCAATCATAGAACACATTACGAAATCAAGGAAGCGCGCTATCAAGAAAGCCCAACACGTACTCAATAGTGCGATGGGCGCGATAACGCAAGAGAAGTTAGACTACGCTGATGCGAAAGACCTTAGTACCATAGCTAAGGACATGAGCGTAGTCATTAAGAATCTTGAGCCCCCAGCTCCTCCTTCCTCAGCTGAATCAAACAACAACCAACAGTTCGTAATCTTCGCTCCTCAATTCAGAGATGAGCGTAGCTTCGAGCATATCACCGTGCAGGAGTAGTTCATGGCGAATGGCTGTCCACCACCGATTCCAGCTCATCCAATCGTAATCCCACCAGATTCCATTGGACCTGGAGTTCCGTCGCATCCAATCGTACTTCCTCCACCGCGTCCTGAACATCCAATCGTTATTCCTCCGGGAGCTATTGACCCTGGACCCCCGCTTAAGCCTGAACATCCGATTGTGTTGCCACCATACACACCGGAGCATCCCATCGTCATTCCGCCGGGTAGTGTAGGACCAGGCATTCCTACACATCCAATCGTGCTACCTCCAACACTTGTGGCACCTCCTCCCACTGAAGGTGTTCCTCTGTTGGAAGAAAAGCCTGACGGCGCATTCACGATGTTGTGGCAGCCGGGTGTCGGTTACATCCTCGTGAAGATCGATTGATTGATTGAAGGACAGGAACTAGTTGAATGGACACGCACTTATGATGGGCTGAGTGCGTGTCCTCTGAATCCATCATCCCATCAGTTCAATGTAGGAGATACATCATGCCAGTCACACGAATCGATGCATTCAAACCAGTCCTTCTCTCATCTCCTGCATTGTCAGTGACGATGGAGCAGATGGTTCTAATCCGCAAAGTATTGGAAGTTGCATCATCCGATACACAGTTCGTGAATAAAGCATTCGATGCAATCATGCTAATTCTGACTGCGGGAATCACCAAAGTTCCTACAGTTGGTACAATCAATCCATCTACGGCAGTAGCAGGTTCAGGGACAGTTCAGCTCACAGTCACGGGAACTGAGTTTACTAACACATCAGAGATTGTATGGGTTGGCTCACCTGTAGCTACTACATACGTGAGTGCGACGGAACTGAAGGCAACAGTCAATGTGCCGGCTCAGACTGTTAAGATTCCTGTCAGAGTTCAGACGGGTAATATCATTTCTGACCCGAAAGACTTTGATGTAACTGCTCCTGTCTAACTGGAGTAGAACATGCCCATCCAATCAATTCCATTCGGCCCACCCGCGGTATTGACGCAGAACACTGTGTTCGCTCTACCTGCGGCTAAGGCTACAATCTTCACGGCAGATACTACTCCTGCACTTGAAATCTCAAACACGAGTGACTTCGCTGCTAAGTCCACCGTAACATTGACCGCTGGTTCTGCTGTAGTGGGTGGAGGATTCATTCGCTCTACGGGTGCGTCTCCTGTAACGATTGTATTGAAACGGGATTAACTTCCCAGAGCTGGAAGTGAGGACAAAGTGCCTATCGATAAACCGTACGCTTATCACAAACCAAGTTCACGAGGACTGGAGGCAATTACTAGACTGAGAGAAAAGTTCAGTGAAATGGAGCAAGTGATTAGAGAAGTATGTCCACCATCACGGCATACATCACTAGCAATCACTAACAATGAACAGACAGCGATGTGGGCAATTAAAGCTGTTGTGTTCAATGATGAAGATTCAGAGGTGGAGGTATGACTTTCTACAGAGTTGCCATCATAGCATGCGCGCTCGCAGTAGGATGCACCCGAATCACAGTACCAACTCAACCATCAGACAGAATCAATACGACTCCAATCGTCCCAACTAATCCGACTAGTCCAGTTCCAATCAGCAAGACGAAGATTGAACTGAGAGTCACAGGTAATGCGAATCAAGTGCGCGTCCGCACAAGTAATCCACAGGACGGACTGATTCAAGTCATTACCACACTTCCCTACCTCACATCATTTGAAATCACCGAAGAAACATTCTTCCTCACACTAGACGTAACACCTCTCAGTTACCCGGCTAATATTCAATTCCCATTCCTGTCAGCACAGATATTCGTTGACGGGAAACTATTCAGAGAAGCTACATCGGGTGACTGGTTCCTGAATACGCTATCAGTAAATGGAACCTGGAGGCGATAGTGCCACAGAAGGGAATAGGACCATCGATACTTCCATTCAATATGGAACCGATGCCTTCCCATCAGCCTGCACCAATGGCACCGATGGCTTCTCATCCTATTGCACCAACTACTCCACCACCAATAGACTATAGCACTAGAGCATACGATATGGGTAAGGGCGCACTACAAAGTCTAGCTAATACTGGACTTATGATTAACGATTCTGGCTTTCCATTCATGGCAGACCCAGTACGGAATAACTTAGAGGCATGGGCTACACCGCAAACTGGACATCAATTCATGGGCCAATTCTTCACTGACCTAGCTACACCTGGTCCTGAAGAATTAGCTCTACTAGGAGGTAAAGCTATTAAGGGCGCGCCATTACTAGGAATGGCAATGGCTGACTTTGATAAAGTCGCCGCACGAATGGGTAAACCTGCTGGCTCTATTACTTCAAAACTTGAACATAATATCAATGAGAATGGGGAGTGGGAACCTTGGGCATTTAAGGTTATGGACTCTCATCCTTATCCTGGTGAAATAGGAGGTATATCATTCAAGAATAATCCTGTAGAGAACTATTTGTCAGTAGGTTCTACATGGTCAAATAGAAACTATCACAATGCAGGACTCGGTACTGCGATGTATAAGGATGCTATGGAAAAAGCACAGGAATTAGGATATCAGGGAATAGCATCAAGGACAAGTATGCGTGGTCCATTCTCTAATGAAATCTGGAACAGACCCGGAATTGAAACTAAAAATCTAGGTACTCGGGGCTGGCCGGAAACATACGAGTTCATGAAGGAATACATTCCAAGAGGTAAGGATTGGGAAGGAACTCATCTAGAGAAATTATTCACAGCAGATAGACTAGGCGATAAGCCAATGATTCCTGAAGTTAAGAACACTCTACTAGACGAAATGAGAAGTCATCCAGTACCATTTGAAACTAGACCAAGACCTGACCCATATGCAGTAGCCATAGGTCCAAAGCCACCACCTCCTCCGACTTTTGAGGAACAGATGGCAGCACTTATAGAGGAAGAAGCAAAGAAACATAAGCAATTTTATTTGCCTGAAACTTTCGATGCAAGCCGCTTTTATTATCCTGGTAACAAGTAGGAGTCAAAGATGCCAATGCAACCAATCGGTGGTATGCAACCAATGCAAGGACGACCACCAATGAATGGACCTCAACCAGTTAGAGGAATAGGTCCATCGCCGGGTGCTATGCAAGGAATGGCACCACCTGTAAGTGGTCCACCACCTAACATGAGTCCTATGCCGATGGGTGGACCTATGCAACCACCCATGAATGCTCCAATGGGACCACCCATGCAAGGTATGGGACCAATGCAGGGAATGGGTCGTCCTCCCATGCAAGGAATACCTCCGGGACCACTACAGAATAGACCTCCAATTCCTGCTCCCCCACAAAATCCAATGGGAATGCAGCGTCAACCATTTCCTGGAGTACCTGTAGGTCCACAGATGGGTAATAGAATGCAGGGACCACCCATGCAAAGAGGACCACAGGATATGGCAGCATACAGACAGGCAGGTACAGCGGCAGGTAATGATATGTCGTGGATGGATAATCCTGCTAATCTTTCACTGGGTCCACGTCGCTAATAAAATGGAAACTCAGGCACCAGTAATTGACCGGAATCAGTGGAAGCCTGAGCCAAAACAGGAAATCTTTCTCTCAATTCCAACTACAGTAAAGGAAGCATTCTATGGAGGTGGTGCTGGTTCGGGTAAAAGCGACGTGCTCTTGCTCTATGGAATTGTCCATCGATGGCACGAGCATCCTCTGTTCAAACAAGTATTCATGCGAAGAACATTCCCTGAACTACGTAATGAAATTATTCCAAGAAGCCGTGAGTTGTATCGAAAGTTCGGTGCGACTTTCAATAAAACCGACATGTGTTGGACTTTCCCACGTCCCGACCAAGCTGGTAGTGGATTTACTAATGGCGGAGCAATGATTTTCTTGGGTCATTGTGAGAATGAGGACGACGTTCATAAATATGACTCGATGCAAATCAATCTCTACTCGCCGGACGAACTCACGTCATACACGGAATGGATTTACAACTACATCGGATTTCAGCGAGTACGTTCACCTACTAGAGAATTACCTGCTATCATACGCGCGGCAGGTATGCCGGGAGGAATTGGACATACTTGGACTTACAAGAGATTCGTTAAGCCTGCTCCGGAGGGCGGTAAAATCATTCATGGTAAGGGGGGCAATAAGCGAATCTATATTCACGCAACTCTTAAGGACAATAAGCACATTGACCCTACATACAAACAGTCACTTCAGGGTATTACCGTTGAAGCGGAACGGAAAGCGAAAGAACTCGGTGATTGGGAGTCATATCAAGGGCAGGTATTTGACGAGTTCAGGGACCATAAGTTCGAAGATGAACCGGATAACGCATTACACGTAATTCCTCAATTCAATATTCCTGAATGGTGGCCGCGTTTCATCGTTGGTGACTGGGGATTTAGAGCGATGACGTGGGTGGGTTATGCCGCTGTATCGCCTACTAAACGAGTCTACATCTACAGGGAACAATATTGGGTCAAAACCAAAATCTCTGCATGGGCACCCGAAGTTAAGCACTACATCAACCAAGAACATCCAAGATTTATTAGATTCTGTAAATCTGCTGGTCAAGATCGTGGACAAGAGCATACCATTCAACAGCAAATTGAGGAAGAACTGGATACGCAAATTGAACTCTCGCAGAACACTCCTGGCTCACGAGTTACGGGTAAGATGCTCATCCACGAATACCTCCGATGGACTCCCAAAGTTCAAAATCGGCAAGAGATAGGCGCGTACTCTGAGGAGTACGCACTCTGGATAATGAGAAATAGGGGAATGAAGGAATACAAGTCCTATATTGATTCATTTGCTCCGCAGGAGCAAGAGACAAATATACCACGACTCCAAATCTTCGAGAATACATGTCCAATTCTTATTGATGCCATTAAGGCTTGTAGTTACGATAAGCCGAAAAACAACAAACCTGCCGAAGATATAGCAGAGTTTGAAGGTGATGACCCGATAGATGGACTGAGATATTTGGTAGATGCTGCCGAATCGTTGTTTGATGAAGCTAATGTTGAGTTCAAGCGCGTGCAAGCACAGCAAGCACTCACAGACAAGCTAGAATCAAGCCAGGATTGGACTGCATTCTACCGTAACGCTGCAAAGATGGAGTCGGACGAGGCTGCAATGTATCGTCCTGTAGCTCGTTATCGCCATTAGGAGTAAGAATGCCTCCTCCTGATGAGTGGCCGAAATATGTTCCATCTGGACTATCACCGTGGTTCTCACGGGAGAGAGTACAGAACTTATTGGATGATGTATTAAGGAATAAGAATTTACTTCCCACATTAGATATATGGCATAAACTATCAGGAACTAATCCTCCGCTGAAAACTCCCAATGTTTATCAGGGAGAAGGCGGAAATAATCCATCTCAAGTCAGTGCAATATTTTCCGCATTGGAAAAATATCCTGAAGTTGCAAGTCATGTTAGAACTATCTATACTGGAAATGATAAATATATGGATCCTGATACATATGGTCTAAATCATCCTGCACTAGGCAGAATAGATTTAAGGGGAGTTAATCCAAATACTGGTAAACCATTTAGTACTGAATATAATATGAATGTTATTGCTCATGAATTATCTCATAGTGCAGGGATACGTGACTTTAGTGGTAAACCAAATGCATATGATGTTGGTGGTTTAGCTGGATTACTTGCTCCCGAACGTGGAGATATTCATTTGTTTGATGAAGCGTGGGATAAATCTCCCGAGGCAAGCAGATGGACTTATAATCCACCGCCTCCGCTTCCATACGATGAAAAATATGATTTTGATACTAGATTTCCGTATCAGGAAAAATCAACAGGAATTGGACCGTCACGTAAGTTTAAGCCGGCTTTTTAATCATGATTATCTCAGAATTGCTCAGAAAGTGGTTCGGGCTTGTCGCTCCATCATGTAGTACGTGCGAGGTTTTGCGCGAACAACTTGCACACAGCGAGAACGAACGACGCAACTTACTGGACCGACTCTTGACGAAGGACAGGCCCGAAGCACCTCCTGAGAAGGAAGAACTCGAACCACTTAAAACTACAAACTATGTGCCTTGGCATGTGAGACAGCAGATGATGGAAGCTGAAGATAGACAAAAGGCTAGACTAATGAAAGATAGGGCTAAAGAAATCGAGGACTTGGAGAAGGAACTCGGTATCGGGAGTACGGAAGATGCCAGCAAAGTCTCCTAGACAATACAGATTCATGGCTGCAATCGCTAATGGTGAGACTCCCAGGAAGGGAATTGGACCATCAGTTGAAGTAGCCAAAGAGTTTGTGCGTAAAACTCCCCACGCACTTCGGAAACAGTGGTCGCGTAGAGGAGATAAGTGATGGATCTCATCCTTCTCGTGCTAGTCGTCGCACTCATCGGTTTCGCTGTGTGGGTAATCACCACTAAAGTACCCATGCCCACGGGATGGCCTATCGCAATTCAAGTCATTGCACTAATCATCGTCATTCTCTATCTTCTCAGTAGATTCAGTGGCGGCTTGCCGAACATTCTTCCTGGGAGATAACCAATGGGATTCTGGAGCGGACTTAAAAACATTGCACTAAAAGCCGCACCAATCGCAGCGGCATTCATTCCAGGAGTGGGGCCACTTGCAAGTATGGCTATTTCTGGTGCTGCTAATGCTGCATCTAAGAAACTATCAGGAGGCAGTTGGAAAGATGCTGCAATCTCTGGTGGAATCGGTGCTGCTACAGGTGGCGCACTAAAGGGTGGATTGGGTCCATCCGGTTCAGTTCTCAATAAAATCACTGGTAAGGGAATAGGTAGTGTCCTTGCTCCTGGTGGTAAAACTGGTGCAATAATCAATAGTGCTAAAGACATTGTTGGTGGTATAGCTCAGGCTAAAGGAACCTCACAACCATCTAATACACGGACTGCACCTGCACCATCAGGAAATACTAGAACTGCACCGACTACAGGATTGGGACCATCAATGAACGCATTCGGTAATGCACTAACTGGTGGTAGTAGAGGTGCGGTGAAGGACCAGGGATTCCGTAAGGGATACGATGTGAACGTCCTCAATCCAGACACAGAGGATGAAGAAGGTAATACAGTTCCGGGCACGACTACTACACTCAGAATGCCGAAGATTACTTCATCCTACGCAGGATACCAGAGAAAGCAGAATCAGCCTAATCGTGCTCAGGGTAGAGGACAGAACAGTGCCTCATACTGATAAAGAACTCTCAGAAGAATTAAAGACGGCTCTAAAGTGCATCATCGACCACTTCGATGATGAGGATAGAGCTGTCCGTGATAGGCAGATTCGTGTATGGCGTAAACTCAAGTTGGCATGGGAGAACATTCATCATGTCTATTTCAGTGAAATCGCACATGACTGGCGCATACCAGACTCTCAGAGAGCAGGTGAAGATACTGACCAAGGTTACTACGACAAACCAGTCAACATTCAACGGGCCTACCTGGAGTCAATCATTGCTGCTCTCAGTGTTAATGTTCCTCCTATCGTCTGTTATCCTGACGATGCAGAGAATCCTCTCGACAGACTGACGGCAACTGCTGGCGATAAGATTTCTACACTCCTTTTCAGGCATAATAATGCCAATATTCTTTGGCTTCGTTCTCTCTTTATCTATTGCACTGAAGGACTGATTGCATGTTACACCTATCCTAAGCGCGATGCGTCTTATGGAACTTACAAAGAGAATAAATATGAGACATACAATGAACTTCATGAGATGTCAATCTGCCCACTCTGTCAGGCTAATATGGGAGATAAGCTAATCACACAGAAACAGGAAGATAAAGCTAATCCTGGAGATGAAGATGCTCTTGTGAATGACTTGATTGAAAATCGAGAGATGGATATCTGTCCACAATGTGCTCAGATGGTCATGCCTGATATTCAGGAACAGAGCATGCCCATCACGAAACTCATTGAGACTAAGAATGAACCGAAATCTCGCGTATGCATGGAGGTATTTGGTGGACTGAATGTGAAAGTTCCCGTGTGGGCGCGTAATCAGAAGGATTGTCCTTATCTCATCTACTCATATGAAACTCACTTTTCAAATGTCATGGAGGAATATCCTGAATTGAGGGATAAAATCCAGAAAGGCTCATCCAACTACGACCTCTATGAACAATGGGGGCGTACTTCGCCTCAGTATAGAGGGGAGCATCCAACTAATAACGTCACCGCTAGAAAAGCATGGCTCAGACCAGCCAGCTTTAATATCGTTGACCAGGAAATGACGGATGAACTGCGTAAGAACTTTCCAGATGGAGTCAAAGTTGTCGTTGTGAATGATGAAGTGTGCCATGCTGAGAATGGTTCACTTGATGATTGCTGGACGATAACTCAGAATCCCCTCTCAGACTATCTACACTTCGACCCAATCGGTGTATTGCTGAATCCAATTCAGGATATCACTAATGATTTGGTCTCACTAACCGTTCAGACTATCGAACATGGCATCCCACAGACATTTGCTGACCCGAAAGTAGTTAATTTCAAGGCATATCGTGAATCTGAGGCAATTCCAGGTGGAATCTATCCTGCTACGCCCAGGAGTGGCAAGAATGTAGGAGATGGCTTCTATGAAGTCAAAACTGCCACACTTAGTCAAGAAGTATTGCCGTTCGCGCAGAAAATACAAGAAATGGGCCAGTTGGTATCTGGCGCTCTCCCATCACTTTTCGGAGGACAAGTATCGGGTAGTAGAACAGCTAGTGAATACTCGATGAGTAGGGCGCAAGCACTCCAGAGACTCCAGACTTCATGGAAGATGCTCCTAATTTGGTGGAAAGACATCTTTGGAAAGGCAATTCCTCTCTACATTAAAGAGATGAGAGATGATGAAAAGCAGGTACAGAAGGATAAGTTCGGTAATTTCGTGAATGTGTTCATTCGTCGGTCTGAACTAGAGGGTAGAATAGGCTCAATCGAACTAGAAGGTAATGAAAATCTACCAATTACTTGGAATCAGCAGAAAGACACTATCATGGAATTGTTCAAACTCGGTAATGATGCAATTACATCGACCATTCTCAATCCAGACAATATTCCATACGTTAAAGGAGCTATCGGACTAACTGATTATGTCATTCCAGGTGAGGATGATAGACAAAAACAGTATGAAGAAATCCAGTTATTGGTGAACTCTGAACCAATAATGATGCCGCCTGACCCAATGGCTATGCAGCAGGCGATGATGATGGGTATGCCTCCTCCACCGCCTGTGGAGTTACCCAGTATTGAGATAGATTCCGACGTAGATGACCATCAAGTAGAGGCTGATATCTGTCGGCGCTGGTTAGTTAGTGCAGCAGGACGCCTCTGTAAGATGGAAAATCCGTTGGGATACAAAAATGTGCTACTTCACATGAAGATGCACAACGATTTCATGAAAATGATGGCGATGCAACAGGCTCAAGAACAAATGATGATGGCACCGCCACCACCACCGCCGGGACCAGGACCGGATACTGCAAAACCACCAGTACCTAATGCAGGGGTACCAATGACAGGAGAACAGAATGTCCCCACAATCCAATGAGCCAGTAGAGACTATTACACCTGAATCAACAGATGAAGGTAAAGAGACTTTTGAACTTCTCAATGAAGAAGAACCAGAAGAAACTCTCGATCTCACTGATACACCTAAGAAGTCAGGTGATAGCGGAGCTGACGAAACAGATAGACAAGGAGATGATGACGAAGAAGAACCAGATGAACTAAAGGAAATTGAAGAAGAACTAGAAGGTCCAAAAGAAGAAGATTTGGAGCTGATGACCCCTGTTAGACGCAGGGAGATTCTCGCAAAGTATCCGAAACTATTCAAAGACTTTCCATACCTGGAGAAGGCATACTATAGGGACCAGCAATTTACCGAAATCCTTCCTACAATTCAGGATGCTAAAGTAGCGGTCCACAAGGCTCAGATTCTAGACAATGTAGATAGAGATTTGTCGAATGGTGACATTCGTTCAGTTCTAGCGGCTGCTAAGAATGATGGGAATGGTGAGGCGTTTCTTAGAATTGCTGATAACTATCTACCTGCTCTACGCGCAGTTGATCAGCAGGCTTACTACCATGTACTAGGTAACGTAATCAAGGACACTATCATTACGATGGTCCGAGAGGGTAGAGCACTTGGAGAACAAGGTGCTCCCTTACAAGCAGCGGCGAATGTGTTGAACCAGTTCGTATTCGGTTCACAGAACTTTACGCCTCCACGGACACTAGCAAGACAGCCGCAGCCTGATGAAATTAACAGGCAGCAACAGATTCAGTATGAGGACCAGCAGCGTATCATGGGCGCGTTTGAAAGTACGCGTGAAACGCTGCAAACGAAGGCAGATAACGTGCTGAAAGCTACTATCGACCAGCACATAGACCCAAATCAGTCCATGACTGATTACGTAAGGGGTCATGCAACTCAGGAAGCTCACGCTATGCTCGAAGATTTGTTGAGCAGAGATACACGCTTCCGAGGACTCATCGATAGACTGTGGGAGAAAGCATTCCAGCAGGGCTTCGATAAGGAATCGTCAGACAGAATCAAATCAGCCTATCTCTCCAAAGCAAAAACGCTCTTGCCAAGCGTAATCAAAAAGGCACGTCAGAATGCTTTGAAGGGACTTGGGCGCAACGAACCTGAAACATCGACTCTACGGAGTCCAGTTAGTTCTGCACCACAATCGGGCCGTTCCACACCCCCTACTAGTGGAAAAATCAGGAAAGCATCGGACATTCCAAAAGGAATGTCTACACTAGACGTGCTGATGAAAGATTAGCACATGGGGGTAGTTCAATGGCTGTTGTTGAGCAACAAGTAGCAGCCACCGAGCTTGAACATGTAGTACCGAAGGTTCGGGTACTGTTTGAGCGTGACGACAAGTTTTACGCGAACATCAAGAAGCGGGATGTGGAGAAGATTTCACACCGCCAAATGCGTGTTCCGCTAGAACTGCGTCCGGGTGGAGCATTCGGGTACTTCAATCCTGATGGTGGAGACCTTGGACGTGGTGATGGTCCTACCTTCGATAAGGCCGTACTTAATTCAGTGTTCCTCAATGAGGGCATTGAATACACCAAGCTGACCCAGTGGGCAACTGATGATGCGCGTAAAGCCATTATCAACTCTGTCCGCCGTCTTACTGCAACTGCACTCGATGAAATGCGTAGGCAGTTGGACAGTCAGATGATGCAGGTTGGGGATGGTGTGATTGGCGTAGTCACTACTGATACGCCAGCAGGCGGCTCCAACGTAATCACACTGACTACTGACGGCTTCGGAGCGAGACTCATGCGCTTCGGTCAGACAGTACAGGTGTGGGATGCTGCTCTTGCCATCAAGCGTGGTGAGGGTAAGATTACAGCACATGACGTGGAGAATAAGACCATCAGCATTACTCCACAGATTGCTGCTGTAGCACCTACAGACAAGATTGTGACTGCTGGACTTGCTGCACCAGCATCACTACCTGGTCTGTTTGGTGTTCCGTACCATCATTCCAATGCTAGTGCAGGGACATGGTTGGGATTCTCTCGCAGTACTACGCCAGAGATTCGTGCAAATCGTGTCAATGCAGGAGGCGCTGGATTGACACTCCCGCTACCTCGTCTTGCAATGAACAAGATTGGTAATCGCGTGGGACAGGACAATACGTTCAATCCCCGTGCGTGGCTCCATCCTTGTCAGATGCAGGCATACGAGGAAATCGGTCAGCTTGTATCCATTATTCAGAAAACTCCTAAAGAGGAGTCTCTGAATATGTACTTTGGCAGCAATATGCAGCTCGCAGGTGCATCAGCTACGCCATCGTTCTCATGGGACAAGACTCGTATCGACTTCGTTGTGGATGAAGTGTGGGGACGCGCAGAAATCCTCCCCATCGGATTCTACACAACGGATGGACGTAAGATTTTCGAGATTCGCGGGCCGTCTGGTGGCGTAGCGACTGCGGAAGTCTTTTACATGGTTGTGGGTATGCAGGTGTTCGTGAATAATCCTGCTGCTTGCAGCTACATCGACCAGTTGGCAGTCCCCATCGGTTACTAGGATAGGAGAAGAACATGCCGATTCCTGATTCTGATTGGGCAAAGCTGACTCCATTCGGTGCAACTCCGATAACTATGGCTAGTGCAGCTACTATCGCACCAAGCACTGGTTATACGGTTCTGACTGGTAATACGGCGGTGGTGAATATCACACCGCCTATTAACGGTCCTCACATGCTGATGATTGAGTTCGCTGGTACAGCCGGTGTTACGGCTGCGGGTAACATTAAGAGTGCGACGGCATCAGTAGCCGGTCAAATCATGTTGCTCGTATGGAACACAGCCATTCAGAAGTACGTCCCTGTTGGTTAAGTCATCTCGTAATGGATGGTGGAGGTAGAGATGATTCCTGGTTCAACGAGTAAGACCTCAGAGAGTACAGTAGCCAGTGCTGGCACCATATACGCGAAATCGGATGTGGTGAAAGTTACTGGTACTACCCAAGTCAATACCATCGTACCGAACTTTGGTGGTGGTTTTGGCGGCTTTCTGATTCTGGTGGCAACTGACGGAGCTGTGACACTTGGAACCTCTGGAAATATCTTGGTTGGCATTTCAGCTACCCAGAACAGAGCTGTGTTCATGGTTTACGTGCGCTCCCTTGGCAAGTGGGTAATCGGCCTGTAGGCTGGTGGGGGTAGGGCTAATAACTCTACCCCCTTTTTGAACAATGGAATCAATAGAAACACTTAATGAAAGACTATCAGAGCATTTCGGGCATGATTCTGATACTAATGACCCAATCTTCCGTATCGTATGGTCGGAAGAACAGTTTGAAAAGAGACTTGTATCGTATACTGATTCAGGAATACAACTGCTATTTCCCGAAGTGCGGAAAGTTAAGAAGTACCCGTATATCAGACACTTATACGTCCTCGAACGGCTAGTTCTAGTTCCTGAAGATGACAGAAATGAACTAGCAGGGCTGAAAAAGAGTTACGAGCCTATTTGGACATACTGTGATGGCGAGCGGAATCCAGTACCGCCAATTTGGACTGCAACTAAGTTCGTGGTTGATACGCTATACGCCGCACTTGGTAAGACTAGTATGGCTAATTACGTCGAAGATACTTCTCAAGAGGAACAGGAACGCCGAATAGCTAAGTTACATGATGAGTTATTCGGTAATGAGACAGAAACAACCGACGCACTCCGATATAGAGAAGGTATCGTAGTACCGTCCAGTTACGGAGATAAACAATGAGTGTCACAGCAGAGTTCCCAGGAATGACAGCACTTAATCGGCGTGCAATCAGAGCACCCGTGAATCCAATGGATAAGGCTACGGTCGTATCCATTCTACCCAAGCCAATCTATGAGAGAAAGCCAACTGTTCAGCCCGGAATCTTTCAACTTGAAGCAGGTTCATTCGATAAACCAGCAGTTCTAGTAGTAGGAACAAGCAGTTGGTGGAGAGAGATTGATGAGAACCAACCTTTACTCGAAATCCCGGTCAGCAGCATCCAAATCGCTGATTCAATCGTTAAAGACTACTGTAACGGCTTGCTGGCCTGTGACATGGCGGCTAGTATGCCTGGTCTATTTTACCTACCTGGAGATTATACTGTTGACAAAATAAAGAAAGACCATCCAACTCTTCTTATCAATGCTCAGACTAAGCAGAAATCATGGTTCCTTGCGCTAGTTAAAGTCGCTGATATTCTGTGGGCGAGAAGTAATGGAAATCCGCTGTCAATCAGTGATGATGCGCGTATGGCGTGTAGGGAACTGAACATTACCAACAAACCGTGGTTGGGTGATATTCAGACTGCTGAGTTGGTGAGATGCGTGGCGTGTGGAAATCTACGCAATCCTGCATTCCCAATCTGTGCAGTCTGTAAAGCTATCGCTGACCCAGAACTCGCTAAGAAGCTCGGACTCACGTTTGCCCAGTAGGAGAGAATCATGCCCCATTCAGTAACCATCACGGGTAAGACTGGACCTGACCGCGCTATTACGGCTGCGGTTATCAATGATGTTCAGCGAGTTGACTTTCAGCTTGCTGATAATCGTTTGCAAGTTCACCGCGTATCCTCACAGCCAGTAGCAGAGTTCGACCTCAAGACTGTTACTACTGTTACCTTCGCCATCTCGGGTGGTAATTACACCATCACTGTGAGCTAGGAGGAACCATGACTGTCAAAGCAGAACCTCTCAAGGAAGTAAAGCTAGAGGAAAAAGGTCCACAGCAGCCTGAGCCTGTAGATAAGGCAGAGAAGGAAAAGAGGGAAAAGAGGAAGAAGGAAAAGGAAGAAATCCACAAGAAGCTGGAAGAAAAGCTGGCAGAACACGGTGGAAGGGAATCAGATATTCCCATGAATAGCGATTACTGGCAGTTGCTGAACAGTTATCGCTCTGAGTAGGGAGGAAAGTAATGTCAACGACTTCATTAACAGCCGGTGAGGTAATGGACCGTTCAGCGGTGTTAATGAACGACCCCGCTAAGACGGACTATACTTACACAGTTCAGTTGCCATATCTTAACATGGCGATTGACGAACTGATTGAAGCTCTACAAGAAACTAATTCATCTCCTACCAACATGACTTCTGCTGTAATCACGGTTCCTGTAGGAACCAATAAAATCACTCCCACTGAGAATGCAGCAGGTCCGCACTATCCCATCGATTTGGTTGAGCTGCAAGAAGTATCCGAAAGGGCTAGTTCTAATGAGGGATTCATTCCTCTCATTAGACGAGACTTCGTAACTTCATTTCCAGCAACTCAATCTCTCCTGTATTGGGCATGGGAGGATCAATGTATCAAGTTTAATCCTTCAGGTGCTACATCACCAAGAGAGATTGAACTGAAGTATGTTAGACAGGCTATTCAACAGGCCGCAACTGAAGCAGCAGTAATCGGAACCATCAATACGCGCTCATACTTGGCATTCAAGACAGCCGCACTCTGCACTCAATTCATCGGAGAGAATGAAACTAGAGCTGCTCTACTCGATGGAAAGGCAGAAATCGCACTAGACAAGCTAATCACAATCAACAATAAGGGCCGGCAGGAGATAGTAACACGTCATAGGCCATTCAGGGCTGGCTGGAAACTTCGCGGGGGCATCTACTAATGGCAACCGTAAGGGACCATAAACCTCTAGTAATTGAAAACTTCGATGGATGGTGGAATAGGGGCGACCCTGAATCTGCCCCTAGTGGTCATTTCATCCAAGCTGATAATATTCAATATTTTCATTCAGGAGTAGAGACTCGGGATGGACTAGTTGGTTACATTACTGACCCATTTCCACCCTTAAAGGTGTTGAGGGTCTATAATTATGTTACAATGAAGGGTCATAGTCTCATTGTGTTGACTGTAGGTGGAAAAATCTGGCATATTGAGGATAGAAATCTTTTACCAGCTAATCCAATTCTAACTATTCCCGCGATGGAAGATTTCGGGTTCGTTGCAATCAATGGGCGGGCCTACATCACCCCATTCAAGACTTATACGGACTCTACGGGAACTAAATATTCTCTTGGACTCAAGAATGAGTTTCTCTATGTCTACAAAGGGGACCAATCACAAGCTAGGAAGGCTGGTGGATTACCCCCAATGGTAGCTGATACTAATGGTCAACTAGGTGTTCAAAATGATGTAGGAGGACTAACAGATGAGGGACTTCATTATCTAGCCGTAGTATATGAGACTGATACAGGCTTTATGACTGCACCCGGACCTCTGATTCAGGGAACTAACGTACCAGCATTCGGTCATTTGGAGTTCGATGGACTACATAAGATTCTAGTCAGTAATATTCCACTTGGACCTCTTGAACAACCTGGAGGTTTTCCATCTCGTGTGAGAAGGCGTCACATAGTTTCGACTAAGGCAATCCTAGACTTCAATGGAGATCCACTAGGATATCAATTCTTTTTCGTTCCAGGTGGAATGATTGATGATAACTTCATTCAGAGTAAAGTAATAGAGTATTTCGATATAGATCTGGTTTCAGATGCTTCACATCTCATCGATAACTTCTCAGAGATTCCAGCAGGGGTGAATGTCAATACTTATCACTCCCGACTAATCATCGTTGGTGAGTTTGGACTGAGTGGTCCACCTGATACTACAGAAAATACATTAACAGGACTACCAGTTGGAGTAACTGATAACCGTTCAATCGCTAGAGTATCACATCCGGGTGAACCTGAAGCATTTAGTAAGATTGATGGGCTAATTATAGCTCCACTAGACGGGAATCCTCTCACGAATGTGCAGGAGTTCAGGGATATTCTCTACCTATTCAAGAAAACACGCACTTTCGCATACTCGGACAACAATGATGTGCCGGCATCATGGCACGAAGAAGTATTGGACCAGGGAATAGGTGCTCCAGTCCATGGAATTGCAACAGTTCTCGACACAGGTGGTGTGAATATCGACTTTTTGGTAATCATCGACTGGTCAGGACTGATGTTATTCAATGGAACGTATGCTCAACCTGAACTAACCTTCAAAATAGAGGACTTTTGGCGTGGTTTGGACCGAAATGAGTTCCATAACATGCAAATAGTCAACGATTCAATCAATAAGAAGATATGGATTTCACTCCCAGAGCCTCATCGGAAGGAAATGCTTCATGCTAACTACCAAAATGGCATGGCCGGGAATACTGTAAGATGGGCAAGGTGGATATTCGACATTAAAGCATTTACTATCGCACTAATTGAGACTGATAGACTGGTAATTGGTACGCCAGGACCGGAGTTCTAAATGGCTATCAAAACCTTTGCAGGTGTGGCAGAGTTTGAGTTTAGGAATACTGGACGAGAAGCTGCTAATCCACCAGTAGTCTTTTCTGATATCTGGTATAATCAGGATTTTGCCGTTTCCTTCTGGGTTTACTGCCAAGACCATACTGATATCACACTTTTTGAATACATGAGTCGATTTGGAATGGGTATCAAGTTCATGGCTATAAATGGAGCTTGGTATCTAGTGCAAACTTTCGGTGGAAGTCAAGCGGGACCAGCTCTCTTTGTCTCAGGTATAGCGATTCCTCACTGGCAAGTATTCGTTATAAGAAAGAATGGACTAAACTTTGAAGTGTGGGGAGCCGGAGAAAGTGTTCCAGGCGACCCAAGTAGTCCTCTCGTATTGACTCTAGCTGGAACTTTACCATTTGCGGGTAATAGTGACTTATTCCTGAGATGCGTTATCAGATGTTCTCCAGTGCATTCAATCTGCAATTTCAAAGTGTGGAATCGTGCTATCACATCAACTGAGATACAACAAGCACCTAATCAATGGCTTGAGAATGTTGGTATACCTCCAGTCTGGGCATGTACCATGCGAACACGAACAGATACCGCAAGTATCTGTCAGCCTTACACTTCTACGGACTGGGAGGCAGGACACGATTGGACTTCAAAAGTTGATAGAAGTGCTTTTGATAAGATACGTGACCCTGTGTGGCTAGAGACTCAACCCTGTAATGCATGGATTTATCCCGTATTCAAGGGGCCAACTATCATATCCGTCAATCCTGGTACTTCACCAGCAGTTCCGACGGTGTATAAATCTACTCAATTCTATGAATTTGAAGATGTAGGACAGTTTCCACAAGCTGCTACAGTACCCTTCTGGAGTGCAAAATACTATGCACTTCCTTCTTCATCTGTTGGGGGTGGATTAGGTGCAACTGATAGTTGGGGACTATATATAGACCATAATGGAGTTGAACAGGGTGCTGCCGGTAATTCTCTTAATCGATTTGGACTTAAAACAGGAGTAGCACTTCCAGCCGCGGCCACTCCAGAACTACTGTATGCGTGGCAATATGGTGGTCAGTTTACTTATCCTGGTCAAGTTCCAGCAGTTCCAACTGCTCAGGCTAATCTCAGTAATATTCTACTCTTTGTTACCTTTGCAGGTATTACTACGGGACTACCCGGTCAGACTGTAGAGGCATTTGCTGGACTCTTTGCAATAGACAAGGGTGGCCCTGTTGCTGATAAGTATAATAAGGGTAAGGTAGTTAAGATTCCAGACCCAACCATCCGAACAGCCTTCATAGGTGAGTAGAGATGCCTGTAGGTGCCGTATTATCAGAGCGTAGTTCTGGTGAGCTAGTAACTCACTTCGCATCTCTCCGTGTCAGAGTAGATGGAAGGGGTGATTTGCGCCTATCTGTGTATTCTCTTGGGGATATCCGCTCAAAACTAATGATTCCTATCACTATGAATGATAAGAACCGATTCTCTCCAACTCGTATAGTCAACTTCGTAGAACAGCGCGCATCATTCGAGCTGAAAACTACTGAGAGATTCGAGAAGTTCAGGATTAACCGTATCGTAATCTTCACTAAGCAACTCTACACGTCGTATCCGGGTAACTAGAATGCCATTCAGACCATCTAGGAACCTACCGGAGTTCGCTGACCTGAAGGGTATTCTTGCCCAATCTAAAGATACTGATAATGCACTCTATCAAACTATTCAGGAGATTATTGAACGACTCACTCCGATTCTTGGCTCTCTAAAAGAGAGAATAAGTGCTGTTGAAGCAGGTGGCGGAGGTGGTGGAGGTACTACTCCGCCGGGACCGCCAGGAATGGACCTAGACTATCTAGGAGATTTCGTATCAGGCCCAGTTTATAATGATGGAGACATCGTTGTAGGTGCAGACGGCATCCTCTACATGTGCGTAAAGGATGGTACAGTTACACCTCCTGAGCCATTTCCAACTACTCCACCGGGACCACATCATACTACGCATGAGACAGGTGGAGCCGATGCTATTACTCAACTAGCTGCCTCAGTAATTAACTCTGGAGTACTATCAGATGCTAGACTAAGTGGTAACGTCGCACTCAGAAACATCAATAATAACTTCTCAGTGGGTCAGACCATCAATGGTGGACTTGCCGTAGCAGGTGCTATTGGTGAGCGAGGTAGACCAGTACCGCTAGGAGAGTGGGCAACATACACTCCAGCATGGATTTCAACTGGAACTGCTCCAGCAATCGGTAATGGAGTACTGACTGGAAGGTATACTCTCGTAGGTAAGACTTGTCACTTCAAGATTTCTCTCGTAGCTAACACTACGACTACGTTCGGAACAGGACAATACTTCTTTGGACTGCCAGTAGCGGGTGCTAATCCTGGATTTAACCTGGTATTACTCGGAAATGCATATACCCTGACCGGAGGAGCCAATTATAGAACAGATGGAGCTATCTATACGAATGATTTCAGCAATGTTTCGATACTTTTCACCGGATTCAACACTGTCATATCCAACACTTATCCAGCAACCTTCGCAAATGGAGACTTAATCCGTCTTGCAGGTTCTTACGAGACTACATAATGGCAACTCCTAATCCTGCAACTACGGAATGGGTTCCAATCTGGCAACCTGCTGGAGTAATAGCAGGTGGAGGTTCTGGTGGTGGAGGTCCGCATCACATTACTCATGAAACTGGTGGTACTGATGCTGTCGTTAATCTATCTGGCGGTGTTATTACGTCAGGAACGGTAGTTGATGCTCGTCTCTCATCTAACGTAGTCCTTGCTGACAAACAGAACTCATTTGTTGCAAGTCCACAGAATATTGTAGCTCCAGTTCCTCTCATAGCCTTTTGGGATTTGGCTGCTGGAGTGAATAATCAAGTAAGTAGAATATTTGGAGGTAGTAATAACTTCTATATTCAGCATGTGGCAAATGATTTGAATACTCAACAGGCATATTGGGAGTTCAGAAGGAGTGATGGTGCATTTACTTCTCCGGGCGGACTAGGTGGTACTCCTCTTAATGCTTCAAATCTGATTACAGGAATAGTTGCTACACCAAGATTGGGAAGTGGAGTAGCTAATTCTAATACATTCCTTAGAGGGGACCAGACTTGGCAGCCTATACCCGGTAGTCTACCTTCAGGACTAATTGCAATGTTCGCTAGTAATTGTCCACCAGGATGGACTAGAGTATCAGGTATGGATGGTAGATTTCCACGAGGTGCTACCAGCTTTGGAGCAACTGGTGGAAGTGCTACTCACTCACATGATGTATCAGGTTCTACTGGTCAGGCAGGGGCGCACTTACACTCATTCTCTGGGTCAGGCTCATTCAGCGGAGATACAGGAGTCGTGAATAACGCAACTCCAATCGGAGTAAACAGGAGTGGACCTGATGCGATGCTATTTCTTCCGCACTCTCATCCATTCTCAGGAAGTGTGAGTATCAGTGGGGATACAAGTGGGGTCGGGGACCATACGCATCCTCTCAATATGAACAGGACTGATGATGCACCGAATCTTCCACCTTACGTTGACGTGGTTTATTGCATGAAGGACTGACGATGCGAACACTAGTGTTTACAGACGATGAACAGGGTAGGAAGTTCTTCGAGTATATGTTCCGGGGTCTCATTATTGGTGGGAACCAGAATGGACAGAAGGGACTATCGATACTAAAGCGTGAAATAAGTCTACTAGACAAGCTAGAGGAGATTAGTGAACCCTGTGAATGTGGCCGACTAGTACCAGGGACTAAAGAACCTGACCGCGAACTGCGTGAAGGTGGTTCTACAGTAGATATTGATGAACAACAGTATGACTTACTCTACCAATATGTCAGCTCTGTGCCGTGGTCGATTGGGGAGTCTAGTCGAGGTGCTATTAAGGCACTAGATAGACTGCAAAAGGGTAAGTTCCACGAATCTTTAATGCCGAAACAGGGGTAAATCATGGCAGCTACTCAGGGGTCATGGGGCGGCGCTCAGAACGTAAGGAATGAGATAGACTACCAGAAGAATCGGTATGAGAGTCAGCAGGGTCCACTTGCTAACTCTATGGCCTATAACTATGGCCGTGGAACAGAAGCGGACTACGGTAATTATACCGATTTGATGAACAACTATCGGTCCATCTACTCAGGTGGTGGTAATACTGCCGGTGGTGGAGGAGATGGTGGCGGCGGTGGGGGTGGTGGATACAATGCCTACACTGTCAATCCTGAGAGAGTAAGTGCTCAGCAGGCAAGTGTAGAAAGAGCTGCTGCTGCACGTAAGCTAGGTCCACTGGAGAGAGTTCAGCAATCTAATCCATTCCAGTCTTACGCGGGATATCAGAACTTCTCGCAGACTGGTGGATACAGTCCTCAAGATATCGCTAATATGCGTGCTCGTGGGATGTCTCCCATTAGAACCGCGTATGGCAACGCTGAGAGGAACATAGCTCAGCAAAGGTCACTACAGGGTGGATACTCACCTAATGCTATCGCTGCTCAGGTCAAGATGGCTAGAGAGCAGGGACAGGGAATGGCTGATGCTGCTCAGAACGTAGAGGCAGGAATCGCTCAGAATCGTGCTACAAATAGACTGGCTGGACTTGGTGGAATGTCCAACATCGAACAGGCACAACTGAATGCTCAGATGCAGGGTGACATCTTCAATGCTCAACAGGCTAATCAGGGCCAGCAATTCGACATTACTAATGAGATGAACACTAATCAGTTCAATGCTGGTCAGGGTAATCAGGTAGGAATGTACAACGCAGGACAGGGTAATCAAGTCGGTATGTTTAATGCTGATTTGAACTTTAAGGGTCAGCAATACAATGCTGATGCTCAAGCGCGTGCTGAGGCAGCTAATAATGCTGCGGCTCAACAGGCAGCAGCTAGTAGAGCAGCGGCGGCAGCACAGAGCACTAACGATAGACTGAGAGCCCTTCAGGGAGCCTCACAGCTATACGGAACTACTCCAGGCATGAGTAATATGTTTGGAACTCAAGTCTCTAATATCGTTGGTCAAGGTGGTAACTTCGGTCAGAATATGGTAACTGCTACAAGTCAGGCTGAACAAATGCCTGGTAACTGGGATATGGCAATGAATAGAATAGGTCAAATCAGTAATGCGGCTGCTCCTTGGGTGGATTACCTCACTCAAGGAAGGGGACAACAACAACAACCTTCTTGGTATCAACCACCTCCACTACCTGTACAAGCTGGTGGTGGCTGGAATCCTAACCAATTTGCTCCACCTATCACTGGTTGGTGGAACAATAATAGTGGTAATACTCCTGGTTATGATGATCAATACTTTACCGGAGGCTAATCATGGCGCCATTCTCACAGATTCGTCTCCAGAACTTGTTCGATAGCATGCCTTCATATCAGAGTAATACTCCATATCAGGAGGGTAGTTATCCTCCTGACCAGGAGAATCCTGATGAGGGCTATACGTTCTTTGGTGATGCTGCTGGAACCATAGGTGGTAGTGGTGTAGGTAGCCAGCCTATGTCTCCGTCTAGTAGCATGGGTGCGGGGAGTCAATTCGCTCCTATCACACCAATACCTTCACCTCCTAGAAAAACACTAGCTGAGATGATGCAGGATGTGGACAAGCTCTACACTCCTGAAACTGAGGCAACTGATAAGTTCAATAGACTACTAAAGGACTTTCCACAGTATGAGAGGCCAAGTCTTGGACGCACACTCGTCGCATCAGGAATGGCATTAGGAGACAACGGACTGGAGAACTCACAGAAGTTCCTCAATGCTCCCTACATACGTGACGTGGCCGCATGGAAGGAATTGGCTGGACCTGCATACAATGCTGCAAATCTTGAAAGACAATCTAACGTCAATCAGCGCACACTAGCGAGCAATATGCTCACCGCTGATGCGGCCAATCGTAGAGCAGATGAAACTGAACGATACAATAGAGATAGAGTTGAAATATCCAGAATCAATGCACTTGCAAATCAGGCTAGAGCACAACAATGGGAGGTAAAAGTTGAAGATGGAATAGTAATAGCATATGATCCTAAGAATCCCCAGAGTATCAGGACTCTAGGTCGGATACCGGGTACAACAAGTGAAGCAGAAATGGCTGCGATAAGGGGACAATGGACTATTAACAATACTAGACAAGAAGGACAGAATCAGGCTACTAATCAGTCTGCACTTCCTACTAATCAGTTAAGGTCTCCTGATGGTAGAGTGTGGGAACCTGACCCTATTAGGGGTGGATACAAGGAAGTACCCTTCTGGGACCAAGCAGGTAAACGGGTTAATTTCGGTACTACCACTCCAGGTGCGGGTGGACCTGAAGCTGGAACTACTAGAATCCCAGTTCCGGGTTCTCCAGTAGGAGAACTAGAGAAAGGTCGTATTGAACAAACAGCAAGGGGAAATGCGTGGGAACAATATCCTGAAGTTAGAGAATGGATGACTAAGACTACGAGGAATGGTGCTCCAAGATATGATTGGGATCCAATGCCTCAAGTTAGTAAGGGATTCTTCGGAACTGGTTGGGGCGCAACAACTCAAGAACAAGTAGATAGCTATATTAGAGCTAGGAAAGCAGTTGAGCCTAACTGGCAACCTCCGCCGCCACCTGCTGCTATACCGAATCCAAGTCCAAGTGCGGGTAAAGGTCTTGCTCCCGGAACTATTCCTAACATTATTAGTGCTAATCCTGATGCACCGGAATCAGCATTCCCATCATTACCTGCTCCTGCTGCTCCCGGCGGTGGACCTGTATCACAGGCTGGTTCACCAGCATTTGGTAGTCCCGTTAACTCACAGGGTCGAGTGGTAGCTAGAAGGCAATATAATCAGGAACTTAATCAAACTCTCTTTACATTCACTGATGGTAGCCAAGTAGCTGTTCAGGGATTGGCAGAAAATCCTCCGGGGAGATAGTGATGCCTCCACAAAATGGTTGGGTGGACCTTCCTGTAATTCAACCAAACCAGAATCAGGGTGGTTGGGTAGACCTACCTGTTACTCCACAACAGCCTACCTATGGTAGTTTCGGTAGTGGTTATGTTGAACCACAATGGCAGGATATCGCACAGTTCGGCATGCGAATACCTACCGGAATTGCTAAAACTGCGATAGGACTAGGTAGAATTGGTGATGCCCTTACTGGTGGATACATCGGTAGAGGGCTAGAATCGATAGGTGGAGGCTTAGTAAATCAGGGAATAAATGACCTAGACGAATACTTGGCATCTTTCCAATCTGACGAATACAAACAGGCACAAGAGAGATTCGCCCAATCACGGGGAATCAGTGGTGGGTTCAATGCAATATGGGAGAATCCCGGTCTGGCAGTAATGGGAATGTTGGAGTCTGCCCCATACATTTATGGTGGTAGAGGTATTGCTAAGGGACTAACAGCACTAGCACCTGAAATAGCTCCTTGGTTGGCTGGTGCAGCGGGTGAAGGAATCATAAGTGCGGGTCAGGCAGCGGACCAAATACACCAATCAACTGGTGGATTAACTGCTGGTCAAGCTGGAATCGCACTTGGTTCAGGTGCTTTAACTACAGGTCTTGGAGCTGTAGGTGGTAAATTAGCAAATAGACTAGGCATTGGTGATATTGATGTGCCAGGTGGTCCTGTTGTTACAGGATGGAATAGAATCCCCGCAGCAGCGAAGGGATTCGTATCAGAAGGTCTACTTGAAGAAGCACCTCAATCATTCCAAGAGCAGGCGGCTCAGAACTGGGCTACAGGTAAACCTATACTAGAAGGTACTGGTCCTGCTACCACAATGGGCACCATCACTGGTGGCCTAATGGGTGCTGGTCCATCCATGTTTGGTGGAGGTCATCCTGCTAGTCAACAACAAACTATAGGTCCAGATGATGCAGACATGCTTCGTCGTAGAGCTATGGCTGCTCTACAACAGGGTTATGAAGCAAAGATGTTTGAACTAACACAGGATGAATACAGAGCTACGCAAGCTGGTGATTGGGCTAGAGCATCTGAACTAATTGACCAGCAAGCTCAACTACGTTATCATTATCAGCAGGCTAGGGATAGCTGGACTGCTCCACCTCCTCCACCTCCACCAGCTACTCCACAGACATTTCCAGGCTCTCAGCCGCCTGATGTAGATTATGGTACTGGTTCATTCCCCACTATGGGTGGCCCAGTTCCTATGTCTCAGGCTGAGCCACTTCAGCCTCCAACTGACTCTGCTGGTACTCCATTACCAGTTCAACCAGCAGGAGGAGAAAGACCTACAACAGGAATACAGGAACTTGTTCCTTTTGAGGATGAAACTCCACATGACTACCAGCGGAGAACTAGACTTCGTTGGTCCTCAGTTCAGGAGATATTCAATCATCCTTACAGACGGCCTGCATCAGAGCGTCCTACTGCACCAGTTCAATCAACTGAACCAGTACAGACTGAGCCAGTTCAGACTGAACCGATGGGTGCATTTGGGCAGACTAGAGACTATCCTACTCGGAATGTCTCACCACAACTAGCTCAGCGAATGAAGGATGAGGGATTCGTAATAGTCTCTCAAGATGCTAATACTACTAAGTTTGGTAGACCAGCAGCTCCATTTGAGGATGTGGAGCAGAATGCTGATGAGACACCCGGAATGGGACATATTCTACCCCATTTCGATAACTTGATGAATCTCATAAGTCAAGCAGATGACTTGAATAGTCTCACTACATCACTGGATAACTCAGTTAGAAACTTCATGTGGGCTCAGGCTAATGAACCTAATAATACGGCTGAAATCGATGCTTATCGGAAGATAATCTACGCACTCAGGGAACGAATCATCCATGTTCGACGAATGGGTGCATTCACCGGAACTGCTCAGCCTAACGTAGAGCAGGGCAACCTAGTTGGGATGGAAGTAGGACCACAGGTAGACCCGAGAGAGTTTGACGCTGACCTACGCGCACTCAGGGAGCGACAGATATTCGCTCAACAGCAGAGACAAGCTGAAGAACGAGCGCGTATGGGTCCAGAACCTACGCAGCAGGCATTTGACTTTGGTGGTCCTCCTAATATGAATGACTTCGGAATACAACGTCATTCAGATGAGGAGTCTGACCCCAATCTGGCTATAATCAGGATACTTAATAGACTAAATCCTCCACGAAGAATACAGTGGAGTGAAAGACCTGAAGCATACCATATGCGTAGAACTGGAGATGAGGCTATACCCAGTCTAGCATTCCAGCCTGATGAGGGAGTAGCTACTAGTAGAAGTTGGGGAGAAAACTTTGCACCTCCATCTGAAGGTGGAACTGCTGGTAGAGAAGTTACCAATCCATCAACCAGACAGATGATTAATCAAGATACTGAAACAGCTCCTGAAGAAGCAATGCGGGAGATTGAATTACATTTTTCAAGTATACTAGATGAGGCTCGTGCTATTTATAATGAACAAGACCCCAAGAGAATAGTCGAGAATTTTGCTCGTACTCAAGCTGAGTATGAAAGAGCACGGGGTGCATATTATGGAGCACGAGATCAATATGGTAGGAATCCCAATGCTCCAGTATCTCCAGAAATCAGTTATAATTTCAATAAAACTGATAGACTCAGGAGCCTGGCTCAAGCTAAGTACGAGCGTACAGCACAACGGATGCTCAATCCTGAAATTAGTCATGAACCTCAGTTTAGTAAGGATTGGGAGGTTGGAGACTTTGAAGGTGCTAAGAAGATTGAAGTAGTCCAACGGGGTAAGGAGAGAACCTGGGATATTCATGCAGATGGTAGACCTGTTCTGGAAGGATTCACTTCCAGAGAGCAGGCACTAGAAGAACTATACAATATTAAGAAAGCAGTCAATGATACTAAGATGACTAAGGATGAGGAAGAATATATTAACAGATTCAAGGAACGTGTAAAGGGGATGACCGATAATCAAATCTACAATGAGATGAGTGATTTGTCACGAGTCACTGACCAAGATAATCCTAGAGTACAACGTCTATTCAGTATCCTCTATGATGAAGATCATAGAAGAATGCAGCCTCCTTCTCAGAAGGAAGTTGCTGAGACTATGGACAAGATGAAGAAGGGACTACGAGAGGCTAGAACATGGGGTGAAACTCACTTCATTCAGCCTGATGGTACCAGACTTCATCATGGAGGTAAGTCTCATAGAGAAGGACTCGATGATATCGGGCTAGACCTTGATACAGTCATGCACATGGGAGTAGTCCGTGTTGCTGAGAACTGGCAGGGTGCAGAAGTACAAGGAACTATCACTCCAACTCAGGCTAATGTAATAGCTAGAGCACTATCTGAGATGGGTCAGGACTCTCTAACCATTGAAATGTCACAGCGTGGTAGAGGTCCATCAAGACACATCACTATTGACAGAGACCACAGTCCCCGTGATATCTATGAACGGGTGAATGCTATCATCCGAGTACTGAAGTCTCGTAGTATTGAGCGCAGTTCCGACGAGTTCCCAACTAAGGGACCAAGAGGACAAATAGCTGATTTCAGTCATCCAACTTCATATCAAGAAGCAATGAACTTAGCTGATGATGCTGAAACGGCAGGTGATATTGAGACAGCAGAGCGGATACGAGCAGAAGCTAATAGAGACCTTGAAACTGACCCTGATACTCTTTTAGAAGAAATAAGTCGAGAGTTCCCTACTGCATTACAGAAGGCTCTAGACCTTCATGGAGAGACAGATTTAGGTAAGATTGCGGAAAATCGTAATCGAATGCTGGAGGAATATGAGGATGTAGCTTCCTTAGCTCATCAAAGTCAGGGCATGAATAGACAGTTCAATACGGAAGCCTCTAAAGCATGGAGACTCTATGCTCTAGCTAGGGCTAAGTATGAGAGGGCAGCCCAGAGAGTAATGAAAGGTGGAATAGAGTTCTCTGCTAATCAACAAGCGGGGCAGCCACAAAATGATGCCACGCTACATAGGCTGTTCCAAGCAGCTATGGCTCCATTTAAGTTCATTGGAAAGGCGGTACGTAATCCAGTATTCTTCGACCCAGGAGATAGACTCACTCCAGATGAACGAAGTCTAATGTTAGACAGTCCTAGCACTCATGCTATGATTCAAATATTTGACCAAATAGTAGATGAGATTCTGCAAACAAGTGAAATGAGTGATTGGGAGGAAAGAGTTCAAGGCGTCGGACTCGTTCTTGACAAGACTAGTCACGGCATTAGAATACGTGACCCCATCACTACGAAGATGTTAATCGGACTCAATCCATACATTGATATCAATCGTCAGATTCCAAGAGATGCAGCATGGGACACCGTAATGACCATGTTGCATGAGGTTGCACACGTAGGCCATGAGCCTATGACGAAGGGTCTTACATGGACTCATGAGGACTTGAATGACCCTCGACTGAGTGGACTTACAATCGCCTACATGAAGCAGATGGATAGATATACCCGTAATCCCGATGCTGGACACGACGCGGATTACTTGAACAGACTAGGAAGGATAATTTCAGCTTATGGCGTACAACGGACCTTCGCTGCCACCGACAGGATACAACGGATCTTCACAGGAGGAAAACTCTCTGGGGGCTACAGTCCAGAGATTACGAGACTTCTACAAGTCTATTCTAGCTCACGGGGGCGTAGAGCTACTACGGAGGACGCTCTCACACCAACGGGAATTAAGTCAGCAAATACCCAATCCGGAGGAGCGGGGCCTGTTCCTGGTAATACTACAGGATCTGGAGTTGGAACTACTTCCCTCTGGAAACGATTCAAGCGTTCCACAGGAATAGGGCAGGGAGTAAGTAGACCCGCTAATAGGAAAAAGGATGAAGTTAGATTCGTAGATGAAGCACTATCATTACCAAGTGCGCTAACTACTACATTCGACTTGTCTGCTCCGGGTAGACAAGGACTATCAATGTTTCTTACTCCACAATTCTGGAAAGCTGCTGCTATGATGTTCCCTGGTGGTTTTAGTGAGGCAGGGTTCAATAAGATTGATGCAGACTTGAGAAGTAAGTGGATGTTTGTTCGTCCTATTGACCCTGTTACAGGTAAGGAAGGTAAGTCATTTGGTGAACAGATTGGAATGAAGCTATTCGCACCTGCGAGTAAGGCTGGTCCACGCGCTGAAGCTACAGCTAGTAGGTGGATTGAAACTGGTGGATTCCTCGGACCTGAGAAACTAGCAGGTATACCCAATGTTCCACGATGGATGTGGGCAAACACGGCAGGTGTTCCTATCAGAATGTCCAATAGGGCATTCATCACTTTCCTTAATCACTTGAATGCTAATCGAACTGAGTTTCTACTCAACCGCGCAAGGGATATGTCACTTGAAGCATTGAATACAGGTAGTGTTAGACAGGGAGTAATGCCCTGGAGAACTAAGATGACTGCGAATGAGGCAAGGGACTTGAATCCCTTCCATAATATGGTACTAGCTAAGGAGATTGCAGACTATGTGAATACTGCTACCGGACACGCACCACTCAAGACTCACCTTCTACCACATAAGGCATTTGAACTCAATCTTGAGAGTTACGGAAGGGGATTAGGGAGAGTCCTATTCTCACCTGGACTGATGGCATCACGAATCAGGATGCTCAATCCTTCCACCTACATCATGGCTACACCTCAGGTAAGGAAGGAATATCTGCGGTCAGCACTTGGAGCCGCCGCTGCATGGTGGGCAGTTGCATTACTAGCGAAGATGGCCGCACCTGATGACGTTGAAATTGGTACGGACATCCTGAATGCAGACTTCGGTAAGATTAAGATTGGTAACACGCGCTTGGACCCCGGTGGTGGATTCCAACAGTTCATCGTAGCTGCGGCGAGAGCAATACAGGGAGGATACACCTCATCATCAACTGGCGAGTATCACACATTCGGTGAGGGATTCCAGGGACCAACTCAGGGTGAGTATGGTCAGAGGTTCATGGCTAACAAACTAAATCCTGTATTCAAGTATGCTTACGACGTAGCATTTGCATCAGAATACAATCCATTCCATGTGGGAGATAGGACGATGCAGATGTTCATCCCACTATTCCTTCAAGATATGTACTCTCTTGGTAAGGAAGATCCGGCACTACTTCCGTTGGGATTCCCTGCACTGTTTGGAATGGGCACGCAGACTTACGAGAAGGGTGAGTCGATAGCAAAGTTCATTCCTAAGCATAGTGACTGGTTGCTGGAAGGTGGTGAGGGACTCAGGAGTCTGTCACCCATTCCGTTTGACCTCTCAGGACAAGGACGTTAAGTTTGAACTTACAGTAGACACAATACTTCATTCGTCCAAACATGACTGCTCCACATTTGAGGCAAGTCCAGTTCTCACAGTCCATGTACTGTCTGATTCTTTCAGCCTGTCCTTCCGTCACTCCATTAGGTGTATCGGATGGGGCAGGCTCAGTGTAAGTTGGTCTGGGGATAATCATCGGTTCTTCTCACCTCTAGCCCATGCTAGTTTGAACTCACGCACAGTATTATCGGCCATCGAATACATAATCTGATTCCCCACTGATTGAGTGTTAATCATACCAGCCTGGTCGAATGAGAGCATTATCTCGTCTAGTTCATGTGCTTCCTTGTAGTGTGCCCACATCTTCTTGAGCAACATCGGCCTACTGATAGAGTGCGTATCCCTCGTAACCAGTTCCTTAATGATAGCTGCTTTCAAGGAACTAGAGTCTGACATTCCTTTCTGCCCGTAAGTTAATTCCCTGATATTACCCACCAGCCGCTTGCAGTAGTCAATAGCTAGCTGCATCGACTCCTCATCGATGTATAGTTCTGGCGATCTAGCTAGGGACAGTATCATCGCCACCTTCAGAACTGAGTCCCCAAACCTATTCAGAGTACCTGTTTCATCCTTAATCTCCTGGTATTGTAAGTCCTCACTAAACTCCTCATACCATAGCTGATAGAGTATACCAGCTTCGGTGTAATAGTGTGTCTCTCCTGTAGCAGGGTCTTTGTGAGGTATCTTGTAGCCATCGACTTGTTCGCGCTCAGCTAATGGTTGAAACGGTCCCTTCAACTTACCTAGTTCCTTCAGATACTCCGCCATATCAGGATAGTTCGGCGCATTGACCAGCGGTACCAGCAGGGAGTTGGCTCTATTCCGTCTACTCTCCGATATAACGAATGTCCTAGCGAAGAATCCTCCATGCAGGTCTTTCTTACTGAAGAAGTCATTAGAGTGCGCGTCGTTCGTTGCAGTTAGCATTGAGATAGTCGGTTTATCCAGATTGAACTGCTCCATCTTCAGTAGTGACCTCCACTGACCCACGTTATACTGTCGGTCATACAGGTCAGTCAGAATGTCCATCGCTACAGGGTCACTCACGATTGAACTAGTCAATTCCGATGAGCAGATGAAGATGGTAGACTTGCTGATTATCTTACCACCCGGCTTAGTCTCAGCAGTACCCATTTCTTTCAGGATACCCTGGATAGAGCTACGCCCTGTTATAATCTGTGTCCCACCAACTGCGGATACCAACTGCTTAGCCATACTGACTGGGGGGCCTTTTTTCAGTCCTGACTCAGCATGAAACATCACGTAGATGTTGGGATACAGATTATGTATTTGTCTGTGCAACCAGACATTGTCCTTCAGCACAGCACTGATAGCACTGATTCCTCCCCAAAGCCAGAAGTTCATGGGGCTTTCTAATTCCGAGTGTTGAGCTAGTAATTTGTCTAGCCATGTTGCCATTAGTGTGACCTGTCATATCTATCTTTGTAGCACTGTTTGCATCTTCGTTGACCAGAACCATACTGATAAGTATTCTCAGGTGTGAACTCATGTCCATTAACACAGTGAGTCGCATTAGTATACTGATTACCTTTATGTTCTTCTCCCTTTAGTTTTCTATCTCTTTTATTCTCAACTTCAGTTCCTACGTAGAGATGGTCGGGATTCCAACAGTTCTTGTGAGTACATGCAGCATTGTGATTAGCCTGTTGAGACTTGTCATCCAAGTTCAATCCAAGATAATATGCTGCTGAAAGTCTATGCACGCTTCTCATTTTACCATTGAAGCGTACCATTCCATATCCCTTGGGAGCAGCTCCTTGAAACTCCCAGCATCCTGTAAGGTTAATGGTTCTTTCCTTCATCCTTTCAATTATATCCTTCAGCTCCATCTGTCACCATAAACCTTTCTGTTGGTGTAAGTGCTCTTATGTTGACCGGCTCCACAGTCTCTATCTTGACAGGTTCATCTCTCCCCTTGAACTTCCGTAAGTCCTTATAGTTCTCACCTACTTCTACCTCACATGGAATCTTCAGGAATCTCCGTGGTAGTGAACACGCAGTAAAGTTGATTGGACGTTCCATCTCCTTCTTTGCTATTGGAATGAAATCTTCCAAGCAATCACGTCGAATGGCAAAAAGTAACGCATCGTGAGCTTCAAGAATAATCTTCGCCTCTCGGAACTTTCTTTTAATTCGGAGGCCAGCGGCTTTGGTATTATCAGTAACAGCTCGTTGTGGAAGATAGGCCATTGCTTCCCTGAATAGGTCATCTCCCCATCTCTCATAAAAGATACGTACACCACCTCTCTCAGCATCTATCCCCCAGGGTAGCGGTGCTACTAGTTGACGGGTATTCTTGATGCACTCAATGACACCAGCATGAAAGACCTGCTGGATTTTGGGCTGTCTAGCGTGGAATATCTTTAGTGCTCGTTCGGCGGTAGCTTCGTCAATTTTGATTGGAATCTTAAACTTTCTTGCCTGAGTATTAAGCTCAGTTGATGCTCTCCTTTTTCCGGCCATGAGATGTCCTGCGTGGCGGAGAGTCTTACCAGCAAAGCGTATCGGGCTTTCATATCCCAGTACTTTCTTAGAGTAATCAGATTCAGTACCACCGAAGAACCAAGAAGCAGTAAGAGCATGGTAATCATGTTCGTCTATGTCCTTTAGTGCCTGCTCGTCTGTAGCCAGGTTGAAAACTACACGCGCTTCTGCCTGCGAACTATCGAGCTGTACGAGTACTTCACCCTCAGCAGGGATATACATACCACGCACATCAGCACCAATATCACCATGCTTAGTGAATACCTGAAAGGCCGTGCCCATTACCTTCATATCTTTCTTTAGTCCTTTTCCTCCGATATCGACTTTGGGTCTAATGGGAGGGTCTTGCTGCCCTGTACTAGTTCTGCCAGTTTCGAGACACATGAAGCAAGTTGTACGCATCTTTCCGTCGTAATCTGGGATTGCAAATAGATACGTGCTGATAGTTTTCTTAACTCGTCGTCGCTCTAGACACTTTTCAATCCAGAGTCTTTGGTCATCGTTCTTTACTCCATGCTTTAGATTCAGAAGTGCAGTTAGTTCTTCCTCACCTACACCATCACGCCGAGGTAGCTTCCAATAGTCAAATAGGAAACTGTATACCTGCACGGGAGAACCTACATTCACATCGATACCGGCTATCTGAAACATCTCATAGCCTAGTCTCTCATCCCATTCGATGTACTTCTTCACCAACTCCATTCGCTTTGCATTGTCGATATGGAATCCGTTGTTCTCAATCTCCTTATAGAAGTCGGGGAGCTTCATCAGAAAGTTCTCGTAGAACTTCCTTACACCTAGTTCATCTAGGTCCGGCTCCATCGCTTCTTCTATTTCATACGTGACACAAGCGTCACGCCCACATCCGAGCAGTAAATCTCTAATGCTCCCTTCATACATACCTTCATCTTTATAGAAGGGTTCTCGGGTGTAGATACTTGTAAGAAATGCGAGCCCTTTAGGGAGTTCAGGGTTAATTGCGAATGCCTTGAGCATCGTATCACGGTATATTCCCCTGATGGCGAACCCCAGTCTACGGATCTTATCGCGGTCGTAGTTGAAGTTTTGTCCGACAATGTTCTTCTCCCACAAAGTGATGGTTAGCATCTTCCAGAGGGTAGCTAGGTCCGAGTCGGGAATATCACTGATACCACCCTTATTCCAGAGTGGTACCGTCATCGCATGAGACTTACTGAATGCAAGTCCGATGCAGATAGGGAGACAATGACCACCTGCCTCAATGTCTACAGAGACTTTATTGCAGTCCTTGTAGGTATTCAGGAAGTGATAGAGTTCACCTGAGTTGCGGCAGATTTGGATGTTACGAGTAGGTAGGTTAAGTGCGGGGTCTAACCGTTCTTCCCAAGCTCTCCTGAAGTCAAACACCATTATTTGACGATTGAAATATCCCTTGATTTCTCCACCCGCAGCTGTATGTAGCAAGTGCGCTGGATGATAGGTAGGTACAAACTTCGTACCCATACCTTTGAGGATGGAGCCACGGAACTGCGTGATTTTTCCCTTTCCTCTAAGCGCCCACAGAGCAGTCCCACCCAGAGCAAGTATACAGTTCGGCTTGAGGTCATTGATTTCAACTTGTAGTTCGGCAAGTTGTTGGTCAATATCAATGCCAACGCTCCTTGCGCGCTCGTGAAAGGGAACTTTCTTTTTCCCAACATTGGGAGGAACCTGATATTTACAGACATTGGATATCCAACACTCCCCTCGCGGAATGCCTGCATCACTGAGGAGTCTGTCAAGTTCTCTCCCTGAAGGACCAACAAATGGCTTACGCGCCATCACTTCCTCATATGATGGCGCTTCACCTAGAATCATCAGTTTCGCCCCACGATTACCTCCACCGGGGACGTATATTTTTTCAGTCACGGATAATCCACTCCAGATGTAGACGATGATTCCGCATCATGTATTCACGAAGTTCATGCCAGAACTGCTCGAAATTAGTTATTACCCACCTCTCTGGAGGTTGTCCAGCGAGCTTGACCCAGAATGCGTGTTTCATTTACCACCTCGTTCCCCATTCTCTAGACTCTTACGAGTCCTTCGACGGCGTAAAGTTTTGAGGTCACGTATCATCTCTTTCGTGTTATCGACACGTTCCTCTAGTTCTAGAATGTATTTAGAGAGTTGTGCTACATCCCAATTACGAACTAGTTCCTCTACTATGTCCTTGTGAAATTGGCTCATCTATCACCTCGAATACTTTTGAGCACACGTCGCAGTAGTATTTCTGTTTCGTGAGTGCGCCGGTAGAGACTCTACTAATCAGAGTCTTGTCCTGATTCATGCAGAATGGACACATCAGCTTCGGGGATTCCATCTTCAGACTCCGATTCTTGATGAGCAGGCTTCTCGATTACGCGGATATGCACAGCACGATAGCCACGCCCTTCAAATTGCAAAGGCGTAAACTCTACCCACATTCCGGGCCTGAGTTCTGGGAATGTAACCGTATCCTGTCGGAGTGCGGTCCAGTGAAAGAAGATACGGGTGAATGCAATCTCTTTGCTGGAGATAAATCCCCAACCTTCCTTGTTCACCCTGATGATTTTGCCTGTGAGTTTGTTCTCGGTCTGCATGTTCCCTTACTCCTCTTACTTAAAGAGCGGGGACGCACTCGTAAGCTACTGGATTATAGCGTTAAGTGCGTCCCCTGGCACTAGATGGTTCAAGTAAGGCACCAACTTATGCTGTTGTTATCCTCATACCTACAGAGGGCACCAGCAATTTCTGGACATCCCTACAGGTCCATCTAATGATTAGTCTACTTCCTTCTCGTCATCATCCTCGACTACTTCGTCGTCATCGTCATCGATGGAATCTTCATCATCATCGTCGTCGAAGTCGTCATCATCATCTTCTTCAGGGTCAGCCTCTACTTCCACTTCAACTTCGGCTTCCTCTGATTCAGGATGCTCGTGGATGATGTCCTCTACCACTTCATCCAATTCTTCTTCCTTCTCTTTTCCGTTATTCATGACCTGTACTCCTGTATGCTGGACCTTTAGTGTGGAAGTCAGGCCCCTATGATAAAAGGTCGATACCATAGGGGCCTGGGTAGAACTACTAGCTACGCAGAGTGCGGTACTTGTGGTTGACGCGATTCACAGCGCGTCCCTGCCACTCACCATTCTCTACGAACACTTCGAGCTGCTGCCCAGTAGCGTTGTTCAGGTCGAACCGCGCACCAGACTTTACGTCCACGCCGAAGGCCGAGAGAAATCCCACAGCGAAGCCGATTGCCTTGCTGTTAAAGTTCCAGTCCAGCGGAACTCCCTTGAAGTCCTCGCTGCCATTGTCGGCGTTCTTCACGATGACACCTTCCACCGGATAGTTGGTGGAATTGCCATCCTTGGACGGTGCTTCTCCGACGCTCTGGATAAGCACTACGTACCACGCAGGCTCCACGACTTTTCCGCGGAGCAGGTCACGGTCGGTGAAAGAGATGATAGGCATCTGTCTGTGTCCTTGATGGTTGATGGTTGTTGTTGGTGATGGACTAAGAGCCAAACTTAGTTACGGGAGTTGACTCTTTCTTCAGCTCTGCGATTGCAGGCTTAATCCAAGTGTCGTAAAGTTGCTTGTCACCGAACACAATTTCCTTCGGTAGTCCAAGTGCAGTTCTTGCGAAGTCATCACCAGTGTGCTCAGTCAGTAGTGAATAGTCACCTCCTTGTCCTTCAACAAATCCCTTCTTGATATTGAAGTGATAGACTTCACCACAATAGGCAGGGATTTTGGGAGCCACTTTTTTACCCGCAGTCACGATTGTGCGACTGATGTGGGTAGTATTCGTTGCTGTATTCCGATACTCAGCCTGAACGACGTGAGCAATCAGAATGATGTTGACTTTGTGATACGCGCTGATATCTTTCGTGAGCGCGATGAGTTCTTGCAGAGCTGCTGACTCTGCATTATAGTCCTCAATCTCGTTGACTGCTATACCTGCAATCAACTTACCTGCCGCTGCGCCTGATTGTCTAGTTAAACCGTATTTAAGCTTTACGGTTTGTCTGAGAGTCATGTCCGCGCATGAAGTCAAGCTATCGAACACTAGTGTCTTGAATGGGCATTGTGACTGAAACAGTTCCAGCTTCTTCTTGGCCTTGTTCCAATCATCATAGTCATCGAACTGTATTGTCTTAGGGTCTACTCCCCACTTCTTCATGGGTAGATAGATACCATTCATCTTCCTATCCCATGAAAACCAATACTGAGGTCCAGGGAATGATAGAGCCTGAGTAGACTTACGTGTACCTGGCTCTCCCTTAAACATGCAGTAGAGCGAATCGAAGTCCACGTCATTCATGTTCGGCATTTACTTATTTCCTTCCTGCGGCGACGATGGTGGATTCGACACCAGCGGACTAAGTTGGTCCAGCGGCCACCGCTTGAAGTCGGCCCCGCACGTACTACACTGCATCTCGCCGTCGTCGCCATACAACATCGACACGGGGCACCCATGAGTTAGCCACCATCTCTCGCGCAGTAGAGCTTCTACGTCCACCTCTTGCCCCGAGGCGCGGGGTGGGGCGGTTTCAACTGCGTGGAGCAGCTTGGCGATGTCCTCCATGAAAATCTTGCGGCCTTCGCCTTCACCGAAGCAGGCTTCACGGAGCCGTTCGATAGCGGCCTCCATCTCCTTTCCCTCACGAGTAATCCACACATCCTTACTTATGGTCGGCATCTTTCTTCTCCCTGAACTGGTCACAATCACACAGTTTACAATTACAGACGAACACTGACTCATCACCATTATCATTGATGACTTCATCGAGAGTATGGCTGTGAAGCATGTGTCCACATACGCAGAGCGAATCCCATGTAGTCTCTGACATGACTATTCATCCCCATCTTTGTTGACAGGATCCCACTTAGGAGCCAAGTTGAAGTTGAGCCTGAGTACTTCCTCACGCATGTTCGTATCTGCTTCGCACACGTCTTTGAACATGCACGCGCCAAACATATTGTCACAGTGCGCGTAATTCGGAGGCCAGTATCCAGTCTCCTTGTACTCGATGAACTTGTAGGCGTAGTATGGAAGTGTAGTCGCCTTCCATTCTTCAAGGCGGTTAGCAGAGAATGAAACCATCTCTCTGGTAAGCCGTTCCTCTATCTTCAGCGTAGTCTGCAATCCTATCTTGTTGACTAGGACATTACGAGACTTCAGCAGACAGCACTGACCCATGAACTGATTGCTCAGTGTAGTCTTATCGCGCCGCTGTTTGAAGGACTTATGGTCCATCGATATGATACCGATTTGGTTCGTATCGATGATTAGGTCCATCTTCGCTTTCCACAAGATGCGGATTTCATCATCCTCGTAGAGAATCTCACCACGAACAGTCTCAGCAGCGAGAGGAATGAATGCATCATTCTTGTAGTGAGCGAAGTACTGCTCGCAGGTGTCGAGAGCGAACTTCCATCCAACTGTCCACTTCTCAGACTTTTCAGGTGTGTTCTGCATGCCTGGATATTCTTCAGGTTCATGTTTACAGGCTGGTGGTCCATCGCCTGTGTGATTAGCACAGTATGGACAGCCAGTAATGAATAGCTGGCCCATCGTAAGTGCGTTGCCGATGGCGGTACTTCTCGGAAAACCGTTGATTAGGTGCTTGTAAAATACCTCAAACACCTTATGAATCAACAGTCCTACCTCTAACGAGTTTGACTTACCTCGTGAGGATACGAACCGATGATTCATACGCAAGTCGTAGTAGCGACCACATCCCATCAGTGATGAGAGTGATGTCGCATCTAGTATGACGTTCTTCTTCCCAATTAGTTCATCAACTTCTGGTAGTTCCATTTTAGTTCATCCCTTCAAACTGGTCGTTGCTACACGCTGAGATGAGCTGCATGAATAGAGACTGAATAGCTTTCGCCAACTCAGGTGACACTCTATTCTTTGGGTCCGGTGTAACTACCACGATAGCGATGGCACCAGCCTTTTCGAGATACTCGTCCAACTCTTTCCGAATGACTTCCACTTCGTCAGCTCCGACAGGAACGTGGACGCAGTAATAGCTCATCTCTCACTCCTGACCTTTTCTGCTCTGACTGCGATGAAGTCATAGAGTGTAATCTTGACCGCGCATTCCTTACAGAAATGGAACCGCTCATCTACTCCGATGTAAGTACGATTCTCGAACTTCTTGTCGTCCTGATTGTCGTGGACAGTTCCACACCTATCACATTTAACCACAGTTAGTTTCATTACTTCCTCCAGAGTGAGAGTCCGTAGTCATCGGTGTATTTCATTACGCCACCTCATGCTTCCTTCTCGAAGCACGCTGAATAGCCTTGTGCTTGAAAGTCTGGAACTTCACCACGTTATCCTTGTAGTTCCACCATTTCAGCACGTCGTATCCACCCGCGTCGAGGATACACATCGCGACGAATATACACGCATTACCAATTCCGCGAGTGCGTGCGAGAGAGTAGGGGTCCATCTTATTGAGTTGTGCCGCTGACTCAATCTTTAGCCGCTTCAATACCTTAGCCAGACGAGCAGCAGCGATGAAATTAGCACAGTCCAGAAGTTCCACCATCTGCCTGCGCGTGTATCTCCATTCATTGACTTGAAAGATTGGTGCATCCAATGAATCTGCGAATCCCTTGCCGATTACTGTCTCAATCTTAGTCCGTGTAATCATTACTCTAACCACATCCTTTCGTCGTCCACAGTTAACGGATGGTCGTAGTCACTTGCTTGCAACAGTTCGACTGCTCTGTCCTCGTCGCACTTATGGATTCGGCGCACAGAACTGATGGACTTCGCAGTATTACATCTATACACTTCACCGTCCTCAGTGAGTGCGTACACATTCAAAGTGCGTCCGGCTTCATCTAGTATATCCATTGTCTCTCCTAGTAATGAAAGATAGGGCCGGATGTGCTCCCCAGCATCATGATGTGCCTTATTCCCCCACTATTCGGCACCATCCGGTTCTCTGGTCTGTCCAGAGTACTACGCCTTAGCAGGCTCCTCGATGGTAACGCCCTGCTTCTCGGCCTGCTCCTTGGCCCACTGCATCAGCAGCTTGTAACCGGGCTTGTCCTCACGGTTAAGCTGCATGATTTCTGCAGTGGTGGCAACGCCGGTGCTCAGCAGATACTTGATAGCGGTCATACTGTGTTGTCTCCTACTTTCACGTATGGACTGAATTGTCCAACTCCTCTCACCACCCTCCAGTAGTGAGAGGACGCACTAGGCCAAATGGCTATTTATACTCGCCTAGTCGAGTCCTGTAACTAGCAATCGTATCCGCGCTCACGCTTGTCAGCGCAGGAATTGCAGATTGCATAGTCAGGACGAATCCTTACACGCCGTCCGCATGACGTGCATTTCTTCCATACGGACTCACGTTGAACCTGCTTGTAGAACTCCCTGTTGTCCTCTCCATCAGGTCCATCCATGTTTTCCCAAAATCCGAAGTTGTCATCGTAGTATGTTGGCACAGTCGTATCCTCCTACTCGTTACCGAAAGGCAGGTCCATCTGTTCTTCCTCGTAGGATTCAAACACTTCCTCCAACGAGTAACCCTTGATGGGTGTAGCAAGTGCTTCCAGTTCGTCATGAGCATCTGCCGCTGCAAGGAAGTCACCCAACTTCCTTACTGCTTCGTCAGCAGTCTCAGCACGTACCGTGAAATTGACAGGAATCTGGTGGAGCAACATTAGTGCGTGTCCTTCCTATTGCTGCCCACCATAGTCATCTGGCATTCCAGCTCGAAGATACGTGCTTCGAGACTGTTTACTTTCTCTACCAGAGCTTCAAGTGCAGCCAGCAGCTTAATGCTGGTATCACCATTCTGCTTGATGGTTTCGACCATCGTATTGTAGAGTTCCATCTGTTCGGTAGTAATCATTGTCTCGTCCTCCACTTGTAACTATCCAAAGAGTAGATCTGTTCTAACTGCGTGATTTCCAAGTACTTCTTGAACACTTCCGGCCACGTTAGCCGCAACTGATGAAATGTTCCTTCATCAGCTTTCATGCACATTATGGCCAGTATACGTTCCGTACCATCCCCTAATGCTTTCATTGTCTCAAGGATGGCACGGTCATAGTCGCTCCTCATTTTTGCTTCCTCCTTTCTTTACGTGAGATTCCTTTGGCCTGTCTATCCTTACAGATTCGGCCCCATCCGGTCAGCTTATCTTTCAGCTTATTCTGACGGTCAAATCGAGCACATTCCGAGAGTGTCATCTGTTTGAACTCTGGCATTTTACTTTCTCCTCTCAGTTATCGAGTCCCAACAAACAAAAGAAAAGAATGACGAGCAGAATTGCGCCTGGTGAATCCATACTATACCTCTCCTTTAGTCGGACCGAGTAGTAGAGTCTCTGCCTTCTGCCTAGCTACTTCCTTCTCCATGCCTTGCATCATGAGGATACGCTGTATCTTCCTAATGAACTTCCTTTCTTCTCCCGTTCTTACTTCCACCTGATTACGCTGAGCAGCCTTACGCTCACGGTGGACTACCTTGTATTCAGGTTCCGGTGGATACTGAGCACGATTGATATGCTCAATCTCTACCCAAGTACTTGACAAGTCCTGCCACGCCCTCGGAACTAATGTTCCCCTCACAATTCCACGGCAATCTGATACAATGGCGTGGAAGTTCAAGTCGAGTACTTCCTCACTAGTTGGAATATACTGAAACCGTTTCTTTTGACCTTCCTTATTGAACTTGTACTCTCTCTGCCACTCACGTCGAGTGCGGAGAGGATAATCGAGTATCTCACGCGCTTTCATGCGTGCGTCCCAGATATTCATGCCGTCCCGTGTCATGAAGTAGACCATTGAACGGAATGCCGCAGTCTTAGCAGGGTCCATTACTCTCATTTCAATTGTCCATCCACAATCTAGCGAATCAGTTATGCTGCCGCTTTCTTCTGTTTGTGAGCGCGCACGATAGTCTCGGCCAGTTCCTTCATGATGGAATCTTCACTCCATCGTGGAGTCTCACCATTACTCATCGCCGCGTAGAACTGATGACGCTTACGCTCAACGATTGCATCAAGCTGCGGGTCGATTGTAGTCAACCCGGTCAAATGAGCGTAAACAGCATTTACTGAAGCAGCAGTCTGACCGATACGGATAAACCGTCCCTCAGCCTGCTCCTCATTACCTGGATTCCACTGACGCTCATGCATGATGCAATCAGCGCAGGTCTGAAGATTCAAACCCTCTCCGGCTGCGAGCTGTGACGCTACAAGGATTGCACGCGGAGCCTTGTTAAAGGCTTCCTGAGTTTCGTAACGTGCCTGCCCACCCATTTCTGACGTGAGCTTGAACACTGGAATCTCTGAGCTGTAACGAGCCACGCAGTCATCGTAAAGGAACTGTTGAACGTCCTTATGATGAGCGAAGATAACCATCTTACGGTCAGTCTCCGCTACGAAGTCGTCCATGTAGTCCATCGTAGCTGGCACCTTAGCTTGCGCCACTAGATGCCGCATCTTCTGCATGGCTGCGATGATTGCGATGCCTGACATGTTCTCTACTTCAGTTTCATACCACTTGACGAATTCATCGACAGCCTCATCGTAGAGTTCTTCTTCAAGCTGGCTCATCTGCACGTAGAGCTTAGTCCTATTGACTAGTGGGAGTTCTGACATAACTTCCGTCCTTTCACGCCGGATAGAGATGTCCTTCGTGTATTCCTTGAATTGAGCGATACGCTTGATACCGCCTTCTTTCAAGATGTTTCCCTGCCAGTATGTATCAACCCAACGCCGCTTGAAGTCCTCGAATGACCAGAACTTGCTAGGCGCAAGCATGTTGTAGACAGGGAACAATTCGCTACCACGGTTCTTCCACGGAGTCCCTGATAGTGCGATGACTTTCCTGCCCTTACATACCTTACGCACCATCTGAGTGCGCGTGGAATCAGGGTTCTTAATCTGCTGACACTCATCAAGGATGACACACTTGATACCGACTCGGTCGAATTGAGTGATATCGAAGCCGCTCTTAACTTCCTTTCCTTTCACCATTCGGACCTTGGGGACCAGCATATCGTAGCCGATGATGTAGTGCTTCAGGCCAGGAATAAGCCAATCCTTGCTGGAATTGATTACCTGAGGAACCTGACTTTCATCTCCCCAGTTCATGAGAGCCATCGCAGCCTGATACTTAATACCAGACTTGACAATCTGCAGGCATGGCGTAAGCTCTGCCTGATGGAAGTATACGACGCCGTTAGCCTGTATGGTCTTACCTAGGCCCATCTCGTCGAAAATAGCTCCACCGCTATTGACTGCGAGAGCTTGTTCCAAGAATCTCATGCCATCGATTTGAAAGTCGAAAGGCTTGAAGCGTCCACACAACATGCATTCATTCTTCTTCCATGCATGCTGGCAGTTGTCGTCACCACCGTAGTGCAGCTTATGAAACGGTGTTCCTTTTGGAATCCGCTTCATTACGATATGGCCGCAGTCGAGTTTCGTAATCTTCAGGTTAGGCCGCTCGTCGTCGTCATTCTCCACTACTTGCTCGGAGACTGTTTTCGCAACCTTACCGCAGATTTCACACTTGTCCTGAAGCCGTGTGATGGTGTACTTCGGCGTGCGGATTACTTGCTCAGTAAAGGTTACTTCCACGTCCGCACCTGAGCGAATTGCGTCAATGATTGCAGGGCTTAGCGTGAGATTAGAGCATGGTGCTACGTTATCGCATCCAATCTCCCGTGCCTTATCAGCCCACACTTCATCATGAGAATGACCGGGTGTAAGCGCGTGAGCGATTTCATGACGGATGGTATTGATTACATCCGGGTCAGGATGGATATCGATATGGTGAGCACTCAGGATAATCACCTTATCCCGATGCATACACATACCGAGAAATCCTGCGTCCGCATTCTGATTCAACCTGACTCCCCAATTAGTCAGGCCGTGCTTATTCATTTCGTCCCGGCACGTTTGTGCTGCTGCCTGTCTATCCATGATTGTCTCGTCCTTTCGGATTACGAGAGACTACTTCGTGTTGAGCTTCTCTGCGAGAAACTTCGCTGCTGCTTCAGGCGATAGCTTACGAGTATCGCAGACCATAGCCACCATAGAAGCCACAACACCATACTTCGCGGCTGCTTCCGTGACTTCCTTTGTATTAGGTCTGGTCCTGCCTGTGGATGGCTTGGGAGCCTTAGCAGTTTTCGGTGACTTCGGCGTAACTGGCTGATAGTTGATATCGACTACCTTGAATTGAGCGCGCAGCTCAGCTCGCAGTTTACCTGCAAACTCTTGAGTCTGGACTTGCCACGCACGCATCTCTGATTCATGCTGTAGAATTGATTGACGCTCGTTAAACAGCACTTCCTGAAGATGCTGTTGACGCCGGAACAATTCCTTTACGACCATGAAATCCTTTTGGTCATCTGGAATTGATGGGTCATTCATGATTGCCGCGTGTATTTCGATTGCCGCGACGCTGGTAGCGTTGAACACGTCTTGCTTCAGCTGTATGGCATCGTCCATCTTGCGCGACTGTTGAATCAGCGCATCGACGGATTGAATGGTAGGAACTACGGCATCTTCCTTTGCGATACAGTCATCGCACATCTTCATGTCATGCCGCATTGTGATTACGATATTGACCGAATCACAGCAATCACAATCACCTGTTACTTGCTTCAGTAGTGGAGACATTACCGTGCTCCCGTAGTAGTCTGGTTGAATCGATTACCAAGTTGGGCGCGTTCAAAGCGACCCTCGTGGTGATTACAGGTTCCTACGCGCTCAGTGACTACGCCGGAATCCCTGTTTTCCACGTTCTTCGGCCACTTTTGGACACGCTTTACTTTCTTGCAGATGGAGCAGAAGAATCTACGCATTGTGCTGTCCTTTCGGAATCAGTTAGTTGGATGCCGTGCCGTGACGTTCCGCATATTCCTGCGAAACTGAGATGAACTTCAGCATATCACGGTGAGTGCGATACTGTGCAGCTTTCACCCCACGAATCATCGTAGGATAGACGCCACGCGTATCTACAATGAAGCCAAACCTTTCGGCTGCTTCATACAACGCTGGAATGTTCGGATTGTATCGCTCGGACACTTGGACACGTCCTTTCGGAATACATGTAAGGCTTACTTGTAAGAACTGCCGTAAGCCGCCAACCCAAGCGTATCACAGGTCGCCGGGGAGGGTCAATGGGGGCCTAAGTCGTTGACTGGTAAGCACTTAGGGCGACTGGCCGAGCCGACCTGCCCGGACCCGGCCAGTTTCCCTTAGTTAGTATGGATTACTACTTATTGAGTTCTTCCTCTAGTTCTTTAGTGTTTAGTCCCATGCTCTTGTAGATTTCGATACGCTTCTTGAGCTGTTCCTTGAGCCGTTTCTTCTCTGCATCTTCCTCTGTTTCCGTCGAAGTGCGAGGAGCTGATGGGAACACATCGTATACCGTCTTTGCTGGTGCTGGCGGTATGTAGACTTCACCACGCTCCGCTAGGTCTATACACGACTCACAGTTAGGCATATTGTCGTTAAGGATGTATTTCTGCGCGTTACTCTCATCCATTGGAAACTCCTTACCACAATTCCAACAGATAGACATGCGACCCCAAACCTCTACGTTCCGTGGAATGAAGTGCGCGCAGCCTGGTAATGAGCATTTCCAGACAGGATTGATTGAGCTTGACCCCATCTGTTTGAGGATGTATCTGTGCGTATGGTTCATAGAACCTGTTCTCTGTCCCATTACTTCCTCCTCTCAAGTTCGTGTATCTTCGTTATGGCCTTCGATAGAAGGAATGTCATTTCGTGAACTGTACAAAGCGCGCATAAGTTCTCGAAGGGTAATCTTATGTCCGCTTCATACACTTCTTCGCACTTCTTACATCGACAGTCCCCATCTAACTTCCTCTTGTTACACTCAGGTTCTATTCTCATATGTATCCTTTACAAAATGGGGCAATCTCCCTCTCCCCCGCTCTCGCCCTCCACTAGCCTACCCGATACTTTGGCTGTTTTCAAGGCAATTCGTGTCAAGTGGGGAAAGGCGTATTTAGGGGTATTTATGTGTATTGATTATATGTAAAAAAAAAAAAAAAAATAAAAAGAAA
>AR_comb_assmDRAFT_10431030_pt1 | contig 51227 bp, 41 predicted proteins | sample ArasoioldDNA_FD_10543 | JGI IMG/M metagenome (IMG submission 10543) | reverse complement strand
CCGAATAGGGCGAACGTCGAATTCAGAGAGCTAGAAACTTCTAAATTCAACATTCCATGTTCCTTGTTCAATATTCAATACCCATACTTCTCCTTCCATAAACTCTTCAGAAACTTGCGCAGTTCTTCTTCCCTTGCGTTTTGGCCAGGCTCGTAAAACGTAGTTCCTGCTATTTCATTGGGCAAATATTCCTGGTGGGAAAAGTTTCCTTCATAGCTGTGGGAGTACTCATAGCCCTTTCCATATCCTAAATTCTTCATGAGCCTCGTGGGGGCATTCCGAACGTGCAATGGCACAGGAAGGTCCCCGTGCTCTCTCACTGCGCTCATCGCTTCACCTATCGCTGTTGTGGCCGCGTTGCTCTTTGCGCTTGATGCCAGGTAGATAGCACATTGAGAGAGGATCAGCTGTGATTCGGGCCAGCCAATCTTGTTCACCGCTTCAAATGTTGCGTTGGCCAGGACTAAAGCTGTAGGATTTGCATTTCCAATGTCTTCGCTAGCGAGTATCAGCATTCTTCGGGCGATAAATTTTACATCCTCGCCCCCTTCGATCATTCGCGCAAGCCAATACACGGCTGCGTTTGGATCACTGCCGCGCATGGATTTGATAAACGCTGAGATAATGTCATAATGCTGCTCACCCTTCTTATCATAAAGGGTAATCCGCTTTTGGGCGACGTCCATGACTATGCTATCTGTTATTGAAATATCATCGACTTCTGTCTCAACAACTAATTCCAGAAGGTTCAACAATTTTCTTGCATCGCCCCCGGAAATATTGATCAATGCCTCAGTTTCTTTTATGTCAATATTTTTCTTGCTAAGGAATTCATCTTTTTTGATTGCCTGGTTCAAAAGTTGGATCAGGTCTTTCTCCGTAAGTGGCTTCAATACATAAACCTGGCAACGACTCAATAAGGCGCTGTTTACTTCGAAGGAAGGGTTTTCCGTTGTTGCACCAATTAAAGTAATGATTCCTTTTTCAACTGCACCTAGCAGGGCGTCCTGTTGACCCTTATTGAACCGGTGTATTTCATCAATAAAAAGGACGCAACTTGTTTTTGTTTTAGCTTGTTCAATGACATCTCTCACTTCCTTTACTCCTGATGAAATGGCGCTGAGCTGAAAGAAAGGAACATTAAGCGTTTGAGCAATGATATGAGCAATAGTGGTTTTTCCGGTGCCCGGTGGTCCCCAAAGAATCATGGATGGAATCTTGCCATGCTCAATGGCTGTTCGCAAAATACTCCCCTTGCCTGTGAGGTGTTGCTGGCCAATTAATTCATCTAACGTTGATGGTCTTATTCGTTCTGCTAAAGGAACAGATGAGTTCATTCTTCAAATTTCTGAAGAATATTGCAATTCACTTTTAAAAGAAGATACCAGTAAATTTGGTTATTATAGAGTGGCTAAGCCATTTTTTATTTCAAATAGAACCAGGCCCACCCGAGTTTTTACGTTGAGCTTTTCAAATAATGTGTCGCGATACCCTTCTATGGTTCTCGGACTAAGAAACATTTTATCTGCAATCTGTTTATGCGACATCTCGGTACAGGCAACCTAAGACTGCAATTTCTTTAGTCGTCAGTTTTAGAACCTCCTTTATTGATGAGTGTGGCGGTGCATCGAGGTGATTGGGTTTGCGCATTCTGCAAAGGGTAAATCTGGTGTGATTCACCAACTGAGAAACATAATTCGTAGACTTAGTCATTCCCTCATTCGGCTGGTATTTGCCTTATTGATGCATTATTTTAATTCAAGAAGCGGGTAAAAACTTTTAAATTTAAGAGAAGCCTGAAATAGTGAAACGAGCCACCACCTTTATTTCGGTCGAAAAAGGCCTCGCAAAAAGCCTTTTTTTACTTCTTATTTGCTTCAATCTGCTTCTGCATTTCGGCCAGGCACAGTCACAGATTTATGGAAAAGTTGTGGATTCAACAGGACGAGCTATCGTGAATGCGAACGTTTTACTCCTGAATTCCAAAGATTCAGTATTGGTAAAGGGTATGCTTACCACGGAAAGTGGTTTCTATAGTTTTGAGAATATACATGCAGGCGGTTATTTGATTTCCGCCACACATACAGGCGTCAGTCCGATTTATAGCGGGCATTTTGAAGTAACAGGCAAACAAGAGAAGATCGATATGGGCACGATGCGGCTGAATGAGCATTCCATTACGCTTGCCGCGGTCACTGTAACCGCAAAAAAACCTTTATACGAGCAAAAAATTGACAGGCTTCAAATTAACGTGGCTGCCAGTGTCGTGCTCGCAGGCACGACTGCATTGGATGTACTGGAGAGATCCCCTGGCGTGCGGGTCGATCGTATGAATAATTCTTTAGCGATAAATGGTAAAGGCGGTGTGCTTGTCATGATTAATGGAAAAAGAAACTACATGGATATCTCTGCGCTCGTGCAGATGCTTGCTGCGATGCCTTCTGATAATATTGAGCGAATTGAGATTATCACGACGCCACCTGCGAACTATGATGCAGAGGGAGATGCAGGGATTATTAATATCGTTCTTAAAGCCAATAATCAATACGGAACGAATGGTACGTACTCGATCAGTCTCGGTTATAACAGAGGCTTTGAGCCTACTGCGAATTTCAATTTCAATCATCGTAAGAATAAGATCAATCTTTTTGGCAACTACTATTTTTACGGTTCTACATCACTCCAGACTAATACCAACTACCGTGCGATTAACTACCAGGGCGATTTGAAAGAAAATTATTCAGAGAACAACCGGGATCCGATTATGCACCAGCACAACATGCAGCTGGGAATGGACTATGAAATCAATAAGAAATCGATCATAGGTGTGCTTGCTACCGGCTATTACAGGAGCTGGAAAATGACGTCAACGAATCATGCCCTTGTGAGTACCAATGGAATCGTGGACACAATGACAACGGTCATAAACGACGAAGTTCATATTACCGCCAATTTGGGGCTAAATCTTAACTGGCAATACACGTTCAGGGAGAATGAAAAATTAACGTTGAACGGAGACTACCTGGACTATAGTGATGACAATCCCAACGACTATAAAAACTCTTACTACGCGCATGATGGTGCTTTTTTGTCTGAGGAAAAAATGAAAAGCAGCAAGAACACGCCGCTCACCCTTTGGATAGGTGCAGCAGATTATTCAAAAAAATTATCGAAAAAAATAGACCTTGAGGCAGGATTAAAAGCCACTGCGTCCCGTTTTGAAAATAAAGTAGTTGTCCAGTCTCTGGACCAAAACAACTGGGTCAACGATTCAACTCTTTCAGGCAATCAGAACCTTAAAGAGAACATTGGTGCCGCGTATTTGTCTTTTGCTTTGCAAATGAGCAAAAAGACTTCAGTAAAACTTGGACTGCGATACGAGTATACCAACACAAATCTCGGATCGGATACACATGAGGATCTTGTTGATAAACAATACGGAAATCTATTTCCGAGTTTCTTTTTCCTGCACACTATTGATGAAAATAATTCGATCAATTTTTCCTATAGTAGAAGGATCTGGCGACCCGGGTTTTTTGTACTCGCACCTTACGTCATCTTCTATGACCCAAAAACTTTTTTCACAGGCAACCCGGCATTACAGCCCGAAATCACGGACGCTATGAACACGTCTTATACTTACAAAAACAAGATGATAACTTTTTCCTACAGCTACACCGCTCATCCTATCCAGAGTCTGTATAAGATTGATGAATCTACCAACCGGATGCTCATGGCTTATATGAATTCAAATAATAACCAGTTTCTCGGCCTCAGCTTATCATTGCCATTTAAGGTAACAAAGTGGTGGAGTACGCAAAACAGCCTGAGTTACTACTTGCAAGAGGCGAATACGTTCTATAAAGACGATGTGAAAAAGGAGTATGGCAGTTTTTATATTTACTCCACTCAAAGTTTTGCCTTGCCAAAGAACTTTCTTATGGAAGTGTCCGGTTATTATAGTTCGGGGTGGGGCTGGGGACTTAGTAAGTGGGGGCCAAGAGGTGCCGTTGATCTTGGAATGCAGAAAAAGTTTCCTAAGAAAAAATCGGATTTGCGTTTTGCCGTCAGAAATATTTTCAATAGCCAGGACGGCACTGGCATAACCAGTTTACCGGAACAAAATCTCTATATAAAGACTCATTTTAATTGGAGCGACACCAATTTCAGCTTAACGTTCACCCGTAGTTTTGGCAACGATAAGATAAAAGGCAAACGACAAAGAACTACAGGTGCCGAGGACGAGCAAGGCAGGGCCAATTAGTTCGCTCAGCAACGTGGTCCAATCCCGCTCTTGCGCGCGGAATCTTTTTTTAAATTTTTACTTTTGATTTTTTGACCTGTTTACTGTTGCTGCTGGCCGGCGAGAATTTCCAATATCGGTGACTCAACCTCATTGTCCTCGGCTAGCTTATTCATTTTTACTTTACTCATTTCTTCGAATGTTTGACCGTCTTCATAGCCGACAGAAACATAGACTGACAGAGATTGTTTAGCGGTTCCCTTGAATGTGCCTTTGACGGGAGAGCAATCATTAAAATTTCTGCCCACAGCCAGTTTTACATGACGGTTGCTGACCCATATATTGTTTGTAGGATCGATGCCGGCCCAGCCACAACCTGGTATCCACGCCTCAACCCACGCGTGCGTAGCGCCTTCGCCTCGCATGCCATTTTTGTTGGGACAAATGTAGCCGCTCACATACCTGCCGGGTATTTGCAGATTTCGAATCACCTCGAGCATCACGTGGGCAAAATCCTGGCAAACGCCACTCCGATGCTGAAGAATTTCATCCACCGTGGTTTCAATCGTGGTGATACCTTTTACGTATTGGAAATTTTCGAAAATAAAATGGCTGCAATTTTCAATCACCTCAACCACAGTCTCCGATGTTTTTACTTCTTCAGTTATAGAATCAATCTCATCTTGCAAATGTGGAGACTCGGACCGACTCAATTCAAATAGAAACAAATCTGTCTTTACATCGTTTTTGAGTAATTCAAAATCCCCCTGAAATTTTTTTATCTCCTGTTCCGCTGGGTGATTACGCACGATCAGCTTGCTCTCAATCACTAGCTCGGAATGTGAAGAGATCAGATTAAAAGTGCCTGTGCGATTTCCCCAATAATCAGTTGCTACCACTACTTCCGGCTGACCCGAAATATTTATCTCATGAGACAATACTTGTTGTGAAGGATTGTTGAAGGGGTAAATTTTTATTTCGTTCACACTCTCTTTCACAGGCCGGTCATATTCATATTTTGTGATGTGGTGTATGTTGAAAACAGCCATTACGAGTACGAAAAATAAATTCTTGAAAATTGTTTTGAAAATTCAGCCAGCTCCTGCCGGGTGCTAATGAGAAAATTTTGCAGGTCGGAATTGTCGAGGTTGCCGGCGTCAGCAAATTTTATTTTACTATGAAGCCTTCCAAACATTTTTTGTAAGCCATCGCCACCTTCAATTTTTGTTTCGTCAATGATATCGTCAAGGTATTTTTTAATTCGTTCTAAACAATAGAACACAGAACGCGGAAAATTTTTCTTCATAATGACCTGGTCAATAACATTCATGTTGTGATTGCCACCTGTATAAGATTTCAAATATAATTCATAACCTGAAAGAGAAAGTAACAGGTTTCGCCAGTGTAGAATATCTTGTGGATTACTTAGCTGGTAATCTATTTTCTTAAAGTGTGCATTTGCAATTTCAATAGTAAGAATCGTTCTTTCAATAAATTTTCCCAGGTTCATAAAGTTCCAACCTTGGCCACGTGGCATCGTCGTTTCTGTAACTCCGTAAAACAAGACACTGTTTTTAGTCAGGCGATCAAGAATCTCAATGGCTCGGGAATCAGTTAATTTTTTTTCGATCTCAGGTTGGTTGATGAGGTGATATAAGTGATTCACCTGTTCCCAAACTTCTTTGGTAATATTATCCTGCACTCCCCGGGCGTTCTCCCTGGCCCGCACAAACAAGACTTTCACCGCATTTACGTTTTTAACATCGGCGATCAGGTAGTTTAGAGCCGTGGCGGTATTCTCTCCATTCGATAGAATCGTTTCTTCATCGAGAATCGTAAACATTCCCAAAATATCCTTCCAGTGAAAGTCACTCGGGTCGACGGCATCAAAGGAAAGAATATAGTTTGTCCTGACGACCCGCAGCAGACTATCTGCCCGCTCAATATAGCGGTTCAGCCAAAACAAGGAATCTGCAATTCTACTCAGCATGATTTGTTTCTGCTTTACATATCGAGCAAGGTTTGTTTGGTTGCTGGTACTCCCCTTTAGGGGGATGGGGGCAAATCCACCACCCACGTATCCTTGCTGCCTCCACCTTGCGAAGAATTTACCACAAGTGATCCTTCACGCAAAGCCACTCGTGTCAAACCACCGGGCACAATATGAATGCCGTCTGGACCGCAAAGGGCATAGGGACGAAGATCAACATGGCGCGGTTGTAACGTCCCATCGATAAAGCAAGGAACCGTGGAAAGCGTAATGATAGGCTGTGCTATAAATTCCCTTGGCGCCTTCTTCACTGCCCGCTTCACATCTTTCAATTCTTTTTCACTAGCCTTATTTCCCATTACCATTCCATATCCGCCAGACTGGTTAGTTCTTTTAATCACCAGCTTTTCCAGATTTTCAAAAACATATTTTCTTTGATCGGGGTTTTCCAAGCCGTACGTTGGCACATTCGGTAAAATAACAGTTTCATTCAGATAGTACTTGATCATGTCGGGAACGAAAGCATAAACCGCTTTGTCATCAGCGACTCCATTTCCTACCGCATTTACAATCGCCACATTGCCCTTACGATAGGCACTCATTAGTCCGGGAACACCGAGAGCACTATCCGCGCGAAAAGCCAGCGGGTCAAGATATTCGTCGTCAATACGCCGATAGATAACGTGAACTTGTTGCAGGCCAGCCGTCGTCTTCATGTAGACTTTGTGATTATCCACCAGCAGGTCCCTGCCTTCCACAAGGTCAATACCCATCTGTCGGGCTAAAAAAGTATGTTCGAAATAAGCCGAGTTATAGACTCCTGGCGTTAATAAAACAACCGTTGGATTCGAAATTTGTTGTGGTGCAAGACTTGATAAAATAGTATGCAGAATCAAAGGATAATTGCTCACCATTCTGACGCGACTGTTCGTAAGCATGCCGGGAAAAATTCGCTTTGTCACCTCGCGGTTGGCGAGCATGTACGACACTCCAGAAGGAGTCCGCAGATTATCTTCCAAAATGTAAAAAGTACCGTCATTACTGCGAATCAGATCAATTCCGGAAATGTGAACATAGATATCATGAGGGACTCTGATGCCAAACACTTCACGGGTGTAGTGAGGACAGGTAGCAATGAGGTCGGTGGGAATTATTCCGTCCTTCAATATCTGCTGCGAAGAGTAAATGTCCTTCAGGAACGCGTTCAGGGCTTTTAATCGCTGTTTGATTCCTTTTTCTATGTGATCCCATTCGGCGGCAGTCAGTATGCGTGGAATAATATCAAAGGGAAATATTCTTTCAATTCCGGCGTCGTCGTTGTACACCGTAAACGTGATGCCCTGGTTCATAAATAATTCTCCGGCCTGTAGGTCGCGTTGCTGGAGTATTTCCGCAGGTATATCACTCATGTCCTCAAAGACCTTATTATACTGAGAACGGATCTGCTGTTCCTGGCACATTTCATCCCAGGTGCCTGGATAGCTATTGTATTGTTCAAACAAATCTGTCCCTGTCATGGTGTTTGAAAATAAAAAAAGTTGCTTTCACGTGAGTGAGGCAACCGTTGATTGAATATAGGTAATTCAGATTATATGGTAAAAACTAATCTTCCTGGTGCAGATCATGACTTAATTGACATTGCTGCTCAAAAAACTCTGCAGCTTATTGAAGGAATCAGTCAGGGAAGAGCCATCCCATCCATGTCCTTCGGTGGGATAGAACACATATTGATGGGTCACGCCAAGAGACTGGAGTTTTTCATTCAGATTTGCGGACTGCGAAGGGGGTACAAGTGGATCAGCTCCGCCCTGGAAAATAATGGTGGGTGGACTCTGAGCCTTTACAAAGTTTATTGGGCTGGATTGATAATATAAATCGGCATTCGTCGCAGGAGTGGCGCCAACGATCAGCGACAGCAGGAAAGCTGTCGGGGAAGTATTGTACAAGTCAGTAAGATTTGTCGGCCCGAAAAAATCAATGATGGCTTTAGGCCTTAGCGGACTTTCATATTTGTACCCTTGTAACAATGCAAGGTGCGCGCCTGCGCTTGCGCCCATCAAAACCATTTTATCAGAAATATTATATTCTGCTAATTTGCCTGCAATGAACTCTATTGCGGCTTTCACATCATTTTCCTGTGCTGGAAAACTATTTGTGGAACCAGTAACCAGGCGATAATTAATGTTGAAGATTGCATAGTCGGGAAAACGTCTTTTCACCGAGTCAACATACGCATTAAAATCGGCCTTGTCACCGCTACTCCAGCCACCGCCATGGATCATGACAACAAATTTCGTAGTGGCAGAGTTTCTGCCGGGCGGAAGATAAGTATCCATTTTTTGCTGTGGGTCACCGCCGTACGCCACGTTAACAAGTGTTTTGGCGGGAATGGATGTGACAGACGAGTCGATCTTTTTTTCACAGGAGGATAGAATAAGTATGGAAATAAGAAATATGAAAGTATACTTTGTCATAGGTGATGAAAGTATACATCAAAAATAACTCAGAAAGCTGTTAATGAGTGCCTAAGAATAGTCGATTAGGAGATATCCAACCTTATCTGCAACTCATTCAGCTGTTTCTGATCAATGGTTGAGGGAGCATCCAGCATTACATCTCTGCCGGCATTATTTTTTGGGAACGCAATAAAATCGCGGATGCTTTCGCTGCCGCCGAGAATAGCGCAAAGTCGGTCGAAGCCGAAAGCAATGCCGCCATGAGGAGGGGCGCCGTATTCAAAGGCTCCGAGCAAAAAGCCAAATTTGTGGACGGCTTCTTCTTTGCTCATGCCTAATGCGGCAAACATCTTTTCCTGCAAATCACGTTGATATATCCTGATGGAGCCTCCGCCAATTTCGTTTCCGTTTAATACCATATCATATGCATTCGCCTTAATATCGGCATATGGATGCTCAAGATATCTTTCAGCATTCTCAATAACGGGGCTATTGTTAATCATAACATCAATATGATCGGGCTTGGGCGATGTAAATGGGTGGTGCTTTGCATCCCAGCGGTTCTCTTCGGCACTGTATTCAAACAAGGGAAAGTCGAGAACCCATAATAACTTAAACTCGTCCGGTTTTCTCAAGCCCAGTCGTTCAGCCATTTCAAGGCGTAGCTCGCTAACTGCTTTCCTTGTTCTTTCTTCGGGACCAGCTAAGATCAAAATAAGATCACCCGGGTTTGCTTTACAGAAAGCAGAAAGATTTTTTAACTGTTCAGCATTGAAGAATTTATCAAAGCTACTTTTTTGACTTCCATCAGGATTCACTTTTACGAATGCCAAACCCGCCATTCCAATTTGCGGACGTTTAACCCACTCGATCAATTCATCGGTTTGTTTGCGGCTATATTCAGCAGCGCCAGGCACAACGATTGCCAATACAGTTTCCGCATTTTTGAAAACAACAAACTCAGTATTCTTTAATTCCTGGAGGTGGATTTCATTTTTTGCTTTTAAATTTTGAATTTTCAATGCGAACCTGGTATCAGGCTTGTCAATTCCATAATTCCACATAGCATCATCCCAACTCATTCTTTCAACGGGCTGGCTATAATTAATTCCTTTCACTTCTTTAAAAATATGTTTCACCATGCCTTCAAACATCTGCAAGATATCTTCCTGCTCTACGAAAGCCATTTCGCAATCAATCTGTGTAAACTCCGGTTGGCGGTCAGCACGAAGGTCTTCATCGCGAAAACATTTAACAACCTGGTAGTAACGATCATAACCGCTAACCATTAAAAGTTGTTTGAATGTTTGGGGCGACTGTGGGAGGGCGTAGAACTGGCCGGCATTCATTCTCGACGGCACCACGAAATCTCTCGCGCCCTCCGGGGTAGATTTTATGAGGAAGGGTGTTTCAATATCCACGAAGCCTTGCTGGTGTAAGTAGTTCCTCGTTGCACGATTAACTGCATAGCGCAATTCTAAATTTTTCTTTACAGCATTGCGCCGGAGATCGAGGTAACGATAACGCATACGAAGATCATCTCCTCCATCGGTATCATCCTGGATGGTAAAAGGCGGAATCGCGGATTTATTGAGGATTTTAAAGGATTTCACGGATATTTCCACATCCCCGGTAGGCAGATTTGGATTCTTGTTACTCCGCTCTTGCACGACTCCAATGGCCTGCAAAACAAATTCGCGGCCGAGCGGATTTTCATCTAATTGCTGATTTAATTGTTCACCAAATAATAACTGGGTGATTCCATACCGGTCGCGGAGGTCAATAAAGGTGATTGACCCAAATTTGCGAACCGTTTGTACCCAACCTGCCAGGGTTACATTCTTTCCGGCATCTGTCAGTCTTAATTCTCCACAAGTATGAGAACGATACATTAACGAGTCGTCTTGGGGATTAACAATTGTATTCTATTGGGCCTTCTTCCTTGTCCGGTATCCATATTTGGATTTTTCTTCACCGGCCAGCCCAGCCGTTCATGACGGGCGGGCAAAGATAGGGAGTATGGGAGCGTCTACCAATCGATGCCTCTGTGGCTTTGATTGCAAGGTTTTTCTGCAAATCATGTCGACCTCAACCACTATACCGCGGGACTCTATGGCATTCTTTGTGATATATTAATCGCGGGTCCCATTGACAGTGAATAAGATTTTGGCGAAATAACCGTTATAGAGATAGTAATTGTACGTATTACTGTTGTAAAATGGGTTGGGAATGTTTATATTTAAAACTTTAACCGGACCCAATGCGAACTGTACTTCGGAAACTTCGGAACATATTTGGTGGAAACCGTGAAGCCCCCGCTTTTACTGAGCAAGCCATTGCCGTCAGTGATACTCTCTTTGATGCTTACTCATTTGTGATCGGAAGCCTATTTTCTTATTACAACGATCTTCCATTGGAGGGGAAGAAACATTTTGTACAAAGGGTCCACCATTTTAAGTCAACAAAAAAATTTCACTTCATTGGATTGGAGGAAAATGATGACGCTGCCACCATGGTAAGTGCATCAGCCATCCAGGTAACCTTTGGTCTGAAAAATTATCTGCTTTCGCATTTTAAAAATATTTATATACTCGCCGACGCGTACAAGATGGAGAACGATGAGGAGTTATATGTAGGTCACGTGGCACCCGAAGGAATCTACCTTTCGTGGAAACATTTTATGTATGGATATACAAAGAACAAAAGCGACAACGTGAATGTGGCCACGCACGAAATGGCTCATGCTCTTTTGTATAATAATTTCTTTGCCGAATATGGAATTGATGCTCACTTCAGGATGAACTATGAACAATTCTCAACTACCACTGGCCCGATTCTCGCCAAAGTGATTACTCATCGCCATAGTTATCTGCGCAGTTATGCTTTCAGTAACCTGCATGAATTCTGGGCAGTGAGCGTGGAAGCTTTCTTTGACGACCCACAGGCACTGAAGGAAAACATGCCTGAGTTATATGCTTCACTGTGCCGCGTATTGAATCAGGATCCGTCATCTAAAAACAAAATCTTAAAGACAGAAGCCTGACTCTTCACTTCGGGGGTCAACTCCAACGAGAAATCTTTTGTGCCTGATTAGGAACGACTTTTTCCTGTTTTTCGTCCTCTTCCCGAGCTGCCTCTCCCTTTTGAATTGGAGGCCGGCGGAACCTTTGCGCCTTCTTTTCTTGCCTCGGATAACCCTATTGCTATTGCCTGGCGAGGGTTGGTTACTTTTTTACCGCTTCTGCCGCTGCGCAATTCACCTCTTTTCATTTCATGCATTTTTTCTTCTACTTCGTCCTGCGATTTTTTTGAATATCTGGCCATAAAGTAAATTTTAAAGTGATGATATTTTACACCGCTTCAAAATGTTTGCCATAGCGTTTAATCGGCCAATTGTTAGGTTGCTATTGAAAGTGTAGGCTTTACTTCCACATTTCTCTTTCTGTTTCGGGGAAATAGGCAACACCATCTAAAACGATAGTCGGTTTGCCGCTTTTAAGTTCATTGATCTTTTTAAATATGAACCGGCTTGTTTGCTTCATGCCTTCGCAAAATGTTTCGATATAATCGCCATTAATTCGCCAGTAGCATTTTGATGGCTTCGGATTAGTGGCCGAATATGTGTTGTACGTTCCATCTGCTTTCAGATCCATCCAATAGTCAATTTTATTATAGTTGCATTTCCAAAGCCCAACAACGCTTAAGTCAACATTTCCATTGAGGCGCATCGGAGGATCAACCAGTTTCGCGCTGCTGGCCGCGTTGCTTGATCCAGATGCGTTTGATTTTTGGGCACTCGTGGCTGTTGTATTCCATAAGGCATGCGCTTGCATTGGATAGTAAGTTCTGTATTCTTCCGTTGCGTTATTCCATGGTATCATAAGCGCCGGCTGGTTTGTTTGTGGGTCATTTCTTCTTAAAACCTTCTGCGAAAGCACCTGGTTTTTGCCATCGATGATGAAATGCATCTCTTCGCCGTCCACCCGCCAGAAATTTTTATAGATGGGTGGAGGCGGATTTGGCGTGATCATGTCGGAATAGTAATCATAAGTGCCGTCCGCTCTAAAAATGTAAAATCCATTGAAGTTCGGGGCATCGTTGTGATATTTCCATGTGCCAACGACCGCAGGATCGATTATTCCTTTCATGGCCAGGGGAGGCGTGATGATAGTAATTGACGGTTCCTTGCTAGTCGTGCCTTTGTTGGAGACAACATTTGCGGATGCGCTAGGCAGCGCCGGTTTTTGGATTTCAACCTCCTTTCCATTCTGTTTTACTTTAGCCTTGCCTTCAATAAAAGGACCTGCGTCGTCATACTGGGGCGAAATAATTTCTTTGCCTGTCCTATCTACATAACCCCATTTGTCGTTTCGTTTGACGCCAACAAGGCCTTCACTAAAGCCCACATAACTATCTACGTCCTGATATTTTATTGGTACGACCTCTTTTCCTGACCAGTCGATGAAGCCCCATTTGTTATCTAATGAAACTGCTGCGAATCCTTCCTGAAATCCGGTTATAAAATCGTTCCCGACTGCGTCATATTTCGCAGCAATCACCACCTTTCCCGTTTTATCTATAAACCCCCATTTGTCCTTGACTTGCACAGGCGCCCGCTCTTCGTCAAAGTACAGAGCGTCATCGTATTTTATAGAAATAGCTTCATCGCCCGTCTTGTCGACATAGCCGCATAAATTATGCAATATAACTAAGGCCAAACCATCACTGAAGTCATAGGCATATTCATACTTTATCGGCGTTATATTCTTCCCCAAATTGTCAATGAAGCCCCATCTGTCATTAAGCTTAACTGCTGCGCGACCTTCGACAAAGGAATTCGCGTCCTGGTATTTTGCAGGGATCATAACTACGCCTGCCTTGTTCTTAAATCCGAATTTGCCATTAGGATCTTTAAATGCTTCGAATGATTGCTGTTCCATCTGTTTTTTTTCCGGGTGATCAATTTGAGAATAGTCACCATTGGTAATTACCTTTGCAACACCATCATGAAAGTCAAAGGTTCCGTCATATTGTGGACTGATAACCATCTTCCCCGCCCTATCAATAAATCCGCATTTGCCATTCACAAAAACCGCAGCGAGCCCTTCACTAAAGTCCCTCACGCCCTCGTATATAAGCGGGATAACTTGTTTTCCAGTGTTATCAATGAAACCCCATTTGTTATCTAGCTTAATGGCCGCTCTTTCTTCGTTAAATGAGCGGACAGCGTCATATTTTACCGGAACAACCTCGTTGCCCACTTTGTTAACGAAGCCATATTTATCCTTTAGCCGCGCTATTGCTAAAGGCTCCTTAAAACTCCATACGTCGTCATAATTTATTGGTACCACTACTTTCCCGGTTCTGTCAATGAAACCCCATTTCTTGTTGAGTCCAACGGCAGCCAGACCGTTGAAAAAATCCCGTGCGTTGTCATATTTAATTCCGACTACCTCTTTCCCTTGTTTATCCACAAATCCCTTTTTATCGCTTACCTGTACCATCGCCAGTCCCTCACTAAAACCGCCAACATCATCATATTTGATGGGTGTCACTTCCTTACCTTCTTTATTTGCAAAGCCCCATTTCTTATTTATTTCAACATAGGTCATCCCGTCTTCAAAATTGCCTGCATAATCATACTTTAAGGCTGTTATCTGTTTCCCTGCCCTATCGATAACTCCCCATTTACTATTCAATTTGACACGAGCGAGACCTCCATTATAGTCATCCACATCATCATACAGGCATGGAGTAATTTGTTTGCCGGTTTTATCGATGAAGCCCCAGTGGCCATTTTCTTTTACAGCGGCTAATCCTTCTCTAAAGCCATCTGCACTCTCATATGTAGGCGCAATTACTATCTGCCCATCTCCATTTTTGAAACCATATTTGCCATCCGATGTTTTAAAAGAAAGCAGGCTCTGCGTTTGCTGCTCAATTGCATGAAGTGGTAAAAACATGCAGGCAGTCGATAGAGAAAAAGAAATAAAATAAATCGCAGAATCAATCTGCCCGCGCCAGTAAAATCGCTTTTTCACGATGAATGAGATTTAGACGTTAAAAGTTGCTTCTCATTCGGGTGGGATGTATTTTTCCGAAGATATATAAATTTAAATCGCATCAGAGAGTTTTAGAGATTTTCCCTCCTTCAAGCCGCATTAATTGATCAAAACCAATTGCAAAAAATTGGAAATGTCTAACGTCTGCCGAAAAATACTAATGCTTACCTTTGCGCCTCGAAAAACCTTAAATGAAATACGAAGACGAAATACAACGGAGAAGGACATTTGCGATTATCTCGCACCCGGATGCCGGTAAGACGACTTTAACTGAGAAGTTTTTATTATTTGGAGGTGCCATCCAAATGGCGGGAGCCGTCAAAAGCAATAAGATCAGGAAATATGCGACGAGCGACTTCATGGAAATAGAAAGACAGCGTGGAATTTCCGTGGCAACATCGGTGATGACATTTGAATACCAGAATTGTTTGATCAATTTGCTTGACACGCCCGGTCACAAAGATTTTGCTGAGGATACCTTCAGGACTTTAACGGCGGTCGACAGCGTAATTCTTGTTATTGATAGCGTGAATGGAGTAGAAGAGCAAACGAGGAGGCTTATGGAAGTTTGCCGGATGAGAGATACGCCCGTTATTGTTTTCATCAACAAATTGGACCGTGATGGTAAAAACAGGTTTGATCTGCTGGAAGAGATAGAAAAAGAACTCAGCATTTCTCTCCACCCAATGACGTGGCCTATAAACAATGGCAAGGAGTTTAAAGGGGTGTATGATTTGTATGACAAAGATCTTTTGCTCTTTAGCCCTAATACAAAAGCCGCCGATGAAGACGTGGTGCAAATAAATGATCTGTCCTCATCTGCCCTTGATGAAAAGTTGGGTGAGAAAGACGCAGCGGTGCTTCGCGAAGACGTGGAATTGGTTGATACCGTGCACGGCGAGTTAAACGTCGCAAATTACCAGGCAGCGAAAGTGGCTCCAGTTTTTTTCGGAAGTGCGATAAATAATTTCGGCGTGAAGGAATTACTTGACACGTTCATTCGAATAGCGCCTACCCCTCAATGCAGGGAAACATCTGTGAGGGAAGTTTGCCCTGTAGAGAATAAGTTGAGCGGTTTTGTTTTTAAGATCCATGCCAATCTCGATCCCAAGCATCGTGATCGGATTGCATTTTTGAGGGTGTGCAGTGGAAGGTTTGAAAGAAATAAGTACTATCACCATGTCCGGCTAGATAAAGACATTCGGTTTAGCAATCCTTATAGTTTCATGGCCAGGCAAAAAGACATCATCGAGGAGGCGTATCCGGGCGATGTAGTCGGCTTGTTTGATACGGGCAATTTTAAGATTGGTGACACATTGACCGAAGGAGAAAACTTTTATTTCACGGGGATTCCTTCTTTTTCACCCGAGATATTTAAAGAAGTGGTCAACAAAGACCCGATGAAAACAAAGCAACTTGAAAAGGGACTTATGCAATTAACCGATGAAGGCGTTGCGCAATTGTTCACGCAGTTTGGCGGAACTAAAAAGATAATTGGATGTGTCGGTGAATTGCAATTTGAAGTGATCCAATACAGGTTGCTTCATGAATACGGAGCGTCGGTTCAATTCAACACGCTGCCATTTTACAAAGCCTGTTGGGTAACAAGTAACAATCCTCAAAAACTCGTTGAATTCACGAGGTTCAAACAGGCAAATATTGCCGAGGACAAAGATGCACATGTAGTTTACCTGGCGCAAAGCGAGTGGTTCCTAAATACTGAGCGTACCAACAATCCGGAAATTGAATTTCATTTTTCCAGCGAGATACATAAAGAGGCCGTGTAACCATGGTTAGACCTTAGGAAGAATACCGGTGTAGTTGTGCGGAGAGATTTTCTTCAGTTCTTTCTTTACCTCATCATTCACCTTAAGGGTATCAATGAACTGGTGGATGGACCTCTTGTCGATGTTACCGTTGTCTCTCGTTAGTTTTTTTAGTGCTTCATACGGCTCGGGATAATTTTCTCTTCGCAAAATAGTTTGAATAGCCTCAGAGACGACTGCCCAGTTGTTTTCCAGGTCAGCATGAATCTTTGCGTCATTGATGATAAGGCTACTGAGGCCTTTTTCTATCGATTTAAAGGCCACCAATGTGTGGGAAACAGGAACTCCAATGTTTCGGAGAACGGTTGAGTCGGTTAGGTCTCTTTGCAAACGCGACACTGGTAATTTCGAGGCCAAATGCTCAAATATTGCGTTTGCAATTCCAAGATTTCCCTCGGCATTTTCAAAGTCAATTGGATTTACTTTGTGAGGCATGGTGGAGGAGCCCACTTCGTCCTTTTTTACTTTTTGCCTGAAGTATTCCATTGAGATATAGGTCCACATATCGCGGGAAAGGTCAACAAAGATGTTGTTGATACGTTTCATGCAATCAAAATGAGCAGCAAGATTGTCGTAATGCTCAATTTGCGTAGTGTACTGCACGCGGGTTAAAGAAAGGCTTTCCTCGACAAATTCGTTTGCCAGTTTCACCCAATCTGCTTTAGGAAAGGCGGCAAAGTGGGCATTAAAGCTTCCGGTGGCACCACCAAATTTTGCTGTGAATGGAATATTGATTAATTGCTCGATCTGATTTTCAATTCGCTCCACAAACACCATGATTTCCTTTCCGAGTTTGGTAGGACTTGCAGGTTGACCATGTGTGTGAGCCAGCATCGGAATGTCTTTCCATTCTTTTGCAAGCAATTTTAGCTGAGTATTTAGATTAAGCAGCCCTGGAAGGTATTCGTACTCGACCGCATGCTTCCAAAGCAATGGAATAGAAGTGTTATTGATATCCTGCGATGTCAGGCCAAAATGGACCCACTCTTTTACGTCAGAGGCACCCCACTTTTTTAATTCATTTTTCAGAAAATATTCAACCGCTTTTACATCATGGTTAGTCGTGTATTCGATTTGTTTTATCTCCTGCGCATCTTCAAGTCCAAAATCTTCCTGTAGTTTTTTCAGTTGTTTAGACGCCTTATTCGATAATTTGAAAAATTTCTTGTCTGCCAAAAAAAGAAAGTACTCGACCTCAACAAAAACGCGGTACTTCATTAGAGCATATTCTGAAAAATACTCATCGAGATGCTGGACATGTTTTCGGTAACGACCATCCACAGGAGAAATAGCAGTAAGCGGAGTGAGTTCCATTTTTAGTTCTTATTACAGGTTTTTACCTAAGTGCAACCTATTTTTGCGACAAAGATAAAAAAGACAATCTGTAGTTATGAATGATAAAAATTCCCTTGTAGGGAATAAGGCTGTTAGGGTTGGCATTGTTAGTTATCGAAACACGAGACCATTGATCTATGGTTTAAAACAGCCGCCAATCAGCTCAGAAATAACTTTGATAGAGGAAACCCCGGCCCGCTTAGCTGAGCTTCTTATAGGCGACGAAATCGACATTGGATTAATTCCGATTGCTGTCATTCCACAATTGAAGGAATATTTTATCGCCGGGGACTATTGCATCGGAACGGAGACAGAAGTCGCCTCAGTTTGCCTGTTTAGTGAGGTAGAGCTTGAAAAAGTCACCAAGGTTTACCTGGACTTTCAAAGCCGCTCCTCTGTTGTTTTATTAAAGTGGCTTATGAAAGAATACTGGAACATTGATCCTGAAATTGTGCAGGCTACTGATGATAGTTACCGGAAAGAAATAAAAGGAACCGTTGCCGGCTTAGTGATAGGGGACAGGGCTTTTGAGCAGCGCAAGATTTCCACTTTTATATATGACCTTGCATCAGAGTGGCGATCAATCACTGGCCTTCCGTTCGTTTTTGCGGCCTGGATCAGCAATAAATCGCTACCTGCTTCTTTCATTCAGAAATTTAACGAAGCCAATGCAGTCGGTTTACAGCACATTGATGAGATAGTCGCTGCTCAGCAGTTTGATCTTTTTGATCTCAAGAAATACTATACACTGCACATGAGTTATAAATTGGATGAAAGAAAAAAAAGAGGAATGGAATTGTTTCTGAAATACATTCACATATATCCCTTTTTACAATAGATTTGCGCCAAATCAAAGCTACCATTATGAAAGTGGTCATTTTTGCCGGCGGGCTGGGCACGAGAATTTCTGAAGAAACGGATGCTCGGCCGAAACCTATGGTTGAGATTGGAGGTAAGCCGATTTTATGGCATATAATGAAATTATATAGCCAACAAGGGTTTAATGATTTCATTATTTGCCTTGGCTACAAAGGATATATTATTAAGGAATATTTCATGCATTACTTCCTCCATAATTCTGATATCACGATCGATTTGGGAAGTAACAACGTTGAAGTTCATGGAAGCAATGCGGAATCGTTTAAAGTTACACTAGTGGATACCGGGCTGGATACAAAAACCGCTGGTCGCCTCAAGCGAGTGCAAAAATACCTGGAGAACGATGATTTCATGTTGACATATGGCGACGGTGTAAGTGATATAAACTTAAAGGATTTACTTGCCTTTCATAAAGCGCATAAAAAAATAGCGACCGTCACCGCTGTACAATTGGACTCCCGTTTCGGAGGAATGGATCTGGCGACTAACGGAGAAGTTACTTCCTTTCGTGAAAAGGCAAAGGATGAAAGCAAGTGGATAAACGGAGGGTTTTTTGTTCTCAAGTCCAATGTATTTAAGTACTTGCAAAATGATATGAGCAACATGATGTGGGAAGACGAGCCGCTGGAAAGACTGGCAGAGGACAAAGAGCTTGCCGCTTATAAGCATAACGGTTTTTGGAAGTGCATGGACGCGCTGCGCGATAAATTGGAATTAGAAGCACTCTGGCAATCAGGTCAGGCAAAATGGAAAAACTGGTGATGGATGATCGGCTTTCGTCATATTATTCCGGAAAGAAAGTTTTTATAACAGGGCATACTGGATTCAAGGGCTCATGGTTAGTCGCCTGTTTACACCAGTTGGGAGCTGTAGTAAAGGGATATGCACTGGCACCTGAATATAAAAACGGGTTATTTGAGTTGCTGAGCAAATTTAACCCGTATGAGAGCGTCATTGCAGATATAAGAGACAAGGATCGATTGGTAAAAGAAATCGCTGTATTTCAACCAGACTATATTTTTCACCTGGCTGCCCAGCCGCTTGTAAGGCGCTCTTATCAAATTCCTGCTGAAACGTTTGAAATAAATGTTGCGGGAACAGCAAATCTTTTAGAATCGATTGTTTCGCTTTCGAAGAAATGTACCGCTATCGTTATTACGACTGACAAAGTGTATGAAAACAAAGAGCGCAACATCTTATACAATGAAGGTGACAGGTTGGGGGGGTATGATCCGTATAGTGCCAGTAAAGCCTGTGCCGAATTGGTCGTGAGTTCTTTTCAAAATTCTTTTTTTAATACTGACAGATACGAGGAGCATAAAAAAGTTGTTGCCAGCGTACGAGCAGGCAACGTTATTGGCGGTGGGGATTGGAATACTGATAGAATTATTCCCGACATTATTCGCTCATTGCAGCAACGGCAAAGCATTAAGGTGCGCAATCCTCGTGCTGTTCGTCCCTGGCAACATGTACTGGAGCCGATCAAAGGATATTTGTTGCTTGCAGGATTGATAAATGATGCTCCTTTAGCATACTCAAGGGCGTATAATTTTGGACCGGAACCGGAGGATCATCTGACGGTAACGGAATTAGTTGAGACTGCGATTAAGTATTGGGGCACGGGCGACTGGGAGGATGTTTCTGATAAATCACAACCACATGAGGCGGAGTTACTGAAACTTGACATTAGCCGTGCAAAGAAAGAGCTTGGATGGCAACCTAAATTAAATGCTGACAGCACTATTAAATGGACAATTGATTGGTATAAAAAGCCAACTGAGGAAAAGGTGAGTGTTACATTCGGGCAGGTCAGGGAATATTTTGACTTATGACTTTTACGCCAACACCATTAGCGGGAAGTTTCGTAATTGAGCCGACTGTTTTTAGCGATGACAGGGGTTGGTTCGCTCGTTTTTATTGCAAAAATGATTTCAAAGAAATTGGACACGAACAGGAGTGGGTGCAATTGAATCATTCCGTTTCTTATAAAAAAGGGGCGATAAGAGGAATGCATTACCAGGTGCAACCGTATCGTGAGGTCAAAATGGTGAAATGCATAGCTGGCGCTGTGTATGATGTTATTATCGATTTGCGTCGCGATTCCAAAACTTTTATGAAATGGTTTGCCCAGGAGCTGTCGGCAAAAAATAGAAAAATGCTATTTATTCCCGAAGGTTTCGCTCATGGTTTTCAATGCCTGGAGGATAATTGCGAATTGATTTATCATCATAGCGAATTTTATACGCCGGGGGCAGAAGGAGGAATAAGATATGATGATCCATCGGTTGCAATAAAATGGCCCTTAACGGCAGGCGTATTATCCGACAGGGACAAATCACATCCGTATCTCGATGACAACTTTAAAGGGATTTGAGTATGCATTGCAGATTTTGTAAAACAGAGCTTGAACATGTCTTCATTGACCTCATAAATTCTCCTGCGTCCAATTCATTTCTTACAAAAGAGCAGTTGAATGAGCCGGAGAATTTCTATCCTTTAAAAGTGTTCACGTGTCATAAGTGTTTCCTCGTTCAAATAGATGAGTACAAGAAATCCGACGCCATCTTCAACAGTGAGTATGCATACTTTTCGTCCTACTCTCATACATGGCTTCAGCATGCGAAGAACTACACCGATTTGATGATAGAGCGCTTTGGGTTCAATCCAAATTCCCAGGTGATTGAGATTGCAAGTAATGATGGCTACCTGCTGCAGTATTTTAAAGAAAAAAATATTCCCGTACTTGGAATTGAGCCTACTGCGAATACAGCCGAAGTAGCGATGCGCAAGGGAATCAAAACAGTGATAGACTTTTTTGGCTCCGAAATGGCATCCGGCCTGGTGAGTAACTGGAATGTAAAGGCAGACCTCCTTTTGGGAAATAATGTCCTGGCTCACGTACCCGATATTGTCGACTTTGTGAAAGGAATGAAAATCATCCTTGCAGATGCGGGTGTGATTACGATGGAGTTTCCTCACCTGATGCAACTGGTAGACAATAACCAGTTCGATACAATTTATCATGAACATTTTTCCTATCTCTCGTTATTTGCAGTAAAGCAAATTTTTGAATCACAGGGCCTGGAAATATTTGATGTGGACGAAATTCCGACGCATGGAGGATCACTTCGCATTTATGCAAAACATAAGAATGATTCAAGCAAGTCGGTTTCGGATAAAGTCATGGATTTGCTAAAGAGAGAAACCGAAAAAGGAATGGTAACGCTGAGTTATTACAACAATTTCCAGGAAAAAGCTTCGAAGGTAAAATTAGCGCTGTTGTCTTTTTTGATCGCCCAAAAACGAGCAGGCAAAAAAGTTGCGGCCTACGGCGCAGCTGCGAAAGGAAACACCTTGTTGAATTATTGTGGTATTAAAAATGACCTGATCGAATACGTGGCTGATGCCAATCCTCACAAGCAAAATAAATGGCTTCCTGCAAGTCATGTACCGGTTGTAAACGAGGCGCATCTCAAAACGAATCGCCCCGATTATGTGATCATTTTTCCCTGGAATCTCAAATCGGAAATTACCGAGCAACTTTCTTATATCAGGGAATGGGGCGGCCAGTTTGTAATTCCAATTCCGCAATTAGAGGTGATATAATGAAAAGAGTACTAGTCACGGGAGCAACGGGATTCGTTGGCAGTTATGTAGTAAAGGAAGTTATAAAACGTGGCCATTCAGTAACTGCTTCATCGCTAAATCATCAAAAGGCTAAAAAGGCCGAATGGTTTAGCGCCGTAGATTTCATTCCATTCGATTTTAAGCAATTTGATGCGGGAGTTAATTATTATGAATTTTTTCAGCGACCCGATTTAATGATTCATCTTGCCTGGGAGGGTTTGCCAAACTATAAATCTTCATTTCACATCGAGGAAAATCTACCGCGTCATCTTGCGATCCTGGGCAACGTCATAAAAAATGGACTTCGCGATCTGACAGTTGCAGGAACTTGTTTAGAATACGGACTGCAGGAAGGATGTTTGCGGGAAGATATGTTATCATTGCCTTCAACGCCTTACGGAATAGCCAAAAATGAATTAAGAAAATCTTTAGAGTCGCTGGGTGATGATTACGCTTTGGTGTTTAAGTGGGTAAGGTTATTTTACATGTATGGGAAAGGGCAAAATCCTAATTCCTTACTTTCGCAGCTTGATAAAGCCTTAAGCGATAACCATGAGGTATTTAACATGAGCGGCGGTGAACAGGTTCGTGATTACTTGCCGGTGGAAAAAGTAGCTGAATATATCGTGGATATCGCGCTTCAACAGAAAATTAAAGGGATAGTAAATTGTTGTAGCGGAGAACCGGTATCCATCAGGGAATTTGTCAAAGAGTACCTAAATAGAAATAATAAGTCCATCAAATTGAATCTTGGTCACTATCCTTACACCGATTATGAGCCAATGCATTTTTGGGGGGATACGGCTAAACTTAAAACGATATTGAATGATGAGTGATCCAATACAGGCCTTTGTTGAAGAACGGAAATACCGCGTTGAACAAAACGGAAGTAACAATGCGTTACAGCGAGCAGCGAAGGACTTTAATGTCGAGTCAAACAAGGCTCAATATTCGTATAATTTTTCCTGGATGGGACGTCCAATTATTCAGTATCCGCAGGACATGATCGCCATGCAGGAAATAATCTGGAACGTAAAACCAGACCTAATCATTGAAACGGGAATAGCACACGGGGGATCGCTGATTTACTATGCGTCAATATTAGAATTAATCGGGAAAGGGGAAGTGCTGGGAGTTGACATTGATATCCGCGATCACAACCGCAAGGAAATCGAAAAACATCCCATGTACAAGCGAATAAAAATGATCCAGGGATCTTCGATCAGCAAGGAAGTAGTTGATCAAGTGGGGAAAATTGCAAACGGAAAACAGTCCGTACTTGTTTGCCTGGATTCCAACCACACACATGATCATGTGCTGAATGAGTTGAATTTATACTCGCCATTTGTTAGCCTTGGCTCTTATCTTGTTGCATTCGACACAATTGTTGAGGATTTGCCGGAAGGATATTTTTCTCAAAAGAGACCATGGGGCATTTCGAATAACCCGAGGACAGCTGTTCATGAATTCTTGACATCCAACCAGAATTTTGTGATCGACACCGCGATCGATAATAAACTTTTAATCAGTGTAGCTCCCGGTGGCTACCTAAAAAGAATTAAATGATAAATGAATAGCCGCCCAAAGGTCAGTTTTTGCTTTACCACGTTTAAGCGATTCGATTATTTGAGCGATACACTGAGAAGCGTACAAAATCAAACCTTCCAGGATTTTGAAGTTATCGTTTCTGACAATGATCCCGAACAAAGTGGCAGACCAGTAGTGGACGCTTTTGATCCACGGTTCAAATACTTTCCAAATGATCAGAATCTTGGAATGAAAAAAAGCTTCAACAAAAGCCTTGAAAGATCCTCAGGAGAGTTTATTGTGATGATTGCTGATGATGACCCGGTCTACCCCGACATGCTCGAAACATTGCTGGGTCTTGCTGAAAAATATCCCGGACATGGAATGTATCTGGGAGGAAGCAACTGGTTTTGTACTGATCCCGATCTTGCTGACTTTTATAATTGCAAAGTAGGAGTGAATTCTTGTTTGGCGCACAAACCAATTAATGACGTACAGGAGTTTGGTGCTGACGAGTTCTTGTTGAATTTCTTCAACTTCAAAATTTTTCCGAATTATCTATGGTCTTGCGCGATTGTTAAGCGGGACGTAATGGTTGAAATGGGTGGCGTTCCTGATTATGGAACGGCTTTTTTGGGTGATTATGCTTACATGAGCATTATGGGCGGGCATTCGGGAACCGTTGTAGTTAATAAGGCGCTTGGACACCAAACACTGCACAAACAAAACTTTGGCAGGGCTCAGAATGAGCAACTGGTGATTTTGGGTCCTCATTTCATAGACTACGTCTCTTCAAAGTTATCTCGGTTGAAAAATTGGGCAGCTATAAAGCCAAAAATGGAGCACTTTGTTGCCGTTTGGATAGTACGACATGTAGCGTTTCTCAAAGCATATAGTAAATCTGTTGGTGAGACAGATAATGTAAAGGACCTTGAGAAATGTGAGAAACAGATCTTCAACATTCCTTTTATGAAACCGTATCGGTTGAAATATTATTTGTTGAATCACTTCCCTGCGTTACACGATCGCGCCGTGCAATGGAAGGCAACGTTGAAAAAATGATCAGACACTATGCCCCTTGAAAGGACATACAGCGTTATTCTGCCGGTTCGTAATGGAGGTCACTATGTGAAGGAATGTGTAAATAGTATTCTTTCCCAAACTACTCCCGCCAACTTCAACTTATTGGTGCTGGATAATTGCAGCGAAGACGGGACATTAGACTGGCTAAGATCATTACAGGATCGCAGGATAAAGTTGTTCCCATCTGAGAAACCATTGACTATTGAGGAAAACTGGGGGAGAATCCGTTCCATTCAGAAAAATGAATTCATAACGATAATTGGGCATGATGATTTTCTTGACAACAACTACCTGGTTGTAATGAACGATCTGATTGATAAACATCCAGGAGCGAGTCTTTATCAAACGCACTTCCGATTCATCAATGCCGGGGGCGAAGTAATAAAGAAATGCAGGCCGATGGCAGAAATTCAGTCAGTGGCTGAATTTATGGAATCAATTTTTATCGATTCATTGGATACAATGGGCACTGGGTATATGATGAGAGCCATAGACTATGATGCGCTCGGCGGCATTCAACCCTATCCAAATTTATTGTTTGCTGATCACGAGTTATGGATTAAATTAACTGCGATAAGCTATAAAGCAACCAGTGTTACCGAAAGTTTTTCCTACCGTTTGCATGAAAACCTTTCAAAAAGATCAGACGCTCCGCGGTACATCCGGGCATTTTTAAGGTTTATGAGTTTCTTGAAAGAGATGAAGGCAAAAGATCAGAAGATCAGTGACGTTATCAAAACTCACGCTCCTGATTATATCAGGTACTACTGTCGATCATTGTCTCACCGGTTACTGCGTACTCCCGAAACGGAAAGAGAAGGGATGACAGTTGTTTCATTTGTAAAGGAGTGCAAGAAGTATGCGGATGAAATCGCCCCGGGAAATCAGTTTTATCCTTACCAACAATTTAATATCCGTGTAGCGAAACAAATTGACAATAACATCTTGTTAAGGAAGCTATATTTGTTGTTCAGGAAGTTCTACAAAAAACCAATTTACTCCTAAGAGTCATCGTTTTGAAAATCGTCGTCAATACACGCCTATTGCGAAAAAATCAAATGGACGGAATTGGTTGGTTTACTTATAACACGCTAAAAGAAATTACTAAAGGCAATACCGGCGTTGAGTTTCACTTCTTATTTGATTCGGGTATTGACCCATCATTTATTTTCTCCAGCAATATTGTTCCTCATAATTTATTTCCTCCCGCCAAACACGCATTGCTAAACGTCGCCTGGTTTGAATGGAGCGCCAGGAGAATGCTAAACAAGATCCAGCCGGACTTATTCTTTTCGCCGGACGGCATACTTTGCCTTGGGTGGAACGGCCGGCAGCACGGAGTAATTCATGACATCAATTTTTACCACTATCCTGACGATTTGAAATTCTCCAATCGAAAATATTACAACCATTATTTTCCACGATTCGCCAAAAAAGCCATAAGGCTTGCTACTGTGTCAGAGTATAGCAAGTCTGATATTTCGAAGTCATTTGGAATTGAAAAAGGTAAGATTGACGTTGTTTATTGTGGTATTAATTCCTTTTATCATGCAGTCGATCGTAAAACCAGTGAGGAAATACAAAGCAAGTACACAAATGGAAAGCCGTTTTTTGTTTTTATCGGGACTATTAGCCCCCGCAAAAACCTTCTGCATCTCATGAAGGCGTTCGAGCTGTATAAGACGGCAAGTCATTCAGAGACTAAGTTGGTGATTGTGGGCGGGGGAATGTACCGCGTGGACGAATTGTACAAATTCAAAGATAGAAGCTCATTTAATAGGGATATAATATTTACTGGCCGGCTTCCGGATAAAGAATTGAACAGCATTCTGGCATCGTCCCTGGCCTTGGTTTTTGTACCTAAGTTTGAGGGATTCGGCATTCCATTAATCGAGGCAATGCAATGTAATGTTCCAATTATTGCTTCGGATGTCACTTCGATTCCTGAAGTTGTAGGTGATGCGGCGTTGCTCGTGGACCCCTTTAGCGTGGATGAATTGAAAAATGCAATGTATAAAATCGAAACTGACCCAGCATTTCGGAGTGAATTAATAAAGAAGGGAAGAGTCAGAAAAGAATTCTTTTCCTGGCAGAAAACGGCCGACCTTTTATGGTCGAGTATAGAAAAGTGTTTTTAGCGTAGGAGCAAAAACACTTTTTATTGAATTAGAAGCTACGGTTGATAAGTAACAACTAGTTTCGGATGTTTGCTTGCATCGGGATAAGTACTTGAACAAAAATCCCTGATATTATAAATGACCTCATTCTGAAGGCTTATCATGAACCCGTAATTTGCCGAACTCCTCATTGCGACAACCAGGTTTTTGACATCAATATCTATCAAATCAAGAGATGACTGGTTAGTGTGAGGTATCGATACCTGGTCAGTCGAGGTAACGGTAGGTTGATTCGACCAGTAAGTTTGCGGAGGATCCCAGTAACTTGTAATGCGACGAATGAACATCGAGTTGTTCGTCCCTGAGTTTGCGTGGATAAGATCTCCGTTCAAGGGAGTCGGATTTGAATAGAGTGATAGCTTGGCTGTAAGTATAGTTGCATTCGACGGAATTGAACTTAAGTCAAATTTAAAAAGACCTCGTACGTAAATGGTTACTCCGCCGATTGTCCATGCGGCCGCATCAAGCTCTGTTGCGTGTGTTGACTGATCGAAATTGTTATAATTACCGAGAATGTGTCTTTCGTCATTATTGTTGGTTGGCTGTAGTGTTAGGGTTTGAATGGCCGATGGATTAACCTGCACGGTTGTAGAATCGACATCGGTTAATCCCGCTTCATCCACAACCAGGAATTGAAATTTATACGTGCCTGCAATAAATCCTGTTACGGTAGTAGTTGCCGAGCTCGGACTGGTAATTGCGGGAATATTTGGCCCCGAAATCAAACTCCATAAATAACCGGTAATATTTCCATTTTGCGTAGTGCCCGAACCTGAAAGAGTGAATGAACTTACAGGCAACTGTATCGTTTGGTTGTTTCCGGCTTCTGCAACAGGAGGATTCGGATCTTTGTCTTTTTCACAACCTGCAAACAAAATGGAACTTGCGGACAGCACTGCAGCAGCTAGAATTGATTTCATAGTTTAGTCGGGTTTGAGTTCTGCTTCAATATAGAACAATTTGTTTAGCTCTGCAAGGGTGATCTCTTGTGAATATAAACATGGTATGACCTACATATTTTCCCTTATTATTAATCCTATGTTATTATTAAATTTCTTACTATTCTGCCCCAATAATAATGTTGATAGTAGGAGGGGGGAGTTATTTCATCTTTGTCTGCATTCTCAACTATAGCTTTGGCAAAACCCGTCCAATCGTTATCGGCAACGACTATCAACTTATTTCCGCAAACTTCCCTGCGAATGCCCATTGCTGCAGTTTCGGTTGCTATTACAGTTGTACCAAAGGCAATCGATTCTACCATTTTGGTCTTAATGCCGCCCCCACTTTGTACAGGATTCAGGAAAAGGTCGACGCCCTTAAAGTACGTTTCAATATCATCGACAAAACCTGCGTAGATAACATTTTTATCTTGATAATCTCTTAAGTTGCGTAACTCCGGGAGAAGCCGTTTCCCGCAAATAATGATTTTATATCGGAAATCACGACGCTCAAGCAATAAGGGATTTATTTCTTTTAAAATGACAAATAGCGCATCCAGGTTCGGTTTGTAGTCTAACAGTCCGTTAAATAGCAAGACCTTTTCATCGTCCTCAATTTTGTGCTGAGCCCTTACAGTTTGTCTGGAGCGCTCTTTGTCAGCAGGATGTTCGCTAATCGGTACGCCGAAAGCGACCTCGGTGCACTTGGCTGCATTGATGTGCCATTTCTTGATTGCAAATTCCCTATCATCAGGGGATACGAAAAGTACCTGGTCGGCAAGCTTGAAAAACCATCTTTCATAGTTCCTCAATATCCACCACCACCATTTGCCAGTTGATTGAAAGCGCTGGTATTCTATGTTATGAATGTGAAGAATCGTCCTTACTCCTGTCCTTTTCTTTATCGTGTTTGCAAGCCATGCATAATAAGGATGTTCCCAAATGATCGCATCAAACTTTTCTTTGGCAATTAAAGAGGTCAGTTTTGAGGCAAGACTAAGATCTATATACTTTGAAGAGGAATTCTTTAGTAGCGGGATGTGTTTGTAAGTTTTTATCAATGAAGTATCGTTCGTCCCAACGCTGCCAACAGTGAGATTAGCTTCCTTTCCGAGATAATCCAGGAATTGTGCGATAGACTTTTGGCCTCCGGAAAAATAAGGCAGGTACTGATAGGGAGCTATTACGAGAAATTTTTTCAAATGTCGATAGTGAATGGTCAATGGTCAATTGTGAGTTGTCAATAACAGCTGCTAGCCTTTGAGCGCTGCCTGCTTGCCCCCAACTGGGACCCTTCTCTGCGTCCACCATTCCATAAACAGGCCGCCCAACAATAAAATAAGGATAAGGAAGGAAGCCGTATAGGCAATGTTTACGCCTTTTTTAAAGGATGCTGGCTCAAATATGAATCGCACAGCGTGTTGTCCCGCAGGCAGTGACAGGCCGCGGAGGACATAGTCAGTTTTGCAGTACTCAACTTTCTTTCCGTCAATATAAGCATTCCATCCATCGGGATAATACACTTCGCTGAACACAGCAAACTGCGGCTTGCTGCCGTTAAAAGTATAGTCCATTGTGTCATTGTCAAACTTTGAAAGCTTAATTGTTGCTGAAGAATCCCATTGTGGCTGGGTGATCGCAGAGCTAAAAGTTTTTTGCGCAATCGCTGTGTCCCTGAGACTGGTATTTCCAATCGCTTGTATTTCTTCAACCGGGCCGTCAACGATTCTCACGTATTTTACCAACCAGCACGGCCCATTGGCGAACGCATTGGGCTGCAATTGCTGCTGATTTGTTTGCGGATTGTTAAGAATGAAATACTTTGTATTTAGCATATTCAGCACATTCTGGTTGCCCTCGGACAAATACTTTTCGATAATGTCCTGGTAGATGCGCAGTTTGGCAGGATGATATCCCCCGATTGATTTATGAAAATAGGACGTCCTGGACTCCTGCGTCCAATCGCCAGCACTGTTGAACACTCGAAAATCAGGATCCTTATCCTGTAATATTTGTTGATCAACAACAGTAGGAGTAAAGTTTTGAGACGCCAGGTCATCCTTTGAAACAAAGTTGTCCGTATTTAAATATTCTTTGTCCACAATCAGTAAGTCGATCGCGCTGATTAAGGCCAATGCAATCACCAAAATCAATGGCTTTAGAATATTCCTCAGGTATAAGTATAAAAGACCGATGACGAGGGCAGCGAAGGCAAAGGTTCTTAATATTTGTCCACCAAACATTGACTTCCGGTCCGCTTTCATTCCTGAAATAATGGCCCGGGCAAGATCGTTATTTCCTGTTTTTGGATCTGAGTACGCGGCCAATATCCGCTCATCAATAGCAGCGTTATAATCCATCATGACATACAAAATGAGCAGTAACGCCAAAAGACCCCCCACTGCGTAGAGTATTTTTCGGAACTCCGCCTTCAACAATTCCCTGCTTTTTTCTCGATACAGAATATATTGAACTGTTACCACTGCCATGAGAGGCACCGTCAGCTCAGCAATGACCATTGTCATCGACGGTGCTCTGAATTTGTTATACATCGGCAAATGAGTAAAAAGAAACGTATTAAAGCCGGGCAAATATTTTCCCCACGACATTAGGATCGCAAGAACTGTCACCGCCAACAAAGCCCAACGCAACGGATGCCTTACAATTACAAAGCCTATCACTGCCAATAAGCAAACAATCACACCGAGGTACGGTGGACCAGCAGTGGTTTCGCCCGGATCAGACATGCCGCCCCAATATTTCGGCAATCCCGAAGCAGCCTGCATCGCCGACCCCTCCGGCACCCCTTTAGCAGTAAGTTTTTCAACAACGTGCGAATTATCATCTAACGTTTTGCTGCTGCTTCCGCCGAACGCTTCAGGCATTAACGCTACCGCCGTCTCGGCTTTTGAGAGACTCCATCGCAGAGCATACGAGGTGTCAAGACCCGAAGTCTTTGCTTGTTTGACTGAATTACCCTCAATGGAAATAGTTTTTCCTCCGCGCATAGTCGATTTCGTGTATTCATAAGATGTCATCAACGTAACAGCAGATCCCGCGACACCCACTAAAGCGGCACCGATAACAATGCACCCTGAAATAAGAATGTGCTTCCAATCCTTTTGTCGTATCCATTGGACCAGGTAACTTATCGTCACGGCGATCGCAACAAGCAAGAAATAGAAATTAATCTGTGGATGGCTTACTGCGATTTCCTGGTAGGCGCCAAGCGTTGTGACGGCCAGGCCAAGCCAATATCGTCTGTTAAAGGTGAATATCATCCCGGCTAGCAACAACGGCATAAATGCAATTGCAAGCATCTTGGATTCATGGCCCACGCCAATTATGATGGCATTATATGTTGAAAAAGCATAGGCCAGGCTTCCAAATATTGCGATTACAGGATTTAAACGAAGTGCGGTGCACAGTATATAAAAACAGATACATGCGAGGAAGAAAAAATTCATCGGTTTTGGCAGCCATAAGCTAAGAATTTTTGTAAAATCGGGCAGTATACTTTTACCTTCCATGGCGACCTGGTAGTTAGGCATACCACTAAACAGGTTCGGATTCCACAATGGATAATGACCGTGTTTTGCTTTATACTCGAAGGCATTTTGTGCCATTCCTTTCCAGCCGGTGATATCATGTTGGTTCAGTACATTTCCTTCAAGAGCAGGTCTGCAGAATATGGCCGTTATGATTAGAAAGACAACAATTGCAATGACATGAGGCAGTAGTTTTTTAACCAATCCGCTATTCATAAAGATGTCGGTATTAAGGCAGCAAAATAATGCTATTTTGTCGGGAGTGAGAAATGACGGATAAAAAAGTCATCCCGATTGCCATCGGGACAAAAGAAAAAAGTCAAAATTGTCAACAGGTTGATTTTTGAATTTTTACTTTTTACTTTTAATTTAATTATGCGCTGGCTTTTAACTCTATCGCGACTGGCTTTCATTTGTAATTTATTTTTTTTGCTTGCGTTTTCATTGCAACTTAGCAGTTGGATAACAAATGAACAGATCATTTCCACTATTGTGCTTATTGGCTACGTGATGGGATTTGTTTTGAATCCCCTTGCAAATTTTTCTTATTTAGTCTTTGGAATCTTTTCCAAGAAATCTTTAAAAACCATTCCCTCGTGGCTTATTGTTGCCAATGCTTTATTTTTAGTGATTGATGCGTTTTATATACTTTACATCAACGGTCCCAAATGATACACAATATTCTTAGAGATAAACCTACCAAACTGTTTTTGGGGATGACGGCTTTTTTCTGTTGCAACGCCTTGATTGCGGAAACCATTGGTACAAAAATTTTTTCTCTGGAAAAGCTGTTTGGGTTTAATCCCTCTCATTTTACTCTTTTTGGCCAAAGCGGGCTTTCTATCAGCCTTACCTGCGGCGTTCTTTTGTGGCCATTAGAGTTTCTGATGACAGATATTGTGAACGAGTACTATGGACCTAAAGCCGTAAGACGAATTTCATTTACTGCCATTATACTGATCTCGTATGCATTTCTAATGTTTTATGCGGCAATGAAAGTACCGCCTGCTGATTTCTGGATAACCAGCCACGTGGAGCAAGATAACGTTCCTAATATGCAAAACGCCTTCAACGGAATATTCGGCCAGGGCATGAGAATTATAGTGGGTAGCCTGGTTGCTTTTTTAGTGAGCCAATTGTTGGATGTTTACGTGTTTCACAGAATAAAGAGGGCCACGGGAGAGGGAAAGGTGTGGTTAAGGGCTACTGGTTCAACACTGGTATCACAAATTGTAGATAGTTACATCGTCCTTTTTATTGCTTTCTCGGGAATTTTTACATGGCAGCAGATTTTGGCTATCGGCGTGGTGAATTACATCTATAAAGCGTCGATGGCGATTATTCTTACGCCGGTTATTTACGTGGCGGAACGAAGAATTGAAAGATATCTGGGTCATGAGACTGCTGCAAAAATGAAGAAAGCCGCCATGGGACAAGAGCAGGATGCCTTCATGAATATTCCTACAGCGGGATAGCTATTTGGATCCGATAGCATATGGGATTTGCCTATTGGAATTTCTCCTTCAGCAGCGCCGCTACAATTTTATCGATTGGTAACGTCACACTGTCAGCAGAAAATTTTTGCCAGTCAATAAACCGAAACGTCTCCGTCATTTGAATTTTGTTGTACACTTCGAGCTGCTGCTCATCAAAATCAAACTCTTTTGTCCGTAACGGAACTTTGATTTCCTCTAACGCGTTTGTTAGGTAATAGATCGAAATAATTTGGTGTGCAGGATTAAACGCAGATACCTGGTAAAAATCGGTAGTATAAAGATGCTCGCCGACCTCGACTTCCAGGTTCATCTCTTCCTTAAATTCTCTTTCGAGACAATCTCTCGTTCCTTCACCCAATTCAAGGCCGCCGCCAGGAAATTTCGTGTAATAGTTGCCACGAATGTATTCATCACTCACCAACACCTGCTTTTGTTCGTTGATCAAAACACCATAGACACGAATATTAAAACTTCCAGCGGCCTGAGAATGTTTTTCCATTAGCTGACTTGTTCTGTAAGCCTTGCTTTGATTATGTTCAGGTGATGTTCAGTGTGATAGATTGTAAAATAACAGAGCTCCCTAAGAGTTATTTTCCCCAAGAGGGGGTGTGGTGCAATATATTGATCGAGTTGATGATCTTGCCAATTTAATTCTAGTGCTTCAAGATATTTTTCGTTTTGCTTCTGCCATTCTTTCATTATCTGCATTCTCCTGGCAGATATTGTTTTTGGAAGGTAGCGACCACTGGCCTTTCCGCCTTGTTCTAACTTCAATTTATATTTTGCAACAAGCTCTTCGTAAGATCTTGAGGGCCGGTTTGGTCTTCCAAAACTCATGCGTACAAAAGACTTCGGAAGTGAATAAGCTAATCTTGTGGACTTAATTGATCGAATCAGGTGATCAACATTTTCAGCAATTGACCATTTTTCCCCTGGCTGCAGAAAAAATTCTGCGTCGGGTATTTGCAAGCAGAAATCGGTAAACTGGTTAAAAATTAATTTACTTGCTCTTAGAATTTCCTGTTTATCCATAATTGTATTAAAGTGTCAAAGGTCAATGGAGCCTTCAAAAACTTTGTCGGCAGGGCCGCTAAGCCATATATTATTATAATGATTGTCGTCTACCCGGTCAAACTCTACCGTTAGAGTTCCCCCCAGTGTTTTCACTTGTACATCGTTAAAGCCGTTCTCGTTGTGGTAGCAAACCAATGCCGCCGCGGTAACTCCTGTGCCGCATGACCAGGTTTCATCCTCGACACCCCGTTCATACGTTCTCACCAGGATCTTATCATCGTCGCTGAGAAGCTCAACAAAATTCACGTTTATGCCTTCCTGCTCAAACTCTTTGCTGTATCGTATGTCACGGCCTTTTTTGAATACATCTACATTCATCACATCATTTACCATTTTCACATAGTGAGGTGAACCTGTATTAAGAAGAAAATCTCCATGAAATTTCGAAACGTGATTTACATCCTGCATTTTCAGCGAAACCGTTTCGTCGGTATCAATCTCGGCTTCGTGCAGACCATCGCTGGCAATAAAATGATAAAGGCTTTTATGAATACCGAGTTCGTAAGCAAACCTCACAAGGCACCGCCCACCATTTCCACACATGCTGCTTTCCCGCCCGTCGGCATTGTAGTATTTCATTTCAAAATCAAAACCGTCTTTTAAGTTAAGCAACATCAATCCGTCGCAACCCACCCCGAATCGCCGATCACACATATGCCTGATGTGAGAAGCCGTGAGGGAAGTAAATTCTTTTTTCCTGTTATCAAGAATAACAAAGTCATTTCCCGTGCCCTGGTATTTGTAAAAATTGATTTTCATTTTAAATATAATCAGCAATAATACCCAAAACTTTTTTTATCAGGCTATCAACAGATATAGCCGCATTCTTTGAAAATTCTTTTGCGATCCGGTTTGCTACAATTGCATTTAAGGAAATGCAATGATGACCCAACAACTTTCCGAGGCTATAAATCGCAGAAGTCTCCATTTCAAAATTAGCGATGCGGTGCTGACCAAAGCGAAAATTTGTCAGGCTACTTACAAGATTCGGGTTTCGTACCCCCAGCCTTAAGATTCTGCCCTGGGGTCCATAAAAGCCGGGGCATGTTACAGTGATGCCCTGGTAAAAATCCTTAACAAAATGTTTTATCAGCGAAGCACTTGCACCTGCAATATAGGGATAACCAACCTGACTATGTAACTGTGTGTGGGTAACAAAGGAGTGCAGGAGCTGCTTTTCCTCTTCGTTTTGCTCCAGCCTGTAGAAGTGTAACAAATTGTCAATTCCTAACCCGTGAGTACCGGCCACATGGCCATCCACAGGGATATCTGCCTGTAAGGAACCTGATGTTCCAATCCGAATTATATTTACTGATGTGAGTTTTGATTTGATTTCGCGGCTGTTCAAATCAATGTTGATCAACGCGTCGATCTCATTTATCACGATATCAGTATTATCAGTGCCGATACCGGTTGAAATAACAGAAATTCTCTTTTTCCCCAGCCAGCCTGTGTGCGTGATAAATTCCCTGTGCTTTGTCCTGACCTCTATACTGTCAAAATATTTGCTGACCAGAGGCACCCGGCCCGGGTCACCCACGACGATAATATTGGTAGCAAGTTCTTCTGGAAGGAGGTCTAAATGGTAAATAGCTCCGCGGTCATTAATAATCATCTCTGACTCGGCAATCTTTGACATATCCGATTGATTTCTTTAGGGATTTGATGTACATTTGTCCGATTTCGGAATCAAATCTAAAGGCCGCGCCTGACCTTGAAAAATAAATTTCGTTTTGTGTCGGCGGGCAGGTTAAATGTTCAATCTGGAATCGCAAATAAGGTCCTGTGGCCGAGGGGTCAGGCAGAGCTCTGCAAAAGCTCCTACACCAGTTCGAATCTGGTCGGGACCTCAAGGGAAATCAACGATGATTTCCTTTTCTTTTTTCGGAGTCATGATGGAGGCCAGGTCTTGGCCAGGCGCGAGAAAATACATCCAAGTTGGGATCATCACGTCAGCTTGAACTATTTTGGTTTCATGTTCTATTGTTCGGCAAATGCTCGTTTCTTATTCAAAGCCGGATACCAAATGGTAAGCGAGTCAGAAATCCTGGCTGTGTCCGCAGGAGTGGCAGGCAATACAAAGAATAACTTATAGGTAATCGAATCGGTCGTTCCTATCTGGACATTAACCCCGCCATTTTTCAACGTTTCATAGCGATGTATCGCTCTTTCTTTGTTTGCAGTTTCAATGACGAAGCGATATGTACCCGGCACCAACGAGGCCGTCGTCGCCTGTTTGTTAACAGTGCTTGTGTCCGGAGCAGGCGCAACATGCCTGGAAGTGTCTTCGGCCGGAATTATTTCCTCGGTTGCCTGTTCCTCACTCGAATTATTTGAGGAGTTGCTCTTGTACAATTTATAGCCAGCCCAAACTATTAGGGCTGTTGTTGCTACAATCAGTCCTCCCACAAGTATTTTTTTATAGGGAGAACTTTGCTCTATATGAGGTTTTAGACTTTCGTAGGTAGTCATAGACCCATCAGAAATCGACGTTGCTGACAACTCCTTTATGCCGCTCTCCTTTATTTTGTCGGTCAGCAAATGATCGCCCGTAAATTCGAGTGGGCCGCTTTTGGTTTTTACAAGGGTACCAATACCTTCAATTTGGAACGGCTTTCCAATATTTAGAAACTGCCTCGCGAGCTCCAGGTAGGAGCTAAGGTCGGATGAAGCCAGGGCTTTCATTTTTCCTGTTTGTTCAGAGATAAAACTAACGAGGCGATCATCCTCTTTTACGGTGGTGTTGTTTTGGAAGCTGATACCTTCAGACGCATGTTGCAAATCGGTGTTTCTCCGCAATGAGGGGTCTAATAAAAATGTGCCGATGCCGGCAAGGTCAAGTTTTTTGTGCTCGCGAAGATATTGGGCCAATAAAGGGGCAAGCTTCAAGGTGTTGGATTTTTTATCTGCACAAGATAATCAATTTGGACTACCATTGCAAGCGATGCAACAAATGATAACGGTGTAATAGCACCACATTCCTCATAAATTTGCAGATATTATGCTTACCGAGAACGAAAAGAATTTTATCGATTATTGGGAACATAATCGCATGCGAAAAAGAAAAGTGCTCAAGCAATTGTCTGTTGGACTTCCATTAGGCGTATTATTGGTGGCCGCTATTTTTTTAAATTTTTTTTCCGGATGGGATAAGAGGGCATTAGTGGTTATCAATAGCAATCCTTCGCTCATAATTGTCATCATCGTTGCATCGTTGCTCATTGTTGCATTTATTACTATTTTTTCGGTGCGGCACAAGTGGGATTTGAATGAACAGCATTACAAAGAATTGATCAGCCGCCGCGACAAAGAACCGTAATGTCCGCATTGCTCAGCAGTTGGCAATGACTTTGGGTGAGCGTCGTGCACGTTCAAGTCCGTAACTTTGCTTTATGAATCCGCACGACTCCTACGAGCCGATCTCGGTCTTCGACATTTTCAAGGTCGGAATTGGCCCTTCAAGTTCCCATACTCTCGGTCCATGGCGCGCTGCCCAGCGTTTTCTCGAATCATTAAAAGAAAAAAATCGCTTGCATGATGTTAATGACGTAAAGGTTCTACTCTATGGTTCACTAGCCAAAACAGGTAAAGGACATGGAACTGATGTAGCGGTGCAGTTGGGCTTAAGTGGCTATGATCCGGTCACGTTTGATGTAGAAAACATCACCGCCAGGATGAATGACATTGCTGCGATGAAAAAAATTCTTCTTGGGGGATTGCACGAAATTGATTTTGATCCAAGAGAAGACATAGAGTTTTTAATTACCGAGGCTCTTCCTTATCATTCCAACGCACTTACATTTTTAGCGCATTTCAAAAACCAGGATGACAATGTGAGCGACATGGCCGAAACCTATTATTCAGTCGGAGGCGGCTTTGTGAATAAAGAAGCCGAAGAAAACTCTGTTGCGAATGCGGCGCAGCTTAGCTTCCCAATACAAAAAGCGGAAGATCTTCTGCATTGGTGCCGCAAAACGGGGATGGCAATTTATGAAGTGGTGATGGAAAATGAAAATGCCTGGCGCCCGGAAGCAGAAACGAAAAAGGGCCTGCTAACTATCTGGGAAGTTATGAAGGATTGCATGTTTCGCGGTTGTCACATAGCGGGTGTGCTGCCTGGAGGATTAAATGTAAAACGTCGTGCAGCCGATCTCAACAAAAAACTGCTGAACAATAACGTTTTGGACAATTATAATGACTGGGTGAAGGCCATTCGTTCAGGCGGTAATAGTTTCAAGTACACACTTGATTGGGTGAGCTGTTTTGCGCTGGCGATTAACGAGGAGAATGCATCTTTTGGCAGGGTGGTTACTGCTCCCACAAACGGTGCAGCCGGAGTTGTGCCCGCTGTGTTACAATATTTTTTAGTATTTGTCACTGAAGACAAGAATCCGGAAGAAAAAATCATACAGTTTCTTCTGACGGCGGCTGAGATGGGAAGTATTTTTAAAAAGGGATCGACTCTTTCAGCGGCAATGGGCGGTTGCCAGGCCGAAATTGGCGTATCCTCTGCGATGGCCGCGGCTGCCTTAACCGAATGCATGGGCGGTTCACAACGCCAGGCGATGATGGCAGCTGAAATTGCAATGGAACATCATCTCGGCCTCACTTGTGATCCAATTGCAGGACTGGTACAGGTTCCATGTATTGAACGCAACACTATGGGAGCCATTAAGGCAATTACCGCATCACAATTAGCCCTCCAAAGCACGCCCGATTTTGCCAAAGTTTCGCTCGACGGTGTCATTAAGACAATGTGGGATACTGCAAAAGATATGAACACCAAGTACAAAGAAACGGCAGAGGGAGGCCTCGCTGTAAATGTTCCGCTCGGATTGAAGGAATGTTAGGTCGTGAATTACTTCGCGTTAACCGGCTGGCTTTCCAATCTAACTGTCTTCTTCGACAAAGCGACACTAATTGCTTTATAAACCGAGGTCAGAATGAAAATGCCTCCCAAAACGGCAACAATAGATGATCCCGCAGGAAAGTCATAATGAAAGGAAAAATTCAATCCGAAAAACCCTGCAAGCATGCTAATGATAAGTGCTATGATAAAGACGGCAGCATTATTTTTGGTGAGCATTATCGCTGAAACGCCGGGGATAATGAGATAAGAAAAAACCGGAATGACCCCATTAATTTTTACCGCAAAAACAATCGCCAGCCCGATTGAAATATAAAATAGGAAGTTCCAGAAATTAAATACTCCGATAGAATGATTCTCACCTAATTCAAACGACCGCGTCAGCGCAAAGAACTTGTTAAAAAAGATAATCTGGATGACTGCAATGGCACCGAATACAATGCCCAGCGTTGTTATCTTATTCCAGCTTACCGATAGAATATTCCCGAACAACACCTCCTGGATATCTGAGTCTCCATGCGGAGTTTTTGAAATTAACAAAACAGTAAGCGCCGACGCAAATGCATATAAAATACCGATGATTGCTTCCTGTTTTAGCCGTTTATCCCTGATATTAATAAACGACATTAGCAGGGCGCCCGCTAATGTGAAAATGAGTGGAATTGAAGTTAGTCCTGTACCGATAAACGCAGCAAACGCAACGCCCAGCGATGATATTTGACCCAGTGCAAGATCGACGAATACGATTCCTCTTCCCACAACATGAACGCCTAAATACGACAGGAGGGCCCCAGTAGCAAGTGCCGCCGCAAAAGCCTGCACCATGAAAGGCAAGTGAAACATTTGAAACATGATCAAATTTTTATGCAGCTTTATTGTAAGGCTGCTGTTAACTGCTTAATATTAAAATCAAAAAGGTCAAAATAATTATTAATTGGATCAAAGGCTTTCACCGAAGTGGCCAGGGTTAATACCTTGACACCTGTCTGCTTTGCGACAACTTCCGACGAAGATGTAGTAAAATAAGGAGAGGAGATTATCACCTTAATACTATTCGCCTGTATTTCTTTTATAACTTTCACTAACTGCGATGGGGATGGCGGGATACCTGGTTTGGGCTCCATAAAATCGACGATGTTTAATCCGAACCTGAGTTCAAAATAAACCCACTCATTGTGGTAGGCGATAATCTTAGAGCCTTTGAACACAGACATCTTAGCACTCCAGTCTTTCATTTTTTCGTCGATCCGCTTAAAGAAAGTTTGCAAATTAGATTCGTATGTGGATTTGTTCGAAGGATCAACTCTTTCTAATCCATTTGCAATGTTACGTGCGATCACTTTTCCATTCATTGGATCAAGCCAATAATGCGGGTTCCCGTAGATATGGATATCTCCCTCCGCCCTGTTTGCCGCAGATGGGACTTGTAGCAATGCAATTCCTGTTGACGCGTCAACATATCCCTCAGCTCCTTTTTGAATCTTGACATTCCTTGAACTGGACAATAGTTGTGGCGACCATCCTATTTCAAGATCGAGGCCTACCGTTACAAATAGGTCGGCGTTTGAAAGACTAATAATGTAACTCGGCTTTGGATCGACAAAATGGGGGTTTTGATATCCGGTAGCAATAGAAGTTACAGAAACCCTGTCGCCACCAATTATTTCAGCTATACTTTTCATATCAGTGGTGGTAGTAACAACTTTAATTTTTCCTGCATTTGCGATGAAACATAGTCCAATCAGAGGTGCAAGCAGAAAAGCCATTTTATTGTGCATGTTTCTTTTTTTAAACTTAATAATTAGTATTGATGAGCTCCATGTGCGCCAATTACAAAAATCCAGCGAAGCCATGCCTGGTAGTACCGTTTAGTAAGCGTGTCATCACTCGTTTTCCCTTCGAGTTCTATCTTGGAAAACTCGGTGGCGTACCAGCCGGTCGTGATCGAATATGCCTGTTCAACAATTTTGTTGTCATACGGCTTTTGGGCATAATCGTATCGTCCGGTTAAAAACCATCTTTTTGCGAGTTGATATTGCAAAAAAGAATATAACCCAAGGGAGCTAATTGCATCATCAGCGGCTATATTTCGATTCCCAAAATAAATTTCACTTTGCCAGGTCAGAGAACGATAAGTATTCATTTGTACCGGCTTCCATTTATAGGTAAGGTCTACGGCGCCAATATTTGTAACACGCAAAGAATCATTAGGACCCGTAACACCCGTAAGTCCCAACTCAAGGGTGGCATTATCAGTTAAGGTAAAAACGTTTCTGAGATGACCAAGATAGATGAGTTTGTTGTTGTCACCACGGTAAAAACTTGGGGACTGCTCCATCCCGGACGTAACCTGGAATACAATCTCCTGGTAAAATTTTTTGGTTGGAACTAACCAACTAAGGGAAGCTCCTTCGTCGTTTAACCCTTCTCCAAAATAATTTGTGTAAGCGTTGGGCATGTCAATAAAAGGCAACGCGTGAGGATGCACAGTATTGAGTCGTCCCATCGCTTCTCTGAATTTTCCGACTTTCAGTTGAAGTTTGGCTGGAAGAGACAGGGTGGTTAAATAGCCCTCTTCAACTTCCACTCCATATTTTCCTGTTTCGGGATCACGAGCAAATGAAAGAAAGAAATCAGCCCGTGCGTATGGGTCAACGGTTGCCTGTAATGAAAGTTCCGTTTCATTAAGATAGGCGTCAAAGTTTCGTTTACCCCGGCTTGTATACGCGGCCTGGAAATCGCCAATTACGCCAATGTCAGGATTAAAAGACAGTGTGGACCGCGGTTGCTGCTGAGTGGGCGGTTGATTGTTGGCCATTTGCTGTTCAACCTGCTTCAATAATAGCGAATCAGTTGCAGTACTGTCGGTCGGAACCTGGGCGCCTGCAACCTTGCTTAGAGTTATAGCAACCAATATAAAGAATGGATGAATGTGTCTAAATTTCATAACGTCATTGTTGAAGCAACAATTATGAGTTATAATCGCGAACGAATCAATGAGTGAATCATTTCACCAAGGTTTGGCGATTACGCCTGGCTGGCAGGAGGACCTCGAAGAGAACTAAAAAAAAGTTCCGAATCAGAATGAGAAGTGATACATGTCGAACTGAAGCTCAGATGTGAAACGGGTGCCAACAAAGTTGGTTCAGTCGCTGGCTCGGTGAAGGGCAGGTAAAAATCATCGATGCAATTACAACTGTAATTGAGATGGCCAGCACTCATTTGCGTCTTGTCGCTTAGTTCAATATTACCTGTGACGTGAAAAAAATTGTGGAAATAAAGACCCCCGCCCATTTTTTGGATGAGGATGAGAAGGAGCAAAATGCTTACAATCCTCTTTATTTTTCCAGCGAAGACCATTTGCGGGTGGTAAAGCTAAATCATTTATTGTATTCGATATGCTAATTCATTGCTAAGACTACCATTTTCCTGGATAATGCATCACCAAGGTCAGAGGCATGGTAAGCGTCAGAGCGAATTTGGAGTTAATTAGATATTTTGCAGGGAATTAATTCAGCAAGGGATTCAGCTCTATTTCCGTAATATCTATATCGCTGTAATCTCTTATCTCATTGTATAGCGTATCTCTTTCTACAGGTTTTCTCTTAACTTGTTTGATCAGGGTAACCAACTCAGCCGTAGTCATTGAAGGATTTTGTTCTTCAGCTCCAGCCATAGAATAGATTTTTGTGGTGTCATCAATGGTGCCATCGATATCATTAACTCCGAATGATAAACTAAGCTGCGCGCTTTGCCTGCCCAGCATCGGCCAGTATGCCTTCAAGTGTGGAAAGTTGTCGAGGTAAATTCTAGCCACCGCATAAGTTTTCATGTCCTCTACAATGCTGCTTTCAGGTACGTTGCTCATGTCATTGTCCTTATTGCGGAATTTTAAAGGGATAAAGGTGTTGAATCCCTTTGTTCTATCCTGCAGTTGGCGCAGGCTGCTCATGTGATCAATTCGATGCCAATATTTTTCAATGTGACCGTAAAGCATCGTAGCGTTACTATGCATTCCTAATTTATGCGCTGTCTCATGTATAGCTAGCCATCCGGCTGTATCCACCTTATCCGCGCAGATTTTCTCCCTTAGTTCATGGTGGAAAATTTCGGCACCACCACCCGGCAAGGAATCAAGTCCTGCGTCTTTTAAATATTTTAGCCCTTCTTCATTGTTCACTTTTGCTTTGCGAAACATATAATCCAATTCAACTGCCGTAAATCCCTTGATGTGCAGATCTGATCGGTGCGCTTTGATCCTTCGGAGCACGTTGGCAAAAAATTCCAGGTTCAGTTTTGGATGAACGCCACCGACTATGTGCACTTCAGTGATAGACTTGCTATCATATTTCTTCACCATGTTCAGCATATCATCAGCAGTCAGTTCCCAGCCTTCTTCCCGATGAGCATAGAGACGTGAATACGAACAGAAATTACAGCTGAAGACGCATACATTTGTTGGTTCGATATGAAAATTGCGGTTGAAGTATGTCTTATCACCATGCAATTTTTCTCTGACATGATTAGCCAATGATCCTAAAAATGGAAGAGACCCTTTTTCAAAGAGCAACAATCCTTCTTCATCCGTAATGCGTTCGTTGTTGTACACTTTTTGGGCGATACGTTGAAGATCGTCGGAAATCCTGGTCGAAGAGATAAAATCACTCGCAACAGCCGAATTCATAGACTTTTTTTTGCAAAATTACGAGGCAGCAAGCGAAGTATACTGACATAAATTATAAAGCCCCAGCTTCCCGGGGCTTTATTGATATTCATCTGAGGTTAGTATTTTACCACTCTAATTGACTTATTTCTGTTCTTGTCGTCGTACCCAAGTTGTACAAAATAAATGCCAGCGGGCTCTCGTTTCAGATCAATAGGTTCTGACTTCTGAGCATTGCCATTATACTGTTTACTCCACATCAGTTGGCCCACCGAGTTGTAAACGAGTATATATCTCAGGTTTGAGGGCGGTTGATAATGCCAAACAGTGAACTGTCCCTGGAAAGGATTCGGATGAACAATGACACCTTCCGTCTTTAGCCTTGGGGGTAGGGTTTTCGTTATGAAGTTCACATTGTCTATGAAAATATTATTTTCAAAATTGTTTGTATTTCGGAACACTATCTGGACCGGACCATCGGGTGCAAGATTGCTCAGTTCTATGGTTTCCGTTCTCCAGTTCAATGCTCCGGAAGGGATGAATTCAATGGGCTGTGCTTCATTGGGCGCATTCACAGTCTGCAAATCAGCTCCCCATTTCTTATAAATGGACGTAAAAGTAGTGCCGCAATCCTTTGTTATTAATACCTGCAGCGTGTCAACAGGAATCGTCGTTGATCCAGGATAGCTGTAGGTGGCGGCTGCGACGTCAAAAGTCAGTTTGATACTGTCGACACCGGTATAGGTGATCTGTGGTGAATAAAGTTCATCGATCCTTCCCGGAGTGCTGTAATTGAAATTGTTGACGTAAGCGGAATGATCGCTGTTTTTTCCGGCATCTATACGTGCCCAGGTTATGCCCGCGTCAGGATTAACCAGTACCCACCCTGCTGGAGGGAAGGTCGATGACTCAAAACCTTCAGTGAGCGGAGCATGAGCAGTGTTTGGAATCCCAAATTCTTTGCGGAGGGTATCATTTGCCATGATTTGATCACCGGTTCCACTTGCTGTAACAGGATTGATGGAATAAACGATAATATTATGCTGACCAGGCGTCAATCCAGAAAGTGCAGGGTTCAACGTTACTGACATAGTTGCATCGCGGGGAATAGCGACTCCGGTCACGTTTGTAGTTTGGATGCTACCGTTGTCTACTCTGTATGTTAAGCTGAATGCCGTAATAGTCTCCAATCCTTTATTTCGCACCGTCACGGTTGGACTAAATCCAGTGGTGCACTCGAGGCCTTTCGGTCTGTCGACAGATACCACTTGGAGGTCACGCTTGAATAAGGCCGAGATGTTGATGTTGTCAAGAAACATGTTGTTTCCAAAGCCATTCTTGTTGCGATAACCCACCACTAAGTTGCCACTTGTTAACGCGGCTCCGCCAGCAGCCACACGAAAATGTTTCCAATCGCCTGGCACCGGATTGGTGTAGGGGTCCGCACTGTTACCTGATGCTAATTGAGCGCCGCCACTATTAAACATCACGGTAGTAAAGTTATTCCCGCAATCGGAGGAACCTACAACTGCCAACGAATCAAAAGCAGATGCAGAGCCGTCGAAATAATATTTATAAGCAACATCAAATGTTGTAATTATTGAATCCGCGTTTGCTACATTTAAGGTTGGCGACAATACATAATCGAGTTGGCCTCTTAAATCGAAGTCGTAATTATCAATGAACGCAGAATTATTGCTATTGAATCCTGGTGAGGCTCTTTGCCAGGTGATATTTGAATTTGGGTCAAAGATGCTCCAACCGGGCGATGGGAATGATGGGGATTCAAAATCTTCTGCAGCCAACGCAGCTACTGTGGCCTTTGCAGTAAATGATTTCGAAAGAGAATCATTTCTTTGCCTTTGATCACCGGCACCCGAAGCAGAAACAGGATTTCTTGTAAATACTCTGATTACATGGTTGCCCAAGGCAAAGGGCGGGCTAACCGGAAGTGTGACAGTGGTCGATGAACCAGCATTCAATACAGCATTTACTGCTTGTACCTGTTGCGCACCGCCATCAATCGTGTAAACTACTTCATAAGAATTTATGTTCTCGAGTCCCACATTCTTTATCACAGCCTGCGGCGCAACAGTAGTCCCACATTCAAACTTGAAAGGCCGTGGAATGGACAAGATTGTAAGGTCGCGTTGGTATTGCCTGTCAATATCGATATTATCAATGTAAAGATTGTCACCATTAGCAGAAGTCGCAATAAAACGAACCTGGATGTTACCAGTTGATAATATGGCTCCAGTCAAAATGATTGTATCCGTTCTCCAGTTTTCAGCGGCGTTTGGTACAAAACTGCCGTCCGCGAGATTGCTTCCTTCCGTTGTTGTTGCAAGGCCGGTGGTGCTGGTTTTGTCATACAGCGTTGTAAATGTCACTCCGCAATCATTAGTTACCACTACCTGGAGACGATCGTTAACATTATTGAACTTTTTATGCGCCAGATCAAACTTGAGGATCACCGTGGACTCGCCTGCGACATTTATGTATGGTGAAACCAGGGTGAAACTCGCTCCTGTTGGGAAATTCCAAAAGTCGGCTTTCGCGGAGAAATTACTCGATGAGCCCACCGTAGCTCGCTGCCACGTATTGCCGGTTGGAGGGATTATACTCCATCCTGCAGGAGGAAATGAAGTTTCAAATCCTTGAATCACCGGGAGATTTATCCCATTTGACCTGGTAAATACAGAAGTCGCGGTATCATTGGCAACAACTTCATCGGCTATCCCGTTCGGTAAAGTTGTGTAGATCTGTAGAACATTGGAGCCAAGTACAGGAGTGATCGGCACGGAGTTTAGAATAACGTTGGCGGTAGCTCCGCTTGTAAGGCTTCCGGTCCATGCCTGCGAACCGACAAGTATGCCATTCAATTGCACATTAATCGTGGCTGAGGTAAGTGTGTTTGAGCCAATGTTCTTAATTGTTACAACCGGTGTTGTTGGTGCACATACAGCCGTTGAACCCTGGGCAGGTGTAACGATATTAAACACTTGCGCGTCGTTGAAGCTAATAGCGTTTATTCTTATATCGTCGATATAGGTATTGTTTCCAAATGCATTTGTATTCCGAAACTTAATGACCATTTTCTGACCCGCAATCATATACGGCGTGAGAGTAATTGTTTCTTCTCTCCATTTGTTGGGCTCGGCCGGTGTAGCAGTAAACGCATCAGTAGTGGCCGGTACTGTTGTTAATGCATTTCCCGTCTTTTTATAAGCCAGACGGTAACTCTTACCACCATTGCCGGAAATGTAAACTTCAAGTCCATCCCATGTGGAAACATCCACATTGTCATACACTGCATTTGCAACCCGGAAGCTAAGGACTGCTCCCCCAGCGCTCCCAATGTCAATTGCAGGGGTGATGAGTTCGTCGAGTGTTCCAACCTGGCTTATGTTGTAGTTGTCAAAAAAGGCAGACCCTGCGGCAAGAGATCCTGATGTGCCATCTATTTTCCAGGTATTTGCCGGATCTCCATTTGGATTAAAAACGACCCAACCGCTGGGCGGAAAAGTTCCTGAATTGAAACTCTCAGCAAAAGGTAGTGCCCCGGTTCCGCCGTGAATAAATATCGGTGAGCGCACCGTGTCATTATAGGTAAGATTATCGCTGCCACCATTGGGAGCAGTGGTAAACACTGTCAGCGTGTGGCCACCTACTGCAGCAGAAATAGGAGCAAGATTTAATGTTGTATCTGCCCCGGGCGCAAGTGACAAGGTGAATGGCGTTGATGTTGCAGCTCCACCATCAATAGCAACATTTACTCTCACCGAGGTTAATGTAGTCACGCCCAAATTTCTCACGATGGCTTGCAACGGCGTATTGTTAACAATGAAACTTCTTCTTTCGGGCAGGCCGCGCGGAGAAACGTTTACCATGAAAGCATCTGTCGTTCCAGCAGGTGGCGTACCTCCATCAGTTGTTAATAGGCCTGAGCGATACAGATTGATACATCCTTCGACTCTTTTTCTCATTCCATCAGAAAACATGAACATAGCGCGGTCGTCAAAATAATTCATGAAAGCGCCATACATCATTCCAAAACTCTCCACAGCACACCCATCTTTATAATTCATGCTTGGATTGCCAAACACAAAAGGACTGGATGATGTTCCTTTTTCCATGGGGGTGTCATCGCCTTCCGGACCGGCTCCGAGTGGTAACGGCCATCCTGGCTGAATCTGGAAGTCATTATTGTTACAAACTGCATTATCTCCAAAAGTGTGAAACAAATAAAAATAATGGCCTATCTCATGTGCAAGCGTTGCTCCTTCGGAGTAGTCAGGATAATAATTTCGCGACGTGTTCCCAGCATAGGGTAGCGTTGAAATGCCGATAACAACACCCTGGGCTCCCTGTCCGGAGGTAAATGGAAAGGTCGAAATACCTAAAAGCCCAGCATCTGCTCCTGTAAATGTGCCGCACCACACATTGAGATATTTGGTTACGTCCCATGCATCCAGCCCGCCGGTCGAAAATGATTTAATGCTCACATGGTCAGGCGTTGTATTTGACCTTCGTTCAATTCCTGTTGTCAGTGCGCCCGATGGATCCTTTCTGGCAAGGACAAATTTCACCGGAACCCTTCCAACTCTCGCTGCAATTTCAGGAGGAACTACTGAAGAATACTGATCAAGTTTGTTCCCGCCATAGTCGGCATTAAGAATTTCCACTTGCTCAATAATATCCCTGTCTGATATACCATTGACCGTATTGGCAGCGTCAACCAGGTGAAAAACAACGGGGATAATAATTGGGTTTGCTTCCGCACTTGCCACTCGCATGTTATTCTGTTGCTGACGCTGCAAGTATAACTGGTATTGCCTTTCGCCTTCTGCTTTCCATTTTTCCGGCAGAGTAGGATCCTTCCTGATCTGTTCTTCCATAACCTCCATGGTGGAGCAGCGACGGAAATTCTTCAGTGCTCCTTTTTGCTTTGGAGTTGTTTGTTGTATTTTCAGAGGAATATCCTGTGAAGAAGAGTTGATTGAAATAAGAGTAAATGAAATTAATATCAGGACTGCCAGGGTAGGTTTGTTCAAAGCAGAATAGTTTAATTTTTGAATGATTTTACTCATAGTGATACAGTCTACAATGATACTGAATCTAAGACATCCACAGAAAAAAATCTTGCGTTCAAATGCTGATTTATCAGGCCTTTGCTGCTATTTTGGATAAACGGTAATCGATTAAATTTCGAACAAGTTGCCCCTATGATTTTATTTTCCTAAAAAAGTTTATTCAAACTATCGTTTTGGGCGACAAATAGAATTTGTTCATCGAGCAACGACAAACAGCCGAGCTAAAGAATAAAGTGCAGGACGAAAACTAATTATCCAAAATTGCTATCTTTCATTCTCTTATCCTCCCGTCACATAACGCTAAAAATGATCTGATGAATATCAAGCTTCGCCTCACCATCATGAATTTTCTGGAATTCTTTATTTGGGGATCATGGCTAATCTCCATGGGGAGTTATATGTTCAATCTTCTTCATGCAAGTGGCAGTCTTATTGGAGCCACGTACGGAACGATGGGGATAGCTTCGCTGTTCATGCCTGCACTGATTGGAATTATTGCCGACAAATGGATAAATGCTGAAAGACTATTGGGAACCTGCCACCTGGTTGCCGCCGGCTTGCTATTTTGGGCGTCCCGGGTGAATACTCCGGGAACAATGTACGTAGTTATGTTGTTGAATGCACTGGTCTTCATGCCGACGATTGCGCTGAACAACACAGTCTCTTATATCGTGCTCGGAAAACAGGGCTACGATGTAGTAAGAGTATTTCCACCGATCCGTGTTTGGGGAACTGTCGGATTTATTGCCGCCGTATGGGTAGTGGATCTTTGCGGATGGGCATTGACGCCGACACAATTTATACTTAGTTCGGCATCGTCAGTAATCATGGGTCTCTACTGTTTTACAATGCCGGCATGTCCACCAGCAAAAACTGCCAAAACCAAATCGTGGTTGTCAACATTTGGACTCGATGCCTTTGTTCTATTCAAACAAAAGAAGATGCTGATTTTTTTCCTGTTTGCTATGCTGCTCGGCGCCGCGTTGCAAATCACGAATGCTTTTGGAAAATCTTTTTTGGATGATTTCGGAAACAATCCTGCTTACAAAGATGCATTCGGTGTAAAACATTCAAACATTCTTATTTCCATCTCACAGATATCAGAAACTTTGTTCATTCTCACAATTCCATTTTTCCTTCGCCGGTTTGGCATCAAAGCAGTGATGATGATGAGCATCTTTGCATGGGTATTTCGCTTTGGTTTATTTGGTGTGGGAGATCCGGGCAGTGGGCTATGGTTGTTGATCTTGTCAATGATTGTTTACGGAATGGCTTTCGATTTCTTTAATATTTCAGGTTCTTTATTTGTAGAAAAAGAAGCCGATGCAAATATCAGGGCCAGTGCGCAGGGGCTTTTTATGGTGATGACCAATGGCATTGGCGCTTTTTTAGGTGGGATGATCAGCGGCTGGGTCGTCGATTACTTTACCGCTGATGGAGTAAAAGACTGGAAAAGCATTTGGTTTAGTTTTGCTGGCTATGCTCTTGTAATCGGAATTATTTTCCCTCTTGTTTTTAAGTACAAACACATTCCCACTTCAAGGGAGATTCAAAAAGGAGAAGCCATTGAAATGACGCCTCATTAACAGCAGTCGGAGTGCGAACACAGTTAAATTGACTGCGGGTCACTAATTGATTAGTAAATTTTATTTCAGAGAGAATAATGCATCGCTTTGATACGATTGCTGATCTAACCAAACCGGAATCACTGCGTAACCTGACCGGGCCGATCGTTCAAATCAATACCGAACCGTTTTCTGCTATTGGATTTTCACACTCCAAATTTGATAGGGTAGAAGTTCTCCTTCAAACAGGACTTACAAGGAAATTTGTTTTGAAACAAACTAATATAAAAGCAGATTGGTTGTCGCATCGAACGAATGATCTCGTTGGAAGAGAAGGAGCTCTGTTGAATGAAAAACCACTGGCAAAAGTTTGGACTAAAATACACTGTCCCTATGTCGCTTTTGCACAGGAAGCGGGTTTCACCGGATTATTAATGGATGATTTTTCCGATTATTTATTTCCTGATGTACGTAACCCGCTGGTTGAAACAGCCGAAGACATCATTGTTGATGCAATTGCTTCTCTTCATGCTTTGTTTTGGAACTCACCAGAAATAAAAAAACTTTCATGGCTGGCGGGACCATCTACATATTTGTGGATGCTGGGACCACAGGACCATCCACAGGATAAATATTGCGCTCCTCCCGATAGATTACTGACAGCAATGACGGAGGGATGGAAAATTGCTCTGCAACGATTGCCACCAGTAGTGAGAGATTATCTGACAAAACCTCCGAACGAAATATTTGAACCGTGGCAAGATCTGCCGATCAC
>AR_comb_assmDRAFT_10436122_pt1 | contig 54877 bp, 72 predicted proteins | sample ArasoioldDNA_FD_10543 | JGI IMG/M metagenome (IMG submission 10543) | reverse complement strand
CGATAAGTCCTCGCCTTTGCGATTTGCTTCTTCCAACTCCTGTTGCTTGGCGGCGAGTTGCTCGCGGAGTTGATGTTCTGTGTGCAGCCAATGTTTCATTTGGTATTCTGCATCCATGCGCTTCTCCCGCTCGGCTTTGAGGGCTGCGTTGTGGGCGTCAGAGAGTCCCTTGAAGTCCTCGGACTCAAAGTAAGCGAACACTTTGGCTTCCGTCCACTCCCCCGTGGCGGGTGCTGGCTGCTCGCTACCTATAATCTCTTTAGATTTCTCAAATACCGGACTGATACGTTGCTGTCCTGCCGTGGCGGGTGATGGCTGACGTTCTTTGCGGTGCGGGTCAATCTTGTTCAACACCTGAATGGCTAACTCTTCCGCGCTTTTGGGGTATGGTGTCTTTTTCATGGCTGAATCGATCGGTTGTTGATTACGCTTCTGATCTCAATTTTCATCTGGTCACGGGGCAGTAGTTCCAAAAGTTGATGGCAAGGCGTGCAAGCCAAAGCTACTTCCGCCAGTTGTTCACCTTTCAAAAACCTACGCTTATCAACGTGCGCAAATCCCAAAGCCCAATCCCGTGTGCATCCATTGAATCTAAACTCGCAAGTTGTAATCCCGGCACGTTCAAACTTTGGTTTAAGTTGCCGGCGTATCTGTTCCCATTCTTTGGTGCGTTTACCAGCGCGCTTGAGTGGAGTACGTTTCATCGGTGGTTAAGGGCGTCTGCAATATCTTCCAATGCCCATGTCTGACGCATCTGTTCCAACCGATTTATGTTAGCGTCACTTTGTTCTGCCATTCCGTGCATGTAATTGCGCTCGGCATCTATCAATGGCCCTTGTTGTTCAAGTGGTAGTTGTTTAATAGCCGCCATTCGCGCTCGGCTTTCAGCTACTATCTGATTACTTTGTTGCGTAATTGGCTCACTAGTGCTGGCGCATCCACTTAACAGTAACGTCAAGATGCTAATGCCTACGCATGTGATTATGCCTAACAAATACAACATGGCTTTGCGTTTTTCATGTTGTAGTTCAAGGTATGGTCGTTGTTTGTTCAATTCGTACATGTATCTACTAAGTGTTGGTATCATTTGGTGTCCTTTGGTGTTTGGTTTTCTAGTTCAACTATCATTTGTTGTTCAAGCGCGTTCATCCGTTTTTCCATGGCTGGAAGGTCCGGGTAGTCTTGCTCGATCTTTTCGTTCAGTAGCTTTCCAATAACTTCATCCAGTGTCACGATGCCGTGTTCTTCCGATGGTTTGTTCTTGGCAAGTTTCAATATCCAGAACAAGCGTCGTTTAAGTTTGCTGTCCAGATATATGTCAATGGTTTCTCTGCGGATATTCATGGTAAATTCTTAGTAAACTCGCTTGTGAATGTGACTTCGTAGTAACCGTTGGCGAGTTGTTTCACCACCGGCTTAAACTTGCAGATTAAATAGGTCATGTTTGGTTCAAATCCCTTTTGGTCCGGGTCCGTGGTGTTAATTCTCCCGATTGTTAACCAACGTCCCCACGGTGGAGCACAAACGAAGATTTGTTTTGCCTGGTTCTTCCAATCCTTATCGCTGACGGGACCGAAAGCGTTGAAGACTTCCACCGTCTGAGCGTGAGAGCAGAGCGCCCATGCCCAGATAACAACGAGGCCGATTAAAGAAACGATTATGGTTTTCATTCGTCCCTTAGTAGTTCGGCGCGACCAATCAGGTCGTCCATTATGTCTTTGCCACAGTCCAAACAAATCCCGTGATCGTGTTCATCGTGTGGACATTCTTCTTCTTGTTCCCGGCGAGCTTTGGCAGCTTTCCACGCTGCGTATTCTTCGCGCATTTCCTCGGGCATTAGTGGTTCTGGGTTGTTCATTAGAACCTCTCCTTTCGGATTATCTTATTTATTTCGATGGCAAATCCCTGCGCCAATCTCATACGTAGGTCGTTCCATTCGTACGCGCTCATTTCCTCGCCGTCCTTTGGTGCAATCAGTTTTGAAATAACCGCGGCTTCATCCCATGCAGCCTGGAATATCCGTGAGGAGTGGGCTGCGTATTCCAAAATCTTCAGACTGCCATTTGGTTTAGCACTTCCAGGTTTTTCGCTGTCGTTTGGTACTGGTTTAGGTGCGGCAGCGGTTTCTGTTGTCTCACCATTTAGGCGTTTAATCTTGGCGGCTGGGGTAACCTTGACCCCGCGCCATTCCTTTCCCTGCTTGTCGATGCGAATATCCCGTAGGATTCCGACAAGCTTGCCCTGTTTATTCTCGCTACATTCAAACGCGACAAGAGCGCCTTCCCAGTCGTTGAACGTGTCCTCGCCTGTCCAAGTGACACTGATTTCATGCTGGCCTTCACCTACCATCATAGTTTGCAGGTGCCATGGACCGTAGTTTCCTTCGCCTGTCTTTTGATCGAAGACCTTGGTTATCCGGCCTTGGAATGAGGGGATTATTTCGCCGTGTTCCAGCTCGTTTATCTGTTCGATTGTTAACGTTCTCATAGGTTTAGTCCCAGTAAGGTTGAGCAATTACAGCCGGGGTTTCACCGTGAGCGCGTGCCAGGTATTCGCGGCGATAGTCTCCGCTCGCAGCGATGCTTTCGCCTTGGTCGTGCATTCGATCCAGTCCCAGTAAGGTTTTCAATTCGTCTTTGTCGGCTTGCGTCATATAACTGCCGCCTTCTGGGTATTTGTTATCGTTGCGAACGTAGTTTTCGGGTATGTCAGGGCAATCGGGTTTTAGATCGTACCCTGCGGTGCGTCTTGCTGGTGGTGCTGTGATTTCAATCCAGCCCCAAGCAGTCCCGCGTCCGCCGGTTACACTCCATGTTTTACCGCTGCGGCGTTGCAGGGCTTGTTTGATTGCTTTTATTGTGGCGTTTCTGTCGCCTTCTATTTGATCGTAGTTCATTGTTTTTGTTCTTTCTAGTGTTTGGTGTTTAGTTTTTCTCTCGCAGTGTGTAGCAGGAATTGCTGTGAATGTGGAAACTGTAGAGTTTGCGGCCTTCCGGATCTGTGCCGGATAGGTAAGCTCCACCGCTCTTAGTTGTGAAATCTGATTCGTTGAAGTTTGATTGTCCTTCGATGAAATCAGGGTCAGCACATCGGCTTTGCTGGTTGCCGTAGCAGTTGGTGAACTCTTCGAATCTAGGGTGTCTGATGCGAGCTGGCATCCATTCCCCGCCGAATCTGTCATAGGCGCCGGTGCCGTCGTGTTCGATTTCAAACACACACCGCGATTCAATTTTGCCTGCAATTATCTGCTTTCGCAGCCAATCCCGTCTTATTGTTTTGTTCATTTTGTTTTATTTTCCTTTGGTGTTTAGTTGTCTGTCTAAATAAGCTTGGTAAGCCTGTTCCCGGCGCCATTGCCAATAGGCAAGGTCCATGTCTCTCCAGTAATCTATTTGGGCTGCGATTGCTTCCCATTCCTGGGCGTTTTCGCTGTCGTCTTGCTCCGCTAAAGCTTCGCAGGACAAGTTTGGTTGATTATTTGTAGCGTTCATAAGCTTCTTCCATTGCGGTTAGCCAATCCAAAGCGTCAGCGTGTTGATCTTCTTCCTGTTCGCATCGGCAATTCTCGGACCAATGCTCGCACTTACTGCACCACACTGGATGCAAATCTTCGTCGAATAGATGATCGGTCTCGCCGTTCACGCCTCGCCTCCCTTCGCGTTTTGGTATTGCTCCCAGTCTTGCAATGCCGTTTCAGCGTAATGTTCAATTTCCAATGTGCGCGGCTCGTTGAGCAAGTCTGAGACTGCATTGGCTAATTGTTGTGCCAAGTTTTCGGATTTGACTAGTTCACGAATCGCCAAGTCGTACGCTGACGGTTTATAATTGATTGTTCGCATCTTACTCGCCTCCCTTCGCGTTTTGGTTGGGTTGTTCATGGGATTATTCCTTGTCTGTTAGATATTCTGTCTTGGCGATGTCCCACGCCTTATTCCACAAGGCCACATCGCCGCTCTGCTCCTCATCGCAATTCACATCGCGGCCAATTACTTCGTTGAACGCCGATGCCATTACTTCGTTCGCATCGATGAAATCATGCGAAGCGCATACGTTTCCAGCGTATTCAGTTGTTGCGTTGCGCTTGCGCACCTGCTCAAACTGATCCGCTTCAATGTTAGCCTCTAATTGACGCACGAACGCTCGTGCAAGCTCGCGTTCTACGCTGTTCTCTTCTGCTTTTTTGGTTTCGTTCATGGTGTTAGAGTTTCTTTACTGTGTAGAATTTAGAGCCTGTCCCGTCATAGCTCCATTTTGGTGAATGTGGACCGCATACGTTCAGAGTCTGGTGCTTGCCAACCTTGCATTTTAGCTGCCGGATTGCGATGTGACCGCAACCGACATATTGGCATTTAGGCAATGTGGTTGTGTCAGCTTTGGTGTTTTTCATGGTGTTAAGCTCCTTTGATTGAACCACCGTTAGGACCGCATTCGCCTTTAATGAATGACAACCAACGTCCGCGCATAAAGCGTGGGTTTTCGGATTGGCAGAATTGCGCCAAGCACTCAATTTGCGTTTGAGTAAACGAACCATTGCATCTGATGGCTTCAGCTAATTTGATGAATTGCTTTTTGCTCATGCCTCATTCTCATATGTGCTTGCTTGCAAGTCAAGAGAGAACATGAAAAAAAAGAAAAATAAATCAGGTTGATTGTCTGATGTTGTTGGATGTTTGGCATGGCTCTTGCTTCTTACTTGCAAGTCTCTTATTTCTACTGGCTATTCCAGCTTTACGCGCAATGGCCACACGCTGATCTTTGCTCAACGCTTTGGCTCTCGCCTTGCCACCCAACCTTGCAAATTCGGTTACAGTCATAAGCACACACAATCTAGCAAGCAAGTCCCTTCGTCAATACCAAAACGTGTTCGCCCGCTCAATGCTTGACAATTCATTCCACGGCTCTGATAATCCCAAACACAAGTGCAACAAGTAAGCAAAGACGAAGCCCGAATGCTCGTAGCTGACGTTGGTTACTTGGAAGCATCCAAACTCACCGGCATCGCTTACGATCGCCTTAGACAATGGGCACATCGCTACAAATGGAACAAAGTCCCAACACCTCACCCAGCTATCCAAAAAGCCAACGTCACAGTCGTCACAAAACCCGCAGACGCTCATGCTGAAGTCCTACGCGGCCTAGAACGCGAGACAAAGCTTTCACTGGCAAGGTATAGCGCAAAGGCAGGGAAAGACGCTGAGAGGGCAACGTTACGCGATTCTCCGTATGTTCACAAGTTGGCGCAAACGGCCGGGATAGTACATAACTGGGGAGATAAGCAGAACAACGCGAACGCGATACTGAACGTGGCGATCCTGACTGGGCAGGACAAGCCTGAGAAGACGGTTTCAGGCACTGATGTAACACTAAGTGACTAAGGTGCTTAGGCATAACATCAGACAAGGGTAGTCATATAAAGTCCATAGCTAAGCAGCACAGGCTAAGGAAATTAAAGCAATCTAATTCCTAGCCCAGACCGTGGCTGGCCTACCCCCATACGCCCCCGATCATGGAGAGGGTTTGGGTAGCGTAAGCCCTGCGCGGATAATTGTGTTGGAAGTTTCGGGTTGACACTGTTACGTAACGCTGATAGAACGTAACGGCATGAGTAACAGTGAGAGGCAAAAGCGGTATAGGGAGAGGATGAAAGCGTTACGGGAGGTGGCGAACGTAACGAAAACGGGTGAAAGCGTAACGGATGTGGTGGGGAGTGTTACGCCCGTAACGGTGGAATGGGACAAGGAGAGGTATCCGAATCGGAAGGCGTGGGAGATAGCGGTGGTGAGGGCGGAGAGGGCGAAGCGGTATGCAGGGAAGTTTGGGCATTTGATAAGGGAGGGGGATTTAATTTTCCAAGATATAGGGTGGCAATATGAGAACGAGGGGTTAAAGGCTGTGAGACAAAATGCTGACTACACTGCAAGGTGACGCGCTTATGAGGCTGCGGGAGATGCCTGGGGAGAGTGTGCAATGTGTGTGTACGAGTCCGCCGTATTGGGGGTTGAGGGATTATGCGGCTGAGGGGCAGTTGGGGTTGGAGAAGACGCCGGAGGAATACGTTGCCAGGATGGTGGAGCTGTTCCGCGAGGTGCGGCGTGTGCTGCGCAAGGACGGGACGTTGTGGCTGAATCTGGGGGACAGCTACGCAACACAGCCAGCAGGCAACTTCGGAAAGGACATGCCGAAACCTGCCGATGGCGGGGCGTATCGTGAGAACAAGCCAAAGATGGATTGGGCTAGAACTGGCCTCAAGCCCAAAGACCTGTGTGGGATACCGTGGCGGGTAGCGTTTGCGCTACAGGCGGACGGCTGGTGGTTGAGGAGCGACATTATCTGGGCGAAACCGAACCCGATGCCGGAGTCGGTGACTGACAGGCCTACGAAATCGCATGAATATCTTTTCTTACTTACGAAGTCAGCGAATTACTTTTATGATGCGGAGGCGATAAAGGAACCCGCAATAAATGCTGGTCGAGTCGTCGGCTACGATGGCAGCCAGAAAAATTGCGAGACTATAGGTGATCCACGATTTGCAACGCGAATTACGTCAGATCGAACGGTCGGCGATGGTCGCAATAAGCGAACCGTCTGGACTGTCGCAACGTCGCCATATAGCGAGGCGCATTTTGCGACCTTTCCACCTGACCTGATTAAGCCGTGCATCATGGCGGGGACAAGCGCGAAGGGGTGCTGCGCTAAATGCGGTGCGCCGTGGGAGCGGGTGGTGGAGAGAGAATTTCAGTCTGACGGCAAAAGCGCGAAGCGTGGCACATCACGCGACGTGAATGATCATCGAGACACATTCGGGGACGATCATGGAACATGGAAAACCGAAACCCTAGGATGGCAACCGACCTGCCTTCACTACTTGACTTGTGATGAGCAACGGTTATCATCCAAAGATGCCACACAAAGACCCGGAAGCGGAAAGAGCATGGCGACGGAAATGGAACAAGAAGCGGTGGGCAGACCCGAAACGCCGAGCGGGGATTCAAGCGACTCGAAACAAGCATCCGATCAAATGTCGATTTTGTGGCAAGATAAAAAAAACTCGAAAGGGATCGGAATTTTGCAGTCGGACTTGCTCGGCGAAATGGATGTGGGCCACGGGACACGAAAATTGCTTCACGAACGATGCGACGAACAGATACAAGTTCGCGACGGTGAACGGCAAAACAATCCGTCTACACAGATTAGTGATGGAGCAGCATCTAAACCGGAAGCTTCAATCATGGGAAGCGGTGCATCACATCAATGGAGATCGGAGCGACAATCGAATCGAGAACCTGGTCGTACTGACAATATCCAGTCACGCATTAACGCACATGAAGCGGCCGCGTGTAATTTGAACAATACGGGTGAAAACCCACCGATTTCTAGGGATGCAGACCCGGCTCTAGGTATTGTTCCCTGCACCGTTCTCGACCCCTTCGGCGGCAGCGGCACGACCGGCATGGTGGCGCTGGAACTGGGTCGTAAAGCTATCCTGATCGAACTCAACGAGAACTATTGCAAATTGATTGAGCAACGATGTAATGTCACCCCAGGGTTAGCCCTGGCATGAAAATCTTAAGTAAGTACGGCTACGACTGGAAAGAGGTTTTGAAGAAAGAGTGTTGGATGTGCGGGGACAAGTTTGAGACACGGTTGGAGTTGAACAAATTTTGCTCGCCAAAGTGCAAGGAAACGTGGTTAAAGACGGCGGTACGCCATTGAAACAGTGGATCAAGCCCCAACTCATCTCGATCTCTTCAGTGGGATTGGAGGATTTGCGCTTGCCGCGAAGTGGGCAGGATTTAGGACAATCGGGTTCTGCGAGATCGACGGGTACTGCCAGCAAGTCTTGCGAAAGAACTTTCTGGCCTACTCCGAGAGTCAGCGACATAGTAGCGGGGAGGACGCTGGACGAGAAGGGAAATCGAGTGAGCAACGGAGTGAGATACGGAGCGAACCTTGCCGACAAAGTAAAATTTACTCCAACATCTTCGACCTCGACGGAACCCAATTCCGAGGCGTCGATCTCATCACAGGTGGATTTCCTTGCCAGCCTTTCAGCGTTGCCGGGAACAGAAGAGGCGCGGCAGATGACCGTGCGATCTGGCCGCAAATGTTCAGGGTTATTGACGAAGCGCGACCCGCTTGGGTGGTTGGCGAGAACGTTCCTGGGATCGTGCCGATGGAACTCGACAACGTGCTTTCTGACCTGGAAAGAATCGGCTACGCCACGAGGGCGTTTGTTATTCCGGCTTGTGCCGTCGATGCCAAGCACCGGCGGGACAGACTTTGGATCGTTGCCAGAAACATTTTACACACCTCAGGAGGACGACGCGAGCAATGTAACACCGAATCCAAATCGGAGACTGGGATTGTATGCACAAGTATTCCCGACTCCGAACACTCCGAGGCCGCACGACAACGACAATACAGCGGGGATGGATTATCCAAGTCAGAATCAGTTCGATCTGGCGCGTGCTGTTGGGACGACGAAAGAGAGTGGAGCATTAAATCCGGCATGGGTCGAGTGGCTCATGGGATACCCAAGCGGGTGGACAGACTTAAAGGATTAGGGAATGCGATAGTACCGCAGGTAGCCTATGAAATTCTTCTCCAAATACGGCTGGGACTGGAAAGAGGGGACTGACCCTGGCACCATAGAATTGTTTGCGTTCAGTAATGGTGGGGAACTGGGGCGCTACCAGCATTTACGAAACGCGATAGACAGGATTTGGAACGACAAGTTTCCGAACACGTTTATCTGGAACGATTGGAGTGAACTGTTGATGGCCGAGTTTTGCGAAGAGAAATGGGTGACGGTGACAGGTCCCGCGGCCAGTTGGAAAACAACCTGTGCAGCCATGTACGGGGTAGCGAGTTGGTACGCGTCCCCAAGTAATACCGCGGTGATATGCACCTCCAGCACGCTGGACGGGTTACGGCGCCGGGTGTGGAAGGAGGTTAGCAGGTTTTACCGGGTACGCCCAGCGTTTGGTAACCCGATACAATCACGCAACTGCATCCAGTTTGAAAAAGGGAGTGATGCGGCGGGACTGTTTGGGATAGCGGTGGATAAAGGGGACGTTGAAAAGGCCATAGGTAAGATCATCGGGTTTCACTCGACCAATATGATAGTGGTGGTGGATGAAATGCCGTACACGCCTGAAGCGATCGTAGAAGCGTGCGTTAATTTACAGACAGGCAGTGAGAATTTTGAGTTCAAAGGGATCGGGAACGCTGCTGACCAGTTGGACCCGCACGGGAGGATGTGTGAACCCAAACTGGGATGGGATAGTGTGAGCAGTGAGTTTGAGAAATGGGAAACTAAACGAGGAACGTGCGTTCACCTTGATGGACTAAAAAGCCCAAACGTACTGGCGGGGCGGACGCTTTATCCGGGGATGTTGAGCCAGAGCGATATTGATAATACCGCCGACATCTACGGGATAGATAGCCCGCAGTTTTGGCAGATGCGCAGGGGTTACTGGACACCGGAAGGGATACAGAAAACCATCCTGACCATGCCCATGATTGTTAAGGGCAGGGCGAAAGAGAAAGCGGTGTTTGATGTGGATTTTTTGCAGGGGGCGAGTTTAGATCCGGCGTTTGAGGGCGGAGACCGGTGTGTGTTGAGATTTGGTAAATGCGGAAACGAACATGGAAAGAAGGTGGTTAGCCTTGGAGAAAAAATCTTTATCCAAACAAAAAATACGGCAGATGATCCTACCCATTACCAGATTGTGCGCCAGGTACGTCAGGCGTGTGAAGAGAGAGGGGTTCCACCACAATTCTTTGCGCTTGATAGTACGGGGGAAGGTGGTGGCCTTGCGAGCATCTTCCAGAGGGAATGGAGTCGGGAAATCCTGTGTGTGGAGTTTGGTGGACGGCCAAGTAAACATCCTGTCTCTCAGACGAACCCTAAAAGGGCGGATCAAGAATATGACCGCAAAATAACGGAGCTGTGGTATTTCTTTCGCCTTCTGGTTCAGAACGAACAGATCAGAGGCTTGGATGACGACACTAGCGTTGAGTTTTGCAGAAGATTTTGGGAGATGAAGGGACCGTATATCTCTATAGAGACAAAAGCGAAGATGAAAGAACGTACACGAAAATCACCGGACCTTGCCGATAACGCGGTAATCATGGCAGAACTATTCGCGCTTAGAGGCGGACTCAAACTGAACAAAGTTACCTACGAGGGAGGGGGAGATTCACCGTGGGCTACGTGGCAGAAAAAGAGAGCGTTGGAGGGAAGTTATGAAACTGTCGCTTACTAAAACCAACAACGTACCTCCAGAACCTGGATTCAGGTACGTTTTCCCAGAAGATGGCTATGTGGCACAGGCATGGACATACGATGCATGGATAAACGTCGCCAAACACCATCTTCAAGCCAACAACAAACCAGTCCCCGACGATCTTGAGGAACAGATGCAGAATCAACTGTGCCAAACCCTACCTCCAGGATGGTGTGACTACGATGATCCTCAGCGTCCGCGTATTTCAACCGACTTTTCCTGGACCGACATGGTGAATGGTCTGAAGGTTTTTGCTTCATGGATCGCTGATGGCTGCTCCTACGTTAGCCAGGAAGAAGCAACCCGTCGAGCACTAATCTGTTCGCGCTGCTACATGAATGTCAATGTTGAAGGCTGCGGTTCTTGTCAAAAACTGGCAGCCGAAGTCACAAAAAGTAGAAGCACCAAGTACGATTTTGCGCTCAAAGCCTGCGCGGTTTGCCACTGTCTTCTCAAAGCAAAAGTGTGGTTCCCTACGGAAATCCTTGACAGAAGCAACGTTTCACAGGAACTATATCCGGATTTCTGTTGGAATCGTAAGGACGGACAAAATTATCGTGGCTGAAACAGCCCTCATGTATCGCATAGACGTTGGCTTCGATCCGGATCGGGGTTACGCAGCAGTTCTCGCCGATGTTCCCAACCAGCGCATGAAAGGTATCCGGGGCGCTTCCATCGAACAACTGATGAGCCGATTACGCCGCGTTATTATCGACGAGGAAGGTAAACGTAAGCATTTCCCAGCAGAAAAATCCGAGCCATCTCGCATCATTACCAATGGAACTTAGACCATGCCCAGATGGACAAACATTTTTTTCCCGGCCAGAAATGACAGGGACATCCTCAAAGAACTAAAAGAAATAGAAAGACTAATCACAATGACAAAAGAAGAACTAGCTCAGGCACTTGATGATCTCGGTGCTCAACTCAACAAAGCACTGGCTGAAATCATCGCCGCAATCCAAAACGTGGACAACATTCCGCAAGACATTATCGACAAACTCAACGCTGCCAAGGCAACTGCTCAGGCTCTTGACGACCTGAACCCAGACGCTCCACCTCCCGGACCATAAGTGTTGATGTGAGTTATCTGCTCGGTAGAAAAGAGTACGTACGCCAGTGGAGATTGAAAAATCTCGACAGGATTCGTGCTCACGAGCGGGAACTCTATCTTAAAAACAAAGAACTAATTAGCATTCGGCGTAAAGCACGGCGTAAACTTTTCATTGAACACGAAAAAGGGTATCGCAAGGCTTATCGACTAAAACATCTTGACAAAATAAGAGAATACGATCGGATTTGGAAAGTCAGGCAACGACAAAATACTCCCGAAAAAGCTCGTGAGAATGAACGTCGTAATTACGCTAATAATCCCAAGCGGTTTCTGGAAAAGAACCGAAAACGCAAAACCTTGAAGCGAAATGGAATTATTGCTGATTGTTCGCAGAGATTGAAAGTCTTGGAACTAGAACGTTTTTGTCACTGGTGTTGTTGTCCACTTACAGATTCAAATCGAAGTATTGATCATGTAACGCCTCTTGCCCGAGGCGGTCATCATATTCCAGAAAACTTGGTCGTTGCCTGTAAGAAATGTAATTCGTCACGCGGGGATAAACTAATTTCAGAGTGGACGTGGGAGGCAGCATGATAGGGGATCGCTTGGCATCATTGGATCCGGAGACAGGAGATCGTCCTTCTTCTCGTATTGGTAACGCTGGGAATGCTCGAACCTTAGTGAATAGGTTGAAATTCGAGGACGAGCAAAGAATGTTTAGGTACACTAGAATAAACGGGCTTTTAGACGGAAATCCCCCGTGGAGCCAGAAACGGCTTATTGATCTCGGTCAGGGACATCGCGCCAACTTCAATCTTCGTGAAGGGGAAGGTATTGTTGATAGTGCTAAAACACCCTATTACGATCTCATCTTTGAAGTACCGCAGTTTGCCCAGATTACTTTCAATGTGGAAGGGGTCGAACCAGGTATCCTCAACCGTTGGAACACAATCATCAGTGAAGAGTTCCACGAAACTCTAAGTGCATGGAATGGGTTCGATCAAAACATCCAACTCCACCAATGGCAAATGATCGTCAACGGGGTGGGGCCGATCTTCTGGCCGCACTCCCTGTCATGGAAAAGTGAAGCGGTAAAATGTCGGAGAGTACTGGTACCGCAGGAAACCAAAGCCAACGTCGAAGAACTGGAACTGGTAACGGTCCTCCATTCGTGGAGAGCCGACGAACTGGACAGCTACATCTCCGGAGCGAAGGATGGAGACTCAGACCACAACGGCTGGAACGTACCACTGTGCAAGAAGGCAATCATCGACTGCGCAATCCGAGAGATGCGCCAAACATGGGGAACAGAAAATTATGACCTATATCAACGAGCCATTCGTACGGGTGACCTCTTTTACGGTATCCACAGGTCCGATCGTATCTACGTGGCATCACTCTTTATTAAAGAGTTTGGAGGAAAAGTATCTCATTATGTCATTACTGACCAAACTCTGGGAGTGGATTCGGAAAGCTACGAAAACATCGAAGACGAAGTAGGGTACCTCTACAAAAAGAAGAACAAATATGAAAGCTTCGCCCAGGTCATTTGTCCTTTCTTCTTTGACACAGGCCCAGACGGCACATGGCATTCCGTTAAAGGATTGGGACCGAAGATTTATGATTTCTGCGATGTTTCGAACCGCACGTTCTGCCAGATGCTGGATGGAGCTGTTATCGGCTCAGGAATTACCCTTGAAGCACAGGACGGTGCAAGTCTTGAAGAGACACAAATCGCGCTTGTGGGAGGCGCAACTGTTGTTCAGCCCGGATATAAAGTTGTCCAAACCCGAATAGCCGAGAGTCTCAACGGCGCCATGAACATGCGCCGGGAATTACAGAACGTTCTCCAAAGTAATACCGGTTCTTATCGTCAAAGACCGAGTGAGGAAAATCAGGAACCAACGCTCGGGCAGGCGCAACTCAATTACCAGGAGCAGGCACGGTTGGGGAAGGGCGCCATCAACCGGTACATGAACAATCTCAAAAACTACGAGACAGAGATTTTACGTAGGCTGATGGACAAAGCCCAGAGTAATTCAGTACCAGGTGGCAAGGAAGCACGGGAATTTCAACTCCGATGCCTTGCCCGCGGCATCCCAGAAGAAGTGTTCATGTTCAGGAACGTCAAAAAAGTCATGCCAGTGCCATCAGTCGGGTACGGTAGCTTCCAAATGAGGGATCAAACAGCCGCAAAACTTGTTTCCATGCTCCCAACCATGCAGGAACCCGGCCGCAACCACGCTTTACGCATGTGGGCATCTTCTTTACCGGGGTTTGGACCTTCGACAGTCGATTCCATCTATCCACCGATCGAACAGGCAGGTATGCCCGATAATCATGCCGCATTTGCGGTGATGGAGAACAATGCTTTGCGGAGTTTGGGCGGTAAAGCCATGGTTACCCCCGATCAGGATCACGCAACCCACTTCGACATCCATGGGAAAGACGCCATGGCCCACGAACAAGAGGCAAACGCTGATCCGAGTGATTTACTGGTCCATTTCAATCAGGCCGGCGCTCACATGCATCAGCATTTGGAATTATTGAAGGGCGATCCCACCCGGAAACAGGAAGTAGCCCAAAAAACCCAGCAACTGGATAATTTAGCCAAAATGACCGACCAACTGACCCAACAAGTGGACGAAGCTGCTCAAGCGGTGCCACAACAGGGTAATGGTCAGGGTGATCCGGAACAACGAGCCGCAACCATGAAAGTAGCCGGTGAATTGGCGTTAAAAGCCAAAAAACAGAGTGGCGACATGGATTTGAAGGCGCGGAAGCAGGCGGTGGACGAAAAACTGAAGGATGCCAAGACCGCGGCTGATATTCGGCGTAAAAACCTTGAAGCAACTCAAAAACCGCCACAGCCAGCAGGCGTATGACGATAGATCAGTTCCGATCACATAAATTTTTGCCAGTCCAATGGCGCAAAGAGCTTGTGACCAATGGGATCTTGCAGGCAGTGCTGGAAGTGCTGAACGATAGTCACCCATCACGGTTTGCCGTGCATACTGACATTCAAGACGACCTTTCACCTACCAAAGCGGCGTTGGAACTGGGATTTACCAGAGGCTACAGCGCCGTTCTTAATACCATCCGTACGCTTGCTGATCCAAAGCGAGTCAGCGAAAGCGTTGGACCACCAAGTTACGAAAAACCACCAGTAGAAGAAGAGGCAACCTATGGCAACCAGTGATCCCGTCATCCAACCACCAACCCCAGTAATCCGTCAGACCGATACCCCAGAGGAAGTCGCGCATACCCTTGCGAATGTGCAGAAGATTTTCGACAAGGTAGCTCCGCACATGGGCGACGCTCCAAAACCAGAGCCACCAAAAGTCGAGGTTCCTACGGTGCAACAGCCGACAGAATCAGCCACAGAACCAGTAAAGACAGAAGAACCGTCCACAGCCCCAGAATCACCAGAACCCGCCGTGACGGTTGAGCCGTCCAAAATCCCTTCATTCATCGAGAAAGCCTTAGCCGTAGAAGAAAGTCAACCAGAATCGCCTAAACCTGTAGATGATCTACCCGAAGAACTACCCACGTTTAAGACCCCGGAAGAATCCAAAAACAACTGGAGACAGTTCCGTGACAAGTACAAACAACTCAAAACCGAACTGGACGCAATCAAGTCTCAGCCTCGTGGAACGGACGAAAAGACGACACAGGAGCTTGAGTACTTAAGGAACCAGACAAAGGAACTGTCACAAACCCTGTCACGGCTGGGGGTAGAACGTCACAGCGAGTTTCAGCAGAAGATCATCGCCCCAATGACAGCGGCGTGGAACGATGCCGCTGGGATTGTGCAGGCAGCAGGAGGTAACCCGCAGGACTTGGCTAAAGCCATGGCGTTGAGTGGTCGGGCGCACTTTGAAGCCATGGACGAAATCTTTTCAGGGTTGCCAGAGACAGCAAAGTTGGAGGCGACTGAAGCCATCCGTGCCTACCGTAAATTGGACAATCAGAGGAGAGCGGCACTGGCAGACGCACCCAAAACCGCTCAGGCACTCCAGAAAGCCGATCTGGAACGCCAGTACGCACAGGTTGAAAGTCAACGTGAAGAAATGAAGCGGCTGTGGGAAGATGCCGGCCGTAAACTGCGGGATGAAGCCAAGGTCGAGGTCTTACAGAAAAGTACCGATCCTGACGCTAAATGGTGGAACGAACAGGCCGATCAGTTGGAGGAAACGAGCCGAAAACTGTTCCTTGAGAACACCGATATGGGTAAAGTAGCCATTGCCATGCGGTTGGCGCCGATGGTGGACGTTTACCGTAAACTTTGGTTGGCAACCCGTCAGGAGTTGGGCAAAAAAGAGTCAATCATCAAAGAGAAGTTTGGAAGTGAACCGAATCTGAGCGAGAGCGGTGGGAACATCCGCGGGAACGGTGCGTCACTGGACGAAGACCTTAAAAAGCCGTTTGCAGACGTATTCCTGAAGAAGTTCCACGAACTACGCGCCACAGGAAGATGATGCTTGACAATTCCCTAACGACTCAGTAGTAAGGTGTTCCCATGAGTCAAAAAATGAGTATGGGCATGGGAAAAGGTTGCAACTGCAACGTCAGTGGTGCAGGAAGTTTAGGCGCGGCAATTCCGGCAATGGGTCATGCTACCAGCCGTCCGGGGCTTCCAGCGTGCGACCGTGAAAACATCGGGAGCGCAAAAATCTACAAGCGAACCCCTGGCGCGGCGCGATTCAAAAAGAAGTGAACCCTCCAAAACCTCCTCTGGGACACAAAACCCAGATCAAGAATTTCAAGACCGGCGGGTTGCGCACCAAGAACCCGTTCTATTCCATGACCGGCAGTATCGCCGCTACCGAAAAACGGCGTAAACCCAAAATGCCGGGATTCAAATGACCGTTTACAAAATCATGTACGGCGGCACCGCGGTGGTTGGCATCGTGGTCAGCAAAGACGGGAACACCAATTCTGATCAGGCGTTAGCGAACTGGAACTCGGCCAACCCAAGCTACGAGGGTGACAGTGCCGAATCAGCCCCTTTTCTTGAACAACCATGAAGAAGAAAAACCGAAAAGGTAAAAAGCCACCACCACCGATAGGATATTAACCATGCAAAACCTCGGACTCGTACTACTCGTATTCTCGTTTGTCTGCTTCGTAATCGCCTGTTTCCAAGTAGCAGCCCCTTGGTGGAACAAGCTGATTGCGGCAGGACTGGCGTTCTTAGTCGCTGCCAATCTCTTTGGCGGTTTAGCCGCCCTCCATTACATACGTTAAGCAGCCGGATCGGTTTGGAGAATGTGATCCCTGTTCTTGGCGATCATCATCCTGCCATACTCGGTGCTGATTAGTTTATCGCTCTCTTCAGTCTGATCGTACAGTTCAGGAGCGGTTTCGTGGACTTGATCTTCTTCTGCCATAATTAAAAAGATTGACAGACTGAAGTTTATCTGTCAATAACCATTTCGACGTTACAGGCGTCCCGTCAACGCCAATTCGTGGTAGCCATAAAATAGTTCGCCGCCACGCGAACAAAAGCCAGCGACTGATCTAGGTCGGAAACCAGTCACCCGACAAAAGCGATTGCCACTTCGCTTTGCGTCTTGGGCCATCAATCGCTGGTAGTCAGAACGAAAGGACAAAATTTTATGGCATGTACGGATACAATCAAAAATGCCTTCTATGCCCTTACCGGGCAAGTATCCCCTCGTCTGTATAACCGCATCAGTATCAATGATCCGTGGGTGGCGTATGTCGAGAAGGCCGAGTGGCCTACCGGCATGGGTTTTACCATCAACTCAATGACGCTGGAGCGCAGTTTGACAGATACGGAAGACGGAACGGAATGGACAGCAGCTACCCCCTCTGGAAGCGGAGATACCGCAACCACGAACAATAACTGTTTGCCTACCCCGGAAATCCTGAAATTCGGTCAGACCCTGACCAGTTTCACCATGTACCGCAGGAATATCCAGACGGAGAACTTCTGCATTAACGATCTGCAAAACGATTTCATGATCTCGCAGACGTTGAGCAACGTCATGGATCAACTGGAAACCGTCACCGAATGGGTGTGGTCGAACCGGTTCCAAAACGAATACATGGCTCTGTGTGATCACAAGGTCACAGAAAAACAGACCGGGTTCAATATCGGTGGAACCACCTTCGACTTCGCCGGAGCACCGCCGACATCACGCCTGCTCAACGGGACACTTGAACAAATCTACATGCAGCTCGTCCTGGACGGGGCGGTTGCGACCAGTGGCGCCATTGGAAAAGGTGCAAATGATCAACCGATCTTTGCGCTGTTTACCGATGCGACAACGAGTCGTGATCTTATCCGGCAAGATCCAGAGCTTCGTATGGACTTCCGGTATGCTGATCCGGATAAACTCATCAACACGCTTGGCACGCCTTATTCCTACAACGGATTTAAGCATGTCTGGCTGAAATTCCCGCCTCGGTACGATGCGAGCGGGAACAGGGTTTACCCGTACTCGGCACCACTGGCGACCACCAAGGGTTGGAAACGAACCGTAAACGCCGCGTACATCTACGCGCCGTATCAGGTTTCGTTCATCTTTATCCCGACCGTGTTCACCTGTCTGTACGAGCGGCCTTCGACCAATCCCGGTGGAGGCATCAAGTTCGATTACGCCAGTCACATGGGCGAGTTTCAGTTCCTGGTCATCCCTGACAAGGAATGCAATCCTCGCGGTGAACTGGGCTTCTTTGACGCTCTTTATGCGAGCGCAAGCCAGCCTGGTCACACCTACCTTGGCTGGGCAATCGCTCACTTGAACTGCCCGCCACTGCGGACGCCATTGCCGTCCTGCTACTCGTAAGAGTGTGCTAATAACGCCGGTCTAAGGAACACGCCTTTAGGCCGGCTGATTAGCGCATTGTTATGAAGCCAGGACGATACGATCTCCCCATAATCTGGCGGGGATCAACCTACCCCGAAATCACCTTTACCTGGCTGGATGCCAACGGTAAACCGACCAATCTGAATGGGTGGATACCACGGGCACGCAGTCTGAACATAGATTTTAGTCCTGTGGTCGTGGATGAAGCCAATGGGGTGACCAAGATCAGTTTTACCAAGGATCAGACCGGCAGAATGAAGCTGGGCATCGAATGGTGGGACTGGGTTTTTGAGCATGTCGGTGGTGGCGCTAACGCGGTAAGAACAGACCCTCTGCTTCGGGGAACAGTAGAGATCAAAGACCCGGCAACAACAACAGGAGGGGAGCAACCTTTCAATGGCTGATGACACATTTGGTGGCGTAGTAATAGATCGGCCCGAGCCGGATGTAATCGTGGTCATCAATCAGGGTGGGCACGGTGGCGGTCAAAGCGGGTTTAGCGGCTATTCAGGCAGCGGTGGCAGCAGTGAAAATCCAGGAGCCAGCGGGTATAGTGGTCGATCAGGATTTAGTGGTCCCCGCGGTCTGAGTGGGTTCAGCGGATACAGCAGTTCCAGTGGTTACAGCGGATATTCAGGGCTGGGACCAAGTGGGTTTTCAGGGTATTCAGGCGCATCGGGTATTTCAGGTCCAGGTGGAGGTAATTCGGGCTACTCAGGGTACTCAGGACTGGATGGAACGTTTTCTGCCAGCGGGTATTCCGGTTACAGTGGGTTCTCAAGCCGAAGCGGGTTTTCAGGGTTCTCTGGAAGTGGGGTTTCCGGTTACAGCGGATATTCGGGATATTCGGGTCAAACCGTTTCAGGGTTCTCAGGATTTAGCGGGTTTGGTCAGAGTGGGTTTAGCGGGTTTTCTTCCCAGAGTGGGTTTAGTGGATTTTCGGGTAAAAGTGGGTATTCCGGTGGACCGTCCGGGTTCAGCGGGTTTTCAGGCACAGGAAGTCCTCCGGGCGGTACCACTGGCAACTTCCAGTACAACGATGGTGCGGGCGGATATGCTGGGTCGCCATATCTCAACGCTGACGTTGCAGCAAACACGTTTGCCACCAATACCAGGTTCTTTTTCCAGGACGTAACTGATCCAACCAAAACAGTTAGGTTCGATACAGCTCCAATTCCTTCGGGCGGCAACGTCATCATCAGGGTTCAGGGCACTTCCACAACGGTTATCGCCAATCCTGCAACATCTAATAATTTCGTAACCGGGATTGGGGCAAGCGGGGACGTTACCAAGGCGCAACCGACCTTTTCAAACTTAGCTGGGTTGGCAACCTACGGGCAGATGGATCGGAGCACCACTGTTCTGGCCGAGACCAACATCATCACCATTGCTGCCAATACCAAGGTCAAAAGTCAGGCCAGCGGCACTCTGACCACGATCGCTTTCAGCGGTGGCGATAATCAACAGCAGGGTCGCAGGCTGGATTTGGATGTCACCGGTGGTCCGTACACGCTTTCAATCCCGACCAGTCGTCGGATCGGTGAAACTGGTACCGTTAATTCCATTGCGATCTCAGCCGGTTATCACGAATTTTCATGGGAATATATCAATGGCGAGTACGTTTTGTCGGATTCCGTTCCGGGCACAACCACAGGGACAGGAACAAGCGGTTACTCAGGCTACAGCGGCAGAAGCGGGTATTCAGCTTACTCGGGCTTCAGCGGAGCTACCGGAGCAGGCTCAAGCGGTTTCTCGGGCTTTAGCGGGCCGGGTTCAAGCGGATTTTCAGGCTACAGCGCCCCTAATCTTCTCACTTTCTCTACTCACAACGACACCGATTACACCCTGATTCTAGCTGATGCCAATACTGGCATCATCATGGCGTCCAGTGCGGCTCATAATCTGACCGTACCTACCAATGCTAGCGTTCCATTTGCATTGGGAACACAAATCCCTATCGAGCAAGGCGGAACTGGAGTTGTATCCGTAGTACCAGCAGCAGGAGTGACCTTGCAGGGTGCTTCAACCACCAGTGGTCAATATTCCTGCGTTGTTCTGATTAAGCAGGCCTCAAATACATGGTTGGTAGCCAAGACTGGAACTTCTGGGTACTCAGGATACTCAGGCGGGGCTGGATCTGCCGGTTCAAGCGGATTTTCAGGGTACAGCGGTGGTGGACCTTCAGGCTTTAGCGGATATTCCGGTCCGGGGTCCAGTGGATTTAGTGGATATTCGTCATTCAGCGGGTTCAGTGGAAAAAGTGGTTACAGTGGTTACAGCGCACCACAGCTTCTGACGTTCTCAACTCAGACTGACACCGATTACACTTTGGTGGCTGGCGATGCCAATACTGGTGTCAAGATGAGCAGCAGTTCGGCTCATAATCTCACGGTCCCACCAAATTCAAGTGTGGCGTTTGCTATTGGAACACAGATACCAGTAGAACAGGCAGGAACTGGTATTGTTTCAATCGTTGCGGGGGCAGGCGTGACTCTACAAGGAGCTGCTGCAACTAGCGGACAATATTCATTGGTTGTTTTAATAAAACAAGCTACGGATACATGGCTGGTAGGAAATGGAAACTCTGGTTATTCAGGATACAGTGGATCGTCAGGTATTAGCGGTTATTCAGGTTATAGTGGATTCTCAGCTTTCAGTGGTTTTTCAGGAACAGGAGGATGGACTAAATTCACCGTAACTGGATCGGATGTAACAACAACTGGACAGACGTTAGTTGACATCACAGGTCTTGTAAGTGGAACTCTTTCTAACAGCACTCTATATTCCATTAGGGCAGAACTATACATTGGTACTTCTAATGTAGTCACTGGAACACAATACGGGATTCATCTTGGTGGAACTGGTGCGGCTGGAGTGGTTTCTTCTCTATTCACTAGCACTACGACTGCATTGGCCACTAATGGATGTACAGTGAATGCCGCAGATACTGCCACTAGCATTGTGTGTCTCACGGCATCCAATATAAATGGAGTAGCTGAGTTTAGGGGATTTGTTACTACAAGAAGCACTGGAACTGCCACAATTTCGATTCAACACCTTAAAGTAACCAGCGGAACCAGTACGGTGAAGATTGGTTCTTGGATGGAAATCAGACCAGCATAATATGTTTCAAGGAATCCCAGCAATGATGGTAAGTGGAGGAGGCGCTTCGTCGGCGGCACCGACATGGACACAAAGAGCTACCGAGGATTTTAGTGGTCACACTAATTTATCTGATCTAACTACAAGTGGTAATTGGACATCTTACAATGGTTCCATTGTCTATCTAACTGCTGATAATACAGGTATCAACAGTAGTGGAGTAGATAATCTTTACGGATATACAGGAGTATCGTTTACCGGTAATCAGTACTCGCAGGTGACTATGGCTACTGGTAGTGGTGGTGCGAAGTTTGTTGGAGTATCTGTTAGAGCAGTAACGGGACCATTTGGATACCTATTCTATTACGAAGGAACAAATGCCAAACTAAACGCATGGGGGGCACTTCTTCAGAGCACACCTAAAAGCTACGTGGCTGGTAATAAATTACGGATTGAAGCTGTCGGATCAGGAAGCGCGACTAGACTTACATGCTATGAGGATACCGGCAGCGGGTGGGTGGCTGTATTTACCAGTATTGATCCAGGAGCTACTTATCACGATGGGGGTTCCCCTGGTTTATACGGATTTGGAGCAAATGATGGATTCCGTTATGACGACTGGAGCGCAGGAGATCAGTAAATGGCTCTCATTGATAACATCTATTCTTATTACAAGATGGATGAGGCCAGCGGTGGTGCTCTGGACGCCACGGGTAATGGTCGAACCCTGTCCAATTTCGGTAATGCTATTGGTACTGCTTCAGGGATCATTAGTACCGCTAGAGATTTTGGCGGGGTCAGCGGAAGCACTCTAATCCGGAACCAGAATACCACTGATTTCTTCTGCGGTGCTAATCCATTCAGTTTTTCGTTCTGGGTAAGGTTTCGTAATTGGCCAGCATTTAATGATGTTGGGCTTTGCAACCGATACGAGCCGTTTGGTCAACGTGAGTACATTGTCTTCCTTCGTTTCAGCGATCACAAGATCGTATTCAATACTGAAAGTGGAGCTTCTAGCGCAGCAGTGGCATGGGGAAGCGCATCGGTATTAAATACTTGGTATCATGTTGCTGGAGGTTGGGATGGAACGACAATTAAGCTAGCGGTTAATGCCGGAACATTCGTTACCGCTCCGTACTCAACAGCATTTGTGAACGGGGGAGACAATTTCAAACTCGGATACGAAGCCGCTAGCTTGGATGGGCAGATGGATGAGTTCGGGTTTTGGTTGGGGCGATGCATTACTTCAACTGAGGTTACTCAACTCTACAACAATGGAGCTGGACTAGATTTTAGCCAGTTTGGAACAGTTGTACCTCCTCCAAACATCTGGAACTCAGACGGAACTCCTTCAGGTGGCCCAAACAGTATCCAGACCCTGCATGATTCCAGTAATTGCCATGATGGAGATACCATCACTATTCCAAGTGGAACATTTGTATGGACGGCTCCAATCAATCTTTCCAAGGCTATCACCCTACAGGGAAACACGATTATCTCGGGGGATCATACCACTAACGTTTACACCGCTACCCACAATACTATTATCGTAGATAATCTCCCGACTACCACAGTTCGGATGATAAGCACTGGTAACAGTAATTTAACCACCGTGCTGCGCGTAACAGGAATTTCATTTACTGGTGTCGGAGGTCATGCCTCTCAATACACCGCAGGATTATTCAGTGTTGGCGGAACATCTAAAAAGAACAGGATAGACCATTGCCATTTTACGAGCATCAAACGCGGCCCGTTCATGGAGATTTTTGCTCATGGTATAATCGACCATTCAATTTGGGAACAAATGCCGTCATCCTGTAATTGGCATATCAGGAACCGAAGTGGCGCGGAAGGTGACGAGGAGTTCGCTGCTCCTGCTGCGTTCGGAACCGATCAGTTCTGGTTCTTTGAAGATTGCCATGTTGATAACAAAAGTAACGGAGCACGAAATTCAGCCTGTGGAAGTGACAGGCAGCGCGGGTCAAACGTTTCATGGCGCTACTGTTATCTAGAGGACGTTGAAATTGTTTGTCATGGAACCTATGCAGACAGGCGGAGGGGCGGGAGATGTGGAGAGGATTACAATAATCTGTATTTTTTCGACGGTGTATCTACCACCATGGATGGCATCACTTCTGGTACAGCCGTTTATCACGATAACCAGTTTACGGGAACAAAACCCAGCGGGTGGAGTATGCAGGATTACCGAGGGTTGATAAATCAGGACACCAACTGGGGAGCCGCCGGTGGTCAGAATCCGTGGGATGTTAATGCTACCAGAGCTGATGGAACTCATGTTAATGGAGAACCGCCATTTGTGTTTTACAGCGGCACAATCCAATCAGTGGTTCAAGGTCCAGGAGATCAGCAAACCATAACTGTTGCTGGTAGTCCGTGGGTAGTCGGACAATGGGATGATCCAACCAAACATTATTGCGTAGTAGCAAATCCTGATACAGCCGGAGTCAATAACACCATTGGTTGGATTAAGATTACGACTGGAAACACTCTGAATATGTTCATGCACTCCATCGGTAATCGTATTTTTACCGCTGGACAGACTTTCAAAATATATCAGCTACTTCAACCTCTGGATATGCCGGGACTCGGGCAGGGAGACCTGATCAGTTCGGCAACACCTCCTGTGCCCCCAACAGGATTTGCAGGAGTTCATCAACAGATCGAACCGGCATATTCATGGAACAACACTCATACTGACGGATCGTTTATAAATTTCGTTCCTCAAAGTGGTGTAGCGTCGATGTGCAGGCAGAACATTCACTATTTCAATAACACCGTAAAACCTGGTTATACTCCATTTACATATCCACATCCATTGGTAAGTGGTGGAATTGTTACGACCCGTATAATCGGTTTAAGCGGCATACCCAGTCTCGCTTTTGGTAATGTTACGATCGGAAGCGCATCACCTACCGCCATTTTAAGAATATCAAACACTGGCAACGCAACCCTGAACGTAAGCAGTTTGACCTACCCAAATGGGTTTAGCGGGGCAACAGGAATTTTCCCTGTTCCTTCGGGAAGTTTCTTTGACATCACGGTGACGTTTACGCCGTTAGTGGCTCAACTCTATTCGGGGGTTATCACAGTAGCTTCCGATGCCACCAGCGGTACGGCTACGATTGTGGCTTCCGGGACTGGGGTTGATCCTGTGGCACCTGCACACGGACATCGTAAACAGGCGAGGGACGCTTTTGGATTCTGATGGAAACGATCACCCAAGACGAAGACCATCAGTTGACCCGAAGGATCTACGGGGTGCCGACTCCATACCGCGGGGATGAAGCGGTGCCCAAAGACTACTGCGATGCCAATGCAGGAACTGGCGGATCAAACGGGATTTTGGATGGTGGACACGCGGACACTGACTACACAGGAGGCCCGATAATAGATTGCGGGCATGTCGTATAAATGTCATTCGTCCAATTTCAGTTCAGACGCGATCCGGCTGCCACATGGACCAGCGAGAATCCCATACTTGCCGAAGGGGAATTGGGTCTTGAAACCGATACTGGTAAATATAAGGTAGGGGATGGATCAACCGATTGGGTCACCCTCACCTACAAAGGAATTGGATCAAGCGGTTACTCAGGTTATAGCGGACTTGGAGTCAGCGGTTTCAGCGGGTTTTCAAGCCCAGGGACTTCGGGGTTCAGTGGATTTTCAGCCGCAAGTCCGGGACCAAGCGGTTACTCTGGTTTCTCAGGCCAAAGCGGTTATTCTGGGTTTTCAGGCACGGGCGAAAGTGGGTACTCTGGGTTCTCGGGCGTGGGTGTCAGTGGCTACTCAGGTTACAGTTCCCAAAGCGGTGTCTCTGGATACAGCGGATATTCAAGTTCTTCAGGCTACTCTGGCTACAGCGGTTCGGGAGTTAGCGGGTTCTCTGGCTTCTCGGGTGCCGGCACGAGCGGTTTCAGTGGATTCTCAGGAGCAGGTCTAAGCGGATTTTCAGGGTTTAGTTCCACCGCTCCTGGCACCAGCGGGTTCTCTGGGTTTAGCGGTGCTGGAACTTCGGGGTTTTCAGGGTTTAGTGGTGACGCTACTAGCGGGTTTTCAGGGTACTCGGCTTATTCAGGCTATAGTGGCACGGCCGGATCAATCGGGGTGGATGGAGCTTCTGGGTTCAGCGGTTTTTCAGGGCTTTCGGGATACTCGGGCTATAGCGGTTATTCAGGAGCAGGGCTTAGCGGTTATTCAGGCTATAGTGCGTTCTCTGGCTACAGCGCATACTCAGGCTATTCAGGTCCGCAACTCCTGACCTTCGCCACCGTTACCGATGCGGATCATCCGCTTGTTCTGGCAGACGCTAATACCGGCCTCAAGATGAGTTCGGCTGCGGCTCACAGCGTCAATATCCCGTTAAACGCTACTCAGGCATTCCCAACCGGAACACAGATCGTGGTTGAACAGGCTGGTGCTGGGATCGTATCAATCACGGTCACAGGTGGAGTGACGTTGCAGGGTGCTTCAGCCACCAACGGGCAGTACTCGACGGTCTGCTTAATCAAACAGGATACCGATACGTGGCTTGCAACGGTGTCAGGTGTATCTGGATTCTCAGGGTTCAGTGGTAAAAGCGGCTATTCCGGATATTCGGGTTACAGCGGGATTAGCGGTTACTCAGCGTTCTCGGGGTTTTCAGGGGCACCTCTGGCTACATGCGGGGTTGCAACCTCTCCAACTGCTACACAGACAGATGCTATTACTCATGGATTAGGCAAGACCCCTGTTATTATCAGGCTGTACGGAATTGGATCATTCACCAACAATGCGTCAGCAACGCCTACTACTCATTGCATTGGAATTTACAGTTCAAGCGGGAATCGGTGCGTTTATCAGCCTTACGATCCCAGTGCGATTACTGGAGCGGAACCTGGGGCAACTTCAACGGCTTACGCGGTAAGACTTGACACAGGTGCCAATGCTTTCATAACAGGAGTAGTCCAAAATGTCGGGGCAACAACGTTCGACATCGCCTGGACAGAAACCGGCACATCTGCTGCACAAGTTTATATGTGGGAGGCGCAATGACGAGCATCATAATTCCAACCTGTAAAGAAAAGAACCTGATTCCCTGCTTGGAATCCATTCGGAAGTACACCGAAGGTGATTATGAAATCATCGTAGTGGCTAATGGCTTCGACAATGAGCAAGTCCTAGATGCGGACACAGTGCTCTGGTTCGATTACAAAATCGGTTATCCGAGAGCCTGCAACGCTGGGATCAGGATAGCGAAAGGAGAGTTCATAGTTTTACTCAATGATGACACCATTCTTTTACCTCAGGGAATTAACGATTGGCTCAATATCCTGTCTGCTCCTTTCAGTGATCCTAAAGTTGCTATCACTGGTCCTTGGATGATGCGGAACACAGAGATCCAGCAGGATTTCCTGTGCTTTTTTTGCTGCATGATCCGTAAAAGTGCTCTCGATACTATCGGACTTCTCGATGAAATTTTCGGGGCTGGTTACGCTGAAGATGTGGATTTGTGCTGCCGCGCCGTCGCCTCTGGCCAACGGTTGGTACAAGTTCCGAACGATGGGAAGGTGCCGTACGACGGGCGATTAGGACTCGGCACCTTTCCCATCTATCACGAAGGCAACAACACCTTCAAAAACTGGCCGGGTGGCGAAGAACTGATGGCTAAAAACCACGCTATCCTCCGTGAACGCTACGGAGGGGTATTGATTTCCAATGCCCAGAAACTGGGGGAATGGATGAGTGACGCCGAGCTTACGTGGTTGGGGAATCAGGCTCGGAAATCGAAGGTGGTGATTGAATTGGGTAGCTGGTTTGGGAAGAGTTCGACAGCCATTGCTGATAATCTTCCGGCAGATGGGGTTCTTTACTGCATTGATACTTGGGCTGGAAGCGCAGCAGAGAAGGACACGAATCATGTTCAGGCCAGGGAGTTAGATGGCGATTTCGCATTTAACCAGTTCTTACACAATTTGTGGCGGCATGTCGAGACCGGAAAGCTGAGACCGATCCGGCTGCACGGACGCCACGCAGCCAAATTCTTCAAGGATATGGGGGTCAAAGCCGACATGATATTTATCGACGCCGGCCATACCAAAGAAGAAACCAAGGAAGACATCTACACTTTTGCAACACTGGTCAAAGATGGCGGAACACTGTGCGGACACGATTATTGGCAACCGCTTTGGCCGGGGGTGACTCAGGCCGTAGATGAAATTTTCGGGATCAGCGTATGCGGGAACGAAGGCACATCAATCTGGTCCACGACCAAAATGCCCAGACCACCCATCTACGAGTGCATGATGTTCAACAACGAGTTTGATATTCTGGAGCATCATCTGAAAACCATGTGGGACGCCGTTGACCGGTTTGTGATCGTGGAAGGCACAATCAATCACGCCGGCAAGCCTAAACCGCTCCATTTCAAAGAAAACATGGCGCGGTACGAGCGTTACCTATCCAAGATCAGCCATGTTGTGGTCGATGACTTTCCTCCATTTGATGGAACTGAACGAAGCGCATGGGACATTGAACGCCACCAGCGCAACTCCATGATGCGAGCACTGGCTCACTGCAACGATACGGACATTATCGTGGTGGTGGATTGCGATGAAATCCCGAACCCTGAAGCGGTTAAGAACTTTACTGGCGATACAATCCACGCGCTCCGGATGGATCTTTATCTGTACGATTACAAGGTGAAAGCCAAAGACCCGTGGCGCCATGGAAAGATCATGCGCTACTGGCAACTGTTCCAGATCACCCCGACTTCGGCACGGTATCTGACAGACGTTCCAGACATCGTTCCAGGTGGCGAACATCTGTCATACTTTGGAGGGATTGAGGCGGTACAGGAAAAGATGCACAACACCGCTCACCGCAACATTGACGTTCCACAGTTTACCGATCCAGAGCACATCAAGCATTGCATCGAGAACGGTCTGGATTTGTTCGATCGAGACATCAAATACGAGGTGATGAAATGACGGTCACTTGCGGCATCCCAACAAAGAATCGGTACGACAAACTGGTGCTCACGCTTCTATCAATAGCGTTCCAGACTCGTAAACCCGATCATATCATCATCATTGATGATACCGATAATCCCACTGATCTACGAACCATCCCTGCGTATCAAAACATATTTGAGCTGCTCAATGCTCGCGGGATAACGTTTCAACTTGAATACGGGGTAAAACGGGGACAGCACATTTCGCATCAGCGGATACAGGAAATGGCGGCGACGGACTGGATTTGGAGAGTGGATGACGACGAGATACCTGAACCTGACGTTCTGGAGAGGCTGATCGGTACCGCCACTTGGGAGGGCACCAAGGTTGGCGCCGTTGGTGGACTGGTTCTTATGCCAAATCCTGCTCCCGTTCCCGACCGGAACGTTACCAACTCCATTTTGGACCCCAACTTTAATGTCCAATGGTTTACTCATCCTACGCAGCGTACGATTGAGGCGGACCACTTGCACTCCACCTTTCTGTACCGGCGCGGGGTCGAGAAGTTCAATCCGTTCCTGTCTCCTGCTGCTCATCGTGAGGAGACTTTATTTACATACGGTCTGAAACGTCAAGGCTACAGAATCCTGATTGATACATCGGTAAAAACATGGCATTTCCGTGATTCTCTAGGTGGAATCCGTAGTCATACCAACCCTCAATACTGGGAGGACGACGAGAGATTATTTCAGGCGCAGTTAGCAGAATGGGGCGTAACCGGTGACCAGACCAAATATATCGTGCTCGATGCCGGTCGTGGCGATCATGTCTTGGTGAAAACCCTTCTACCGCGATTGAAGGAAAAGTATCCAAGACTGGTCGCCGCTACCTGCTACAAAGACATTTTTAACGGGGAAGTAGAACAGATTTCAATCGCTGAAGCCCACCAGAGACTGGGGAACCTGGACAGGTTCAACGTCTATCGGTGGTGCGGGGACAACCAATGGACCGGTGAATTGGTGAACGCGTACGAAAAGATGTGGGATTTATGAATATCCTCTTCGCACCATTCGCAGCGCGTGCCCCGCAACTCAACGGAAGTGGGTCTCCTAAGGATTATCCCTTTGCAAAAGACCTGATTTCCATGATAGTAGAAAGCCATAATGTTATCCAGGTAGGCGGGGAGGGCGAAGAACAGATGGCCCCCACTTTTCGTAAAAACCTGTCGTTTGGGCAGGTTGGGGATTTAATCGCCATGTGCGACACCGCAATCTGTGTCGATTCATATCTCCAGCACCACATGTGGTTCCTAAATAAGCGAGCCATAGTTTTATGGGGGATTTCCGATCCTCTGATTTTCGGGCACTCTCTCCACTGCAACCTCCTGAAAGACCGCTCGTTCCTGCGCCCAAACCAGTTCGATCTGTACTACTCAAACCAACATCGGCCCGAAGCGTTTGTCAGTCCAGATGTAGTCTTGAAGGCACTTGAACTATGAGATGGATAGTAATGAAGACGCACCCCTTATCAAGATGCCCAAGAATGGAACTCGGGTTACAATCATCCTTGTTCTTGTTCAATTTGGAATCGCTTTTGCCAATTTGTATCTTAGTAACGGCTACGTTCCCAAGGTTGCTTATGAAAAAGATTCATCCATTGCATCTCAAAAACGTGAGGACATCAATCTTGAATTGAGGGGAATCGCCATTGAACTCAGGGGAATCAAAGATCACATGCAGGGGGATGAGCGTCAGGATAAGAAACTCGATGATCTTGAATCCAGAATGCGTGAACAGGAAAGAAGAAAGTGACCGAAGAACAAGAGAAAGCAGTCGTGTCTCGGTTCAAGATATTGGTGGCATTGTCCCTTATAGTAATGCTGATGGTGTCGGTCAATTTCTGGAGAAGCATCATTATCTCCCAATCCATGAGAGAAATAGCGTCTGTTGCCATGCAGAACACGGATTCAGTCGCAGCCGTAAAAGCCAATCAGGATTTATATCGTCAGCAGTACTTGGATTACATCAAGGATATGATCGACGCCATGAACAAACTTCAGGAGGACAATCCACGTTTGAAGGTTCCAAAAGCACCTGTTCCTCGGACTCTGAAATTAAATGGAGTCACCGAACAGGATTTGCGTCGGTTGCCACAGCCTGCTCCAGCGCCATCTCCCATTGTAAAAACGCAGACTAAAACCGTGATAAGATACCGAAAACCGAAGTCCACTCCAAAGCCTAAAACGCCATTAGATTGGTTCAAGAAAACGAGATGAACGAGACTGTAGCCATTGCTTTAATTATGCTCCTCATCGTCGCAGGATTCGGTTTCATGGCCTATTTGATTCACAACATTGGAATCAAGATCAACGGGCGTATGACTGATATGATGGAGTCAGTGAAAAAACTGGCACATCAACAGGGCATGGAAGAAGAACGTGCATTACATGAGCACCATTAAAGAAATAGATGATCGCATCCTGACACTGCAACAGGAGCAGACCAAACTCGCCACCGCTTACGAGCACCACATGGAACAGGTAAACCAGATTCGTGTGCGCTACCAGCAAACCGTGGGTGCTGTAACCGAACTTAAATCTCTCCAGAAACAAATTTCAAACGGATCAGAACCATCATGAGCACCACCAACACTCCATGCCAATCGTTCCGACAAGGGTCGTCGAATTGCAACACTATCCAGTTAATCGAGCCGGAGGACACGCTTCTAACCTCGATCACTTCCAGTGGCGGCAGGGATAAATCACTGGATGAAAGCGGCTCCATTACCATCCCGTTCCCGAGCACTTCAGCAAGGTTATTTGTACCGTTTGAGAACCCAAAGGTCAGTTCCAATTACAGGTTTGAATATCTCTACATAGATGCGCTTGGAATCTCCAATCCCGGCAACGTTGAACCCGTAGTGGTGGACGTTAATATCAACGGGTTTGTGGTGGATTTGACAGGCGTCCCATTGGACGATGGTTATATCCTGCGGTGGCGGGTAGTGGTTCAGGATGTCACTATCAATCTGGTCGTTGATGCTCCCGAAAGTTTGAAGCTTCAACTTTCACCGGCCAGAACGTTCACCGCTACCTTTGTCAATCCGCGGAGCACAGCCCTCTACGGGTTTACTGAACTCAGAATCGAAAACCTAATTGACCCCGTGGAGTTCCAGCGAGCAATCAACGTTCAGGTGGTAGCCAAGACCACATCCAATTTCACGGTCGGCCTTAACCCCCCTCCGGACACCACCAACTATTATTTAATCGCCCGTACACCATGATTGCAGGAATTGATAACGGTTTCATGGTCACAGATCTCGATGCGAATCATTTTCGTATCCTGAATCTGAATCACATTTCTCCTCCACCATCCGATCTGGTGGCAACCGATGATCCACGCCTATCGGATGCTCGAGAACCACTGGACGGTTCAGTGACCGATGCCAGCGTTTCTCCAACCGCAGCGATCGACCAATCCAAGCTTAATCTAAACAGCGATGTTCCACCGTCCTGGCTGGGATTTACCTCCACGCAGGCCGCTCCCGGTGATCTCACAGAGTACCTCGCCAATAAAGGGATTGCTGGTGGATACGCAGGGTTGGATGGCACCGGTAAAGTTCCGGTCGCACAACTACCAGACGACATTGGTACGGGCACAGTGACTTCGGTTGATCTGGTTATGCCGACAGATTTTAGCGTAACCGGTAACCCCATCACCACGACAGGAACAATCACGGTGGATTGGGTGGCTGTTCCGGATGGAACATGGTTCGGGAATCCTACGGGCGGTTCTGCAGTACCGGCTTTTACCACTTCTCCCATCACGACTTCAATGGTGCCGGAATTACCTGCATCAAAAATTGTGACTGGAACTGTGGATGTGGCGCGATTGCCGGCCGCGACAGGAGTGGGACCGACAGCTTCCAGTGGAATCGTACCAGACCCGGGATTAAGCGGGGATCCAACCGATTATCTGGCTCGAGATATGACGTATCGACCGGTACCAACGATCGGCCCTAGCTACCAACCCAAAGCGGACAGTCCGGTGCTTACCCCTCAATCTGTTGGGGCCACGGTTAAAGTGGATATTTCCTCACCACTATTTGGCGCTGCGCTTTTTTATACTTTGACTGGCGCAGATTACGCTCCGGTTCCTACTGGATTGACGGTGGAAGTGGCCAGTGGCCAAACCCTGAATGTGTACGCTGCCAAAGCTGGTTACAACAATTCAGACATTGCCAGCTACACCAATCCATGAAACGAGTCATAGATAACGGAGTGTTGCTGACGGATCTGGATGCCAATCATCTTGTGATCCATAACATTGCAGGGTTTGAGCCTAACCCGCCCGATGTAATCACAACGGATGATCCGAGGTTGACCGATAATCGTCCGGTTATAGACGGGAGCGTGACTACGTACAGTGTGGCAGACGACGCCGCAATTTCACAGACCAAACTTAGTTTTACAGGGAATCTACCGCTTAACTTTCTGGGAACAGATCAAGCTGCACAGGGGGATTTGGTTCAACCCACAAGCGAAAAGGATCAGATTAACGGTTACGTATCACTGGGGGTAGATGGCAAACTCCCCACTGGTTCAACCCCGACCAGTGGCACGGGTACACTTCACCAGATAGACATTGCGTTCCCAGCCAGTGAAGTCACCACCATCACCGATGATGATACTGATGTGCAGGTTATCACCGGGTTTTGGTCGGCACAGGATGCTGAGACTTTCTTTGGTAATTTTAGCGGGGCATCGGCATTACCAACGTTTGAGTATCGCGTATTCCCGGTGGACTTGATTCCAGGATTTGACGCTTCCCGAATCACTTCAGGAACGTTTACAACCGATCAATTACCCATGGCTCAAGGGGTGGGCGTAGATCATTCCGCAGGATTATTGCCTGACCCGAGTAATAACGATGTGGATTCGACCGCCCAACCTACGGATTATCTGGGGCGAGACATACTCTATCACGCCATGCAAACCATGGTGAATTATCAGCCGCAAATCCCTGCGCCGTCCCTTTCAATCCAAACCTATTTTCAGGATAAGGCTTACGTAAATATCACCACATCACTTCCTGGCGCCACCCTGTTTTACAAAACTACTGCTGACACATTTATCGAGGTAACCAAGCTACCGATCCTGGTCTCGGTCGGAGCGTCGATCAGCGCGTATGCAGCATCGGCAGGCTACAACAACTCGGACATTACGGTTTACACCGTTCCACCAACTCCAACTGGTTAAGATTATGGCAATAGACGACACAGATTTATATCCACCTGAACCACTGATTCACGGGGGGCGTACCCTTGTCCGGAATGGTCTGATGCAGACTGATATGGATGCGCAGCATTTCAGGATTCTGAACCTCGATACGTCCAATTTGATTCTGGACGAACTGCCAAGTCAGGCCGCTCAAGCCCATAAATGGTTTAATTCCTACAGCCAAGGGACACACAGTTTCGGGGTGGCTCAACCGGCGTTTTCCGACATTTCAGGTCAGTTAACCTTTTTCCAACAACAATCCATCACCAGATTGGGACGGATTATCGTTGGTGAATGGGCTGCCACGGTCATCAATCCCAGTAAAGTACCGACCCTGGACAATATCAGGGCTCCATTGGATGACGTTACCTTGGCGCATAAGCGTATCACCAGCCTTGGTGATCCTATTGACGATCAGGACGCTGTACCGCTTCATCTCATTAACGACATCGCTTCAGGACTGCATCCCAAAGCAGCGGTGCGGTGCGCTACCACAGAGAACATTACCAGAGGTGGGTTACAGGATATTGATGGGGTAACGCTGGTAGATAATGATCGGGTACTGGTCAAAAACCAGGGAGCAAACAAGTTCAACGGAATTTGGAACGCTCACCCCGGTTCATGGACACGGGCGGCGGATGGAGACACCTGCTCAGATCAGGAAACTGCGAGCGTATTTGTTTTGGAAGGGGATACACAGGCCAATACCACATGGTTCCAGACCACACCAATCCCGAGTCCATGCAATCTGAACACGGTAGAATTTATCTGGGAACTGCTCTCCCGTTCCAACACGGTACAGGCAGGGGCTGGACTGGATCAGAGTGGTAATACCATATTCGCAGTAGGCACGACCGACCGAATCTCAATCGGGGTAGGGATAGATATTGATGCCAATTACGAGGGGCAGGAAACCATCACTACTTTGGGTGTAGTGGATACTGGAGCGTGGGAAGCGCAGGTAGTTGAGGGCGACTTTGGCGGTACTGGCGTAGCCAACATCGGCAAGACGATCACTCTCGCAGGCAACCTTGCTACTGTGGTTAATTCGATTGATCTGGCAGGGAGTTTTCTGACGTTCAATCTACTCGGATCGGCCTTACTGACATTGCCGACAACGGGGACATTAGCGACGCTCAACGGGAACGAAATCCTTACTAATAAACACATCTCAGGGGACCAGATAGATAGCGGGATTGTGCTGATCTCGCACGGTGGCACATCGGCCAACACAGCAACCGCTGCGATTAAGAATCTGTTGCCGGATGTGACTGGGAACGCAGGGAAAAGCCTGCACACGGACGGCGGGGACGTATTTTACTGGGCTTAAATTTATGCCAATGCCTACGCCTCAAGAATGGTTTTCACGTGATAGAACCGAAGAACAACAGGTGCATGATCCAATTCCACGTGGGCAAGGCAGGATTGCTATGCCAAAGACCAAAGAAGAATTTGAAGCATTACCGGATGGAACATTTTACGTGGAACCAGACGATGGGCACGTTTACCAAAAGGGAAATAAAACCCGGCCATTACCGAAACAGCCACCTAAAGGGATTGAAGTTTAATTATGCCATTTGAGACTTACAAAGACCTCACTGGTGCCGGACTAAGGCCAACCACCTACGGACCTGGTAGTCCGAACGCAACCAGAGCGGATCTTAAAGAGTTTATTGGTCTAAACGATCAGAGGCTTCGGTCTGGTGACGCTGGATTACCAAGGAATATTGCCAGACGTTATGGACTTAATGTTGGCGATCCGTTCCAATTTGGCGGAAAAACCTACACGTATAGAGATCAACCAAATACCAAGGTTGGCAATGTCATAGACATTTATCATCCAGCATCAAATACTGCTGCACCAGATACCGGAGTAGATAATCCATTTGCTGGCGGGTACCCTGCTCAGGGCACTCAATCTTCATCCGGAGAGACAACTGATAATCCGTTCGCAGGAGGATACCCAACCAGTGTTCCTGACGCTGTCCAGCCAATCGGTGGAATTGATTTGCCTCCAATAGGTGCCCAGGAACCCACAACCGCGCCATACAATGTTGCATACGAAGGTGGACCCGGACCGTGGAACGTACCGACTAATGAAACCATGACCCCAATCGGGTCAGATCAGTACTTTCCCAGTGAAGGTGGGAACATTCCAACCCCGGAGTATATGCAACCCACGGGACCGGACCAGTATATCTCCACTGCTCCTGCCAACGTTCCTACCAATGAAGGAATGATGCCGACTGGTCCCAACGATTTTCTACCAAGTGCAGGAGCAGACATCCCTACCAATGAAGCGATGTACCCAACTGATCTACAACAATATCTGCCATCAGATGCCGGTGCCAACATCCCTACCAATGAGGATATGACGGCAACTCTGGCTCCAGATGCTTTTGGGATGAGTGAAGCCCCAGCGACATTTGCCTATCCAGCAGGGGATGGAACCTATACGACGCTTGACGCAGCAACTGGACAACCGGCGTCAGCCCCTGCCCAGCCAGTCTTTGATGTCAATACCAACGCTACCGGACCTCTCTACGGTGACCAGAAAAAACCAACCACTTTCTTTCAGGATTTAGGGGCTGATGTGACCGACATCACAAATGCGTTTGGAACAAGTACTCCGTATAATACTGCTCTTTCTGGTGAACCGGGGTTTGGCGGGCACCCCAGTTCATATACCGGACCCGGTGGTGGAGCGTTCTGGAGTCCTCCAGGTGGTTCCATAGGTGGACCGCTTGGCACCGGTAGCGCAGGTCAACTTTATTACGATTGGTTTGCTCGCATGGCTAAGGCGCGTATGCAACGCGGACAAGATCCAACCCTCGGGATGGGACGCCCAGGGTCTGCTGGGTCTGATTTCGCAGTAGCAGCCCAAGGCCAAGGTGCAAGGGGTAGAGCGCAACAGGCCATGATCGGGGCACCGATAGTAAACCCAGCCTATCTTAATCCGCCAACCCCGGAATCATCTTCACGTAAACCAGGTGGTGGCGCAGGTCTGACCACAGGCGGTGGACCGGGAGGAATAGCGTAATGGCAATCCATGATGCCAATCGTGTGTACGACGGCTGGGTGAGCCTTGAGGGTGGGGTGGATGGTGGGCGTACACCGACGCTGCTCGACCCCAATCAATGTGCCAGTGCTGAGAATATGGTGTTCCGTGGCGGACATCCCAAACCCAGACCTGGGTTCCGTAAGCTCACCGAAACAGTCTCTAACCCGGATCATTGTTACTATTTCAAAGGCGATAATAATCCTGGGGACGTTGATCCTGCTGTTTACAACGAAGATACGACCAGTCCGTTTTATCATCAGGATGCAACCTTGTCGTACAGGGAAGGAGTGTTTCAGGGGATCATCGGTTATAGCCCTCACAAAGGTGAAGATTGTTTAATGGCGTCGATCAACGGGCGTCTGTTCAAAATTGTTCCACGAGTGACAGATGCCACCGTAACCGAGATCGAACTTCCTTACCGGAACACTAATCTGCGCCCAATCGCTTACATGCTACAGGCCGATAAATGGCTGATCGTACAGGACGGCCATGCCAGTGCAATCATCTATGACGGTCAGACCGCTCGACGCGCCAACGAGAACAATACGTACGATATAGCCCATACTCCGAACAGGGTGACGACCTACATCACTGACCCTGAAAAGATCGAAATCCCTGTAGGAACAATCATGGCCTACGGGATGGGGCGAATTGTAGTGGTAGTGAACGATCGGGACATAGCTTTTGGGGATCTTTACGGAAGCCATATCGGTAATGACCCCGCCGATTCATTGATTCTGTTTACTGAACGCAATTTTCTGACAGGCGGTTTCGATGCAGCCATCCCGTTTACGCAGGGTGTCGCCACCGGTGCCGCGTTCTTTCCACAACTGGACACTTCTACCGGGAATGGTCAGTTAATGGTGTTCGCTGAACGCGGTGCCTCCTCTTTCTTTTTGTCTCTTCCAAGGGAACTATGGCAGACATCACAGTTCCAGATCCATGCTCTCGCCACTACCGGGCTGCGCGGTCACCGGAGCATATCGGTCGTGAACGAAGATATGTGGTTTAGGAGTGAAGATGGCTACCGTTCATATCGTCAGGCTCGGAGTGAAGCGTCAGGCTGGGCGCACATCCCGCTCTCCACAAACGTCAGAGAGTTCATGGAGACAGATACCGCAGAGTTTTTGAAGTACGGATCATCTATCTACTTCGATAACCGGATCATCGGCACCTGTTCACCGTACCCCCACAATAATATCTACGCCACACATCAAGGGATGGTGGTGGTGGACTTTGATATTCTGTCGAGCTTCGGTGAGAAGTTCAGGCCGGCGTGGGATGGGCACTGGAACATGTACAAGAGTGATATTCAATTTTACCAGTTGGTTACGGGCAAGTTCCAAGGGGTGACCAGAGCGTTCGCGTTTGGGAAGGATGGCGATGGAAAGAACCAGCTGTACGAGATTTCAATGGATGACAAGGATGATTTTGATGGTCACGTGGAATGGGAACTGGTATCACGTAGTTTTGATTTCAGTAAGATCAGTCAGCAAGGGAACGCATTTACGGAAAATGAATTGTACGACGGCGATGTCTGGCTCAGGGAAATAGTTGAGTAAGAAATGCATACACTGAAAATAACCTACCGCCCAGACAACTATCCGAACTGGTTACCATGGATAGATTTTGAAGATCAGTTCGTACCGATTGGTGACCCCGGTTCACTGGGCACGGCCGGGTTACCCAACGCTAAACCAGGTTTCGCTCCACGTACAAGTTTTGGTAAACCACCAGATTCTCCTGATGAACTCCAGACCCAGCGGAACTTGCGTAGAGGATTTAACTTTCAGGTTCGGTTCCAAGGGACAGGGTTTGTGGTTCTGGACAGGTTCAGGCTTCATGGGCAACGGCTGGTAGAAAGATCGAGGGCACGCATTAAATGAATCCACTTATTATCGGTCAGTTCGCTTTAGCTGATCCAAACGCTAACCCGATTGAACTAAATGATCTAATCAAACTCTTAAACCAGTTGATCTCTATCAACATGCAAGGGGCGTATATCCCGTATGTAATCGGGCATGACGCGCCTGGGGTGAACGATCAGGACAAAGCATGGATAGAACTGGACACCGCAGGGCGTCCAATCGCTACCAAGGTCTGGTACGCAGGGAATCCCGGTGCATGGAGAAGAATCTACAACGGTATGATTGGTGAGATTAGAGGGTATTCAGGGAATCCCAATGATGATTTTACCGTGAATCCTACATCTGGAGCCTTTGGTGCCGGAAAAATTGGTGAACAATACGATGGATGGTATCTGTGCAATGGAGTTAACGGTACCCCGAACTTGAGTGATAAATTTTTACTCGGTGGGCACATGGATAAATCCGATTCACATCCAGCTTATGATAATGGCTGGCTATCGTCGGTGCCTAGACCGGATGGGGTTACTGATGATCTCAAAACTGGTGGTCAATTCACTATCAGTCTGACTGAAAATAATGTGCCGCTTTTAACTAACCATGAACAAGGTCAGGCAAAAGGATTATGGATACATGGGAATGATAATCTTCCTTCCCCCAGTGGGCATGGAAGCAGTTCACCGTTAGTATCGGTAACGTTTGCGGACAATGTCCCGCGTAATTGGAATCTTACCAAGGACAATCCATATGGTAAAGATCCAGTTGACCCTACATGGACAACGCCACCGTTCGTGTCATTAGGCTGGATAATCTTCCGAGGGTATTAACATGCCAACACCAACCTTTACTCCACCCGCGCCAATCTCCCCACCAGTGGGCGGTATCCAATTCAAGGATGCCGCCCCCCTCCTCTGTGGAGTGGTAGATAACGGGGTTAGCCAAGATGATCCACGGGTTCTGCTACGGCTGAACGAGGCTACCAAGATCATTCTGGATTACATGATCCCTGTCGGTGGGATGTGCACGGCCAACGTTGCTGCCACCGATGAGGTTTTGCTTCTCCCACCGGAAATGGAGAACATCATTGAACTCCATCCCCAGAGCGCCACCACCAAGGTACGTGGGGATTTGGACATCACCCAAGGCTGGTACGAGATCGTGAACAACTCGGTCTATATGGACCCGAACCAGCAGTACGATAATCCTACTATTGATCTGGGTATGTGGCCTGATCCTGATGATCCGTCCATCCTTCGTAGGGCATATCAGTACGCTGGACTCCAACCTTCCAATGCGGTCGTGACCGTTACCGGTGCCAAGCGGTACCTGCCAATCACCAATGATGAAGATTACCTGATCTGCCAGAACATCGAGGCGTTGAAACTAATCATCCTGTCCATTGAACGGAACGAGAACGCAGCTCCCGATGAAGCACCCAAGTACGCCAAGCAAGCGTTCGATCTACTTCAGGCCGAAGTCAAAAAGCATATCATGGACCCGCGGAACTACATGTTCCGTAAGAGCGGGTATGAAGATGATCTGGCGCATTTCCCACCGGGTACACTCGGTTGGATGCGGGCACAGATTGCGCTCGATGTGGATGAAGCAATGAAGACCGGCAAGAAAGATTTGGCATGGAGTATCAATCAGGTTGAACGCCGCATCATGTCCCGGGCGATCTACAAGGATTGCATCGTCCAGATACAGGCAGAGGTGCAGGGTGGGATAGTTTACTTTCCATTGTTTGTTGGGAGCGTACTGGCGATTGATGTGAACGGCGCCCCGATCCCGATCAGGTCACAGTTCTTTGAGCATCTGGATAATGGTCCGGGGATGTACTCTTCCTGTGAAATGCTGAAAGATTTAGGGGACGAATATTTCCCCGGCAGTCTGACAACCCGTAGGAAATACAAGCTGGTAGCCAACTGCGACACGGTTCAATGCATCAATGCTGTGTGCAAGCTGCGGTGGCTGGAGAAGCAACCAAGTGATCTGATGGTCATCAAGAACTACGAGGCTATCCGGTTGTTTATGACTTCAAAGTATCTTGAAGAAAAAGAGGACTGGAAGAATGCACAGATGAATCAGGCCCAGGCATGGGCGATCATGGACAACGAACTGAAAGATTATCTGGCTGGGGTACGGCATACGGTGCATATCCAGACATTCGGGTTCGGGTTAAACGGCGTGGGTTGTTGGGGAGGATTATAAAATGGCGTTCTTAGATTTCTTATCACCGATCTTCGGGAGTAAACCGCAGATAGCGGACTACACCCCTGTTGATCTGAGCGATGAACAGCTTAAAGCGATCAGTGCCAACATTGACAACTTCCCTGAGTTTCAAAAACTCGGGAATCTGTATCAGCAGTTCATGCTTTCCCAGTACGAGAGCGCCATCCCTGGGTTCAGAGACATTCTCAAAATGGGTGGGGAAACCACCAAACAAATGCTGGACGTATCCAGTCAGGAGTTGGCTGGTGAAATACCCAAAGACGTTCAGGAAGCGGTGCAACGATCGAGTGCATTCCAGAGTCTGATGGGTGGCACGGCCGGCAGCGGGATGGCAAAAGCTCTGACTGCTCGTGACCTCGGATTGACTTCATTGGATCTCACCCAGAGAGGCGCACAAATGGCAGGAGCAGCAGGGAACGCCGCGCAACGGTGGGCTGGACTGGCTCAGGCTGGCGGACCGGAAGGGATGCTGGTTACTACCCAGCAGCAGGCCAATCTGGACATGCAGCAGAATTTAATTAAGCGAAACATCCAACAGCAGAAGTACAACGTTGAAGCGGCACCTGACCCAGTGGCAAAAGGGTTGAGCGATATTGTGATGTATCTGACTGGGCAATATCTGGGGAGCATGGGCGGTGGCGGCATGGGCGGAGGCGGGGGGGGTGGATTACCTACGGCTGGTAACGCACCGGCAACGTCGGCGGCGGGAAGTATTCAGGACACAGGTGGTTTTCCGGCCAGTGGATATTCAAAAGATACTGGTGGTGGAAGCGCAATGCCACAGACTGCGATAAACTGGGGCGGCACATCAACCGCTGGAACTACTTCATACAATCCTTATAGCAACGCACCACCTAATGTGTGGGATTCGTACGCATATCAATCAAACTTCACAGGATAACCTATGGCAGAACTTGAAGAACCAGGCTGGCCCGCATCACTGACGCCCAAGACAAGTCCGGTAGAAGTGTTTGCGAGCGCGTTCGCACAAGCCGCGAACACCAATCTAAAGAAGCAACAACTGGAGCGTGAACTTGCCCAGATGAACATGAACATGCAGTTGAAACAGCAAGATCATCAGTTGGACTTGGAGAAGTTTGGGTGGCAACAGAAGTACCAGACCGCGGCGTTGAATCGTCAGTATGATACCGAACAACGAATGGCTACGTATCAGGACAGGATGGCATCTAACGCTGAAAAGAGATTGAATTTTGAGATGTCGAAAAGCGATGCCAGTGTCACTCATGCCGACGAACTTCTTACAGGCTTGTCAGAGATCGCACAAGACCCTGAAACCCCAATGGGCAGTCCGGCATGGTGGAACAAAGCGATAGCCAAGAGAAGCCAAGTTCCATACACCAAGGAAACCGAGAAGGTATGGAAACAGTTTTCGATAGACGCCAACCGCAACGCCATTGGGTTGAACAGGGATGCCAATATGCTGATGCGAAGTCTTCAGACCTCATTGCAACAAGGGCATTCACCGGGAAGTGATCCATTCGACATCGGTGATTTACAACGTGATCCAAGCGAATGGAGAAGCGGTAAAAATCCTCAAGGTCAGCCTACCAAATTCATCGCTGACATAAAAATCCCTGATCCAAATGATCCCGCCAAGTTTCGGTACGAAGCTATCGACAAGGCAAAGGAAGATGAATTGATAAAGGCAGGGCAATCCTCTCAAATTCGATACCGAACTACGCCCGCATCCAATTACACAAACTGGATGGACACATATAAGCATGTGCAACGCCTCGGGAGCGGTAAGATTTCAGATCAGGCTGTGCCAATACCCAATGCAACAGGGCGAGTTCGCGTAAAAGCCCCGGACGGTTCTGTTGGGACGCTTCCAATGTCCCAGTTGGCTGAAGCTTTAGATGCCGGTTACACTCAGGAATGAAATGCCACTGGATTTTCAGCCTGATACAGCGGTAGCGGAACAGCCGGAAGCGTCAACTGATACTTCGCAGTTTGATTTTCAGCCTGAGGGACAGACCAATAAGCAGTTTGATTTTCAAGTCGAAGCTCCGGCCCCTTCAGATTCTCCAACTCCTCAAACCGATTCAGCGTTAGCCCAGCTCAATAAATTAGCTCAGACACCTTCCCCTCCGTTCCTGCATGGGGTTGAAGAAGCGGTAAAAGGACTGATACCAAAAAGTATTGGTGCGGCTGGGAAGATGATCGGGGAATCAATTACCCCGGTGACTGGTGCGGTTGAGGATGTCATTCAGGCAGGAAAGAACGTCGCTCAGGTAGCCCAAGGCGCACCAATCGAGCAAACGTTCCAAGAGAAATCCTTCGACCAGTACACCACTGAGGATTGGGGAAAGTTCGTTGGTCAGATGGGAATCCAGGCGGCCATGGCAATCCCTGCATTCAAAGGGTTGCGTCCAGAAGTGCGGGCAAGAATCACGGCAGAACCAGTAGCGAGAGAACCAGTCTCTGAAACATTACAACCAGAAACAGCAAGGATAGGAGGTGAGACATATGCCACTCAAGAAGGGCAAATCAGACAAGGTGGTGAGCCAGAATATATCGGAGTTTCACCACGGGAAAACGTACCAGAAGACATTGGCCAAGCACGGGAAATCGGTAGCGAACCGCCAAGCGATAGCGGCGGCGTTGGAGCAGCGCAGGCGGAGCCGGTAGAAGCCCCCGAACTTACTTCAACCAAGAATGAAATTGTTGGTCAGGAACGTGAAGCCCGTGGGCTGGAGCCAGCGGTAGAAGCTGCCCGTAGAGATTTCGGTACGGTCTGGGATCAAGCTGCGGCTGAATCCGCCAGAGATCCCAGCATTGGAGAACGGTTGGTTACTGAACTCTCCAGTAATCCTCGTGCTCTTTCTGATACCGAGAACGCACATCTACTCCGGCGCCAGATCGAAGTCCAGAACGAGCATGACGCTGCGATACAGGATGTGAACGCACACCCCGAGGATGTGACGGCACAAGCACGACTGGAGCGAGCGCGGGATAATCTACAGGCATCCTACAATGCCAGTGAAGTGGCAGGGAGAGAGACTGGGCGCGGGTTAAACGCCAGAAAAATGCTGGCAGCCAATGATTTTTCACTTGCCAAGATGGAAGCTGAGACCAGAGCCGTAGTGAACAAGGGTAAACCGTTATCGTTTCAACAAATCAAAGAAGTCGAATCATTGCATCAACGCATAGCCACGGCTGAAGCCAAACTTGCCAGTTACGAGGCGAGAGATGCATTCAATGAAGCGTTGAAGCAGGCCAAAATAGAAGCTCGCAAAGCAGGAAAGGCTGGTGGAGGTCTTCAAGGGTTTTTGGATCAGCAGGCGGTAAGGGCAAGGGAGCGTATTGTCGCACGACGCGGTAGGCTTTACGCCGATCCAACTGGAGTTACGCAAGTGGCGCATCTGACAGATGAAGCCATCATTGGTGCTTCACATATTGCCAGAGGAATAACCAAGTTCGCTGATTGGTCTGAAGCGATGATTAAAGAACTCGGTGAGAAGATCAAACCTCACCTGAAAGCATTGTATGCTAGGGCTAAGGAACTTGCCACCAAAGCAGGTAAGGAGAAATTAACACCAGAAGAAAGAGAATCTCGGTTACTTGCTGGAGAGAAGAAGGGGATTATCACCCGAACCGAGAAGCTGAAGACCAAGCTCGCAGCCGGTGAGTTTGAACGACCAGTCAAAAAGCCACCACGGATGGACAAGGAAAAGGCCGATCTGATCTATGAGTATCACAAGCTCAGGGATGAATATCATCGTTTGTTGCTTGAGGCAGAACGAAAACAGCAGCCTCTTCCCAAAAAGATTCTGGGTGGTGCTCGGGAAGGACTCAGTTTTACCAGAGCGTTGATGACCTCGTTCGATTTGTCTGCGGTGCTTCGGCAGGGAGGATTCATTGCCATGGGGCATCCTCTTCGTGCTGCTAAAATCTTCCCTGATATGTTCCGTGCTCTGGCATCAGAGAAGGGAAGGTTTATCGTCAACGAACAGATCCGGAATAGACCCAACGCCAAGTCAGGACTCTACCAGCAGGCAAAACTCTATCTGGCAGATGAACGGTTGGGTGGTTCTCTTTCAAAAATGGAGGAAGTTTACGCCTCGCGCTGGGCGCAAAAGGTTCCTGGTATTGCAGCCTCCGAACGTGCTTACACAACGTTCCTAAACAGATTGCGAGCAGATTCCTTTGACGCGCTGGCTGCCAGTCTATCCAAAGGCGGCAAGCCAACGCTGCCTGAAGCCCGAGCAATAGGCAACTTTGTAAATGTGGCTACCGGCCGCGGTGATATGGGTAAGTTTGCCACGGCAGCCAACGCTCTGAGCCAAGGGTTCTTCGCACCTCGATATGTCCTGAGCAGGTTCCAGACTATACTTGGACAACCACTGTACAAGGGAACGTTCCGAACCCGAGCGATGATTGCTGGTGAGTACGCCAAGATGCTGACCGGACTGGGAACCATCTACGCCTTGGGCATGGCATTGAAACCTGACTCGGTGGAAACTGATCCGCGCTCGACTGATTTCGGGAAGCTGAAGTTCGGCAACACACGGGTAGATCCTTTGTTTGGTCTGCAACAAACAACCGTGTTGCTCGCCCGAGAACTTACAGGCAAATCCAAAACATACAGGGGAATGATTGAACCGATTCGTGGCAGGGTTCCCTATGGGAAACCGACAGGGTTCGACGTAGCCACCCGATTCTTACGCAGTAAACTTGCTCCGGTCCCAGGAGGGGTAGCCAATCTATTGACTGGAAAAGATTATGCAGGTCAACCAGTGACCGCTGCTTCGACCGCTCTGAATCTACTCACTCCAATCGGTGGAAATGATATTTACAAAGCCATGATCGACCAAGGCGTACCCAAGGGAACAGCAATGGCGCTGTTGTCCATATTGGGAATGAACATCCAGACGTACGACCCAAAAAAGAATCGGGTGCAGGCTAGGGTATCGCCTTAAGCCGACCATGATTGACTGACTGCTGGTTTACGCCAGCACATGAACAATCGACTATCCACTTGGCTGCTGCCCTCGGGCATTTCTACCGCGGTATAATCAAACCCCTGCGGGATAGCAGACACTAACGCCGGCACAGTGGCACGATCGGGAACGTCCTCCACGATCATTATCCCATCCGGGGACAATAGTGGAGCATAGTTTATCACAAACCAAATCTGATCCAGTGGACCGTGGCTGCCGTCATCAATGATGATGTCGTACGTTTTAGCCCCCAGTTTACGCACAGTCTCATCGTTGTACGCCCCGGTGTATAGAACCACGATGTCTTCGGGGAGTTTGATGTTGTTATCCACAGCATCTACGCCCCATATTTTAGCGAACGGGAAGTACTCATGCCATGTGCGGAGAGAGTTGCCAAACTGGACACCGATCTCAAGGATCTTAACATCCTTGTACCGGAGGTGGCGGAACAGGATGTCGTACAGTCCAAGGTAATGATGATGACTGGCTTTATCAGTCTGGTTGCGGAGTCCGATTTCCTGTAGGGTTGCCATTAAAAATCCGATGCCCCCTTTCGCGAATTATTTTTTTGCTTCAAAGTTTTGGATTGGTTAGGATGATTATGATTGCCGTCAACGAACAACCTAGACCGATTAGACTAATCAGTAATTGGATTTTAATCCTTTTGTATTTGTTGTGCCACTCCCAACATTCTTTCCACACAGTAAACATCGGTGTCTCTTCCTCGTTCATAGTTCAATCCCCCATATCAACGGCCACAGTCTTTCCATTACCCATGGTGCTTTGGATTCTTTTTGGCAAACTTCAAGCATGTGGTGGTAGATGGAGATCGGGCGGGTTTGCAGTTGTTGTTTACTGATCCGGTATTGAGCGCCAGCGACAAATCGAAACGTAGTGGGTTTTGGTAATTCAAAATCTTCACAGAAAGCATGGAGCGGGGCTTCGTAGTGTGGGGCGCCATCGGCGTTGCACTCCACCACTTCCCCGTAGTATCGAACGCTTGGATCCTCCAGATGTTTGAGGAAATCAAGGTCATGCTTGAACGGATCACCTTGCACGAATACTATTTCATCCGGGTAAGCCCAAGTGCTGCATATCCAACTGAGATAACTGTCTGCCTCTCTGCCCTTGGGTTGATACACGATGTTAACGTGGACATTCCAGCGTTCTTTTAGCGGAGTTGTCCACTCGTAATCCTCATGGTTATTGGCTGCGACAATGAGTGCGTTCATTTGATTCCGGCATGGTCAAGGTTTGCTTTCATCTCCCTCATTAAATCCATTGTCATTTCCCACCATGACATAAGCCCAGTCTCCCGTGCCTTGATACAACCAGCTAATCTTTCAGCCACGTTTTGTAAGTTATCTAGGTGGACTTTAATTGTTGGTTCACCCTGTTTTTCCAGTTCCTTTTTATAATAGTCTGTGCTCATATATACTTCTTCCACTCGGTTTCGTTCCTTTCAAGGTTGTGGGATTCGATGTGCAGATTCTGCCATACATTGGACTGGCGCACATGGCGGACGGTTGGGCCTTGGAGATTGATGCAGTGCCCACGCTTGTAGGCTTCCTGCTGTAACCGATAACCCATCCATATATCGTCAAATCGTGGTGCTTCCTCATCGAACTTAAAGTAAGGCCAAAACTCAGCCTTGAACGCGCAGTTCATACCGCTGAACGGGAAGAATCTATGATACATTGCCTTGCGATGGAACTTACAGACATAATCATTATCAACGAGGGTGCGAGCCGCATCGTAATCGGGATGCAACTCCCAGAACCCCATTGATGCAGCCACTGGTAGCTTTACAAAGTGTTCATAATACGGTGTGCCCCGTGAAGGCGGGTCGGTTACTGCATCGTATAGCTTAATTTTTGCGGGTTCAAGAGCATCTAAATGAAACTGTGCCCATTCCTCAAGCTTCATGCCATCCGGATAACAATCATCATCCAGCACCATAACAACTTCAGCACCGGATTCCAATGCTTTTGCAATCCCCTTATTCTTTGTTACCGCGCACCCTTCCTTATGTTCGTCACGTTGCAAGATCAAATAACTTGGTATTACTGTCAGGATACCCCATGAATCTAAAAATGACTTTAACATTTCGGGATTATGCCATGCCACCACAATTTTATAGGTCATAGGGTAACTTCAAACAGGGTATTGGTAAGCCGATCAGGTCCGTTAGGGAACTCTTCATCCAGTAGTCTCTTGAAGTCAGGGTAATCTTCATGCCCGTAATCGTGCCGAGCTAGAGTACCACCGGGCATCAGTAACTTACGAGCCAACCGTATGTCTTCCTTGTTCTCATCGTATATAGCAGACCCATCAAGGAATATAAAGTTAAAGTGTTTTCCACGTTGTATCAGGTCTGTCATTCCAGCCAGCGAAGTTGCCTTAATGATAGTCACTTGATCACTGACTCCGAAGGCATCCAGATTATTGCACATGGAAGTTAGTGTATCACCCATCCATGTTTCACCGTGAGGATCAATGGAAGTAACGTGCATTGCTCCTGCGAGAGCCATGATGATTGCTGAATACCCGTGAGCCGCCCCGATCTCCAGTACGTGTTTACCGTAGGCGAGTTCACGTAACCGTTGTGCTTCATCAGGTGTGATAGCGGTAGTGAAGTTAAGTGTGCGCCACCGTGGACTAATCATTTTGTTATGTATTCCAGTTCGGATTCTTTCTTGATACCATGGATCACATCAACCCCCGAATGATAAGCGAACCGTGCCCGATCTAAGTCCCCCTCACAATCCATACTGTTGCGGCTAAATTCTGTCCACAAATCGTCCTGTATCTGTTGATGCAGGCGATGGCATACCACTCCAAAGAATACATCAGGTGAAGCCGTGGCGCCCTGACATTTTCCATCCTTGATTACACTCTTGCCAGCATCCGTAAAATCCCATGCACAATCTCTCGATAAAACCCATGGGTTATGCCAGAAGCTGTAATCTTTATGGAATGTGCCTGCCCGATGTGAAGCGATGTCACGAAGACCTTCAACGTCTATCGCGGTAAATATCAGGGTATCGTACTCGGCCAGGATCAGAACGTCCCAGTCAGCGCGAAACAGCAGACGTTCAATGGTATCAACCATGCGTCGTGGAAGTTTATCCTGGTCGATGTAACTGTCGCTGCCTACTGCGATACGTTCTACGCCTTCGGGTGTACGGCATTCGGTGTCCTCAGTCACGATGATAACGTTATGGTCGGCCTGTTGATTGAGAAAGTAAGGCCAGTGGCGCAAGAGAGTGGAGGAGCATGAGCGGCATGTCATCACGGCGAGCAGCGTGGTCATGCAGGCGACCACTTAAAGATTCCATCAGTCGGGAAGTTGGCTGGGCTGTACCCGAAGTGTTCAGCAGCTACGGCTGCAATGTCGATCTTGCGTCCTGTCCATGCCGCCGGTCCAATGTCAGTCTGTTGTAATCGTAGTGTCACCCCGTTAGGAGCAGTCACTTCAAACCATTGTCCCAAGGTAGAACGTGCAGGTAACGCTATGCCTTGCTGATCATCCGGCACACCGAGTGCGTTAGAGTTAGGTTCATCGCCCGTATCAACCCAGTTGTATCGTCCTCTATATTGTGAATACCAACTGCCTTTACTCTGATAGACTTCAGGTTCGGCAATGAGTTTGGCAAGGGCGAGCTTGGTATTGGGACCAAATATACCGTCCTGATCTACACCGAGGGCGAACTGGATTAGTTTAATCTTTTCTTTATCTGTCATTTCTTTTTGGGTTCTATTTCCGGTGTGAGTGTGGTCTGACGTTGGACAATCATCCCGGTCAGAGCGCCGACTAACGTTGAGGCTATTGAAATGATGGCGGTCAGGATGGCAGGGTCAGCGTAGTTCTTATAGAATAAGGTGAGGCACAGGGATAGCACGGTTACGAAAGCCAGAATGCAGATGGCAACGACTGCGATTCTGCGGACTAGATCACGGCCAAAGTAATTCATCTCTTAACCTTACCTCGCTTGAGGGGTACGAGTCGAGCTTTCTTTAACTGGGTCATCACATACTGGCGGCGTGAAGGTGAACCTTCGATGTATTTCTCAAGCCATCGGACATGATCGCCGGGGGTTTCATCGTCCCCGTTAGGAAAGGGAGGAGCCGCAGCCTTAACCTCTACGGCCCCCGAAGAAGTTTGAGCGGGGTTACCCATGGTTGCTTGGGGCGGTACCTGCTCACCAGAGGCTACACAGGGCATGACTTTATCAGCCTGCCTTACTTGAGTTTCCCCGCTCAAAATCATTTGTATCTCAGCCTTAACCTCATCATTTATACCTCCGTAAGACCAAAACTGTCGTGCAAATGGGGGTGGCATTTCACCCTCCATGGTGTTTACCCAATGAAACTTGTCATGCTCAAAGAACCATGCGTATGCTCCCAGAGCATTGAACTCACTGAACTCACGGTAAGTCTGTGCTTTTACGTAGTCGCCGAGGGTAACCTTATGCTTATCAAAACAAAATTGTCTTAATTTTGGGTAGAGCCATGTAGGAATCATCATGGGCAGACGCCGCATAAATTCGAAGGGGGGGTCTTCGCCCAGAAATTTTTGGGTAATAACTTTCCATGGCGTTTGGGTATGCTCGTAGGGGGTGTAGTACCAGATCAGTTTGCTGTTTGTTCCGAGGGGTTCTCCCATATCTCCTGCCGAGAAGAAATCCTGTGGCGTTACGGGGCGCGTGAAGAGGGTATCACTGTCGATGTGGAGGATGTAGTTTGCTTCGTAATTGGTGATGTTGTCGGCGTAGAGTTTATGGATTTGCTGGGATAAATAACCGTCTTCGCACTCATCATTCATCTGTTTCCACTCGTAGCCTTGGGTATCGGCAAAAGGAACGTCCTCGGGTGAAACGATCCAAATCTTCCTAAATCCAGAGGCATATTTGTTGATGGATTGGAGGCAAAATTTCAACCACTTGTAATCTTCGGGGTATGTACGGATGAAAATGTCGTAAACGGGTCCTGATTTCTTGAAGTATTTTCCAGCATCTATTGGGCCTTTGTGCTGTAGGGAATGGAGTTGGTCACAGGGCGGGAATGAAGCGGGGTGCAGAGGAGAAGGATTTTCGCCTTCGTTGGATGAACCGGGAACACCGGGAGGATGAACAACAACCCCCTCTAAGCCGGTCGGCCCCGCCTGGGCCTGGCTCCTCTGCATTTCTAAAGATTGTGTTCCATCCGATGGCACTTCGGGCACAACCACATCACTTTTAGCCGCTCGTTGTAATTCGGATGGTGACCGTGAAGCGAAGTCTGAGTCCCGCAACGTTCGCAGTTCTCCGGTCTTTGTATTTTGCCAGACAGAAGCGCCGCCTCCACTGTTTTTCGTGCTAGTCTGCGCGGACCCCATTTTTGATTCTTGGGCCAATTTTTCGTGCGTTGTCTCCATGCCGCTCTGGTTTTGTTCTCGCATGTTCGGCATGGTCTCCAATACGGAGACCCCGGCCTGCGTCTGAATTGCTCGATAGGTTGTTCCCGCTGGCACTTGGTGCACGTTCTTTTCATTTCTTAGGAGTTTAATGAGCGAGCCATCTTTTGAGGAATGAAAAATGACGGCTTCGGGTCTTATCTGTGTGGTTAATTCATGTCGATTAGTAAAAGTTTCGTGCCGCCAAGCGTGCTCAATGAGTTTAGTGAAGTGCGCCTGCGGAACAATCTGATGGGCACTCGCCATATCCCAGGCTACGCCCGCGGCTCTATTGGCTTCCCCTGCAAAGTTGTAGATTGGGTTGGGATAAACCCCGACTCCCGACATGTGGCGTGGAATATCGTTGACCTGCACGTCATCGCCCATGAAAGGTTTACCGCACTTACCAAATTCATCGTCGATCGCGTCCAGCCAGTTAGGTTTTAGGGGGATAGCGTCAGGCTCCAGCCATAGGAAAGATTTAACGTTGGTGGCATTATTGGACAGGTAAGAATTGACGGTACGGAACATATAATTGGCGCCCTCGGGCCAGCCGTCTATGTCGGCCTTGGCTTCGAGGTCACGAACATCGGTAAACAGGGGGCGTGCGGCGTCCAGGATGGCCTGTACGGTGTTTTTTGGGCAGCGATGGTCATGGCACAGCAGGAGGGTATGGCGAGGCTTCAGGGAGCCTAATTCAGCCATCCAGTTGACGAGTTGGAGGGTGATGTCCTGATCTCTGAGGCAGTAGGCTAAAGTAACTAAGATACGTGCCTCCAGTTCCGTTTATTAGCCGCACGGCTAACGATTGATTGATCTACTCTTAAATGTTTTGCCATTTCGGTTTGTGTCCATCTATACGGGTTTTGTCTTATCCATCGTACTTGTTCTTCGGTTAATTTTGCTCCAAATACGGCCTCGCCTTCTCTTCTTGCACCCCAACGTCCTTTCTTTATGCAATCCTGCATATTGTCTTTGAACGTTCCTAAAAACAGGTGCTCTGGATTTATGCAGGCTGGATTATCACACTTGTGAAGAACGCACATCCCTTCTGGAATATCCCCTCTGAATACCTGCCATGATAAACGATGAGCATCGTGACTTTTTCCACCGCTTTTTCCATTCGAAATCGTTAATCTTCCGTACCCAGCTGGGGTTCTCGTTCCAATCCAGATCCAGCAACCGGTGTTTTGATCTTCTCGGTTACGAGCCAGCAATCTTTCTTTAAGATTTGCTCCTTTGGGTGCGTAGGATTTCATACGAGCATAAATTTTAAGTTCTGGGGTGGAACGTTTTGGGGTTAGAGGATTTCTCCGTAGTTTTCGACACGTAAGGTGCGTCCGTAAACCGGACCAAATGGCCCTCCGGACTGTTGAGCCACGGCATCGGTATGCACCTGATCCAGCCTGATGTTGACAGGATGGTTTACGGGCATCAGGGAGATGCCAACTGCCACCGCGGCAAATAAGAGTGCTAATGCTGTTTTAATGGTAATCACCTCCATTCGTTTCGAAGTAAACTGGTTCGCCCATGTTTTTGAGTTGGGCTTTGATTTTGGTAATTCTGCTTTTGAGTTCACGGATATAATCGCGGTCTTGGAGTTCAAACACCTGTCCTTCGTGGGTTTGGAGTAGAGCGGTTAAAAACTGGTGGCGTTCCTTGTGGCGTAGGACTCGGGCATCATGTTCCACGCGGAAACGTTTGGGTTGACCTTTCATGGAGCGGCTTTTACGAGGTTTTTGTTCCCATGGTTCAAGTGTTGGTCGGCCTCTCATTGTTCTCTGGCTTTTAGCATTTTGTCAGCAAGGTTGAATGCCGCTTTGGTGTAAGAATACCCTCCTTTTACCTCAGGCTTTTCGGCTTCGTCAGGCATAAATCCATTACAGAGCATCCCCTGTAAGGCTTTAGCTGCGAAATAATCACGAAGCGTCATGCCGCAAAGATAATAGTAGTCATCGTGTACGTTTCGATCCTGCGGCTGCGGAAATGCTAGTGGGTTATTCATTTGCCGGTTTCCAGTGGGTTATCTCTGGTACCCCAGGTTTTGTATTCACGGATTGATGTTGGAGCTTTGGCGGTGAAATATGGGTCCAACATCGAAACGAAGTCCGGCGAAGTCGGGTCGTTGATGGGGATTAGGATTTCAGTGTCCAAAGGTTTTTCTGAAGGCATCGAGTTGTTCATGATTTTCTTTGATTATGCGTTGCCACTCTTCATCGCTGGTTTGTTCCTCTTTTTGGTTTTGGATTGGCTTAATTTTATTTCTAGGTCTTTTGCGATCCATCCATGCCCGAGCGCGATCCAATTCCCCCGGATAGTTATTAAGAAATGTGCGCAAGTCGCGTCTGTGGATCCCAAAATCACCTCTGCTCCGCTGGTACGCATAGTACTTCTCGATCAGTTCAAGGTCTTCATCACAATCTAACCACCCATCTTTTACAAGCCTTTTGTACGCTGTCACCTCGCGTGGACTCCAATGGGTTGTACCCCTTCTCCCAAAGAGTTTGCCAAGTCGTTGTGCGGTGTTTGTACTTGGGATCATACGAGACTCCATCCGGCAGGTTCTAACCAAGCAATGCTACTTTGGGCGTGTAAAACCCAAGAATAGCCAGCCGCCCGTTTGTTCCATCGTTTCTCCATCCGTATAGGTCTCCGAAGTTTCATTTCACTTTCGGCGGGCGCAAAGTAGCCAAGCGTTGACCGCCTTATGAATGGAACATTCAAGTCAATCCCACTTTCCAGTGAGTCTGTGACTGGTGGAATTTGACGCTTCCCACTGGCTGATCGTGCAGTTACGCCGCCCGAGTGATACGCGGGCAAGAAAATGGGGGACACAACAGCAGGGTGAGTACTGTCATGTCCCCCAAAAACGAAACGCCCGATGGCGGTGTACGCGCCAACGGACGCTCGCCGATCATACGGACCGGCCAATTCACGCTGACCCCTTTCGGAGCGCGGGTGAATCTCTCTAAAGTATCCTTCGCACGTACACTGCGCATTTTTCATAGCTTTTCAGACCTCCAAATCTCTGTCAACAAAATAATTTGCATCCATTGAACTTTTCTCATCCGTTTAGGTTCAAGACATCGACACATAACTGCGCTACCATGGATAAATACTTGAGGGAGGGGCGTCCGTCGGCCTCTCCCTCTCGTTTTTACTTTATTTTCCATACAATGGCGTTCTTCCCGCTCTGGTTCAGCCTCCGAAACCCGGTATCCGTGATCTTCCCCAACCGTAACAGCTCGCTCAACCGCGGCCGGATGCTCAAGATGGAGCGGTTCAGAAAGTCCGCCACCTCGTCGGCGGTCTGTGGATAGCTTCGGAGCGCCCGCAGACAGTCAGCCTGAAGGTTGCGAGCCTCTGGCGCCATCGCTACCGCTGCATCGTGAGAAGTTTCCTGCGCCTTGGATCCTGGGAACAGCGGATATTGGTATTCAGTCATACCTTCCCCTCCCTGTGCTTGGCGAGCACTCCGCGAGCATAAGTTGAGTCTTTTGCAAAGTATTCCAACGCCTCCACCAGCGGCTCCACAGCTTCCTTAACCTTGGCTTGAAACGCCAATTCACCGCCTTCCTCCCACGACTTAAAAGCGGATTCGACAGCTTGCTTCACATAAGCGTCGAGGCAGGATGTGTCGGTAACGCCGTAACCGTGATACTCTGGAATCTTAGAGATGAGCAGTTGTGCCGCCGCCAGGTCGTGCTTGAGCTTGTCGTTTTCCGTCATCATTGCACCAACCGCTGCCATACCTGACACCGATAAGTCCTCGCCTTTGCGATTTGCTTCTTCCAACTCCTGTTGCTTGGCGGCGA
>AR_comb_assmDRAFT_10106562_pt1 | contig 55582 bp, 94 predicted proteins | sample ArasoioldDNA_FD_10543 | JGI IMG/M metagenome (IMG submission 10543) | reverse complement strand
CGAGCGTCGTGACGCTCCAGAGCCGCAGCGGTTCAGCCATAGTGACGCTCCATGTGGTCGGCGACGAGCCAAGCGTGCCGTCGCTGCTTGTCGAGGGGCAGGTGCATGACGCGCTCGTTGTTCCAATTCGTCCACACGACTTTGTGGCAGTAGGCCCGATCCATGACCATGATCTCGGTGCGTTCGACGCTGCCCTGGCCGCCGTCAGGAAGGATCGCGTAACCCGAGTTCTCACGCACGATGAAACGGGAGCCTTCGGCCGTCGAAGGCATTAGACCGCTTCCGTCTTGAAGAACTCCAGGGATTTCCTCGTCGCCTTGGCGATCCGCCACACGACCATTTCGGTGCGCGGCTCGTTGTGACCGCGCTCCCATCTGACCACCGTGCGCTCCCTGACGCCGATCAACAGCGCGAGCTGGAGTTGCGTCAGTCCGGCATCTTCACGGGCCGCTTTGATGCGGCTGCCGATGCCGTTGAGGGAAGGTTGGTCGGTCATGTGGGGAGTGGGAGCAGTATGGCATGACGGTCGGCTGACGGTCAAAGGTCGCGCCTGAGCAGGGGAAAAGGAAGTCGATTGACATGACACTCAGTTGGGACTTAGGATGTGAGGGACTGAAGGAAAGGAGTGGTCTTTTGAGCGGCAACAACGGGGATGGACCCGTGACGGACTTCGATCTTCTGGCGCAGCAGATCGGGGATCAGTACGACCGTCTGCTCGCCGAGCGGGAGCCTTTGAAGGCGCGGCTCGCCGAGCTAGACGCAGACGTGAAGCGGTTGGAGCGGATGCTCCTGATCGCACGGCCGGAGTTGCGAGAGACGGTCGAGCCGAAGCCAAAGCCGAGGGGCAGTAGGGACGTGAAGGGCCGGACTTCGGAGGCCACACGCAACCGCGTGGTCGAGTTCATGCAGACGCATGACCCGGCCCCATATCGCGGCTTCGACCGCAACACCATTTCGGAGGCGCTTGGCCTCTCCGACTCGTCGGTGAGCTACGCCTTGAAGGAACTCCGCGCTGAGGAGCGCGTGCGGCTTGTCGGCAAGCTGCCGAGGCAGGATGGGCAAATGGGGATCGCCAAGTCGCTGTATGCGGTGATGCCGAATGGCTAGCCCGAAGTCTCTAGCTCTGATGGAGTTCTCCGACCGAGAGCTGCTGAACGTCATGCTCGACGTGGAGGATGAGAACGGCTACGTCACCACCGAGCAGTTGATGGAGACGATTGGCCTCGACCACAAGCACGCTCGCAGTTGCGTCGGTATCCGCCTCTCGTGGATGCGGCGCTACGGCGTCGTGGATCGGCACGAGAAGAAAGGCTGGACGCTCACGCCCATCGGTCGCAGGATCGCGTTGGGCGCTCTGACCGACGAGGAGAAGAAGGTCCTCCGCGACCTGACCTCCGAGCAGTTGATGGAGGCGACCCGCGTGCTTACGGGCCGCTACCAGCGCGTCGGAGCAACGGCCAGCACGATGATGCGGCGGGCATGGCAGAACGGAACGGGGAGGCGCACATGAGTAGGACAGCAATCGCTCTGGCGTGGTCGTTCATTGTCGGCTTCGTTTGCCTCATCATCATCGGGCTGATGTTCGGCCTCCCGGCGTACAACCGCTACCAAGCGCGGGCGAACGCCAAGAACGAGACAGTCACGTCGCTGAAGCAAATCAAGATCGCGCAGAACCTCGCTCGGGCGAGGTACAAAACCTCCATTGGCCTGCGGAAGTCGCAGGACGAAATTCGCAAGACGCTGACGCCTCTCTACGTGCAATTTGAGCTAGTGCAGGCGCTTCAGCAGATCGCCACCTCGGGATCGAACAACAGCATCATCTACCTGCCGACGAACCCGGTGAACGGGTTGCCTGTCGTGCCAACGTCGAACATCCAGGTGAACAAGTGACCGTCCTGCTCCCTGTGCTGGCGGTCATTGTGCTGCTGTGGTTCGGCTTCGTCATGTTCCTGTGCAACGACAACAGGGTCGTGATTCCGAAGTCGGTGCAGATCAGCGAAGCGCTGATTGCGGCGGCTGCACAATTCAACAAGGCCATGCGAGCTATGGCGGCTGCGATGATCTCGGCGACGGAGGCGGCGCGTCGTCTCAGCCTTGCTTTCCAGGGGCGGCGATGAAGCGGTTGCTCGCAGGTTTCGTCGCCGGGGTGATCCTGGCGAGCGCGAGCGTCGCGGGAGCTGCGAGCGGCTTGCTGCTACACCGCCATCAGGCGGTTTACTACAAGCGGATCGCCTGCGTCGGCGAGCGTTACAGCCTCGTTTGCCTGAAGAACCGCGACGGCTATCAGGTCAGCTACTCGCGCAGCGGCGTGTTCGTGTTCCACGGCCAGCACGTTGTTTGGCACTCGCGCTGATGTTCACCGTCTGGAAATACACGCTGCCCGTCGATGACGACCAATGGATCGAAATGCCAGCCGACGCGGAGATTCTGTTCGTCGCGTCGCAGCGGAACGAGATTAGCTTCCTCTCGTTGTGGGCGAAGGTCGATCCCTCTCGGCCGATGGTCAATCGCCGCATCCTGATTCGCGGCACCGGGCATCCCCTAGAGGTGGACGTGGCCTACATCGGGTCGGTGATCGTTGCTGACGGCGACATCGTGTGGCACGTATTCGATGGTTACGAGGAGGGAGCCATCACGGTTTGATTTGGAGGGCAGGGCGACGCTAACGGGCTGGCACCGATGCGGCTGAGACGCGAGAGTTCGGCGGCTTTCCATCCTTTCCCGTCCTACGAGGTGCGCTCCGTCCCTGCCCCTCCACTCTCGCCGTTGGCGGTCGCCAAGAGACCGATGATCGTGGAGAACTGCGTCATCGCCTCGGTGTGCTGCTTGGCGAGCAATTCAATCAGGGCGCTGAGGTCAGTCTTAGTCTGCTCGACGCGCAGGTTTGCATTGAGTTCGGCGATCTGATTTTTCAACTCGTGACGAATAGCGCGTTGCTCCTCCGCATCCTGAGCGCGAGCATCTTCACGTTCGCGTAGGTGTTTTTCGAGGACCTTTATCTCCTCCCCGCGCTCCTCGGCGAGATTGCGCCAGAACGAGCGCATATTGTTCCGCAGCGTAAAGAGGCCGCTGGCAATAACGACCAACGCGGCGACGATGATTGAGCCGACAGTGATCGTATTGGAGAACTGAATTTGGGCTAGCAGGGCCACAAGGCTGCTGCCGTAGGCGAGGATCGACGTAATGCTCCGGGGAATTAGCCATCCTAAGAGCATTGCGGCGGCCCCGGAATGTCGATCCTTCGCCATCGCCCGAGCGTTTGAGTCGCGTGGCGCTCTAGCTCTTTTGCGAAATGCCTATCGAGCCGAGCGGTGACGAGATCGGGTTCCTCGGCCGCTGACTCACGATACTCTCGGGCCTCGTGGAGCTGTAGCAGGTAGTGGTCGTGAAGAAAGCGCTTGACTTCGACTCGGTAGCGGTGAGCCGATGGGTAAATAGCACGCTGATAAGCGCACGTACTCTGGCTCTGCCGTAGTCCGTAAACGGCAATCACAACCGCGATCAAGACCCCTAGACCCATCACGATGTAGGTTGCCGTCTGCCACCCGAAGTGTGGCTCCGGCTCCCTGTGCATTTGTCCCCCTCTACGGTCCTGTGAACAAACAGGTGAAGATTTTGACGTGGCCGCCCGGATGGTTGATGACCAGCACTCCCGGCTCGTAATCGACGGCGCAACTGAAATCGCCAGCCGGACCCGGCGGCCCCTGGTCGCCCTTCGCCCCAGGCGGTCCGGGTGGCCCCGCAGCGCCATTCGTGAGATCAACCGTGACGGTGCGTGTGGGTGCCGTGCTAGCCGTGCTGCTTGCAACTGCCGCCGAGACGATGACGCCCGTGATGGCGGCAAGCGCAAGGCTGCCGATCATCAGGGCCGTCGCCTTCGACGGTACGAGGCTACGGATTCTGTCTCGCAAGTTCCGCTCCCTTCTCTAGCCCTCGCTCATAGGCGTCCACCAGGGCTTGTTCGTTTTCCGCTCCGACTGTCGCAGCGGCCTTCTCTGCCGACTTTTTCTTCGTGATGCCGAGCGCCGCGAGCGCTCCGAGCAGCGAAGCCGCAGCAGTCATGGTCGCGCCCAGGCCAGCCATGTAGTGATCGACCTGGAATTGGGCTGTGTCGAAGGCGTTGGCGAGAATCAATCTGGGTGCCTCCAATTCCAGATTGCGATGCCGATGATGATGAGGACGATGCCTGTGGCGACGCCCCACATGAACCCGTGGAACGGAAAGAGGGAGGTAATCACTTTGCGGCTTCGATAGCCTTCGTCGGCTCTGTCGTACCGTCCTCGGGCGGCTCTGTCGGCAGCGTTAGCGCTTGCGGGACTGCATCGTGAACCACGGGAGCGATGTAGCCGCCGATGAACGTGAGCAGGGTCGTGATCGACGCAGCGATGGTCGGCGGGATGTCGGTGTTCGCGTAGGTCTGAAGCAGGTAGATGATGAGCGCCGTGATCGACCCCGCGATAGTGGCCGAGGCGACCTTTGGGTGGAGGCTGGATGCAGAGTTCACGTTCTCCCCTTTCTAGGCGAGTATCTGGCAGACACGCTTCGGTGCGCGAGTGTCGTACCCCTGGTGGAGCGAGATCGGCCCCGGCTCGCTGCCGTGTGAGACGACGATGGGATCGGAAGCCTGTTGGACGCAGATGGTCGTGTGCCAGCCCGTCCCCGGCCCGATCACGATGGGGTCGCCGGGTCGCGCGAGCGCGAGATTCGTTAGCACCTTGCCGTGGCGATAGGCGTTCGCAAGCAGCGTGCCCGTGTAGCCCATGTAGCGGTAGTTCAGGCCGGAGGGATCGGGCAAGCCTGAGGCCCAATAGCAGTACGTGACCCATCCCGAGCAGTCCGTCCAGATCGGCAAATGCCCCTTGGAGCCGTGGAGGTAGTCGTCCCGGCGACCGTCCTGCGTGTAGTGAATTGCGGCGTTGTGCAGCACTCCCCACTTTGCCCACTTGACCAGCGCCTCGCGGTGCGTCGCGCCGACAGCATCGGGGTTGGGCTGCGCGGCTACGGCGGCGTGGTACGCCTTCCACGCCCAACTGCCCCTCTTGTTGGCCTTGGCGAGTCGATACAGCCGCCAGGTGTGGAACCAGGCGGGCAAATGCTTTGGAGCATGGCGCGGCCGTGGGCCTTTCTTGCCGCCCCGAATCCAGGCGTCCATGTGCCACGCCCATAGCGGAATCTTGTGCGGTGCGTCCGGTGGTCGGATCATTTTGTTCCTCCGTTGCCGTTTCGCAACACCGAAACTGCTGGCGTTACGCCGAGTGCGATCAGGCCCGCTCCGACGATGTAATGGTTCGGATCATCGTCTATTGCCGTCTCATAAACAAGTAGGAAGATGCCGACCACAATCAGCGCGAGGCTGCGTGCCACGGACAGCCACAGAACTACGCGATTCCCCATACCACATCCCCATTCTGTTTCACGGTCAAGGGCGTGAAAGTGCCGATGTCGTCCGTCGCTGGCAGATGCACGTCGTAGTCCCAGGTCAGCGGAAGCGTGAAGATCGTGTCGCCGAGAGAACCGCCCGTCACCGATCCCTGGATTTCGATGCCGGGGAGCGATGAATCGAGGTCCTTCGCGGGCAGGAACCGATAGCGCATCGGCGATTTCGTGCCCCCTACGTTGTCGAATCCGTTTTGGAACGCTGGCTCGTCGGTATCGCCGACGTAGTGCCAATTAGACGGGATCGGATCAGCGCCACGCCAATTATGGTCGTTGGCATGGATGAGGGGTTGGTTCTGCTCTTTGTTCACGTCACATGAACCGATTTGATGACCGTGTTCGTACCATCCGGCGTGGTCCCCGTGATCTGAAGATGCACGCTGTAGATACCGGGAGCCGCGTAATTGTGCGTCGGGTTCTGGGTGGTCGAGGTGCCGCCGTCACCGAAGTTCCAGGCCCATGCCGTGATCGGCCCGGACGGTCCCGGTGTCGAGAGGTCGTAGAAGGCAACCGTGACGCTCATTCGGCTGTCTCAAAGTTCGCTAGCAGGGTGGGCGATCCCGTCCAATAGTCGGGCGGGTAATACGTATCTGGCGAAAGGTCGAGCGTCAGCGTTACGTCGGCGAAATCGCGCAGGGGGTTGATCTGATAGTGGACACCTTCGATGAAATACTGCTCATCGGTAAAGCCACCACCAGGCCAGGAAACTGTTAGGCCGATGGCGTCCGAGATTTCTGCGCCACACAGCAAGGCCCAATTCGGCTCGGCGCGGGCATCCCAGGGATACATCGACCTGAACGAGACAGCGGTGACACGCTCTTTCGGGTTGTGGTAATTGTCCACGTAATACTGAGCGAACAATTTACACTCGTCGTCGGAATTGTTGCCTGTCGTCCAGCCATGCTCGGTGAACAGGCCCGACTTCGACCATGTGCGGTAGCCGTACTTGCCGATGGAGGTGCTGTTCTTCACGTTCTGGCCCTTCAGGTTCTTGTCCTTGGTCGTGATGGAGCTGGCCGACGCGAAATTGATGATCCGCGTCTCGCCCCGGCTGTAGGCGAACGTTCTGATCTGGGCCGTGTTCGGGGGGTCGGCGTCGATGCCTGCGCCGTCGCCGCCCTTCCAGCGCGTGAAGTTCCAATTCCCCTGCTGGTGCGATTGGGCCTGTGCGGAAATCGTGTCGGGGTCGAACTTGGCGAAGCGACCGTGGAAGGTGAGGACGCCATCCTTGTCGGTGTAGAGGTTGCCGACGCCGGGGAATTCGGAATCCGCTGCGTCCTGCAAGACGGTCAGCACGTTTTCGCCCGGTGAGTAGGTGGACTCGTAGAGCGAGACGTTGCCGGAGAAGATCGTCGCCAGCTCGGGCGGCCAGCCCGCGTTGCCGAGGACCTGGAACATCCGCACGCGCACTTCGTCGGCGTTGTCGAAGAAGATGTTGCCGTCAGCGCCAACAGGCGGCGGGTCGCCGAACGTCGTGATGCTGTCCGGTTGCATGGCAATGGCCGCGAGGATTTCAAAGGTGTCGGCGCAGTTGAGCGTGATGCCGACGTTGCGCTGCGACGGCTCGACGGCGTAGTCGTAGTCGGTGATGTAGCCGCGCCAGATGCCATTCCATACTTCTGTGACGGGGTTCCAGAGTTCGATCTTCGTCTGGACCAGCGGCTCGACCTTCCCGGCATATGGGCCGGAGCCGAAGTTGTCGAGCAAGCCCTCTACGTCGTTGATCGTGATGGCGGCGCGACCCGTATCTGTCGCGTCCGTCTCAAAGCTGCGCCCCCGGTCGATGGTGCAGTTGGCGACGAGGTTGTTGTTCGCCGTGATGTCGGTCCACGTCGGACTAGGCTCCAGCGTGTCGTCATCGAAGGCGCAACTGACCTTCACGCCTCCGGCCATTTACTGCCTCCGTCGGTGGTGGCGCTGTCCGGCGCGACGGCGTAGCTCCTCCTCGACCTCGCGCCAATTCTTCGGGGCATAGACCTGGACGCCGCCGTGGATGACGTAGTTGTTCTGCGTCGCCCCTGCGCCCTTCAGCGCTGGCGACTCACGGCCGGGGATCGAACCCCGTGGCCCGATTTGTGACTGCCGGAAGGCAGCTTTCTCACGGTTCAGCCCCGTCAGATTCTCCAGCCCGAGCGCTGCAAGCTGCGCGTTTACGCCGAGGTGTCGGAACTTCGTCTGATTGCCGATGTTCGTCTGGGAGAGCTGGTTGTTGATGTCGGTGATCGTGTTCCAGGCGTCGATCTGAGCCTGGATCGACAGTTTCCCTGAGGCCAGCGCCTTGCGAGCGGCTGCTCGGGCGGCCAGGAGAGCCTTACGGAACGCCTTGTCGTCGCCCTGAGCCTGCGCCTTGGCCTCGGCAAGCTGAATCTTCAAGGGCACGGTGAATTGGTCCTTGACGGCGCTCTGGGCTTTCTTCGTTGCGCCAGCGATTTCGTCCCGAATCGACTTCAGCGCTTGGAGCGCTTGCACCAGCTTCTCGCCGTGGAGGTGCGGAAGCTGCCGCAGGATGTAGGCGATCTCGGCCTGCCACGCCCGAATGTCGTCCTTCATCGTTTTGGTCAGCGCGGCGCGGGCCTCGCGGATGCGGAGCTTTACGGGTAGCTCAAACGACTTCGCGGCCTTGGCAGCCGGGTCCTTTGATGGGTCGCCTCCACCGCCACCTCCACCGCCACCTCCACCGCCAGCGCCCTTCTGGAGTTCCCTGCGGGCCTTCTCCTGCAAGCCTTTGAGCGCTGCGGCGATAGCGGGGCCGACGCTGGCAATACCCTTGACGATGGTGCCGAACAGCGCTGCGGCGATGCTATGGCCGAGCGAGCGTGCGGCAGCTACAGCGGCGGGCCTGATCTTGCGAATCTTGTTCGGTAGCTTCGCTAGCTCTGCGAGGAATTGGATCGTTGCATCTGGCACCGCAAGCCCATGACCGATTGCTTTTCTCAACGCATCGGCCGCATTGCGTACCTTCGGCTTCAATGCCTCCATTCCGGCCGGGATGCCGAGCAGGTTGGAGAGCAGCCGCGCACGAGCGGCGGCCTGGTTGGAGACGGTCTGCGCGATCTTGGCGAGTTCAGGCTGCGTGCTGCGGTTCGCGTCAGCGAACTTCTGAGCGCCGACTGCGAGATTGATGTAGGAGTCGCGCAAGCCCTTCAGCTTTTTCGTCGCGTCGCCGATCTGCGTAGAGGCTGTGGCGGCGGCGAGTGAAGCAGCCGTACTATCGGTCGCATGGGCGATAAGCCCCTGGAGGTAGCGATAATCGCGTGCTGCGTTCCTGGCCTTGCCGCCTAGGTCCTCAAGTGTGCGGCCGAAGCCCTTGGTCTGCTTCGCGGCGTTCTGTCGTGCTGAGGCCGTGCGATTCTCCGTGTTGGTGAGGTCGTTTTCGGCCCGCTGTACCTCTAGGAGCGCCTGCTTGTAGCTAAGGACAGCCTGCGCTCGGTCCTGCGCTGACGCCTTCGGGTCATGCTCAACCCGGATCATTTCCTTCCGGGTCGAGAGGGCTGTGAGCTGTGCCTGCTGGACGGCGAGGTGCGCCCCCTTTAGGTCGAGCAGCGCACCGCGTAGATCGCGCACCGCTCGGCCAGCGCTATGAACCGAATCAGCGACGCGCTGGTTCGCTTCGGCCACGTCGTCCGACCTGTTTGCAAACACGGAGTAGGCGATAGCGGCTGCGCCTGCTGCGATTGCGAGAGTCAGGAGAATGGGGTTGGCTGCCGCGAGCGCGAGCGAGGCGTCTGCTGCCGCTGCTGCTGTCACGGTCAGCAAGCGCAATTCGGCAACGACTACCGTGATAGCCCCCTTGATCGCTGTGAAGGCGACGATCAATTTGCGACCCGCATAGACGGCGGCCACGATGCTGAGAACCGTTGTGGCGAACGCGCGGCCAGCCGCCGTGTTGAGCGCGTCAGCGACGCCCTTGATAGCCGCGAGGATGGGCGGCAGGACGGCGGCCAACGCCTTGAACGCGACGACCAGCGTGCCGCCGATGATGCCCACGATGGGCTTGGCGATGGTCGCCAGCGCCTTGAATACCGAGGCGATGGTTGCCCTGATCCGTCCGAAGTTCGACCGCAGCACCTCGTAGAGCTGCGCGGCAGCCTCGTTGATTTTGGCGAACAGGTCGGTGAATGTCCGGCTCACCGTCGCTGCGAAGTCCGGCCCGCCAAGTACCCCGGCCAAGCGCTTCAGCAGGTTCGTTGTGATCCGCTCCGCGCCGACGAGAACGACGCTGATCTTCGCCGTGACCGTGGGCTGCTGCTCAATCTTTTTGATGAACTCGCGGAAGTGAATAGCGGCCTTGGTTGTCGCTTCGGCAACGTGCGTGGCGAGCGGTGCGAAGATGTCGCCGATGGTGATGCCTGCGGCTTGTACCGCAGCCTTCATTTGCGCGAAGCGGAACGCCGAGTCCTTGGCAATAGCTCCGAACGCTGTGTTTAGTGAATTGGTGCTATCCCGCGACTTTCTCAGCACTTCGATCACCTGCGGGAATTGCTTACCAATCAGCGCCAGGATGCCTCTGAACGCCCTCATATTCGGGAAGGCTTTGGCGAGCGCATCCGTATTGCCTTCAAAGTGCGATTTGAGCTGCGTCAGGAAGCCGATCATCCCCGTCGGGCCTTTGATCGTTTTCTTCAGCCCCTCCACGGTGAGGCCGACAGACTTGAACGCCTTGACCGCCTGCGGCGTGGTTTTGAGCAGCGAGGCGAACGCCTGCTGTAGCTCAATCGCAGCCGTCTGAGGTTCAACGCCGAGGCGGGTGATGGACGCCAGCGCACCACCGAGGTCGCCGAACTTCACGCTCAGGGCCGCAGCAACATTCGCCACGTTCCCGAGCGACGGAGCGAAGGCGTCGGCCTCACCCTTACCAAGCCGGACGGTGGAGACGAATACGTCGGCGGCCTTCTGTGCCGAGAGGTTCGCCTCGCCGTAGGCGTTGATCGCGCTTGTGAGCGCGTCGGCCACGGTCTGCGTGTCGCCGAGGCCCGCGCTGGCAGCCTTCGCCGATACCTCCACGACCTTCATCGCGTTGCTGGCGCTGATGCCAGCGGAGGCGACGAAGTAGAGAGCCTTCGCTAGCTCGTTCGGCGTCTTGCCGACAATGGGCGCGAGGCGCAGCAGCTCGTCGCTGAGGCCCGCCACGGCGTTCTGGGACACCTGCGCCAAGCCCACCGTCTTTTGCATGGTGTCGTTGAACTCGACGGTCGCGCTCGTCGTGTTCTTGATGATCGTGGCGATGCCCGCAAACGCGATGAATTGCGCCGAGGCGAACGCGACGGCGCGGCCGAGGCCGCCGAAGCCGACCGTGGCGGCGAAGGCACCACGGCCGGAGCGCACGATCTCGCTGTTCCAGATGCCCGCCGAGCGCCTAGAGCTGGCGAACGCGCGGTTGAGCGAACTCGCGTTCCCCAGGATTTCGACTTCGATGCGGCGGGCCATTATTCAGGCAGCGAGTTGAACATGGAGACGTAGAGGGCCAGAGAGATTTCCTGCATCCGATCTGGCGTGAGGCCGGGGTAGAAGTGCAATACCCACGGTCGGCACATCAGTCCGGGGTCACGTTGAATTTCTCGGATTCCAGTTCGGAGGTCGCCGGGGGACTTGGCGGGTCGGTCGGCGGCAATAAGCGCTCGTCGGACGATGCTCCGTTCGTAGTCCTCTCGGTCGTAAGGTCCGGGGGGTTCGGCCCATCCCCGTTGGCCGCCTCGCCAGGAGACGGCAGATCGACAGCGATACCTGCATCCTCGTCGCCACCGACGAAGCTGACTTCACCGAGCGGCATATCCATGACCAGCCTGCTGATCCGTTCGACGGATCGCTCGGGATGGGCGGCGCGGATCGACGTTGCCATCAGCGCCATCAGAACGGGGGCGCGGCCTCGCTCTAGGGCGTCGTCCACGATGTCGAAGAACTCCTGCACGGGCATATGCGTGAAGTAGTCGATGAGCATGAGGTCCTTGCCCACGTCCGATACACGCCAGCGATAGAACTCGCCCTGGTACTCAAAACCTTCCTCTTGCGGAGCGACTGTCATGTCATCCGCCATACGAATCACCTACCTGTAGAAGTGAGCAATTACCACGTCGAGAGCCTTGTGGAATTCTTCCGTCGTGCGGAGACTATTCGCTTTCCGCGCTGGAAGCAAAGCTCGCTTCATTTGCAGGTCGCCGTACTCAGGATGTTCCCCTGTCGTCTTGCGAAGTGACTGCCGGATTTTCACGCTGCGTGTCGTGACACTCACCTTGTATCCAGCAGCGGATTTCTTGCTGTACGGCTCCAGGCGACGCGCAGCGTCGGCACGCACAGGTTCGCCGATGGCCTTCAGAGCAGTAGTGACGGCGGCCTTCGTCTCGGGTCCAGCCCGATTGATCGCCTGAACGAACGGGCGGTAGTTCTTGACAACCAGGTAGGGCCGAAACTCGGCCGCCATCAGCTACGGAGCGACCGTGCCCCAGGTGAACAGCGAGTCCGGGGCGGGCTTGAACGAGGCTTCGATCTCGCCACGCGCGTTCAGCTCTCCAGACAGGCCGTTGTAGTCGAACATGAGCGCCGAGCCGCCGAACAGCGGGTTCGTGGCAGCGGTGCCGAGACGACCATCCGGCTGAATGTAGATAGGGAACGCGCTCCCACCCTGGTAGAGCGGGTAGAGCGTCGCGTGGACGCTGTTGGCACCGAAGTCCTGAAGGAAGCCGATGGTGATGGTGGCGTCCTCCAACCCGGCCAGGAACTCGCGCGTCAGGGTGTTGGAAAACCCGGACACATCGACCTGTTCCTTCGTCTGAGGAGAGTCCAGACGGAAGGCGTGCAGCGACAGGTCCTGGTTATTCACCACCACCTTGTCGCTGGTATTGAGGAACTTAGCCATTCCTCACTCCTTTCACTGTTACGAGCGGTATGGGCCGCTCCTCCCTTTCTACGACCTGTAGAGACTCAGCGAATAACTCTGGCACCGAAAACACTGTCCATTGGTCGGCATCGTGCCGAAGGCGGCGGTACTCATTGAGCAGAGATTCGCGTTCTTCTCTACGCCGGACGAGAAACTTGTGATGCTCAATAGCGACAGGTGCTTGCTCGCCTGAGCCGTAAGGCGATCCGTCGTGAACCCTGTGTCGTCCCCCGGATTTTGCCTTGATCGACAGCCGCGTTTGCAGGTCTGGGTACAGCGGTGGCGTTGGAATGTAGTGGTGCGTATCGCCCCAGAGGTGTAGTCGGGGGAAGCACCAATGGTCTGCGGCTTCATAGGAGCAATCCCTGAGCCATTCGACCATTTCCGGCGACGGCAATTCATCGTCATCCAGGCGCAGGATGTAACCGTCAGCGCACTCAGCCACCGCTTCGTCCAACGCATCTTCGATGGTCCGAATGTGCGAACCGTCGTACTCGACCATTTCGCCGTCGAGTAGATCGGCCAGATCATCGAACGCTTGCAGGAAGCGGCCAGCGTGCGGTGCGTAGCGCGTGACGCAGAGTATGGTGAGCATCAGTCCGGCACCGCCAACATCAGCGGGTAGGCCATCACTTCGACCTGAGCCTCGTGGACGGGAAGATGCGGCTCGTCTTGCAGTAGCTCTGAGCGGTCGATATGCGCGAGGTCGTAGGAGTACGTCAGACCTTGCGGCCTCATGTTGTGCATGATCGGGTAGGCGTCGATCACCCCGAGCTTCAGATGCTCCTCTTTCAAGCGGTACGGCCAGATCAGGTCCAGCCCCCATCCCTGCTCCGCGCCCTTGTCGAACGGGAAGATGTGTGGGTAGGCAACGCGGGCGACCGAGAACAGCGGCCCGATCTCCACGAACCGCGTCTCGCGGCCGAGCAAATCGTCGTGGCGACTGTTGATCGGGTAGGTGTGGATGCTGCCCGGAAGGTGCGCGGGTTGAGCAAGCGCGAAGCCGAGCTGCTTCTGCACGGCGATGTACGAGTCGAGCCAGCCTTCCGCGAGGTTCGTGTCGTCGTCGGTGACGACCACGAAGTCGAATTTCTCCACGTCTTTGAGCAGGCGGTTCAAGGCCGGGTACTTCGGCTCTTTCGTCGCCTCGGTCATTTCCATCCAACGCTGTTCGACCTCATGCTCCTGGCTCGCGCCGAACACCCCGGCTAGATGCTCCTGCGTGTTCGGGATGTCGCTCAGGTAGATGCCGACGATGAGAATGTTCATGCCGTGACCTTCGCTGTCTTGCGCTCACGGGCACGGCGGACCTGTCGTGATTCGGCCGGGACTAGCTGCTCCAGGGCGGGCAGCCAATATTCGATCAGCACCTTGTCGGCGTCGTACTGCGAGGCGAACTCGACGCATTTGTCGCTGCGCTCCTGGTCGCCTCGTGCTTCGTAGGCGGCTTCCAGGGCCGCGATGATCGACGGCACGAAGGGCATGAAGAACCAGGACACCCCGGCGTTGTCCCAGAAGGGCTGTCCGTCCACGAGCCAGCCGGGGCCAGCCAGCTCACTCATGGCCGAGTGGTCAGACGTGATGACGGGAACGCCGCACGCCTGCGCCTCGACAATCGGGATGCCGAAGCCCTCGCCCATCGACGGCTGAAGCAGCACGTCGAACGCCTGGTAGATCGACGCCAACGTCGAGGCGGGCATCCCGAGGTGCCAGATCGCATCCTCGGGGAAGCGCACGCGGCCCTCCGGCGTGTCGCAGGCGGTAGCGATCAGGTCAAGGTTCATCCCGACGTGCGTGTTCGCCTCGGTGTGCGCGTAGAGGTAGGCGTCGTCATGGCGCTTGGCGAACGCCGCGAACGCCTGTAGCGCCTCCGGGTACGCCTTGCGGTGGACGACCTGACCGCGATTCGCGGCGACCATTCCGACCAGGAAGGCGTCCTGGTCGATGCCCAATTCCTTCCGCACCGCTGCCTTGATCTCCGGCCTCGGCTTGAACAGCTCCGTATCGACGCCGTGCGGCACGTAGAGCGGCTTCAGCTTGAAAACCTCCATCCACTCCTGCCCGAAGCGGCTCATGGCGATGGGCTGGATGCGCTTGTCCTGTAGGACGTGCAGGATCGGCGGCGGGATCGGGTAATGGTCGAGCGGTGCCCATAGGCCCATCGGAGCGCCGATGTCGTCCTGCCACTCGTCCACCTTGAAAACGTGAGCGTCGGCCAGCGAGATCACTAGGTCGGCGTTGAAGTCCTTGATGTACGTCGGCAGCGCCTTGTTGCCCCAGGAGCCGTCGGCCGGGTAGGTCGTGATCCCCTGGATTTCCCACCGCGCCTCTTGGATGCCGAAGTTGCACATCATGGCAACGTCGTGGCCGAGTGCCTGAAGGCGGCGCAGAAATAGGTTCGTCTGCTCGCCGTAGCCGGAGGGTGCCCAAAATGCGTTGGAGAGCCACAGGATTCTCACGGCTGCACCGTCAGTAGCCATGTGCATCCCAGGAGGGCCGATCCGCCCGGATCGGTGAAGAACCCCCACTCGCTAGGTGGGCCGCAATACGAGTTCTGAACCGTGTTGCCGATCTGCTGGTCGGCGAACAGCGCCGTTCGCACGGCGGTATCTGATCCGGGGTCCATGAGACTGAGCAAGAGTTCCTGCGCTCCTTCGCGGTCGGGGGTATTGACGCGGGCGCGGATGACGAAGCTGAGTTCGCTCACCTGCCCGTAGGCGATGTCGGCGAAGAACGGATCGGCGGGGTACATATCAATCGCAGGCGGGGTCGGATTCCACATCATCGACGGCTCGACCTGAAGGTCCTCAATGTCCGAGAGCGCGTCGAGGAGAAGGTCAGCGATGGCCCGCATGATCGTTGGGGCGTCGCTCATGCGATCCCCCATTCCATCTTCAGCGGAGCCAGCTTTACGGCATGGCGCTCCCAGGAATTGCTCGTGGCGAAGGCGGGTGATTCAACGCCGCCAGCACCGATCAGACCGAACGGTGACTGCGCCTGCTGCCAATGCTCCACGGCGCGTTCCAGACAGACTTCGACTGCGAGCGCAGGCGGATTGGCGTAGGGGGCGTCGGAGTTGCCGACCTCATGGTCGATTTCCCGTGACGCTGCGATCAGGACGCGCTCCAAGGCCGCATGACGAGCCGTGGCATCGACCTTCACCAGCCGAGCCAACTCATCGACGCTGGCGTAGGGCGCGGTGAGGAATTCGCTGTTCTGCGCCGGGATGGACGGAAGGCTGACGTTGCTGCTGCCGTCGGCGAAGATGACGCGATACCAAAGGTCGGCCGTGCTGCTGGCAAGCGACGTGGTGAAGCTCCTGCTCTGAGGGTCGGCCGGGTCCACATCCGTCGGCGAGAGCGCGATCACGTCGATCTGCGTCCAGATCGTGTCGTCGGAGAGCGTGTCGGTGTCGCTCTCCTCAATCCGTACCTCGCTCCAGGGGATCGAATCGAAGCGAGCCGGAGGCGTGTAGTCCTCAAAGGAAATGATCTGCGTCATGTGATCCTCCCGCCGACAGGCACCGCTACGCGCCCCGACTTCCCGAGTTCAAGTCCGAGCGGCGGTTGCTCGCCGAAGTCGATGGTTCCGCTGTCCCATTCCCCGCCGATCACCGTGGCGGCCCATTGGGAATTGATGTGGAAGATCAAATTCATTGCGCTGTCGCCGTACACCAACACCACGCCGTCGGTGACACCGATGTAGTTGAGCGCCATCGACGCGGAGGCAAATGTCTCGCGTGTCGAGGTGGATGCCGGGGTGAACAGGAACCCGGCAATCGGTGGCCCAAATGGTCCCATTCCGCCGAAGATGTAGCGGTGGGTGGCTGTCACGCCGAATGTCGTGCGCGTGCCACTCGTGCTGGCACCGAAATGCAGGCCAAATGCTGACGAACCGAACGCGCCCGAGGCGGTTGTGAGAATCTGGAACAGCAGCGCTGTGGTGGTCGAGTCGAAGGTGGTGCGTACACCCGTACTCGTTACGGCAAACACCTCGCCCATCGCGCTCACGCCGAACGTGCTGCGGATCGCGGATGTCGTAAGGCCGAGATTCAACGCTGTGCTGGTGGAGGCGAATGTATTTCTCCTGCCGCTGGAGGTGGCGCTGAAGTTCAGCCCCGTACTTGTCGTGGCGAACGTCGAGCGGCTGCCCGAGGTCGTGATGCCGACCGAGAGTGCCATGCTCGCCGAGCCGAAATAGGTCTGGAAGCCACCTGTTACGAATCCGTCCGTCGAGACGGAGTAGTTGAGGGACGTGCTGGAGGCTCCCAACCTCGTGCGCGTCCCCGCCGTAGTGATGCTGACCGTTTCCGTCGTCGTGGTCGCCCCGAACGTCGTGCGTACCCCCGAGGTCGTGAAGGTGTCGGTGAGCGCTGTCGCTGTCACGCCGAAGGTCTTTTTGAAGCCCGACGTGACGACGCTGAACGTCTCAGCCATGACCGAGGCTGCGAAGGCACCGAGCCTGCCGACGGTGGTGAAGGTGTCCGTCAGGGCAGTCGTCGTAGCTGCGAACGTCTTTCGCACGCCCGACGTGGTGATCGTGTCGGTGAGGGCCGTGCTTGTCACGCCGAACGTCTTTCGCACGCCGGAGGTTGTGATCCCGTCCGACAGCGAGGTAGTCGTGGTGCCGAAGGTCTTGCGAACGCCTGACGTTGTGATCGTGTCCGTAAGCGCGGTCGTCGTTGCTCCGGTCTGCATCGTGGACTTGAAGCCGACCGAGCAGGTGAGCGCACGAGCAGAGGTCGTCGCCGACCAAGTGACCGTCGCCGTGCCCGACGATCCCGCAGAGCTGGAGCCTGTCTTGAACAGGTCGGACACCTCAACGACGTGCCCGGTGCCCGTCGTCGTTTGGTTGTCGTAGCGCTCGGTGAACGTGGCAACGGTCGAGGTCTGCCCTGACGACTCCAGAATCTTCACGGCGATGCCGACCACGAGCGAGTTGTTCGTGCCTGTGGTGAACGCCGGGATGACGGAGGTGGTCGTCTGCGCCGAGAGATCAGACGAGGCAACCGTGCCATCCAGCGTTGTAGTCGTGCCTGTCCAGGCGAGAATCTGTGCGCCGGACGAGTCACCGCTCGTGCCTGTGGTCAGCCCCGTCCAGGTGATCGTCGGGCTGTCCGTCGCGGTGCCATCAGCAATCCGCGTGAACACATAGATTTTCCCGCCCGAGGCTGTGCCCGAGGCGACCGGGAAGCCTGTCGGCAGGCTCCAGCCGCTCGGCGTCGAGACAGTGGCGGAGTTCGATCTGCTCTCGGTAACGCAGAGCAAGAGGTCCCCAGACTGCCGTGAAGCCGGAGCCGTCGGTGTGAGGCTGGTCGGATTCGCAACATTGTTTGCCGTGAACGAGGACGTTCCGGCTGCACGGAAGGTGGGGTTTGCCACTAGGCGGCTGTGGGGGTGATGGCGACGGTCAGCGAGCCGGATGCGATGGTGAAGGTGTCGCCGACGGCGACCGTCTTGGAGGCTGCGAGATCGTCCGAGCCGAGGAACGTCCCTGCCGATGATGCGGTCCAGAACGAGACGTGCGAGTACGTCTCGGCCGTGCTTACGTTCGTCCAAACGAGATCAGCGTTGGTCGAGATCGAACCTCCCGAGGCTGTGCCGAAGGCCGCCTGCTGTCTCGTCGTATTGCCTGCGGCGGCCGTAGTGCCAGCAGAGCCGGGATCGGCCGTGTGCAGCTTGACCCAGAAGGCTGCATTGCCGCCGTAGGACGTGCCCTTGCAGTAGGCCGTAATCATCGAGTTAGCTTCGGTGTCCTTGATTCCAACTGCCATTGATTCCTCCTCTCAAATGGCCCCGAGGGGGCCGCCCCATTCCTGGCTTTGTGGAAACCGTGGACGCGGGCGGCCCCCTTTTGCGGCGCAGGGGCTTCCTCTCCTATGCGGCTAGGAGAGCTTGACGAACCTCTGCGGATCGAACACCTTGCTCTGGAAGGCACCGATCACGCCGACCTCCATCCCGCCGATGGCAGGCTCGACGGCTCGCATTTCGACGGGTGCCCCCGGCGTCTCTCCGACCAGGAACGCCGACGAGTCGCCGACGATGGCCCGGTTGGTGTCGAAGCCGTAGCTCCCCACGACGCGGAGGCCACGGAAGGTGCCCGTCATCGAAGCGATGTCGAGGTTGCCGACCGCGCTGATGTTGAGGACCTGATCGGTTGCGATGCCCGCGAGGGCGAAGAACCGATTGGCCGAGAGGTAGAGCGTGTTCGTGCGTGCCCGTCCACCCGTGGTGCTGTAGATGGAGCTGATGGCCGCAACGATGGCCGCCGACCACGCCGCGAAGTTCTCCGTCCCGGCCGTTCCGAGCGGCACCGAGATCGTGCCAATGGCCGTGCCGGAGAGTTCGGTGCAAGCGGCCGTCTCGGTCGCACGCCCGTAAGCCTCAGCAGCCAGATCGAACCAAAGCTGAAGGGCGTTCGGGGTGGACCAATTGATCGCCTGCCACGACAGGTCGCCTGCACCCAGGTAGGTGTCAGCCGTCATATCTTCCAGGCTGACCTCCATCTTCTGCGTGCCTGCCTCGGTCTTTTCAGACCCCTGCTTCAGCACCTCGGGGCGCTGCCCGATCTTCGGGTAGGTCAGCTTGCCGCTGGACAGATCGACCCGGCGAGCGGTCGTGACCACGGGCCGGGAACCGTCGATGATGTCCATGATCTGCGCCATGTGCTGCGGCGGGAGCAGACCTTCGATGTCGCTCGTTGTGGTGTTCTGGACGGTGCGCTGCAACCGCTCCATCGCCTGCTCTCGCACCTGAGTAGCCCCACCGGGGCCATCCACCTGCGAGGCGATGAGATCGAAGCGGCTGAGGATCACGTCGCGGGCGTAGGCCGCATACGTGCGGTACACGACCGGGCCGTCATCGCCGAACTCCACGAGGCCCGTCCCGGTGCCGAGCGATGAGCCGTTGCCGCCGCTCTGATCCTGGCGACCACGAAGCACGGCCGAGACATCCCTCGCCCCGTCCACGCGCTCCAGGTCGTCAGCGAGCATCCCGATCTCCGTCTCCAGCTCGGTGAGGTGGGTGCGGTGACGAGAAAGCTGCTCGGCCTCGTACTCGGCGAGTTCCCGATGCTCCTCCTCGGCGAGTTCGATGATGTCGCCGATCTTCTCCTCGGTGCGGGAACGCTCGTCGGCAAGCCGCTCCAAGCGCATCCGCGTTACGTTCACAAGCCCTGACACGGGTTGTTCCTCCCTTTCGTTCTGTATGGGCTTCCGTGGCGGGTGTCGCTTGCCTTCGCGCGGGGGTGTCGCCATTCGCAGCGATGTGCCCGTGTCCGAAAGGCGGCGATGTGCGCCTTTATTTCTTGCGAACTACAACTGCCTGCATATAAGTAGATTACGGGGTTCACGTCAAGGGGTATTTCTGCGTTTTGGCCTGGTTTTGGCCGAGTATTTCTCCAGCTCGCTAGCCCCCGGCCAATGCCCGAAGGCCGTCGGGCGGTGTCTTGCCAGCCGCCGCGTAGTAGCGGAGCAGCTTGCGGGCCGCTGATGCCCGCATCGCCGGAGTGACATCGGCGAGTGGAGTGCGAGCGCCTTCCAGGGCCGCAGCAGCAGGCCCGAGAGCATTGACGTTCAGCGTCCCATCCGGCTCCAGCACAGGGACAGAGCAGCGTTCTTTGACGCTGGCATCCCCGCCACGGTCGATCAGCGTGGCCCGCTGGTACTCCTCCTCCGTGTACCGAGAGGCCGATCCATCCCACGGCTTCTGCGTGACAGCGATCCGCTTCAGCGGCCGATGCGGTGACACGGCCTTGCCGCGAGCCATGCCCACGAGCTGCGGCGGCGGGTCGATGAGAGCCTGGTTGTAGTAGCGCATGAGCATCTGCGCGGCCCGCATCTTGATCGACGTGGACAGTCCTCGGAGCGCTCCCCGCTGAAGAATCGCCACGGCAGGCTCCAGGGCGTTCATGTTGATCGCCCCGTCCGGCTCCAGAACAACGAGATCGCACCGTTCCTTTGCAGGTGCATCGCCGCCGCGATCCACCAGGCAGGCAGCCTCGTACTCCTCGTCCGTGTAGCGATCCGGGTCTGGGTTCCACGACCCATGTGCGATGGCCGTGCGCTTGATCGCATGGATGCCGAGTGCTTCCAGCCGCTCCGTTAGCTCTGGATCGGCGTGCGGGACTTCGATGTCGGCGAGGACGGGCGCGGCTCGTACAGCCACGACCTCTGCGCCCTGGAAGGCAGGGAAGCGGCAGAGGCTCACCTTGTCGATGTGAGCGCGGAGCCGCTGCATGATGCCGCGCTCGTTCTTGCGCGACTTCAGCGGGATGTATTCGACCGACATCCCGGTCAGCAAGCCGTCGTTCACCATCTGGAGCGCCTTGTCTCCGTCGGCGTTGTCGTGAACACGGAAGCTGGCCCGCAGGAAATTGGCACCCTCGTCGGCGAGTGAGACTCCATGCCCAACGATCCCGCGCAGCCCGCCCTCATGCTCAAAGTTGAGCCACACCTTCACCTTGTCGGCTGCCCTGGTCTGCTTGTCGAACGCGCCTGGTACGAACTCCTCCATGTACGGGATGAAGAACGGCGGATCGGCCACCTGCGCCGGGGTGTTGTAGGGAACGATGCGGGCGTCGATGGTGCGACCATCGCCCTGCTCCATTTCGACCGCGTACTCCCGTGTGCGAACCGTGCGCTCCAGCGCGTCCTCGGGCGGGTCGGTCGGCGGCGTCTCCTCGCCGGGTTCAGCTTCCGGCTCCGGCTCCGGCGTCGGCTCATCCTGCGGCTCGGCTTCCGGGTCGATGACTGTTTCGCTCATGTGAACCTCCTCACGGGGACAGCACCCCTTCGACCACAGCGTCCTGAGCCATAGCGGGCCGCAGCGGTTGGACGTTGGTGTTGGAATTTGCGACGGCAGGCGTCCTGAGTTCATCGACAGCGCCTAGCTCATCACCCTGCTCTAGCGGCGGAAGCCGCAGGACGGCCGCGCGGTACTCGTCCACAGTGACCGCGCCGTCAGCCAGCAGTTGCGACCACGCCTTGACCAGCTCCGGCAGCGGCGGGGCGAGAATGTCGCGGGCGTCGAATTCGACCCAGGAGCCGCGCGGCAGCATTTGGGCCGAGAGCGCTTGTGAGATACGGAACTGCGCTGGCCGCAACTCCGTGCGCCACCACTGTTCGATCAACATATCCGGCGACTGATAGGTCAAGCTGCCCTCCAGCGGCATCCCGAGCAGGAAGGGCGGGACACCGAAGGCCGAGGCGATGACGCGAGCCTCAAACTGCTGCGCGTCGAGGAGCAGCAGGTCCTTGGGCGAGAAAGCAAGCTGCTCAAATTCGATCTCGGGCGGAAGGACTGCGGGGAGGCCGCGACGGACCGCTGAGGCCAGCGCCCACTGATTCTGAATTCCCGCCGCCTGAGCCTTGTCGATCTTGTGACCTTTTTGCAGCTTCAAGACGGCGTGCGGAACGGACCCCTCGCCGACCATTACCTGCCCGAGTTCGCCAGCCGCGAGCGAGGCCCACAAGTGCGGGGCATAGGAGCGGAGGGCGCTGGTGCCCCGCAACCCTCCGCGCGGATCGCGGGTGATCTGCACCACGCGCGACGAGTCGAGCAGGGTGTTGCCCGAACGGTATTTCCTCGTCCCGTCAGCGTTCTGCTCGACAGAGATCGGCTCCGGGTTGAGGACGGTCCAGCCGGACGGCAGGCCGTTCGCATAGGTCGAGGTGACGTAGAGGAAGGCGTCGCCCCATCCGTACATCGACCATGTGGCCGCGAAAACGGCATCGCCGATGCCGTTCGGATACCAAATCGGATCAGGATTCGATACCCAGGCGGGCGTCGTGGTGCCGAAGAAGCGCAGGGGCATGGAGGCGATCTCCTGGCAGCAGAGCTGCATACAGCGATTCGCCACCCACACGCGGTCGATCAGGCGCGGTGTGAAGCCCGTGCCCTTCAGCGTCTCCCAGAAATTGTGCATCTGGGTGTCCCAATCGACGGTCGTGTCCTGGCGCTCTAGGGTGTCGTCGCGCTTGAACGTCGGGAACAGATCACCAAATTTCAATCGGGCCACCACCCTCCGGCATTTGCATAGCGGCCCACAGCGCTAGCGTCGATGAGACGAGCGGGCTGATGTCCACGTTGGAGTCCTTTCTCGACCAAGCCCATGCGTCTCCGAGCGGCCTGGTCGCAGCGCCCTTGATGGCGTTGCGGAGGTCAGCGCTGCCAAGGTGCCGCAGCGTCTTTTCATTCACGGCGTCGAGCAGGAGGCCGCAGGCTTGTCCATGCTCGGAAGCGGTCATGCCTTCGATCAGCACGCCCGCCTCCTCGACGGCGTGCATCATCGACCCGGATGGCCCGAAGGTGTCGCAGACGACCATGTGCGGCTCGTGGTCATCGACGTACCTACTGAGGGCATCGGGAATCCAGCCCGTGCCGTTCTTCTGCGCGATCACCTCGACGTGCCATTGCCCGTCGGCGTTACGACCAGCAGCAGCGATGGACGCCTTGCGCTCCGGTGAAATGTCGTAGGCGAGGCAGACGGGGTTGAGCAGAACGGAGTTCGGATCGGCTAGCTCGTCCCACTGTTCCAGCGGGATCATCGTGACCGTTACCTCGTCGGTGCGCGGCCAATCGCCGACGTTCAGACGCTCGACGGCGAAGATGCGTCGCTCGACTGAGCGCTGCTCGTGAGCGATGTGTTCGGGTCGGATGCGAATGTCGAGCGCCGGGTTTGATTCCCGCCACAGCGTTTGGTCCACAGCCAAATCGTCTGTTATCTCGGAGGGATTGTCGAAGTCGAGCGACCACTCGGCATAAACGAGCGAGGGGTCGTTGCCCTCCTGACCACGTTCACGGAGGCGGGCGAGGACGACCCCGTGTTCATGGACGAGCTGGTCCACCGCCGACCCGCCGTACCAAACCTGCGGATCGGGACGTGCAGAAAGCGTTGGTAGGAGTGCCCCCATCGCCATATCAGGCAGGAACATGGCCTCGTCCAAAATGAGGAGGTCGCAACTGAATCCACGGCCGCCGCCTTTCGTTCGTGTCCGGTATCGGATGCGGTTTCCATTCGTAAGTTCGACCCCCTCCTCGCCGTGCGAGCGCCGAATCTGCTTGATCTGGCGCTCCAGCTCGGGCGTGTCCTCAATGTAAGAGAGCAGTCGGCGGAACGCCTCCAGCGAGGTGTCGAATTGGTGCGCCGAGTGGATGACGAATTGGTCCTTGAGCAAGAACAGGCTGGCTAGCTCGCGGGCCTCCTCGATAGCGCCTTTGCCGTTCTGCCGGGGGACGACGCACCCGACTTCAAAAGCCGCCCACCTGCCATCGTTGCGTCCACAGCCATGAATCAGCATGAACTCCTGCCACGGGTCGAGCTTCAGGCCCGCGCGAGCGGCGAGGTCGATAGCCTCCCGGCCGAACGAGTCATCGTCGTACTCAGGCCATGACGCGATGCGGGGCGGGACATATGGCGGTGCGGCTGTTACCACGCTCGACTCACCTTCAGGTGTCGGGAGTTCGTCTTGTTCGCTGCTGCAATCAGGTTGCACCGCTCATGTTCTGGCCCTGAGTACGTGCTGCGATCATCGGTGTGTCCCAGATGCCATTTCTGGCCTGGTCGAATCGGCTTCTCACAGCGCGGGCAGATCACCGTCCCTGTGGCAACCAGCGGTGCGAGACGTTGGCGCGTCGCCTGATGCGTGCGACCGTATCCCCGCGCCGCTGCGCTTCGCAGGTGCCGCCTCATTCGTCGCTTGACACCTTGACGCCCGAGCGCTTCGGCCTCGGCGCTGGTTCCTCGGCTGCGCCTTCCTCCTCGGCTACGCCTTCCTCCTCGGCTGCCTCCTGTACCGCTTCCAGCGCTGGCTTGTCCTTGTCGTACTTTGTCGCGGTGACTGCAAATTCCCCCGCCTCGCGGCGCTCTCTATACGACGGCATTTCGTCCTCCTACGGGTGAATCAGGGCAGAAGAAAACCGCCTTGCGGCGGTTGGGGGGTGGCTTTCGCATGGGCGTGCGTGCGTGTGGTCGCACTCCACGTTGTCAAGACAGTAGCCTAGCGAATAGAATTATGCAATCGCACGGCCAGGTGCGGCCGGGTACGGCAGGGCGCAGTAGGGCCAGGTCAGGCATGGCAGGGTCAAAATCTCTGCCAAATATGGATACCGGATGGCGTTGGGGAAATGTCACCGCCTTCGCCGCCTTCAATGGTTGTCGGTGGGACACTGACGGTCCCTCCGTCGGGAGAAGGCCCACCGCCGAAACTAACGCCAGGAGCAGCAGTACCACCACCAGGCCCGATGGGGATAATGGTGCCGCCAATGGTGGGGCCGAACACGATGTACGGCGTGTTGAACAGCACGACGTACCAGCTCGCCCCAATGAAATAGGTGCCGTCATCCCAAACGGTATCGGGGCCGTCGATGTCCAGGTTGTTCGGCAGATCGACCACGGGCACGCTGTCGAACACGACGCCATTGCGGTTGATGAGGATTTGGGCGTAGGTCGCGTCGATGCCGAAGCCCGTGTAAACGTAGGCATAGTTGTGCCAATCCCACGAGGCCCAATGTGGGACACGGCGGTTGCCCTGGCGCACGGCGAGGCAGCACATGGGCCAGCCTTTTTCGTCATATCCGCCGTGCCCGGACCCTCGCGTGAAGAAACGGTCGGTTTTTGGGAGCGTCACAGTGGTCCAGGCGACCGGATTAGGTGTAGGCACCGCAAAGCCAGCGACATCGCTCGCGTCAGGAGCAATGCCCGTGACGAGCGGCACGGGATCATCCCACTCGCCGTTCACGCTGCCTGTGAAGGTGTCATAGGTTCCCGTGGTATCCACGACGATCCCGTTAGGGTCCGTGAATGTCACATCCGCATCGCTCGTTGAGACACGCTTTAGGCCGAACCAGGACTGAAGGGACACGCTCCGAGGCCCGAGATCAAGCACGCTCGCCTCTGGGTTTGTGAAGCGCACAACAGCCACATCGCCCACGTCGATGTCCGTGTCGATGCGCGAGGGATTTGACAGGGCTGCGGGGCAATCGTCTGAGGTGGTAGCGGGCGCAGCGATGGCGTTGGGCTGCGGCCCATCCGTGCGACTACTGCCCGTCGTGCCTACCCCGGCATCGAACACGCCGAGGACTTCCGTGACGTGCATTGGGTAGCGGTCGCCAGAGAGGTACGCCTGCGAGCTGTCGAAGCAGATCAGCCAGCCTGGATAGGTGAAGCTGCCCGTCGAGTTGATGTTGGCCGTGAAGCTGTTGGCGATGGCCGAGCCAGCCGTGATCGCCTGGTCGTAGGTGTCATCCCAGGTGGCGTCGTCGCCAATGCTGTGACCGACGGCGGTTGTATTACTGAGGGCGCGATGCCATACCCGATAGACGCCCGCAGATGTCTGCCGTAGGCCGATCACCTCGCTGCCGACTGTGACTACGAATCCGGCGTCACTCGGCCAGCTTCCATCACCAGCTACGTGAACGATTCCGTCAGACGATGAAATGTTGCGTGTAAGCGTGGCCGTTACGCTCATGCCGTTCGGGGCGAGGCGCACACCGAATACTTCGCCTCCATTACCCGGACCACCATATCTAATCGCTGCGTCGTAAATCGTGAAGATCGCCCATACGTGCGTGCGCGATGCAATGAATGGGACATCAATTTCCGGTTGCGTGACTAGCGGCGTATAGACGACCGTGACTGAACCGATAAACGGGACCGCGACGTATCCCAGAAACGTCAGCGCATAGACCGTCGTAGTGCTGGAAATGAAGCCGAGCGGGACGATCGGTAACGTCGGCGTATAAACGACGGTGGTGCTGGCGATGAATGGACAGGGAAGCTGCGCGTTGTATTTGAGCGCATAGAGCGCCGTTACGCTGTTGATAAACGGGATGTCTTGGATGTAGCCATTTAGCCCCGGTGTATAGACAGCCGATACGCTTGCGATGAACGACGGTAGGATGATCCCCGCGTAGGCGAAGTCGTCCACACGGGCGGCGGTGCCCGTGTCACCAATAATCATTCCGGTCTTGGCGTTTCTCGCGGTCGTATCATCGACCGCTCCGAACATTCGCCAAGCGCCGCCCGTTTTCCACCAAAATTCCAGCGTATCGCCGAGCGTTTTCATGCCGAGGAGATCGCCTGCGGCAAGGCCCGGATATTGGTAGATAATCTTCGGCTGGCCGATGTCCGAGCCAAGGTTGCCGCCCTGCGTATAGGCGACACGCACCGATCCAGGGACCCCTGAGCGCGGCTCAATTGTGACCGTGTAGCCGTTCCAAGTATTGCCAGCGCCTTCGCCGGAGAAGTGAGCGCCGAACCCGATCTGCGCTGCGGCGTTCACGGGCGGTAACACCGCCACCGTGACGTAGCCCTGGAAGTCGTTGGCTGGCCCGCTTCGCTCCGACCCGCGTGATAGAGCAGCCGATACGGTGCCCACCCGGTTAGTGACCAGCTTCAGCCCTGAGGCGTCGATTTTCGACCAGGGTGCGGCGAGCGGGTTCTCGTCTGCTCGCGTGAAGCTGTCTAGAACACCCGCGTCCGGGTCGGGACTGCGCGTGTATTCGCGGATCGCAACGAATACTTGCGTGTTGGTGCGAGCAGACGATGTGTTGTTGGTTACGTCCACCGTGTCGCTGGTGAGCGTGGCGATCCTGAAGCCGCCGAGAACGCTCATGTTCGTGTTGTCCACGCCACCCGTTGTCCCGTCCACGGTGAGCTGGGTGTAGTCGCTGTCCCAGGTGAACGAATCCGTGCTTGGCCCTGCGCTACCTAGACAGTGGAGCAGCAGATATTCGCGTGAGGGCAGGCTGGACAGTGAGATCGCGGCGGGGTCCTGGCCTGAGCCACCGTTGAATCCATTATTCGTCGCCTTCTGGACAAGGCAGATGTCGGAGGTGCCGAGCGAGAACCGACGGGCCGAAATCGCCTTGGCCGTTCGTGCAGTTACCGACGTGCAAGTGATGGTGCCCCCCGACGACAACTGAGCCTCCGCGACACTCCCGAAGATGCCGCACTCAGAGCCGTTCGCTGCCGCAGTCCCCCCGACGTACTGACCGAGGTAGCGATAGAAGTTGCCAGCCGAGTCGGTGACGTAGTGGCGTAGCCCGTCGAACCCCGACGTATCGGTGTTGTCCCACGCCATCATCACCACGATTAGGTCGCCGACATTGACCGTTTGGCTCGTAGTCAGCGCGACAGTGGTGCCTGAGGTCTTGCTGTTAGCTGTGCCTAGACCACCCAGGTCGGCGAACGCCATGACGTTCGCTCGCTAGGCGATAGAGAACAAGCCGGAGGCGTTGAAAACCACGGTGATGTCGCCGCCGTTGGGCGTGAACGACGTGACATCAAACACCGCTACGAGCCGTGAGGTCGAGTCCGTCCCCGTGTCGGCGTAGAGAATGACGTGAGTGAAAGCCGAACCGCTTACGGCCGAGACGGTGATGTCGTTCGCGTCGAACACACCGTTCGTGGTCGTCTTGCCAGCGAGGTTTCCCGAGCGGGCAATAATCGACCCGCCCGTCAGATCACTGACGAACTCCCAGGTAGTTGTGATTGCGGCCGAGTAGAACAGAATCTTGATGTTGTTGGCCGTCATATCCACGGCAGTTGAAGCACCGAGGATGTGGCCCGCGCCCTTCGGGAAAAGCTGACTAGCCATGAATCTGCTCCTCCACGTCTCGTGTAGCAGCGGTGGTCAGGTTGCCCGCTTCGTCAATTTCATATTGCGCGTCTCCGACCTGTGCGACCAACGGACCTGAATCGCCGGGGTCGCGCCGCGTCACGGAAATTGGCTGATCCGCGTTGGCTGCAATTAGGAAGTCGAGAGCGCTTGACTCGACATCAGACATCTGGATGCGGCCCGGTTGCAGCACTTCCGCCTGAAGATACACCGTTTAGGCGGCGAAAATTCAATGGCATGACAGCCAGGTGTATTATCGGCCGTGGCGACGCACGATGGACACGGCGAGCGGGTTCGGCTTGATCGCCCGGACGCGCTTCGTTCGCAGGCAGCGTTCTAGCCGGGGCGCGGGTAGCACCCGCCAGGGCATCCTCCTGAGGCTCCGGCTAGAGGCCGTGGCGGAAGGGCCGCCGAAGCGACCCTTTCCGCGCTTGTTCCCCTCGACACCCGGACCGCGGGGCTTTCCCACCCGCCTCCGGTACGCCGCGCACTTCAGGCGATTGCGACCGAACTTGCGGTTCTTCCGCGTCGGCTTCGCCTTGTGCGGCTTCGATTCGGCCAAGTGGCCTCACCTCCTGTTGAGGGCGAGGCCGAGCGGGGGTGCGCGACTTCGCCCTAAAGGGCTGGCAATCCGGTCATGCCGGATATGCGCTCAGAGGTGAGGCGAGTCGTCTTGAACATCTACGTGAATGGAAGCATACCCAAAAACACAACCGCCCCCACAAGGGGGGCGATTAGTGCGGGAGAGGGGATTGCCTACCCCCAAGACCTAGACCAATGGCTTTTCCATGAGGCCTGGTTCAGTCTGCCTGACTCTCGGCGGCTCGTAGCTCCGTCGCTAGATGGTGTCCACCTACCTGCCGTGGCCCGAGGTTTCCGGCGAGCGCTTGCTACACGCCTCCGGCCTACCCTTCACTCCTAGCTCGTCAGCACCTTCCCTACCTCGTACCCCTGGTCACAGGATACGTCGTCGGGTCAGTCACTCCCTGTCCGATTGAGGGGGCGACCCCCGACCGAACCGTTGCACCCTATAGAGCTGGCGTGGTAGAAGTCAAGTCGCAACACCCCGTAACGCCCGTCACACCCGCAACAGGAAGGAGCAACGCATGGGCGAAGAAGTAGCCAAGCAGCCGACCTACGAGGAGCGTCGGCTAGCCGCCAAGGAACACGCAGCGAAGGTCATGGGCGACGCGACGGCCGAGAATTTCATGGCCGCCGCACAGGATCACACGCTCGCCGATGAGTACCGCGACCTCGTGGAGTGGTACACGGACGCCTATGACGCGGCGATGATCGACACCTATCACGACGATCCGGCCGCTCCAACGGCGGCGCTGCAATCCATCGTGCGGCGGAAGGTACGTGAGACGCAGCCGCAGAAGTTCGACCGTCTCCGCGAGCTGGAGCGTGTGATGGAGCGCCAGCACAAAACGAATCAGAATATGTCGTCTGCTGCTTTTGCGACCATTACGGCGCAGAAGCTAGAAAGTGAGTGGGTCGCATGAAACTGTACGAGTACGCGGTCATCCGCGACGAAAAGGAAGATCGGGACGGTGAGGTTGTGCAGGAGGCGAAGATCGTTGTCGAGCCGACCGCCGTTCTAGCCCGAGACGACGCGCAGGCGCAGCTCTTGGCCGCCCGTTCGATTCCCGAGGAGGAAATCACGAACGGCAACCTGGACCGTATTTCGGTCGTGGTGCGCCCTTTCTAGGACGGGCACCACTCGCAGATACGGCGAAGGAAATGGAGCATGACGGTGGCTGGACCTACGTGGAGCCTGCCGTTACGACCGGAACCGACATCACGAAGTTTATGGGTGGCTGGACGAACGTGAACAGCACGAGCGGACCGCTGATCGCCACATCGTCCGTGCCGAACGTGATTTGGCAGAACACGAGCAGCAACGCCACCTACGCCTCGGCGTCGAACATCATCACGCCGGAGGGCAAGACGTTGAAGCGCACGGGCGCTGTCTATACCTAGTCCTGAAACGACGAAGCGCCCCGGCCACTGAGGAAGGACCGGGGCGCTCTCGCCACTGAAGGGGCAAGGCATCGACCGAGAAGGAAGCTGCGCCTGCCGTACCGCAGTCTATACGTCCTGCGTCTCGTCCACCTGCTCCGCATCGGGCCAGAGCTTGCGGGCCTGCTCAACCGCATCGACGTGCCGTGCGTAGCCTTCGCTGGAAGCGACGACCTCGCCGTTGGCCGCGAGTGCGCTGAATCGGAACTCCCCCGCCGCGTCCGAAAAAATGCGGACCCTCAGAGGTTGCTCCGCGCCTTCGCTCACGCCGCCGCTTCTGCTGGCTTGCGACCGCGCTTCTGGCCGCGCTTGCCCTTCGACGCCATTTCCTCCACCTCGGACGCAGCCACGTCGAGCGTGACTCGCCCCCGGCGTGCGTCGGGGTACGTGATCGCAACCTGAGCTTCCTGCCCCGGTGCGATTTGCTCGCCAGAAAGGTCGCTGACGAGAACAGTTTGCCTTGCCATATTTCACCTCCAGCGATAATTCGTTTACGCCGCTTTGCAGGAGTTTACACCAAAAGCGAGAGGTAATTGTTCCGAGCCGCGCCAAGCTGCGCCTTACCGCACCGGGCCGAGCAACTGCGCTGCCATGCCCCGTTCAGGAATTAGCCTCGCCCTGCCTGCCGTGCCTCGCCGGGACCAGCCCCGCGTGGACCAGCCAAGCGCAAACCCGCGTCGCCACGCGAAGCCACGCCGCGCCTGCCCTGCCATGCCCTGCCTGCCTCGCCCCACCAAACCACGCCCTGCCTGGACTTGCCGAACCTCGCCGGGACTCGACAAGCCGTGCCTCGCCTGCCTAGCCACGCCTACGCCAAACCGGGCCGGGACTTGCCCCGCCATCCACGCCTGCCTAGCCACGCCTGACCTTGCGATGCCGAGCGCCGACCCGCCTAGCCCAACCCGTCCTTGCCACGCCTGACCTTGACAGGACGTGCCACGCCTGCCGAGCCAAGACCAGCGATGCCTTGCTGCGCCGAGCAATGCCGCACGCAGCCAAGCCGCGCCCGCCAAGCCGCGCCAAGCGATGCCCCGCCTCGCCCCTCCGAGCGCACCATGCCTGCCTAGCCAAACCGAGCCTGAGCCTGGACCCGACGAGCCTAGCCATACCAATCCGCGCCTGCCACGCCCTGCGGAGACGAGCCGATGCCTTGCCGGACGATGCCACTCCACGCCGCGCCAAGACCAGCCTGCCGCGCCGTACCGTGCCCCGCTGTGCCCCGCCGCAGCCATGACGGGCCTCGACAGGCCACGCTGTACCTCGCCCCGTCCGGTCGTGCCTTGCCTAGCCTGCCTAGCCGAGCGCTGCCAAGCCACGCAGGGCCGAGCGGTGACAAGCCTAGACAAGCCATGCCGACGCGCAACCGAGCCGTGACAAGCGGAACCATGCGATGCCAAGCCTGCCTTGCCTCGCCGGACCGAGCGCCGCCAAGCCGCGCACGGACGCGCCCTGCCCACGTAAAAATGGGGAGCCGAGCGTCGCACTCGGCTCCCGTTGTCCGGGTTCACCGATCTCACATTGATCGGATCGCCCTCGCCCTGCATCAGCGACGGCAGGGCCGCACTTACGCTGCCATGCTCGCTGGCAACTCTTTCGCGCATGAGACTCCGTACTCAGCCAGCGTCTCCATCATCTGATCGCAGAACGCGATGGAGCGCTGGATGCCGTTCAGTTGGCCGAGGAGAAGCATCTTGCGGGCCTTCCAATCTTCGATCCGCATTTCCTCAAACCGTCGCTCTACCCCGTCACCGACTCGGTATTTCTTGCCCCACAGGGAGGTGATACCGCCGACCGCGAGTGCGGTTTCGGTGGCAGTCCGGGGATGCCCCGTGGAGCGGAGAGCTGAAAGAGCCATCGCCTCCCGCGAACGAGTCAGCGCCCGTTGCAGGTGGACAACCTCGTCGGCGACCAGCGGCTCCAACTCGGCCTTCGTGTGCGCCGAGAGGAATTCCCGAGCGATCACCTCAGGCGGGTCGTCAGGATCGGCAGCTAGGACGAACTCGCGTAGTGCTTGTGCGAGAGTCACTAGCTCGTCACCTTGACCTCGGCCTCAAAGCGCCCGTAGCCGATTGCCCGTCCATCGCCGATCCCGATTGCACGGCCAGCCAGATCGACCAGCCGTTCCAACTCGTCGTAGTTGAGGCCCGCATCCTCCAACAGCACGGCCGGGACCTCCAGCGACCACGGCATGAATTGGGGCCGGACGCGCATCACGCGCTTGCCGCCGACGCCCACGCTCATGCGCGAGACGTAGCCGTTGCCCGTGGCGAAAATCTCGTCCGGGTCCTTCGGCCCTTCGTAGATCAGGGGCACGTTGAGGGAGGTCATCACGAGCGACCGCTCGACGTGCTTGCCCAACTTGCTGATCCGGCCCGCTTCGATGATCGACTTGCGGACCTTGGCGGAGGGCTGGAACACGCCCGTCTCCTCGTCGTAGTAGAGGCCGCCGTGCCACTCCAAGACCGCCATGCGTGCCAGATCGTCGTCGGTCTTTTTCCGCTTGCTGGTGATCGACTTCAGCTCCCGGTTGATCGGGAAGTCGGGATCGACCATGCGCGGGTTGTGCATGAGCAGAGGCGATACGCCCTTTAGTGCGATTGAAACGTCCAAACCTTGCTCCCTTCAGTGGAGTAGGGATTAGCCCTGTTCACTTGCAGTATAGCAGCTAATGGCATCGCCTCCTATTCATGCGTGCTTTCGTCCAGGCTTTCAAGTGCTGCCCGAACTCGCTTGCGTGCGTTCACGGGGTCTAACTTCGCAGCCTCCCGCAGCGCGTCTATCGCCTGCTGGCGAGCCTCTTGCGATGCGTCTAGATAGCCGTTGAGCGCTTCCACGTCGGCTTTCAGGTCGTCCCGTTCCGCCTGCGCCTGCTGTAGCTCGCCCTCCAGCCGTTCGATCTGAGTCGTCAGCCAAGCAATGCGCGTGTACGGATCGGCGCGGGTCGGCTCGTCGTTCAGGATCGTGTCGGCGTGGTCGGTCATTGCGCCTCCGCCACGAGCGTTATGTCGATCAGGTCGGCGGCGTCCACGACAACCTCCTGCTCCGCGCGATCATCGAAGTAACCGAGGACCTTGCCAGCGGGGACGTAGGCTCGCCAGATCGACGGCACCCCATCCTCGTCGTAGAGGCCGAGGAACATACCGCGCAGCGACTTCGTGGCCGATGCGAAGAACACGGCTTGGTCGTAGTCGAGCGTCCAAGAGCCGACGCCCTCGTCCGGCGTCTCGCCGTTGTTGCCCCGAAAAATAGTCACCATCCCAGAAGGCAACGGACGCGGATGGTCCTCGTCCAGCGTCTCCACGTAGGCAACGCGCTTAATGAGGTCGTGCATCCCGGCACGCAGCACCGGATCGCCGGACCAGGCTTCGGTCACGCTCCACCATTTCTCTACCAGCCGCCGCGCCTCGCCGTCGCACACATCGGCGCAGCAGGCGATCAGCGGCAGGGCGCGTTGCTCCGAGCCGTGCATCACCAGCACGCGGTCGTAATCGCCCTCCTCCATCGCCTCGCGGATCACGTCGTCCTTTCTAGCCAGCGAGTCGAGCGCCCTTTGCCACATGGGGCGGTCGGCCTCAGGCATCGCGTCGATCTGCTCCTGCGTCAGCATCGGCTCACGGAGAGCCTGCACTAGCTCGTCCTTCTCGGTCATGGTCGCTCCCTCAATCTGTTTTCCAGCCGGATCAGCTCGCGCTGCTCGTGTCGGATGATCGCAGCGACTCGTTCGGCTTCCACGCACTCGTCGCAGAGGTCGCCGGGTTTGGCGAGCGCGTCAGGCTCGCCCGTCGGCAGGGTGATGATCGCGTTGCAGGCGTCGCAGCGCATCAGAACTCCGGTGGCTGGAAGCCGAGTTTCTTGCGATGCTCGCCGAGCGTTTGCGACACGGCCTCAGCCCACGCGCGGTCCGGGGATTGCCCAACGGCCAGCCCCATGCACAACTCGTCCACGAGGTCGATGAGCGAGCCGAGTGCTTGCCTCATTGTCTCTGAGGCGTCAGCGTGGAGCATCCCGGCGCTGGAAATCAGGTCCACCTTCTCGGCTAGGTCGAGTTGCCCGTCGAGGGCGGAGCCGAGCGCTTCGGCACGCTCCCTCTGTAAGTCTCGGTCCTCGCGCAGCGCGATCACCTCAGCGATTAGGTCGAGCCGTCGTTGCCGACGCTCCTCGGGAGTGTGTGGCCCGAGCATTTCGCGCAGCCACTTCGGTACGTCGTCGTTGCCCGCATCCTCGCGCAGCACGCGAGCGAGGTGTTCCAGGCGGTCGGTGTCGCAATACTCGCCCTCATCGACGCCGCGTAGCTGGTCGAGATAGTCGGCTGCTTCCTCGCGTTCTTCGGGTGTCATTCCCACTCCAAACTCAGGCGTAGGGTTCGGGCGATGACGAGCGCGTCGCTGGAACGCAACCAGCCGAGCGCGGCCTCGCTCCCATCCGGGTAGATCAGCCTCACGGGGCCGATCACTTCGCCGTCCACTTCATCCTCGTCTTTCATTGCGATGCGAACGGGCGTCGGGGTGACGATTGTGTAGGGCCGCCCGATCATACGAACAGTCCGATCAGGTTCGGAATGTGGCCCGTGAACATGAAGTCCAGCGCAAAAAATCCGAGTACCCAGAGCAGCGAATGTTCGATGCGCTTGCTCATCGCATACCCCTCCAATTCCGGTACGTCTGCCGACCACGGAGCCAGCAGGCGAGCCGCCAGCGCAAAAGTGCGCGGCGGTTCAGAGTCGTCGTGTCGAGGTGGAGTGGACAGTCCTGCGCGTACCACGCCTTCGTCACGGCCTCGGGGTGAATCAGCCGTCCGACCTTCGCCCGGATCATGCGATCACCTGCGCGATCACCAACGCGAGCCAGGAAAAGAGGTAGTAGGCCAGAGCTACGAGCAGGGCTACCTGCAACGGGATGAGGACGTACAAGTGCAGGTTGTTCCAGCGTTGCGGCGTCATTCCTCGTCCCACCTCTCCCCCGCGTACAGCGGGTCGAAATCGGCAGGAGGGATCGGCGAGTCCGGGTAGCGCTCGTTGATTCGCTCCTGCTCGTCCAGGCGCTCGCCCCAATGCTTGTCGCAGCGAGGGAACGCCCTGCCCGTGGGCGAGAGCGGGAGACGGTATTGCACCGCCCCCTCGCAGTCGCCCTTGCGACGATCCAAGCACTCCATCAGATCGTCCAATCCTCGGGCAGCGTCTCGGGCACCTTGAAGCCCACGTCGTCCGGGTTCGGCATTTCCAATGCCGCCACCGTTTTGTCGAGGTCCACCAGCTCCGTGACCATCGCGGCCTTCGCTTCCCAGGGCAGGCATTTGGTAACGGTGCCCATGATCGTCTCCTGGTCAGCCTCGGGGTCAATCTCCTGCGCCGCGTTCAGGCAGGCCATACCGATACCGAACATGATGCCGCGAGCCGACGTGCGGTAGGTGTTGGCCTCGTCGTCCCAGAGGAGGATGCCTGCCTCCTCCGACTCGCGGAGTCGCTGGCGGGTGTATTCGGGATCGAAAACACCAGCGCCGGGGAGGTCCTCGTCAGGAATGTCGTTCTCGTGCGTCGTCATGCTTGCTCCCTTCAGCGGAGTTAGTGCGACAGCCAGCCCGGAAGCTCCGGGGGCTGCTCTACGTCGATCACGGGCGCGAACAACACGCCCTCGTCCGTCAAGCGACACTCGTACTGCTGGTCGCGCGGCAGCAGCCGGGCGATGCGTGCCGGGACGGTGAACGTGAACCGATCAGGCTCGCCATCCTTGGCCCGGCTAGAGCGTGCCGTGCGGAGTTTGAGTAGTGCCATGTGACTCCTCTGCTTCCTCGTGTTCACCCTCAGTATAACCCAAGGGTTCCTCATCCGGGTAGCCAGCCTCCAGAAACTCGCGCTGCCACTTGGGGAGGTCGAGTACGTCGATCAATCGCGTGCGCCGCTCCAAAAAAAATCGCCTCCCTCAGATGGGCAGAACCTTGCCGATCTTGTCCAGGGCTGCCAGCGCGTGCCGCTCGCATAGCCGGACCGACCGGGCCGTGTTCTGGCCCTGCTTCGGCTTTCCTCCGTGCCCCACACGGGACACGATCACCTGCACCCGCACGGGCGCTTCCTTGCCGCACATTGCACAGCGGGCGCGAGACTTCCTGCGTCCCTCACCTGTGGCGAATACGGCGTCGAGTTCTTCGGTCATTGATCCTCCCGTGGAGGGTGGTCTAAGAGGTCGGGCTGCTGGCGCTGTTCAGGTCGAAGATCACGCAGTCGAGCGCGTCGCTTACGTGAGCAGCCCAATCCTTCGCCTCTTGATCGTTGGCGAACGGGCCGAACAGCTCGGGGGCGTCGTAGCCGCCCATGAGTAGGACGTACCAAGTCACGATTCCCACCTCCCTTCAGTGTGACGTTCTAGCCCCGGTCGTTGTCGGGCCGGAGCTACAGCGTCAGTCGTCTAGTTCGATGACGTTTGTGCCAACCTTGATTGCTTCGATTGCTGCCTCTGACATATGGAAGTAGCGCTTGCCGTTCGGAGCCTGCCTCAGTACGCCGAGCGGGAACGACGGACGCGCCTCGTTACTACCACCCGTCAGACGCACATAGAAGCAGTCTTGCTCGCTGCCAGCATCGTCCGGGTGTCCGTTCACCTGGACGCCAGCAGTCCAGCCCTGAGCCTGCGCCCGGATACCTGAGTTCGCATTGCCGAGCCGGGACACGGGCTGCCGCCCACCTTCAACTACGCCCATGAAGCGTGCCATGAGTCACCTCCTCCATTTCGGCCCAAAAAAATGTGGCCCTTCAGAATCGCCCAAAAAAATGTGGCCCCTCAGATGGGTCCCAAACCGTGGCCGACCCTGCCCTCCGTTGGCCCGGCCAATTGTTGGTTGGGTCAATCGTTGGCGGGGCCAATCGTTGGCCCGGCCAATAATGGAATGGGGGTCGCTGTCTGCCATAAGGGGGGCTGGCTGGCTGCCCTGCCGGGGGCCGCTGCCCTGGGGCTGCCGGGGCCGCTGCCGCTGTCGCTGCCAGCGGGGGGCCGGGGCTGTCTGGGGGCTGCCGGGTCCGGGGCCGATTGCCTGCCGGGGCTGCCTGCCTTCACCCCTAGTATAGCTGAGACTTTGCAAAGCGGGGCTAGCAGCCGGGGCCGGGGGCAATCGTCCCCAGGGCCGGGCTTAGTTGCCAGCGGGGGCAATTAGCTAACCGGGCTAACGAGCTGTCAGGGCTGGCGACTAGTTGCCAGGGCTGGCGAATTTCGGCCCCTCAGCCGGGCGATACTTGCGGGGGCAAGCGAAATTCCCGCAAATAGCGTGTTTACCACGGAGGCAACACTTCGCTATGCGATGGGAAAGCCCCTGGACGAAGGGGGCCATTTGCAGGGCTTTTCTGTCTGCCCTTCCCTTGTGTTATCCCAGGGGCTTCCCCACACAATCGCTGCCCCTTCCTGGGGGCAGCACAGCGGCAGGGAGGCCGCAAGCAATGGCGACAGCGACAGGTAAGGCAAAGGCAGCGGGACCCCGGACCCGGGGCAGACTGCCGAAGGCAGCGACCCTGCTAGCCGATGATGGAGGCTGGGCAATGGCAGGGGCAGTTATCGGCCGGGTCCCGAACGTACTGCTTTACGGTCCCCCAGGGACAGGGAAAAGCACACTTGCTGCAAAGCATGGCGGAGTAAATGCCTTCCGCGTTTACTTGAACGAGGAAATGCCTGCTACGGAATTGCGGGGAGGACCCCTCCCGGCTAATGGGCAATGGGAATGGCAGCACGGTCCCGGGGTCCTGGCATGGCTGGCAGGGCAGCGGCTCATTCTGGACGAAGTAGATAAGGCAAGCGCAGACACATTTACCTTCCTGCTTGCCTTGCTGGACAATCCTGAGACTGCCGGGGTCCACCTTCCTAATGGCGAATACGTATCGCCCCGGGCTGGCTTCCATTCCGTAGCCACTAGCAACTGTCTTGACCCGAACGAACTGCCCCCTGCATTGCAGGACCGCTTTTCCGTTTGCGTCAATATCACCCGGCCCCATCCGGCAGCTATCGCTTCGCTACCTAAGGACCTCAGGGAGGCAGCTAAGACTTCGTGTTCGCTGCCGGAGGACCGCCGGATTTCTATGCGGGGCTGGCAGACATTCGCCAGCCTTCGGGACCTTTTCGGCCCCGAAGCGGCAGCGAAGGCAGTATGGCGGGACCGGGGGCCAGCGGTCCTTTCGTCCCTGGCGATTGCATCGGCCCCGGGGCTATGTGAAGGGCCATGCGTTTACTGCGGGACCCTGACGGACCATTCCGATAGCCGGGGCCGCTTCGTTTGCGGGGGCTGCCGCTAATGGCTGCCGCAATCAGACACGCAAAGGTAAAGGGCAGCAAGGGGCAGCGCGTTCGGACCGCTGCCCCTTGGCTGCCGGAATACGAAAGGGTCCGGCCGGAATATGTATCGCTGGGATATGGCAGGCGGGTCCGGCGGGTCCTTCCTACAGGGGAAGGGCAGTAGATATGCCAGCAAACGAAATGGGCCGGGGGTTCAATCTTCCGGACCCGGAACGGACCGAGGAAACGCTAGCCCCCATTCCGGAATTGACGGATGGGGGCGAATGGGTCCTAGTAGATAGCCCCCATCCCCTAGACAGCCATGCAGGGCTGGACCCGACAGCCGGGGGCGAAATGCAGGTGCCGCTTCATGTAGATACCCCGGCAGCGGCCCTAATCCGCAATCACGAAATGGGCCATGCTCGCTGGACCCCTAGAGGGATGCCCCCGGCTATGGCTGCCGATTTCGCAATGCAGCTAGCTGAGGATTCCCGCATATGGCGAAGGCTGGCAAGCAGCGGGGTAGATATGACAGCGGCAGGGATGCCCCCGAACGAAATGCGGCAGCGCGTTTCGGACCCCGGGGTCCCGCCGGAATACTTGCTGGGGCTAATCGTCGCTACCTCAGGGACCGGGGACCGGGACGATATGCGGCAGGCAGTTAGGACGATTCGCCCGGATGGGGAGGACCTCATCCGCAAGGCCGACGCAATCCTGGGCCGCTATATGTCGGACCCCTGGCCCACATTCGCAGACACCATCGCTGCCGCAGACTGCATTAGAAATTGCAGCCTGCCCCCGGATGAGGAAAGCCCGGAAGGGGGACCGGGCCAGCCGGGGGCGGATGGGACGGACCCGGGCGAAGGGCAGGGCAGCTCGCCCCAGGGCAGCGAAGGGCAGCCGGGCGAAGGGGACCCGGGCGAAGGCAATGGCGAAGGGCAGCCGGGCGAAGGGGACCCGGGCGAAGGCAATGGGGCTGGCGACAGCGACAGCGACAGCGACAGCGACAGGGACACGAAGCCCGGGGCCAGCGGCAGCGAAGGGCAGCCGGGCGAAGGCAAGCAGCCGGGCGAAAGCAAGCAGGGCAGCAAGCAGCCGGGCGAAGGGAAGCCCCAGGGAAATAGCCCGGGCGAATGGCAGGGGCCGAAGGGCAGCGACGAAGGACCCGGGCAGGAACACGAAGCGGGGGAATGGCGAAAGCCCCTGGCCCCGCTGCCTTCCGGCTGGAAGCCCCGGCCCTGGGAAGGGACCCGGCCGACAGGTAGCAAACGAGCGGGAATCACCCGGAAGCTAAATAGCGCTGCCGCAGAAAACGAAGCGAAGGTAAAGGCAGCGGCAGAGGACCTGCTAGCTGCCAGCCAACTAAGCCCGGCAGAAAGGGCCGCTGGCAATAAGACAGCCGAAGGGCTAATGCAGTTGGCAGGGTCCTATTCCTGGGCCGATGGGGATTTAGTCGCTGGCGAAATGCAAATGGCGACAGTACCCCTGCCCCATCGCTTACCAGCGAAACTGCGGGGTAGCAATTATCGGCCCACAAACTATGGGGGCAGAATCGGCAGCGCTGCAAGGGTCAATACCGATGGGGTCCTATTCCGGGCGAAGCGAAATGCAGTAGGCGGGGGATCGGTCCTAATTGATTGCAGCGGCAGTATGTCGCTGGACGATTCTGAGGTTATGGCAATCCTGCTAGCTGCCCCGGCAGTAACTATTGCTACCTATGCCGGGTCCGACACTTATGGCGAATTGCGAATTATCGCCAGAAACGGGCGAAGGGCAGACAGCGACGATTTCCAGCCCCGGGGCTATGGCGGAAACGTCGTAGATATTCCGGCCCTGGAATGGCTGGGGCAGCAATCCTCCCGGCCCCGCATTTGGGTGTCGGACGGAATCGTTACAGGGGCCGGGGATTGTGTCGGCGAATCGCTATTCCGGCAGGCTGCCGCAGTCTGCAAGCGCTACGGAATCCATAGGGCCGAAAGCATTAGCGAACTAATGGCCCTGGCGAAAACGAAGGGAAGGTAGGAAGGGGCAATGGCAATGCAGACTTATCTAAGCCCGGCAGGATTCGCGGTCTTAGTGATTGCGGCCCTGGCAATTCGCATGGCCCTGGCTTCCATCGGAAGGCATAAGGGCTAGCCCCCGGGCAGACATAGCAAGCAGGGCCAGCGGCCCCGGGTGAAGCCAGCCCGGGGCCGCAATCGTTCCGGGGCCATGTAAGCCCCGCTGCCGACAGCGGCAGGGGTCCGAAGGCAAGCAGCCGGGGCCGGGGGCCGGGGGCAGCCAGCGGCCCCCAGGTAGCCAGCGGGGGGCAGCCGGACCGGGGCCAGCCCGGGGGCTATTCCGGCAGCGCTGCCAGCGGCCCCCAGGGGACCGGGGCCGGGGGGCGAAGGCTGGCAGCCGGGCCAGCGAGGGAAGCCCGGCAGCGGGGCAGCCAGCGGCAGCGAGGGGCAGCCAGCCCGGGCCAGCCATGCCAGCAAGGGCCGGGCCAGCCAGCGGCCCTGTAAGCCCCTCTAAGCCCCTGCCCTGCCGGGCCATGCTGGGGGCCGGGCGATGGGGACAGCGGCCCCTCAGGGCTTAGAGGGGCAGCCCGGGGGCCATTGCAGCCGGGGCCGCTTGCAGCCGGGGGCGATGGGGGGCTGCCAGCAAGGGCCGCCAGCGGGGGCCGCCAGCCCCCGGGCCGCAGCTCGGTCCCAGCTCGCCAGCGGGCCAGCGGGGGAAATTGAAAAGCCCCCATTAGCAGGGGCTTTATCGACATCCGGCAGCCTATTCCGGCCCCTGCCGGGGCTGCCGACATCCGGGGCCGGGGGCGAAATAGCCGGGCGAGATCGTACTAAAGCCCTGCATATCGGCAGTTTTCAATTATGCGGGGCTGCCTCGTGTTCCAGGTAGGGCCGGGCCATCGAAGGGGCCGGGGCCATCGCCGACACGAGGGGCAGCCGGGGCCGGGCGATAGGTAGCCGGGCTAGATATGGAATGGGCCGACGATAGGCCGGGCCGATCATTGGCCGCGCCAATCGTTGGAGGGGCCAATCATTGTTTTTAGGTCCTATCTACGAGCGGGACCCCGCGCAGAGTCTTATTTCTCTCCCCATTTTCGTTTTGCCCTGCAAATGGCCGTTTTCGACCCGGGCAACTGCTTGGTTGAGCCAAATACGCCGTGATTCGGCCTGAAATACCCCGATGGCCCTGGCGAACAGAACCCCCCGCAAATCGGGGCTTTTTAGCGCCTCAGAAGCAGCAATGCGATGACCATTATCAGGCCCACGAGGACGAGAATCTGGAACGTCGTCTCGTTGAGTGCGGCGATCATTGGATCAAGCCCCCTCTCAATGCGATAGCGATGAGGTGGTAATCGTCCTTCGCTGCGAGCAAGGTCCGTGCGCTACGCAGTCGTCGGTAGATGGCATCGACGCTGACGCCAAGAATCTCGGCCGCGCCTTTGTGCCCGAGTCCATGACTCAGCGCGTTGATCGCCGCGACTTCCTTGTCGCTCACGATCTCGCGGGGCGTAGGCCCACCGTTCCTGTATCCCTGGCCGTGGAGTTGGGCCTGAATCCTGGTCAGCGCCGCTTCCCTTCGGTCTGCGTCCGGCCACATCTGCTCCAGCTCGTCCATCACTTCTCACCCGATGGTCGGAAGCCGATCTCCACTTTGCGCTTCGCCTTGGCTGCGGCCTCCGGCAAGAACAAGCCCGACCCCTCATCGAACGCGAAGTCCTTGCTCTCCGGTTCGGGCTTCACGGTCGATTCGCCATAGCCCAACCGCTGCTTCGGCGCTGGCGCTCTGCCCTTTTGGTGTCTCACCATTCGCGGCTCGTCGCGTGCTGCTCAGGTTGCGTGCCGAAGATCACGCCGACAACGCCGCGCCCGATGGCCGGGATGCCGCGCAAGGTCCGACTGTCCGAGGCCGCCATGTTGAACGTCTGTCGCTCGACCCGCAGCTCGGCGAGGTCGCCTGCCTGCTCGCGGGCTAGCCGTTCCAGCAGCTTCGCGTTCTCAACGTTCGCGCCGTAGTTTGCGAACCCACGAGGGAATGTCGGCAAGGTCGGCCACCTCCTCCCGCGTCTTGACTTCGATTTCGATGTCGGCGGGCTTGACGATGACGTGGTTGCGGTCGAGGTGCGGCATCGCCTGATGGATCATTTCAAAGACCCTGTACGCCTGTTCGCGGCTGACGTACCGTGGCTCGTGGATGGTGACGACCACGTAGTCGTCCTTCTGGATGGTCATTTTCTGCAACGTCGTGCGGAGGCCAGCGATGGTCAGCTCCGGCCTGATCTTCACGGTGATCGTGTCCGGGGTCTTAGGCATGGGCTTCAGCCTTCCCGCCTTCCAGCAGGCCCGGTCGGTACGGATGCTCGTGCCCGCAGCGGCAACACCGCGCGGTCCCGTCGTCATGGACGATGTGCCACGTCGAGGACGGCTCCTCGTTCGGACAGAATCCGTCGCGCACGTCCTTGCCCTCGTTCATGCAGAACACGCAAGCGTCGCGTTCGATCCCATGCTGGCACCACTCGTCCTCGGCGTCGAGCGCCATTTGCGCCTCCCGTAGATCGCCAACGATCTCGTTCGCGTTGCGGCCGATGACCTCACCGTAGGCAAAAACTCGTCCCATGCACATCCCCTGCAAGCCGTTGTCCGTCCTGATGGCGAACGCCCAATGGTTGATCGCCTCGGCGTAAATAGTCTCTGGCGTCTCAGACATCATCGGTTCAGCCACCACCAAACGATGCGCTGACCGATCCCACGCGGCGGCTGCTGCATCACCATCGGTGGGTGGACAACCCCGATACGCGCGAACAGCGGCTCGTTAGCGAGGCAAAGACGGTACTGCTTCCGCAGGCTCCGCGTCTGCTCAAACGCACGCTGATTCGCTGCGATCTCGTCCAACGTCTCGGTGAGATAAGCGGCAGATGGGTTCGAGGAGCCGGAGCCGGGCTGGGAGATAACCGAGCCAGTCGCCATACCCGACGCCCTTTCGCCTTGCTCGGGAGACTCGGGGCGCTGCCCCGGCTCCTCCAACCCATGATCGCACGCGGCATTGTCAACTTGCGGCGGCATGTTCCTCAGCCTCCCGTTTCAATTGGCGGTCGATGCACGACCAGCGATTGCGACAGACCGTGAGGTTCGCGCCGCGCACGCCCGCATAGCCCTCGATGCGTTCCAGGTCGCTCGTCGCTCCGCACAGATCGCACGCAGGCGTTGTCGCGGCATCCGAAGCGGGAGCGTCGTGGTGAGTAGCGTCGCCCTTGCAACACGGACACTCAACCACGTTCCCCTGGACGCGCGGGTCGTAGAGGTAGCCATCCGCGCAGCCGTACTCGCAGGGCGTTGTCGCGGCATCACGGCTAGACATCTTCCAGCGCTCTCCTAGCTAAAGACTTTGACCCGCCCGCAGCGATTGTCCTCAGCGCCTTTTCGTAACGCGCGATCCGAACGAGAGACTTGTCCGTCACCGCGCCGAGGCGTTGGATTCGCTCTAGTGCTTCATAGGCGATCCAGAATCCCTCCGCGACCGACGGGAATTCACGCAATTTCGGATTGCCCCAAGGAGGCCCGATAGCGTCGAGCCGGTCCTCCATCTCTTGCAGAGTCGCCTCACTCCAATCGTCCCGTGCCCTTGCGGCAGTATGCGTGTCGCGCTCGTTTCTCTCAGCCATTCGACTCAGCGCTCCTGCCCTTGCGACCCCGAGCGTGTCGCTTCAGGCAATGGCCGACGTAGCAATAGCGCTGTCCGGTTACTCGGCTGTAAACCCACTTGCCGTTCTTTAGCCGCCGACCGCAACGAGCGCAGCGGTAATTCCGTGTGCCTGACATAACGCCCCTTCAGTAGCGTTTGCACACACATTCTATCAGGCGTCATTTTCGGCACCCTTGATCGTCACGCCGATTTCGCCGAGATCAACGTCCAGGGTGGCGTCGTCAGCCAGCAGCTCGACGTAGATCACCCCAGCATGATTCACCTGAAGGTCGATGACCATGCGGCGCACGTACATCGGGTCGATGCCTGCCTGCTCGCAGATCGCGTTCGCCAGGGCGAAGCGCGTCGGGTCGGTGAAGATGAACTTCGCCATCACGCCCTCGCCTTCAGAGCCTTGTGGATGTTCCGGTGGGCGGCGTCGAGGTGTACGCGCACGGTGCCAACCGCAATGTCGCACGCCAGGGCTATCTGGCGCAAGCTGAAGCCGTGCTTCTCCCGCAGCTCCAGCACCCGAAGCTGCTTCGTGGTGCAGACCTCCTCGGCCGTGTCCCAATACGGGTCGATCATCCGCCTACCGTCTCTGCTCGTTTCTGTCGCGCCCACTCGCGCTGCCGACGCCGCTTCGCCCTCAGTCGCTTTCGCTTCAGCGACAACTCCGCGTTGTAGCGCTTGTCCCACTCGGCCTGGAACTTAGCCTGCTCGTCCGGTGTGCGCCAATGCTCGTTGCGCGGGGCGAGCGGCAACTCCGGCTCACCCCGCATGGCAGCGCCCCGATGGATCGACCGCTGGTTTCGCCACTCGTTGTTCAGGCGGGCCTCACGCAGCACGGGGATGATCTTTCGCAACGACTCGCGCCGGATGTAGCGCTGCCTGCCTGTGCGCCAGCGCCAGATGCTCTGGATCGCGCAGCCCGTTCTGCGATGCGTCTCGTTGATGCCGATGCGAACAACCAGCTCCTCAATGATCCAGCCGTGCTGCTCCAGCAGCATGAATCTCTCCCACCCCGGAGCGGCACAGTGACACCGCTTGCAGCGGTACTGCGCGACGCGATGCCCGTTCTCGCTTCTGCCGTAGAAGTCGTACAGCGGGACCCACGCTCCCTCGGGGTGCAGGGGGCCGTAGCACGCCTTGTGTTCGATGCCGCCGATCATCCGCATCGGGGCGAAGCGACGACCGGGCCTGTACGTGGGGACGGGGATGCTCAAAACGGAATGTCGTCGTCCCACTTCGGCTTGCTCTCCTCGCGCGGGGGCGTAGTGGATTCATGCGTAGTGGATGAATCGGCTTGGTTGCGTGACGTGACATCCGAAAGTCCCTGCAAATCGCCACTACGCTCATTTTTTTCCTGATGCGTAGTGGCTTGCGGATGCAAAACCCCTGGAAATAACAACAACGTATTTTTTTCCTGCTCCCCCGCGCGTGCGCGTGCGCGAGGACCGTGCGGATCATCACTAGGTTCAGACTCCTGAACCTCGGCCTCCTCGGGCATGAACGGCGTCGTCAGATGCACCTGCCAGGTCGTCGCGCGGCCATAGTCGTCGCGGTCGGCGACGTGGCGGATCACGCCGTCGTCGCGCAGCTTGGTGCGGACCTTCCGCAGCGTCGCCGCCTTCAAGCCCGTCTGCTCGCTGACCATGAAGTCGAGCGCGTCCGACTCCATCACGCCGCCGTTCTGCTGAAGCACGTCCACGATGACGCTCTCGGCCTTCTGGGACTTCGTTTCGGCCTCGCCAGCCAGCATCGTGTCAATGTCGGCTTCCGAGGCTCCCACGTCGCGGGCGACCACCACCGTCTCGTTGAAGCCGGGGAGCAAGTGACCGTCGAGGTGGAATTGACGGCCCGCCTCGCTGATCGGCACCCGGTTGCCCTTGATCGGCTTGACGTGGACAGTCTCGGGGTCGGTCGGGTCCTTGACGGCAGCCAGAACGACTCTAGGCACCCCGATCCACGCAGTTGAGCCGAGGATGTGCATGAGCGCCCCGCCCTTGGCTTCCTTCGTGGTGATGTGGCGCACGCCGAGGATCGGCACGTCCAGCTCGTGCGCGATCACCCCGAGCGGCATGAGCGCGGTGCGTACCTCGTTCTCGCGGTCGGTGTTCGTCGTCCCCGTGTGGTTGGAAATGGGGTCGATAATCACGAGGCCAATGTTCTCAAAGTCGCGGAGGCGTGCTATCAGCCAATCTGCGCTGGCGGGAAGCTGGAATGTGTGCGGGATCAATCCGACCATACTGCGATCACCGCCTGCTGCTTCCACCCGTGGGCCAAGGTCGATGGAGGGATCATCTTCGCTCGACAACCACAACACCCGACGCGGCTCTGGGTACATTCGACCCGTGGTGCAGCGAGCTACCCAATGGGCACAGAGGGCACCTTTCCCCACGCCAGGACGACCACCGACGAGAGTAAAGGTGGCGGCTTGAATGAGGGGTCGGTCGATATAGCGTGCTTCCTTTAGCTCATAGCCTTCCAGCCAAATGACACCATCGTCCGAGCGAGTAGTTCTGGGGTCGCCGGGGTGATCGTCCAGCCAATCATCGGGGTCTGCTTTAGGCATGGCATAACGGATTTCCTCGCCAGCCGGGTATTTCATCGCGCCATCCACCTGCGTCTTGACTTGGTATTCCTCGACAGGAGGTAGGCAGCGAGTGAGGTTGAACTCCTGGCAATTCCGAAGGATGCTCTCGTAGGGAATTCCCCACCGTTGCTGCTGGCAGGCGTAACGGAAGATCATTTCGCGGCGCTTGCCTGCCTGAATCTTCGCCTCGGGATCGGTGCTGATCCGCTCACGGAGGTCGTCGTCGTCCTGACGGGCCTCACGAGCGAGGTAGGCGTACGCGGCCTCAGGCAACTCGGCAATGTCCACCTCGTCAGGTCCCCGTCCCGGTAGGAAGCTGTAGATCGCCCCCGAGGGATGGAGTGAGGGCGGCACGAGGAAGTAGCGGCCGGAGTCGGCGGTCAGGCGGCCGGACTCAAAGCGGAAGGCGACGTAGGGCACCATGCCGAGTTCCATCGGTGGCCGGAACCACCAATGGCGCTTGTACGGGGCGCTCGACCGCACGGTGATCGTCTCTGGGAGCTTCAGCTCCTCGACGGCGACGAGATCGGCCTCGGTGTCGCACTCCAAGACGATCAGGTTGGAGGGGCGCAGCACGACAGCGGGGTTGGCTTTCAGCCCCCGGCTCCCGATCAGGCCAGCGGCGTAGGCGGCGTCCGGCAGCGGGGCGGTCTTGTCCCACCCCTTCGTCGTCACGCGCTTGGCGTCGTCACCCTCTAGGGCCGACGTGAAGGTGATCGCCAGATGCTCGTCGCCGTAGAAGCGGCCGTAGCGTTCCAGCAGGGCGTCCCGCGCGTCAGCCACGGGAGAGTCGGTCGATCAATTTTCGCCACCAGCGCCGCCGGACCAACGTGCCGTCCGGTACAGCGTCGCAACTCTCGCGCCAGAGGCGGTCTAGCAATGCCTTTTCCTCAGGCGTCTCCTGGTAGCCCATCCGCTGCCCCTAATCCCTTCGGCGAGACAATCTCCACTTCGATGCCCCGCTTGTTTGCCTCGGCGACGGTGTGACCCGTGCCTGTGGACTGTCCATCCCAGAAGGCGATCACGAGGTCCGGCTCCTGGTCGAGCATTTCGATGTTACGAAGCACCCCTGCGGCCTTCCCCTGCTCCCGCCACTTCGCAGGGTAGGCCGTCTCGGGTATGCCTAAGGCTCTCGCATAGAGGGCGGCGATGGTGTCAGCACCACGAGCGCCGCCGTGGATGATCCTTGCACCTCGGGGGAGTCGCTGCAAGCGCAGTTTGATGACGAGTGGGTCGCCCCAGCTCCGGCTGCCGCAGACGAGGACGAGCATTACGAGCGGGACCTCGATTTCGCCGTGGCTGTCGAGGAGACGGAGCCTCGCGTACCGGAGACGCGCTTCTCGGCCTGTGGTTCCCGCCCGAAATTACAGGGCGTGGGGCCAGCGGCAAACTCGCTGCGGGGAGTTACCCCACGCCTGTTGTCTAGGCTTGCGTCCGGTGATCGTTGTGCCAGCGCCGAACGGTTTGCGCCTTGGCCTAACTCCTCGTCGTACCTGATTCTCGTGATGTGGACGACCCATTTCTCGGGCAGCAGCGAGCCGACGAACTCGACCAGCACGTTGCGCGGCCCGCCCCGGCCGTCCCAGGCTGCCAGCACGACGGCGCGGCGGCCAGCCACCCTGACCGCGCTGCCGATTTCGGGCCTGGTGAATCTCACGGCTGCTCCCCGCGCTGCACCACAGGAGGCCAATACAAAGTTTGCCCCTGCCGCGAGCGCGTCCATGTATCCCAACTAAACGACAGCGGGAAAGCGCAGACACCGATGGTCACAACGACCCGCCGCCTCACGGCTGCTCCCCTAGCTGCACCAGGGCGGCGCGAGCGATGCCCGACTCCGTGCTGCGGTTGCCTCGATAGTCGATGGTGGCGATCTCCCGCAGCGCGTCTATCGCCTGCCGCCGCTGAACGCGCAGTTGCTCAACCTCGGCAAAGACACGCACCGCAGACGGAGTGAGTTTCGCAAGCGCCGCGTCCCGTTCCTCCTGCGCCTGCCGTAGCTCGGCTTCCAACGCCTCCCATTGCGCCACGATCTCGGGGAACGTCATCGACTCATGGATGCGCGGTTCGCTCATATCAGACGTAAGACCTCCGTGGTGCAAAGGTGACATAGGGGTGAAGGGCCGGATCGCACCGACCGTCCACTCGGCGTGAGGAGCGCTCTGCTGACACGATCACGGCATCGACCCGGAGTGCAGGCGCGAGGTGTCCGGCCCTCATCCTCGCCGCTCCGTGTGCGACGGGTCGGGTAGAACGACCGTGCCCCAGGTGGCGTCTGTGAGTTCCAGGCCGTTCACCGCGAGCGGCGTGTACGTGACGCCCTTCGGCAGCACCATTACCTTGTGCGTCTTGTGGGCCTCGGCATAGTGCCGAATAGCGGCGGCTGGCGTGATCGTCTTGCCCCGCAGGGCCGCCGCGACGCGCTCCTCCAGCTCCTCCAGGCTGATCCGGTCATAGACGTACTCGGCCTTCGCTCGCTCAATCGTCGCCTCACGGCCGTCGGTGGCGAGCAGGTAGCGCGGAGCCGGGTCGCCGAAGCCTGTGATCTCGACCCAGGAGTCCCTGATTTCCTCCAGCCCTCTGATCTCCACCTCCGATGCTTGTCTAGGCACGCGCACGCCCCGCAGCGATGATCCGTTCCTGGTGCAGCAGCCTGCGTTCCACCTGGACGCGGCGCGTGACGGTCAGGCATGGCTTCCCGGCCCTCGCGCCGCAGAGGGGGCAGCGGGTCTGGATTGCCACGTCCAGCGGGACACCCATCATGCGGTCCATTCTTTGCCGCAGGAGATACACCTATATTGCGCGGCGAGTAGGCCACGAACACGCACGCTGGCTCGGGGATGAAATCCAAGGAAGCAGAGCAAGCGGCTCATGCGGTCGTCACCTCGCGCACCAGCACCATCCGGGTCGCCCACGCGATACAGAAGGCGTCGGCGGCGTCCTGCGTCAGATGCGGCGTGTTGAGGCCACCCGGCTGACCGCCCCAATGCTGCTCGGCGAACTCCATCAGGGGCGGCTTGCCGATATGGGAGACGCCGATCTGCTTGCGCCACGCCTGCGGCTTCCAGGGATGAACGTACAGCCCGTCAGGGAGGCAGGCAAGGATCGCGCCCTGCGTGCGGTAGATCGGCGCGTCGGCGCTACGGGCTGGCCCACGAGGGTCCTCGATCCCGAGCGCGATCACGTTGCGCCACGCGGTTGAGTCCCAGACGAATTTCCTTAGGCCCGCGACGTGCTGCGCCCGGTCGAAGGCGTCCACGCCGATCAGCGGCCAGCGCTCGTGGAACGCCTGGTCGGAATCCTCCTCCAGCAGCACGAGGTCGATCCCGTGCGAATCGAAATCTACGCCCGCGACCCACATCAGGTCGCCACCGCGTAAGGGGCGAGGAAGCAGGTATGCCCGTGGTCGTTGAACAACTGCGACATCGCCCGAGCGCCGTCGAGGTTCCACGAGTGAATCTTGATCGTCGCCGGGACGTGGCCCGTCTCGCACATCCAGCGCACGAGGTCGAGGCCCGTCTCTACGGCTTCGCCCCGGCCGAACAGCAGCTCCGGGTCGGCAGCGATCTGTTCCTCGGAGAAATGGTCGAGGCCGAGGTCGTGATCCATGCTGATCTCGGCGACCACGATCTCCTCGTCGCTGAGTATTTCCCGTGCGGCGGCGTTGGTGCGGACCCAGACCCACCCCTCGGGCGCAGGTCGAATGTCGTCATGCCAGAGGCGCACCATCAGAAGGGGATCGTCTTGTCGGAGGGGTCGAAATCGACGGTGCCGGAGCCGTGGCACATCGGGCAGCGGTCGGCATCCTCTGGCTCGCGGCCGTAGCAGACGCCAGCGCCCTTGCAGAGCGGGCACTCGTAGAGGTCAAGCAGGCTCATCTGTGCATCAGACCCGGCCCGACTTGCACTCGGCAGGCGGCTTTTGTGACCTTCCCCGCGCGGGTCAATCATCGCCTCGTCTCCGTCAGCGTCATACCGTCGCTCATCAGACCGCTCTCCAACACGAAGTCGTGCAGGTTGGCAACGGCGTAGAGCGCAGCGATCTGCTCGACAATCGTTGGGCCTGTCGGCTGCTCACCACCGAGGGGCGGCGTCGCGTGATGACGCGGCCAGGGCACATCGACCCGGCAATGGATCGCAGGGAATTTCGTCTCGCCCTCGGGCGCGTAACCGTAGGGATGGTGGCCGACCTGAAGCGTGTGCGAAATACCCGCCTCAGACAGCGCCTCCGTTAGCTCCATTGCTCGCTCAAAGGTCATTTCACGACCTCGTTGAGAAGTAGGAGGGCGTCGATGGCGAGCAGCGTGAAGGCCGCGACGACCATCGGCCAGGGGAAGTGGACGAAGAACGAGGACACGACGAGCATGACTAGCGCCCCACGCCAGAACCAGGCCGTCTTGCTGTTCATCCCAACACCGACAACTGCTGTGTGCGCCGTGCAGCGATCTCGCACGACTCCTGACTGATTTCGATGCCGATGCACTTGCGGCCGAGCCGTCGCGCCACGAGCGCGGTCGTGCCCGACCCGATGAAGGGATCGAAAATAGTTCCATTTTCGGGGCAGCCTGCAAGCACGCATGGCTCAATGAGCGCCTGCGGGAACGTCGCGTAGTGCGGATCGGGATTACTCTCGGTCGGGACGGTCCAGACGGAACGCTTGTTCTTGCCCTGGCCCTCCGTGAGCGTGATCGCGCCCGTGCCCTGGCCGCCGCCGTTCGTGTCCACGCCCTCGCGCACCGTCCGGCGCTTCACCAGCTCGCGCTTCTCACCCGGCTTGATCCAGCCCATTGACCCCTTTCCCGTCGTCTGATCGCCCCACCGCTCCCACAGCGCCTCCTCGCGGATCGCGTCGGCGTCGAAGTAATAGACCTCCGACTTGGCGAAGTGGAACAGGTACTCGTGAGCTACGGTGCAGCGGTCGGTCGCGCTCGACGGCATCGGGTTCGGCTTGTGCCAGATCACGTCGCAGCGCAGCCACCAGCCAGCAGCCTTCAGCGCGAACGCGACCCTCCACGGGATACCGACCAATTCCTTGTTCGCGTAGGTGTCACCGAGGTTCAGCCAGAGCGTGCCGTCATCACGCAGCACTCGGCGCACCTCAGCAAATACTTCGACCAGCGCCTCCACGTATTTCTGCGGCGTCTCCTCGCGCCCGAGCTGCTTGTCGTCTCGGTAATCGCGCAGGTTCCAATACGGCGGCGACGTGATGCAGCAATTCACGCTCTGACTCGGCAGTTGTCTCGTGGCCGTGAGAGCGTCGCCGAGCCAGAGCGTGAAGTCGGGATCAGAAAGGAACGGTGTCACTTAGCCTTTGGCTTCGGCTTTGGCGGCTTCGTCCAGGGCGGCAGCTTGAACCGTTCGTCCAGCACGTTGTAGATCGGCATTTAGCCGAGGCCCAGATACCAGCGGATCGGATTGGTCACGACCGCGCCCACCGTGAGGGCAAACGAGGTCGCCGTGATCGTGAGAAAGGTGAGACGTGCCTTCATCGTGTGCCTCCTCTTACTCTTAGGCGTAGCCCATACAGGGCGGTGATGTGTTCGGCCACTGACCGCGAAGCCATGAGGTCGAGTAGCCGCTGGCGCGGTACTGCCCTTCGGCGAGTGACATCTGGGCAGCAGGACTGAGTAGGTCCGGCCGAGCGACGCCTCCCCAACCGGAGGTCATTTGCAGGCCGCCGTAGTAGCCGTTGCCCGTGTTCGCGTTCCATGCGCCCTCGCCCCTGTGGATACAGAGCCAGAGAGCCATGTGTGCGATCCGTGGCTTCGGCCGTAGATGACTTGCCCGTTTCTGCCGCCCGAGCCAGAGGTTGTTGATCCAGCGCAGGTAGGCGATTGCTTCCGTGTGACGTTCTGCGTGGGCTGTTGGTGTACGTCGTACCCCCGCGCGGTCCTGGTATCGCCACGTCTTGCTGCGGTGCCATGTGATCGCGTGCCGCAGGGGAGTCACTTGGCTTGTGGATTGCAAGTGCCTCGCCTGCTGATGGTGTCCGTGAACGGACAGAGTTATGACTACTGCCGTGAGCCAACTGAGGATGATCCCTTTCCTTTCGTCGCTTGCGCGTCCTCCGGCATTGCTGCCGGGCATTTGCATGACGGCCAATGCAGCCACGCTTTTGCGCCGCAATTTTCACAAATTGCGTTGTAGGTCGGAACGTCACCTCCGTAGGTTTCGGTTCCAATAGGTGTAACTACGGGCGGCACGCGCCGCCATTGATGCGGAAGCACCTTGCTGCTAGTCCGGCTGCTCATCAGGCTCTTGGTTGTTGCCGGAGATCAGCAGGGCGTAGAACCATGCTGCCGCAACGAAGAACGCCTCGTTGCGTGTGGCCCCCTCGCTGCGAGCGCCACGAAAGATGCGTGAACCGCCGATGCCCATTTCCTCTAGGGCACGCTGCTGCTCTAGGTCGTCAATCGGATTACCCACCGACAGGCTCCTGTGTGTCCAGCTTTGCGCCCGCCTTGGCGATCTGATCGGTCAGCCAATGCAGGAGCAGGGAGCGCTGCTCGTGGGAGTAGGGGTCGATGCCCTCGCGCTTCTCGGCAATGGCGTTGCGGGCCTCGGTCGAGCGCCCGAGTTCTTCGGCCTTGCCGAGCAGGTTCTTGATCGCGCCTTCGATCTCAAACCACGCCAGCACCAAGTCCACATGGTCGCCCAGGACGCCTTGTGAGGAGGGCTGTCCGGTTAGCTGCTCCGTGATCGCGTGGCGCTCGTCATCGGTCAGGCCGTAGAAGTCGGCCCGTGCCCGGATGAGCCGTTGCTGCGCCTCCGACGCGAGCGGGGGTCCGGGGTCATGGACCCTCTCCGGCTCCTCAACAGGCACGGGCACGTCTGAAAGCCAATCCTCAGAATCCTCGGCACCGATGGGGGCCGCCGAACGAGCAGAGCGGGTGCGTTGCGCTTCCGGCCCTGACTCGACGGCGGCCAGCCCGTCGGCAAGCGTCGCCTCCCCACGAGACGACGCTGGCAACGGCGTGTAACTCAGGGAGGTCACACCGTCACCATCATCAGTAGCAGCGCTGGCCGCAGGCAGCGCAGCCTGCCCTGATGAACCCCCTTCTGGCAAACCGCCCCGAGCAATCTGGATCATTTCCAACGGGCGTATGTCGAGGTCGAGCGTCGGCACGGGGTAGTGTCGCGTTTGACCACCTCGGATGGACGTGCGCTGGTCGATACGCAACCGCGCAGGGAGTAGGACGCCACGGGCGGTCGCCATTTCCAGCAGGTCCACAGCGCCAGCCAGCTCGACGGCGGCGTAGTAGCCCTGCGTGTCGAGCCGCCAGCAACCGATCCCCGGCACGTCCGGCAGCATCACGGCAAGCCGCGTGTGCGGCTTGCACTCACGGTTGTCGGGATCGCATTTGCAGGGGCCGTCGCTGATCGCTTCGCTCTCGCCGTCACAGCGGCGCTGGCAGCCACCACCGGACCACAATTCGTAGTGCTGGCTGAGGGTCTGACCGGGAAGCAGCAGAATCGGCAAGGCATCTGTTTCCGTGTGCAGCGCCCACTGACCTTCGTGGCCTTGCCAGGGCGTGACGCTACCGCCATATGCTTCGGCAGCGGCGTCCAGGCGCACCTTGTCGCGTCCGGTCAATTTCCAAGTTTGAAGGCGGGTCGGATACCCCTGCGCGTTCTTCTCGCCCATACGGATGCGGCCGACCTCAACGAGTCGGCGCTGAAGGTCAATGAGGGGCATAGTCGGGGTGCCTCGTTTCCATATGACGGGCGAGGTTCTGGAAGCTGCGGTTGCAGCAGGGACAGACGCCGTTGGCGACGCGGGCCAGCTTTTTCCTCTGCTTCGTCACCACGCCGCGCGTTGCGGCATGGGAGCGCTCCTCGGCGTGAAGTAGCTCCAGCCGCGCGTTCGCCTGACGCTCGGCCTCCCTGCGGCGCTGCTGTTCCTTCTCTAGCTTCGCCTGCACGCTTTCGACGTAGTGCTGCTGGTGCCCATTCGGGCAGTAGAAGTCCCGCCCGGTTCGCAGTAAGTCCTCATTCACCTGCGACGGCACGGCGAACAGAGCGCCGCACTTGAAGCAGTCGATCACCGTGTAGGTCGTTGAGATCGTGAGGCTCATGCCCCTCCCTTCAGTAGAGGCCAGCCCCCCAGGGGTTCGCTCCCTGACGAACGGAGGCTGGCTTTTCTCTGACGTGCGGGATGAATCCCGGCGAACACCTTGGTCACGTCACCCACGTCCAGATTGCGTACAGACCGAGGGCGAACAGCGCCGCCGTCAGCCAACCGCCGATGATGGCTCCGGCCCACACGATCCCGAGGGGCAGCCTCACAACAGCGCTCCCTGCGGATTTGGTGAGCCGATAGGGGGACCGAATACGTGCTTGCTCGTATCGACCTGGAACCTCGCGCACTCGCGGGCAGCAAGGAACGCCTTGAAGATTTCGTCGTCGGTTCGCACCGGGACGACTTCGTAGTCGTAGGGCGAGATCACGATGCAGACTGCCCCTTCGGTCTGCGGCATCGGGCTGTGATCGGCCTCGGGGTCGAACAAGTAATATCGCTTTCCGCCAGCATAACGCTGTTCGGAAAGAACGCCAACCAATTCTGCACGACGATAGGCCGCAAGTTGTAGTGCAACTTCTGGATACGGGGGACGAGACTTCTCGCGCCCACTTTCCAGCTTGGTGCCCTTTTTTACGTCGGTGGTTTTGATGTCGGCAACGACAGTTTTGCCATCCAGCTTGATGATCGCGTCGAGCGTTCCCGCATAGAAGCGCGAGGGGTTATAGACAGGACACTCTGCGAGTTGGAATGTCGGTCTGTGGTCGTTGAGGAAATTCCGGTACTGCTCCGCGTAGGGCACGATTTCTTCTGCGACCTCGGGACTGACTCCGAGCGCCATCTTCTCGGCGGCCTCGTGTAGCTCTGTGCCTCGGGCTGATGCTTTGCCCGAGGAGCGGTAGCGAGCGCGGGTGAGGAAGTCCATCGCCTCCGTGCGGTCCATTTCCTTCCAGACGGGCCAACGGTCGAGCGCGGCCTCGGCTGTGGTGCGTACAGCCCAATTCACGAGGGGGTCGGATGTGCCCATTCCGATCTTCACGAGCGTCGTGACGCTCCAGAGCCGCAGCGGTTCAGCCATAGTGACGCTCCATGTG
>AR_comb_assmDRAFT_10123265_pt1 | contig 55858 bp, 42 predicted proteins | sample ArasoioldDNA_FD_10543 | JGI IMG/M metagenome (IMG submission 10543) | reverse complement strand
CGTGGCGGGCCAGCCGGTGGCTGTCCAGTCACCGGCCAGGAAGACTCGCGACCACGGCGTTACGGGAGTGGGCCGGTGCGCGTCGATGCCGGGACGCGGTGAGTAGGTCGCATTCACTTCTTTGATTACTGTCGATTTCACAAGATTTGCTTCGCGCGCGGCCGGGAAGAACTCACGGACTTCACTCAGAGCCATGTCGACAATTTCGGTGCGGGACTTGTCGATCAGGGTTTTCGAGGAGCTGACGATGAGCTCGATGTAGCTGCCGCCGGCGCCGTTTTCATTTTGCGTTCGCATGGGTTGCAGGCGCGATTTGTGGAACATCCATTGGATGGTGCGATCGAGCAGGACGGCATGATCGAGATCGGAGATCTGCCGATCGAACCAGAGATGGATGCCGGTGATTGGGGAATTCTCAAAGTGAGAGATCTGTTCTCGAAGCGGAGTGCTCTGCGGCGATTCCGGAAGGACCGAATCGAGCGCATCGAACGGAAGGGCCACGATCAGATAGTCGAACGATTCTTCCGGTTGTTCGGCTCCACGAACGCGGACGCGCACCTGCGACGTGTCAGCAGCGAAGGTTTCCAGTGGGCAACGGAAGTTGAGTGCTCCGCCGCGAGCGCGAACATAATCCCCCGCGGCATTGTAGAGGTCGGTCAGTGGAAGCGTGGGAACGCCCATGTGACGGGCAACTGGAGTCTTCATCGACTCGCGCACGACCTGGGCTGCGGAGGAAACCGAAATACGGTCGAGATCCTCGCTCAGGGCGCTGATCAGAATCGGGTGCCAGAATCGTGCTACAGCAGTCCTGGTCTGGCCGTGACGATCGAGCCACTGCAAGAACGACTGTCCGTTGTCGCCCTGCACGGTCAGCGTCAAGGGAACGAGAGCTCGCGAGATGGCCAGCTTGTCGGCCGTTCTCAGGAAAGGGAAGTGTAGAAATGAAGGCGCTGTGTGCAGAGGCGCCGGGAGCGGCGAGGACTTCATCACCGAGATGCGCCCGCCCGGCTCGATGAAATTCATCTGATCGAACCAGCGAATCTGATTAGCCACGCCGATCCGCTCGTAGAACTCGACCAGATTCGTGCAAACGCGAAACAGCACGTGCTGACAATTGTCGACGATCTCACCCGTGCCGGGATGTTCGTACGAAGAGGCACGGCCTCCGAGGAATGGCCGCTTCTCAAAGAGCGTGACGTGAAATCCCACATCCGAGAGCGCGCATGCGGCAGCGAGTCCGGCGAGTCCGCCTCCGGCGATGGCTGCTGTAGGAGAAGATGGGGTCATGCGCTGATCTCAGATTACAGATTTCAGATTGTAGATTGAAAAAGCACAATTACAGATGACGGCTCAATCTGCAATCTAAAATCTGCAATCTGAAATGTAATTATGCGATGCGCCTTAGGAAGCCTCTCCCCAGGATGCGAAGTTTTTCCCAACGGCTGAGGGCGACTCGCGTGGTGAAGACGTCGTATTGTTTCTGGGCAATCTTTTCGAGCAGGCTCCGGTAGATATTGATCAGCACCCAGAGGGCAGGTTGGCTGTCTTCGGAAACGTAAGAGACCAGCTCATCGCCGGCGCGGTAATACTCGCGCGCGCGGTCGGCTTCGAGTTGAAGCAAGGGACGGAGCTTCGCCGGATCAGGCGAACTCACAACATCAGACAAAGATAGTCCAAACTTTGCCAGATCCTCTTCCGGCAGATACACGCGGCCCAGTCCCGCATCTTCTTTTACGTCGCGGACGATGTTGGTCAACTGGAAGGCGAGTCCGCATTGCTCGGCCAGTCCTTCCGCCGCAGGATCGCGATAACCGAAAACGTGAATACAAACCAGGCCGACGACAGAGGCGACGCGATAGCAGTAGAGGCGAAGATCGTCGAATGTTCGGTAATGGATGACGCCGGAGCCGGTTTGCATCGATGCTTCGGCCTCCTGGACATCCATCGCTGTTCCGTGGGCAAGTTCGTCAAGCAGGCCCGCTGGAATCGTAAAGCGGCGCTGCGCATCGGTGAGAGCGAGCAGGATCGCGTCGTCGGTGGGATGTCCTTGCTGGGCCCGGTGCAGGGCGTCAAGCCAGGTCTCGAGTTGATGGCGCCGTTCGGCAGGGCTCAGCTTTGGGTCGTCGGTAATGTCGTCGCAGCGCCGCATAAAGGCATAGACCGCGCACAGGGCTTCGCGTTTCCGGCGGGGCAGAACAAGAAATGCGTAATAGAAGTTCTTGGCTGCCACGCGCGTGATTCCCTTGCAAACGGAGTACGCCATGACGAGCTGTGGAGGAGCCGGGGTCCAGGGAACAGGAACCGGCTGCGTGCCGACGCTCATTGCAGACCTCCGCCGGGTCTGCCGAAGAGCTTGGCCAACGCGGCGTGAGCCACGAGCGCAAACTTGCGGGATTTTGAAATGGAAGGCCGGTTGCCCAGGACGGCGTAGTGCTGGTCCTGAATGGAGTTGAGGATTTCCAGACCGCCTCGGCTGAAGAGGTCCAAATCGATCGCGAGTTCACGATCAACCTTCTCGATCAGCGGCAGGCCTTGCCGGAACCAGTGGCGAGCGCGCTCCACTTCAAACTGCATCATGGCCCGGAACGCCGGGGTGTTCTGCTTGTGAGCGATGTCGTTTTGGCTGACGCCAAACCGGCGCATATCTTCGAGAGGGAGATAGATACGACCCTTCTCATAATCGCGAGTGACGTCTTGCCAGAAGTTAGCCAGTTGCAGCGCACTGCAGGTGAAGTCGGAGAGTTGTTGCCGTTCTTTGTCGCGATATCCGCAAAGATAGAGCACCAGATGGCCAACGGGATTCGCGGAGTAGCGACAATATCCCAATACATCATCGAATGTTTCGAAGCGAGTGACAGTTTGATCCTGGCGGAAGGCGGTCAGCAGATCAGAAAATTCCTGCTTGGGAATGTCGAATTGGCGGACAGTTTCCGCGAGCGCTACGAAAACCGGATGCTTTGGCGAACCGTCATAGCAGGCGTCGAGTTCGCGCTGCCACTCGTCAAGTAGAGCAAGTGCAGCCGTGGTATCGCCGACTTCGTCCCCAAGATCGTCGGAAATGCGGCAGTACGCGTAAACATTGAAGAAGTGTTGACGCAGATGGCGCGGAAGAAACCAGCTCGCGACCGAGAAATTCTCGTAATGAGAGCGAGCCAGGCGGGCGCAATACTTGCGCGCCTCGTCGACCGTGGGCGCGGTCGCGGGGATCGAGTACGCCGCAGGGAGGCGCGACCATCCAAGGGCAGCCGGGTTTTGCGTGGCAGTCTGATTCACTGGTAATAAGGCATTGTTGATTGATGACTGCTGAACAAAAAGCTCGTTGTGGCCGCAGTCTGGATTCTCAATCAACAATCAAAAAACAACAATTGTTTTATCTCAATGTCCCGGAATGATCGCCGTTTTGATGTCGCCACTCCGGTTTAGCATGTGACGCAAGACCTGCTGCAGGCGCGACAGGGGCGCCTCGCCTGTGATGTAGTCGGTGGGGCGGATCTTCTTGGCTGCGATCAGACCAAAAGCCCGACGAACAGTTTCGGGCGTGTGATGAAACGTGGCTTTGAGCGTGATTTCGGAATAGTGAAGCCGGCTGGTTTCGAGTTGAACCTTGGTTCCGCTCGCGCAGCCGCCGAAGAAATTGACAGTGCCGCCCTTGCGGACCATGTCTACGGCCCACTCCCAGGCTTCGGGTTTGCCGACAGCTTCAATCACGACATCGCATCCGCGTTTTTGCGGAGAGAGTGCGCGAACAGCGTCGATCACATTCGAGGTCTTGGTGGTTTGGATGATCTCATGAGCGCCCATCAGGCGGGCAGCTTCGACCTGGCCGTCGCGCTTCACGACGGAGATGACGTTACATCCGATGGCGCGGGCGACCTGCACAAACATCAAGCCAATGGGGCCGCCTCCAAGTATGGCAACGGTGTCGCCAATCTCAACGCCAGTTTCATGCAGACCGCGCAGAACGCAGGCCAGGGGTTCGGTCATGGCGGCGTCTTCAAATGACACATTGGCGGGGATGACCAGCATGTTGGCATCGACGATGCGGCGTGGCACGCGAATGTACTCAGCGTAGGCACCGTTATTGAAGAGCAGATCTTCGCAGAGATTCTCCTGATGCTTGGAGCAGTAGAAGCACATCTGACAGGGAGCGGAGTTGAGCGCGACGACGCGCATCCCTTTCTTGAAACTCGTTACGTTAGCGCCGACTTCTTCGATGACGCCGGCCAGTTCATGGCCGAAGAGGGCGGGAGGAACAATCATGCGGGCGTGATAGCCGCGCTGGTAAACCTTGAGATCGGTACCACAGGTAAGAGCAACCTGTACTTTGACCAGCACTTCCCCGTCGCCGACCCGGGGGATAGGAACTTTTTCGATCTTCAGGTCTTCTTTGCCGTACAAGACGGCAGCCGTCATTTTTCCGTTCACTGCTGATTTCCTTCCCACGAACCGCCGGGCTGAATGACAACTTTCATGGAGGACGGCTGCGGGTGCGCAGCCAGATCCAAAGCCTGTGGACTTTGAGAAAGCGGGAACCGATGACTGATCAACCGTTGCAGGTCCATTTCGCGATTCATGACAAACTGAACCGAGTCTTCCTGCAGGTCGACCGATGCGCTGTAGGATCCAACCAGAGTTTTTTCGTCGACACAGATGGCAGCAGGGTCGATTACTGCCTCACCGTGCTGTGTTTGGGCAAATAGCAAAATCCGGCCACCTGGACGGGCCGCATCCATCGCAGTACGAATCAGCGAATTCCCGCCAACTGCGAGAATCACCGCGTCGGCACCGCGTCCCTGGGTCAATTCGCGGACGCGCTCCACGACATTTGTCCGCGATCCATCAATTGTAAGTTCTAATCCGAAGCTTGAACCTATTTTAAGCCTCTCGGGATACAAATCGGAAGTAATTAAGGTGGCCCCGGTGCGCCGGGCTAGCACTCCCAGAATGATTCCGATGGGGCCCTGCCCGATGGTCAGGACAGTTTCGCCGGGCTTTAGATTCAGGGCGCTGATGCCCTTGAGACACGTGTTCACTGGCTCTACAAAACACGCCTGCTCGTAAGAAGTTTCGTCGGGTATCCGGACGGTACCACGCTCGACAATCCAGTCCATGACGCGGACATACTCCGCGAAGCCCCCGCCTGAAGGCTCAAAGCCAGCCGTACAGCCTACTTTCTTGTAGGTTGCGCATTGTGCAAAGGTCTTGTTCTGGCAGTAGAAGCACTCGCGGCACGGGATGTGATGGAAGACCATGACGCGGTCGCCGGGGTGATATTTGCTGATCCCCTCGCCGACCTTGGCGACCACTCCGGAAGTCTCATGTCCGAAGATGCGCGGGGCGGAATGGGAGCCTGTGGAAATCTTCTTCAGGTCTGTGCCGCAGACGCCGCAGGTATGAACCCGAAGCAGCATCTCGCCAGATCCGATCGTAGGGACCGGGACGGTTTCCATACGGACATCATTAACGCCCCGATAGACCGCAGCCTGCATGGTGGCTGAAATGGGTGCTATCTCAATCTCGGCCGTGGTCGGCCCGGGTCTGTCCATACGTTCCCTTAGATGAAGTTGTGTGCCGGTGCGTTTCACCATTGTACGGTAGAGAGGGGAATCGGCGCTTTCGAGCCGTGTACCATGGCCGCTACTTGGGGTCATGCTCGCGGCTGGCTTTCATGTTATGCTGCGCCAAACTGCGGTCGTAGAGGGACGCCTGTGCTGACGGAACTGCGCCTCGAGAACTACGCGGTGATCGACAACCTGGTGGTGGAGTTCGGGTCGGGACTGAACCTGCTCACGGGCGAAACCGGGGCGGGAAAGTCCATTCTGATTGATGCCCTGGCGTTGCTTTTGGGAGAAAAGGCTTCGAGTGACGTGGTCCGGGCAGGGGCGGACCGCGCGGTGATCTCCGCCGTATTCGAGGCGGAGAGCGCCGCGGCAAAGGCCCTGGAGAAGATCCTTGATGCTAACGGCCTGGATGAGTCTGACGACGGATCGTTGATCTTGCGGCGGGAGATTGCGTCCGGCGGCAAGGGACGGGTATTCGTCAACAATCAGCCTGCTACTGTCAGCGTACTTAAATCGCTGGCACCCTTTCTGGCAATCATCCACGCGCAGAACGAATCGATTCTTTCGTTTGATGGCCCGGCGCGGCTGGAGCTTCTTGACGTATTTGCAGGCAATGATCTCGCAGTGGCGGAATCCTCTTTTGCGACATGGAAGAGCATTCGAACCCGTATCGACGAACTGGAGCGGGGCGAACAGGATCGTTTGCGGCTTGTCGATCTGTGGATATTCCAGAAGCGCGAGATCGAGGAAGGCAAGCTCCAGAGCGGCGAAGATGAACGTCTGGAATCCGAAAAGCGGGTTCTGGCAAACGCCGAGAGGATCTACAACGCGGCGATGAACGCGTTTGACCTGCTGTACGAGGGAAATGGCTCAACTGCGTCGTCGTTGCGGGCAGCGCAGAAACAGATTGAGGAACTGTCGCGATACGAGCCCAAGTTTCAGGAGGCGCTCGTGGCGCTGGATTCGGCGCGTATCAGCGTAGAGGACGTGGGCGCCACGGTGCGCGATTACGCAGGCGGAATCCAAGCATCTCCGGAACATCTTGCAGAAGTGGAAGACCGGCTCGCGCTACTCGACCGGCTGAAGCGCAAGTACGGCCCGACGCTCGATGACGTCATCCGGTTCGGAGCCGAAGTCTCGCAGAAGCTTTCGGAAGTGGAGAACAAGGACGAGATTTTGCGTCAGCTCCGTGGCGACCTAGCAAAAGCGGGTGAGGAGTACTTGCGCGCAGCGCGGGCACTCTCGAAGAAGCGCGGAGAGGCAGCGCGCAGGCTGGAAAAGTTGGTGGAGACCGAGATCAACGATCTCGCAATGAAGTCAACGTTCCGCGTCGAAAAGACGCAGTCGGAAGAAGAGCGGGACTGGACTCCTTCGGGGATCGATCAAGTGGTGTACATGATCTCGACGAATCCCGGTGAGCCGTTGCGGCAACTGGAACATATTGCTTCCGGCGGAGAACTTTCACGCGTGATGCTGGCGCTGAAATCAACGGTGGATTCTGCAAATAGCGCCGCTTCTCGTAAGGTGCGAGGAGCGCAGAAGACGCTGGTTTTTGACGAAATTGATACCGGCATCGGAGGACGCGCAGCGGAAGCCGTTGGCAAGAAACTGAAGTCTCTGTCCCGATCAAATCAGGTACTGTGCGTCACACATCTTCCGCAGATTGCGACGTTCGCCGATCAGCACTTTGTGATCGAAAAGAAGGAGCATGGCGGCCGCACCAGGACCAGCATCCGCCCGGTCACCGGCGAAGAGCGGACTGAAGAAGTAGCTCGCATGCTCAGTGGGGCCAAGCTTACCGAGACGTCGCGCAAGCACGCCGAGCAGATGATCAAGGCGAATGCCTGAACATCACACCCGACACAATCATGCATCTCTAGGGAACTTAGGCTCTATCCAGCGTGTATTTCCCTCTGCTATAAGAATCGCCGCTTTCGTCAATCCCTGGAGAGGAAACCCAACTTCGAATGTTCAACTCAAGTGCAGTGGAACGCCTCGGGCGAATCGTACTGCTTATGATGATTTTGTGCGCCACTGTGACCGCTTTTGCGACGAGCAAAGCTGCATGGATCAAGCTGAATCCTCCGAGTAGCCCACCCGCGCTCTCGGCTGTGGCAATGACTTATGACCCAGTCAGCAAGAAAGTCGTCTTGTTTGGCGGATACGACAGCTCGGCTACGTATCACAACGAAACCTGGCTGTTCGATGGCACGACCTGGACTCAGGCTGTGACGCCTGGAGCGCCTCCGGCGCGCGCGGCCGCGGCGATCACCTACGATCAGCCCAGTGGCAAGCTGATCATGTTCGGCGGCTACGACGGGCATGGATACCTCGGTGACACATGGCTGTGGGATGGAACCAGCGAAACCTGGTCGTCCGCCAGTCCGGCGCACGTGCCGACGGCAGTGACGCTTCCGATGATGTTCATGGATCCGGTGAACGGGCGCGCCGAAATGTTTGGCGGCTACGATGGGCAGTTCTATCAGGGGACCACGTGGCAGTGGACGGGAAGTGACTGGCTACAGTTGCATCCGGCAACGTCTCCGTCGGCCAGAGGAGCATCTGTGGTTGCCAACGACCTTGCCCGCAAAATCGTGGTGATCTGGAGCGGCCTGGGAGACGTGAATCCGAACAACACCTGGACGTGGGACGGAACGAACTGGACGCTGCAGAGTCCGGCGAACACACCACCCTCGACCTATTACTCAGCTGCGGCGTGGGTTCCTGGGCTGAATGCGGTCGTCATGTTCGGAGGCGCCAACATTGGCACAACGACATGGGCCTGGACCGGCAGCAACTGGGTGACGGTACCCACCTGGTACGCCCCTAGATTCCGGTTGTCGTTGGGGATGGCGTTCGATTCGGACAGCAACCAGCTTTTGATTTTCGGCGGCGAGAACAGTGTCATCCTCGACGAGACCTACAAGTTGACGAAACGCTGAGACCCCACGTCCCAGCGACAAAAAAGCCGTACCGATTAACCTCGCGGAAATGCGGCTGAAATCACAGTCGGGCGCGAGGTTTTTCTTTTGGATCGACTTGAAAAGGGTGAGGGATTAGCGCGTGAGAACTAGCAACTCATCAGGCCGGCTCTCAGCGACGGTGGCATTGGTGGAGCTGTCGGAGACTTTGATACTGAAGTTGACCGTGATCGTGGCTTTCGACTCAACGGCCTGACCATTCTGCGTGATTGGCTTGAAGTGCCATCCACGTACGGCCGCTTGCGCTGCTGAGGAAAGAATGGCCGGGCCGCTCATCACGCGAAGATTCTGGATGATCCCGTCGGCGCCGATCAGGGCCTGCAGTACCACTGCACCCTGAACGTTCATATGCTGCGCCAGCGGCGGATAGGCGGGTATGGTAGTGGCGGCGATGCGCTCCTGCTCAGCGGCATTGGTTGCCGGTTGCTTTACGCCCGGTTGCTTAACAGCAGGAACTGATTTCGTAATTTCCAACTTGGTGGTATTGCTGCCGGGATGAATCGTGTTATGCCGGTCGCCGGCGACCACTTCGACATCCAGCGGAGGCAGTACCGTTCGGGTCGTAACCACAGCCGGGGTCTCAACGGCTGTCGGCTCGTTGGAGATATTGGCGGCAGCATTCTGCTTCTTCGCGGCATGCGCCTTTGAGGCAGGCATCGGTTGCGCCGCGGGCTTTACTGCAGTCTGGGACGCTGCCGCTGGCTGGCTTTCATCCGCATCGACGATGGTGGAGTCCGCGCCAAACCAGAACTGACGGTCTTTAATCAGAACTGCGGCCAGTGCCGCCAGCAACAGGATGAGCGCGAGCAACAACCTGGATTGCTGGCCTCCCCTGGCGACCTGCGCCTGGGGGTTGGCGGTCCGTCTTGGGCTTAGTTCCAGCATTTACCCTTGCAACCTGAGACTGATTGGAAGACGGCAACAGAGTGCAGCACCTGACAAAAATTGGCAATGGCACGGGGAGGGTAGCCGGGGGCACTACCGGGCCATGTGTTTGATTTTTGTGCTCTTGGGCGCGAGGGGTTGTGATTCCTGTCACATCCCTCGGCCTAGGACTCTCCTAGATTCAAGGAATGACCACACCGAATCGCGCAGCCTGGATCCATGGGCCTTTGGTCCATTGTGAAACCGTTCCCAAGGAGTCGGACCTGCCCTGGGGGTTGATTCTGCTGGGAGCGCCGGGGGTCGGCAAGGGCACGCAGGCGGAGTTGCTGAACCGCCGCTTGCACGCATGCCATCTTTCGACCGGGGATGTCTTTCGGGCTGCCGGCAGCCAAAACGAATGCGACCTCAGCCCGGTGATGCGCGAGGCGCTGGGTTTTATGCGCCGTGGCGAGCTGGTCCCGGATTCGACCGTTTGGGACATGGTGCAGGAACGCAGCGGCTGTCTGCACTGCGCCGGGGGATTCATCCTCGATGGCTTCCCGCGCACGCTAGGCCAGGCGCAGTTGTTGAAAGTATTAATGGCGAAGGAAGGGATTCTGCTGACGGCCGTCGTGAACTACGAATTGCCGTTGGAAGAGATTGTGGCACGCCTTGCTGGCCGTCGGACCTGCGAAAAGTGCAAGGCCGTCTACCACGTAACCGAACGGCCGCCGAAGGCGGAGGGGCGATGTGATCGCTGCGAGGGGAAGCTGTTTCAGCGGGACGATGACCGCCCGGAATCGATCAGGGTGCGCCTGGAAGCGTACGAGCGCAGCACCGCTCCATTGATCAAGTTCTACGAAAACCTAGGCCTTCTGGTCCGGGTGGACGCGCATGGGTCACCAGAAGAGATCTTTGATCGGACCGTAGGGGAACTTGAGTCGCGGAGGGTCCGAGTGTTCGCCCACAAAGTCTGGGACAACGCCGAGAATCGCCGCTGAGGTCCGGATTTCACCATTCACTGCTAATTCCTGCCATTTCTGCGGCTTACGTTGACCATCGCGGTACTTTTCGATAGCTTATTAGTATCGCCGCAGTGGAGATCGTGTACCCTAAAAATACGAATCCTGTGGGCTGCACTGCATCTAAACAAAGGGCAATTAAGCACATCGGGGAGAGTGTGAATCGTGGCCGAAACTCTGGCAAATCGTGACGGAAAGACTTTGCTGTTACTGAAGCCACGCGGTTTTTGCGCGGGCGTTGTACGCGCCATTGACGTGGTGCGCATCGCGCTGGAGGCGTTTGGCCCACCGATCTATGTGCGCAAGGAGATCGTCCACAACAGCTTTGTCGTGGAGGATTTGCGCAGTAAGGGCGCCATCTTCGTCGACAGCGAGGATGAGGTGCCGAACGGCGAGCGCATTATCTATAGCGCGCACGGCGTTTCGCCCGAGGTGCGCGAGCACAGCGCCAAGCGAGGGCTCCGAGTGATCGATGCGACGTGTCCGCTGGTGACTAAGGTCCACGTCGAAGCCGTGAAGTTCGCCAAAGAGGGGTATTCGCTGATTCTCATCGGGCATAAAGATCACGACGAAGTGGTCGGAACGCTGGGCGAAGCTCCCCTGGTTACACAAGTTGTGGGGACCCCGGAGCAGGTGGCATCGCTGCAAGTGCCCGATCCGAATCGAGTTGCCTATTTAACGCAGACGACGCTGAGTCTGGACGAAACGAAAGACATCATCGCAGCGCTGAAGCAGAAGTTCCCAAAGATCCAAGGGCCTGCAGCGCAGGATATCTGCTACGCGACCGAAAATCGTCAGGTTGCTGTAAAGCAGGTGGCCTCGGAGTCGGACTTGCTACTGGTTGTCGGATCGGAAAATAGTTCCAACTCCAACCGGCTTGTGGAAGTGGCACGGAATCTGGGCACGAATGCGCACCTCATCGATAGCTGCAATGACATTGAGGCGGAATGGCTGAAGGGTGTCAAGACGATTGCGCTGACGGCTGGGGCATCGGCCCCGGAACATTTAGTGGAAGAGACCGTCACTTTCCTGCAGGGCAAGGGTTTTGGCAATGTGCAGGAGCTCGAAGTGATGCCAGAGAACGTGCGCTTCGGGCTGCCACCGGAGATTGTGGAAGCGATTGCGGCCGCTCCGGCGAATTGAACGATGATTTGCTACAGATGATTTACCACGGAGACACGGAGACACAGAGCAAACTTCTTCATGAGGAGTTAACCGAGCGTGTCATTGGTGCTGCCATTGAGATGCACCGAGCGCTCGGTCCCGGGCTCTTGGAATCTGCTTACGAGGAGTGTCTTTGTCATGAGTTCCACCTCCGAGGCATCAACTTTGAAAGACAGGTTCCACTGCCTGTCCAGTACAAGGGCATCAAATTGGATTGTGGTTATCGGCTCGACTTGGTCGTAGACGACCTCGTGATTATCGAGATCAAGTGTGTTGAGCATGTCCTTCCAGTTCATGAGGCACAACTGCTTACCTATTTGAAGATGACTGGTAGGCGAGTGGGCCTAATCCTCAACTTCAATTCATCCGTTTTGGTCAGGGGTGGGATCATAAGGAAGGTTTTTTGAGCTCCGTGCCTCCGTGTCTCCGTGGTGAAGGGAATTTTCGTGAGCAAGAAATGGAGTAGTGAATGAATTCTGACTCCCCCGAGTCCAACTTAGCCGCCGAATCATTTGGATCCAATCCTCAGCTTCGCTTCGGAAAAATCGAGGAACTTGGGAAACGGGTAGGCGCGGCGATTGCCGCTGCCCGCAAGTATCTGTTTTCGCAGCAACATGAGGACGGATATTGGTGCGGGGAACTCGAGGCGGATACTACTCTCGAATCCGACTACATACTGCTGCACACGCTGTTGGGAACCGGAAACGAAGCGCGCTTCCAGAAGTGCGCCAATTGGATTCTGCGCCATCAGAATGAAGACGGCGGATGGGGCATCTACGCCGGTGGGCCTTCGAATATCAGCGCTTCGGTAAAGGCGTATTTCGGGTTGAAGTTGGCTGGATACACGGCGGACCATCCGGCGCTGGAGCGAGCCCGAACTAAGATCCTGGAGATGGGCGGCGTCACCGAAGTCAACACGTTTACCAAGATTTATCTCTGCTTCTTCGGACAGTACGACTACGACGCCGTTCCGGCGGTTCCGCCCGAGATCGTGCTGTTTCCCAACTGGTTCTGGTTCAACATCTACGAAATCTCCTCGTGGTCGCGCGCCATCCTGGTGCCGCTGTCGATTTGCTACGCGAAAAAGCCCTTCAAGAAAATTCCGCAAGAGATGGGCGTCGAAGAACTTTTTGTTGGCGGCATGCACAGATCGCGCATGCACCTGCATTGGGCGAAGAAACTGATCTCGTGGCGAAATTTCTTTCTAGTCATCGACCGGGTGACGCACTGGTTTGAGCGCGTCCATGTCCGGCCGCTGCGCTCGATTGCCCTGAAGAGCGCGGAGAAGTGGATGCTCGAGCGCTTTGAGATGAGCGACGGCCTAGGCGCGATTTATCCGTCGATGATGAACGCCATCATCGCGCTCCGGTGTCTGGGATATTCACTCGACGATCCGCAAGTGATCCGCGCGATGGATGAGTTCGAGAAACTGGGGATCGAAGAGGAAGACACCTTCCGGATGCAGCCCTGCATGTCTCCGGTGTGGGACACGGCCTATGCGCTATTTGCGTTGGGCGAAGCTGGTGTTCCGGCGAATGATCCACGCCTGGTGAAGTGCGCGGACTGGATCCTGCAGAAGCAGGTGCGCAACGCAGGCGACTGGCAGGTGAAGAACAAGAAGGGCAAGCCGGGCGGGTGGTACTTCGAGTTCAACAACGAGTTCTATCCGGATGTGGATGACAGCGCGATGGTTTGCCTGGCTTTGAGTCGCGTGGAACATCCCAACGGGCGCTATCAGCGAGAGTCTGTGCAGCGCGCCATCGACTGGATCTTCTCCATGCAGTGCAAGAACGGCGGCTGGGCGTCATTCGACAAGGACAACGACCGCATGGTCTTCCAGTACGTGCCGTTCGCCGATCACAACGCCATGCTCGATCCGCCGACTGTAGATATCACAGGGCGCATTCTGGAGATGCTCGCGACCTACGGGTACGACAAGAATCATCCGAGCGTAAAGAGGGCGATCCAGTTTATCCGCCAGGAGCAAGAGCCGGATGGCAGCTGGTTTGGACGCTGGGGTGTGAATTACATCTACGGTACGGCTCTCGTGTTGCGAGGGCTGGAAGCGATCGGAATGGACCTGCACGAGCCTTGCATTCAGCAGGGCGCGGAGTGGTTGCGCATGGTACAGAACGCCGATGGAGGCTGGGGCGAAACCGTCGGCTCGTACGACGATCCGACCCTGCGCGGGCAGGGGGATAGCACTCCGTCGCAGACGGCATGGGCGATTTTGGGCCTGCTGGCAGCCGGCGATACACGCAGCGATTCAGTCGCGCGCGGAGTTGCGTATCTGATGCGCACGCAGAAGTCCGATGGTTCGTGGGATGAGCAGTTCTATACGGGTACAGGATTTCCGCGCGTGTTTTACCTGATGTATCACCTCTATCGGCAGTACTTCCCGCTGCTGGCGCTCACTACCTATCAGAAGGTGATGGGAAAAAGCAGCAATTAGCAATTGGCTCTTAGCGTTTGGCCACTCGGCTGATGTTGACAACCCAAGCTAAGTGCTGAACGCTCGCTTTTGCTAGCAGCTCAAACGATTGATCTTCATGCCTCCAGTTGACGTCATACTGAAAAGATTCGAGCAGCCGGATGAAGTTCGGACTTTCGAAAAAGGAAAGTTCGAGATCGTGCAAATCGGCGGCATGACGATCGGGCGCGCCACCTATCAGCCCGGATGGAAGTGGTCGCTTCACGTCGGACCGGGTGTGGGCGCTTCGCGCTGCAACGTGGAGCATGTCGGCATGGTGCTATATGGTTGTGCTACGGCTGCGATGGAGGATGGAACGATTCACGAACTCCGCGCGGGAATGCTCTTCTACATTCCACCGGGACCTCCCGGTCACGACAGCTGGGTCGTCGGCGACGAGCCCTATGTTTCACTTCATTTTCTGGGGGCAGCCCACTACGCAGCCAAGTAGCATTTCGGGCCGCCGGATTTGCTGAGTCGTCACCTCATTTAGTCCTACGTTGACAACTTTCGCCGAGTGCTGAATCCTGAGTGCTGATGCTCGCTTTCGTCACTGGCGCTACCGGATTCCTTGGTTCCCACGTTGCACGGGTTCTTGCCGATAAAGGCGCGGACCTGCGGCTGCTTGTCCGATCCACCAGCAATCTAAGAAATCTGCAGGGACTCAAGGCAGACACCGTGACTGGCGATCTGCGCGATGGGTTGTCGCTCGAGAAAGCCATCTCCGGATGTGACACGGTATTTCACGTCGCAGCGGACTACCGGCTCTGGTTGCGAGATCCGAATGAGATGTACCGCTCGAATGTCGACGGCACTCGCGCCATTCTGGATGCGGCGCGGAAGAACGGCGTTCGGCGAGTCGTGTATACGTCCAGCGTCGCGACAATCGGGTTCACCGGCGACGGTAGCACTGCCGACGAAGATTCTCCCGTTTCGCTGGCTGACATGATCGGGCACTATAAGCGGTCCAAGTTCATGGCCGAGCAGATTGCGATGGATGCAGGACGCAGCGGGATGCAGGTCGTGACTGTGAATCCAACCACGCCTGTTGGCGAACAGGATGTGAAGCCAACTCCTACCGGACGGATCGTCCTCGATTTTCTCAAACGGAAGTTTCCGGCATACGTCGAGACCGGACTCAACCTGGTCGATGCGAGGGAGTGCGCTCGCGGGCACTTGGCAGCGCTAGAGAAAGGAAAGTCTGGGGAACGCTATATTCTCGGAGGAGAGAACCTGACGCTGAAGCAGATTCTCGACAAGCTGAGCGAGATGACCGGGCTGCCTTCCCCCAACGTAAAGTTGCCGTACTTCTTTGCATTTGCCGCAGGGGTGGTGGACGAGGCGGTGACCGGGATGATCCTGCGCCGTGAACCCAGGGCGACGGTTGATACCGTCCGGATGGGGAAGAAGAAGATGTTTGCCAGCTCCGCCAAGGCCGAGCGAGAGCTCGGATGGAAGCTGGTGCCCGTCGATGACGCCTTGCGGCGCGCCGTGGAGTGGTTCCAGGCCAACGGATATGTCTAGAGTCGCGATCGTGGCCGCGCTGGAGAGGGAAGTGCGCCCTCTGGTCAAGGACTGGCGCGTCACCGAGAAGGAGCACGACGGGCGGAGATTCCGTTTTTTCGAAAAGGGAGATGTCGTACTGGTGTGCGCTGGCGTCGGTGGCGGCGCCGCGCGTCGAGCCGCAGAGGCGGTCATCTCCAACTTTGCCCCCGAGTTGATCTGTTCGGCAGGCTTTGCGGGTGCTCTCGACCCGAAGCTCAGTGTGGGTGATGTCATTCGTCCGGAATTTGTTATCAATGCCGGAGACGGGAGTCGCGTCTCCCTCGGTTCCGGTGCGGGCATACTCGTCAGTTTTGGTTCGGTCGCGAGCCCGGAGCAAAAAGCGAAGCTGAGGGAATCGTATGGTGCGCAGGCCGTGGACATGGAAGCTGCCGCGGTTGGGCGCTCGGCCGAGACTCACGGAATCCGTTTTGCCGCTGTGAAAGTCATCTCCGACGCGGTGAACTTCGAATTTCCTTCCATGGAGCGATTTGTGGATGCGGACGGGCGATTTTCCGAAGGACGATTTGCCTGGTTCGCCGTCTTGCGGCCATGGCTCTGGCCGCAAGTGATTCAGCTGGCGCGGAATAGCAACCGGGCGGCGCGGGCCTTGTGCTTTAGCCTGCGCTCTTCGGAGCCCGAAATTTTCGTTGGCAGATAGGGTTCGCGCAGGAAAATCGCAGCGCCCCATCATCTATAATCAAAGTAGGCATTCTCCGAAATCCAATGGAATTTTCCCCCTTGCCAGTAGTGTTCGTCGGCGGCGAGATCATCGATATGCTCGCCACGACCGGCGCGGTCGCCAAGTTAGTTCTGATAATTCTTCTAATCTTCAGCCTGATCTCGTGGGCGATCATTCTGACCAAATGGACTTTGCTGCGGCGGGCGCGGATGCAGAGTGGGCGCTTCCTGCGCGCGTTCCGCAAAGCGCAACGACTGCAGGACATTGCCGCTGTTGCGGACCAGTTCAAGCCCAGTCCTTTGGTTGGTGTGTTTGAGGGCGGATATGAGGAATACCGCCGTCAGGCTGCAGCTTCCGGTGTCCTCAGGAGCGTCGTGCCGATTCAGCGTGGAATGCAAATCGGAGCGTCTGAAGAGATCACGCGGCTCGAGCGAAATGTTCCGTGGCTGGCCATCACCGCTGCGGCAACTCCCTTTATCGGCTTGTTTGGCACGGTGTGGGGCATCATTGACGCGTTCCATGGACTTGGAACCGCGGGGGCGGCTACGTTGCGCGCAGTGGCTCCCGGCATCTCTGAAGCTCTGATCACGACCGCATTCGGTCTGGTTGCGGCCATCCCGGCTGTGATCGCTTATAACCTTATTGGATCGTCGATCCGGGAATTTGCGGCACGCTGCGACGACTTCTCCCTTGAGGTGCTCAACGCCGTCGAGCATAGCCAGGCGCAAAACTCAGCGGCCGTTCCAGCGGACGTGAGGCGCTGATGGCATTCACGACTTCCAACGGACGCACCCAGTCCGGTCTCGCCGATATCAATATCACTCCGCTTGTCGACGTCGTGCTGGTGCTGCTCATCATTTTCATGGTGACAGCCCCCGTGCTGCAGTCTGGCATCGACGTGAGCGTGCCGAAGACGAAGACGGTGAAAGAGATTACCGAAGAGCGGATGGTCATCACCATCAACAAGGATCAGCGCGTCTTCCTGGGAAACGACGCGATCAACATCAACGAGATTGGCAACAGGCTGCGGCAGAAAATTCGTGATCCACGCCACCAGTTCATCTTTGTGCGTGCCGATGAAAATGTTCCGTTCGGCGCTTTCGCAACGGTGATGGATGCGGTGAAGCAAGCCGGGTTTGCCAATGTGAGTATCGTGACGCAACCTCTTGCAGAGAATGCCGGCAAACACTGAGATCTATTTCGAGCACGAGCGATGGGGACGCGCATTGGCGTGGTCAGCCGGATTCCACGCCGCATTCATCAGTGGGATGATCCTCTATACCGTGTTCGTCACGCGTGGCAGTGGCGAGACCTGGGGCTCAGGTGGAGGCGGAGAAGCTATCGGCGCTACGTTGGTGAGTTCGGTGCCGTTGGCAGCCAATCCATCCCAGACGCAAAACGTGCTGGCCAACGAATCGAAGGGGCTGACGCAGTCGCAGCCGAAGATCGAAGAGAAAGAGCCGGACGCGATCGAGATCCAGGGAAAGAACAAGAAGATCAAGCCTAAGCAGAAGCAGATAACGGAATCGAAGCAAAATGCCCAGGCGGCTCCAGAGTCAGACGACAACCAGGTAGCCTTCGGCGAGGGTGGACCGGTAAGCGGTCCGTACGGCTCGTTCAGCGCGGGCGGAGCTAAGGGCGGCTTTGGAATCACGGGAGGCGGCGGCGACTTCGGCACCAGGTACGCCTGGTATGTGCAGGTCATCCAGCGGAAGGTTTCTGAGAACTGGATGAAATATGAAGTGGATCCGCGAATCACCTCTGCCCAACGCGTATACATCACATTCGACGTCACGCGTGACGGGCGCCCCACCAATGTGCAAGTGTCGCAGTCCAGTGGCGTGCCTTCATTGGACATTTCCGCAACGCGGGCGTTGCAGCGCATCGACACATTTGGGCCGCTGCCACCGGATTACCCGGGCAGCAAGATCTCCGTGGAGTACTGGTTCGACTACAAGAGATAGGCCATGCACCTTTGAGCGGGTTATCAACGCGGTACGCTAGTGATTTTCGGAAGCAAAAGGGCGCAAAATAGGAAAGTTCGTCGAATGAAAAAGTTGAGGGCAGCTGAGAACATCTTGCGACATCAATCATATCGGGATACGATATTGTTTCACGCGAAATCTTTCTTTCCTTCAAAAATGGGCGAACCCGCTAGAACTGGCATTCGGCAACGATCCGTCAGCTTTCGGCATGCGGTTCATGCTCTCGTATTCTTTCTCGGTTGTCTGGCGACGCCGGCGCTTCTGGCCCAGGACTGGGTCAAGACTGGCACGAGTCTCGGCGTAGAGAAAGTGCGCCTGGCTGTCGCGGATTTCAAGCCATCCAGCACCGACGCGCAGAACGCGGCGCTGCTCAAGACATTCAATGAGACACTTTGGAATGACCTGGATGTATCGGGGGTTGTAGAGCTGGTCTCAAAGAGCTTCTACCCTTTACAAGTTCCGGGGCAGCCTCCTGAAGTGAACTTCATGGCATGGAATGCGCCGCCCCCAAATGCCGCAATGTTGGCATTCGGGAATCTGGGAGTTGCGAGCGGCAGGCTGACGGTGCAGGGTTGGCTCTACGACGTCAAGAATATCCAGTCGCCACAGATCCTGGGTAAACAGTACTCCGATACGGCGACCGACGCGGCAGCGCGGGTCATGGCGCACAAGTTCGCCGACGAGATTATCTTCCGACTCGGTGGAGGCATCCAGGGAATTGCGGAAACGCAGATTTATTTCGTCAGCGACCGCACGGGCCACAAGGAAATCTGGGCCATGGACTACGATGGCTCGAACCAGCACCAGATCACGCATCTGGCTTCGATCGCCCTTTCCCCGAGAGTTTCCCCTGACGGATCGCGCGTCGCTTTCAGCGCTCTGACCAAGACCGGTTGGGAGATCATGATGTACTCCCTCGAACTGAACCGTGCGGTTACATTCCCGCGCTTTGGAGGTACGAATCTCTCGCCGGCATGGTCTGCTGATGGAATGAAGCTGGCGTTCTCCTCGTCTCACGCGGGAGATTCGGAAATTTACGTAGCAGACAATTCCGGCGGCAATCCCCGCCGCCTGACCACTGATAAAGGTCCAGACGTCTCCCCCGTGTGGAATCGCAAGACGGACGCGCAGATTTCTTTTGTAAGCGGCCGCACCGGCTTGCCGCAGATCTACACCATGGAAGCCGACGGAACGAATCAACAGCGCATGACAGACCAGGGATATGCCGTCTCGCCCAGCTGGGCGCCGAACGGGCAGTTCCTGTCGTTTGCGTGGGTGCGCAAATACGGCCCGGGAGATCCCGGCTCCCTCGATCTTTATCTGATGGATATCGCCAGCAAGCAGTGGGTGCAGTTGACCCATGATGGCGGGCGCAATGATTTCCCGTCGTGGTCTCCGGACGGTCGGCATATTGTGTTTCAGTCGAATCGATCCGGAAGCCTGCAAATTTGGTCGATGCTTGCCGATGGGACCAAAGTTCAGCAGCTGACTTTTACCGGTCGCAATACGCAACCGAATTGGAGTTGGAAATAGTAAATAACTTCGTCTGGCCCCACATTGGGGTCGTAGGAGGAATAAAAGTGAAGCAATCGAATATGAAATGGTTCTTGCTGATACTCGCTCTTAGCGCTCTGTTACTACTCGGCGCGTGCGGAAAGAAAAAGGAACCGCCGCCGCCACCACCTCCACCAGCGCCACCGGCACCGACAGCCTCGATCTCGGTGGATCCGTCAACAATTCAATCTGGAGGGTCTGCGTCGCTCACGTGGCAGACCAGCAACGCGACCGATGTGTCGATCGACGGCATTGGGGCTGTGCAGCCGAATGGCTCGCAGAGCGTCTCGCCCACGGACTCAACCACGTATCACCTGACCGCCAAGGGCGCGGGTGGAACGCAGGAAGCTACGGCTCGTCTGACGGTAACGGCACCGCCTCCACCGCCTCCTCCGCCGACACCTTCCGTGACGGATGAGGATTTGTTCGCCCAGAACGTGAAAGATGTGTACTTCGATTACGACAAGTCCGATATCCGTGGTGATCAGCAGGCTTCGATACAGGCGGATGCGCAGTTCCTGAATCAGCATGCCGCCATGAACATCACGATTGAAGGACACTGCGACGAGCGCGGATCGACGGACTATAACCTGGCGCTCGGCGATCAGCGCGCCAGCGCCGTGAAGAGCGCCTTGACCGCGGCCGGAGTCAATGCCAGCCGCATCAAGACCATCAGCTACGGGAAAGAGAAGCCCTTCTGTAGCGAAAGCAACGAAGCTTGCTGGCAGCAGAATCGACGCGGCCATCTCGTTTATCAGAAGTAGTGCAATCGCTGAGGGGACGCCGAGCGTCCCCTCAGCTTCCATTTCGCGATGTGCCCGAGCCTCAATCTCCAACGGCAGGGGTTGCCTACTGCCGTTGAATCTTCCGGTTCCCACTATCCTTTAGGAGATGGAATCGTTCCAGCCCTGTGGGACAATCGAGGCATCTAAATCGTCAAACTTAGGAAATATCTTTTATGAGAACACATCGAATTTCCGCGTTGGTCGCAGTGGCATCGATCCTATGGCTGGGAGTGGGCCCCGCCTTTGGCGTGAGCAAAGAGATGGTGCAGCTTCAGACCCAGGTTCAGCAACTGCAGGAGCAGATGACCGCGATGCAGCGCAGTTTCGACGAGCGCATGGGTGTCATGAAAAACCTGGTCGAAACCAACACGGACGCCGTCAACAAAGTGACGACAGCCTTGACTACGCTGCAGACTACGCTTGCGAAACAGCAAGCTGAGGGCGGATCGAAATCCGAGCAGCTATCCGGCCAGATTCAGGCACTGAACGACACCATGGATGAGCTCAAGGCTCGGCTTTCGAAGGTGACCAAGCAACTGGAAGACCTGCAGTCGTCTCAGCAGACGTTTGCTGCACAGCAGGCGACTCAAGCCCACGAACAGCAGGCTATGGCATCGGCACCGCCACCAGACGTTCTCTACAACAACGGGCTGCGTGACTACAACGGCGGCAAGGTCGAGCTGGCAAGCCAGGAATTCTCTGACTACATCAAGTTTTATCCGAATACGGATCTCGCAGGCAATTCCTACTACTACCTGGGCGAATTGCAATACAAACAGGGAAACTATCAGCAGGCAGTGCAGAGTTACGATCAGGTACTGCAGAATTTCCCCAGCGGAAACAAAGTCGCCTCAGCTCAATTGAAGAAGGGATTCGCGTTGCTGGAACTGGGCAAGCAGGATGAAGGCGTGACCGAGTTGCGGCGGCTGATCCAACGATATCCGCATTCGCCGGAAGCGTTGCAGGCGCGTGACCGGCTGCGCAAGGCGGGCGTCAGCAGCACCGGCAAATAAGGGCTCACTTTATTCGTTACACGGAATGGTAACGATGATGGTGGGAATGGTGTTTTGCCGCACGGTGCGCATGACGATGCACCCTGTGCTTGACGTTCGCTGGTTGGGCGTGCGACACATCGGCTCGTCCTAAAACGCTGAATAAGCAGCAGAGGATCAGAGGTAACAGGATCTTCTTCATAGCGGAGCGAATTTCCCTCGAGAATTTATTCTATTCGAGCCCTCAAAAAAGACTAGACTTCTTTTTGCGGGGCGGCTACTAACTAGTCACGCAAGGCCCCGATCCTAGCAAAAGGTGGACTCATGGTACAGAATAAGCCGGACCAGGATACTGCGAAGGGTGCGACCGAAACAGAAGATCACAAAACTCCCGGCAATATTGGATTGCAGGAACAGCTTGGGCATCGAGACCAGGATCCGATGCTCAAGGATGCAGATACGGACTTCCCGGAGCCCGGAGAGAATCCTGAGCATAGCGGAGAACGGCTGCCGAAGAGCGCGTAACTCCACAAGCTTAAGCGAAATTCAGGGCCTCGAGTTCCGAGGCCCTTTGCTTTTGTGGCGATTGATTGGCTAGCGTAATTCTTCCATGCAGGCGTCGAGTACCTCTTTGGGAGGCCGCGTAACTGAGTCTGGCAGGGTCGCCAGTGGCTGATCGACGACGTTCAGCATCTCGATAAAGTTCGGAGCGGTAGGGTTGACATAGAAGATGCCCGTCAGCACTTCGCCCTTCTCGTGAGCCTCGCCAAGACGTGTCATTGCGCGGATCTTGTCCGTTGGATTGTAGTCCTCTTCGAGCTTGCGCAGTTGCAGGTGAGAACCGTCGTGCATCGTGACGTTGATGGTCGAACCGGGGTCGTACTGCACATCGATCTCTTCGAAGTGGGGAACGAAGCTCACATCCTGCAGAACCTCTTCGTGCTCCTTTACATACTTGTACGACTTGGTCGAGCCCTCATGATCGTTGAAGGTGACACAAGGCGAAACCACGTCGAGCATCACCGTACCCTTGTGCGCGATGGCGGCCTTGAGCATGGCGCTGAGCTGTTTCTTGTCGCCCGAGAAGGAGCGTCCGACAAGGGTTGCACCGAGCTGGATCGCGAGCGCGCAGGTGTCGATCGGAGGTAGGTCGTTCAGCACGCCGCTCTTCAGTTTCGAGCCCAGATCGGCTGTCGCGGAGAACTGGCCTTTGGTCAAACCATAGACGCCGTTATCTTCGATGATGTAGATGATCGGCAGATTGCGGCGCATGAGATGCATGAACTGGCCGATGCCGATGGAAGCTGTGTCGCCGTCGCCGCTGACGCCGATGCAGATCAGTTTGCGATTCGCAAGTAGTGCACCTGTGGCCACTGACGGCATGCGACCGTGCACGGCGTTGAAGCTGTGCGAACGCGTGAGGAAGTATGCCGGGGTCTTTGACGAGCATCCGATGCCGCTGGGCTTGATCACGAACTCGGGCTCGACGCCCATTTCATACATCGCCTCGATGATTCGTTCGGAAATGGCATTGTGTCCGCAGCCGGCGCAGAGAGTCGTCTTGCCACCCTTGTAGTCGATGACAGTGAGGCCGATGCGATTCGTCTTTGGTCCGGGTGTTGCTGCTCCGGGCTCAACAGTAGTGCTTCCCATCTACTTGCCCTCCATGCTGGTCAGTTCGTCGGTGATGGACCGTGCGTCGAGCGGCAGTCCGTTAATGTGCGCGATGCTGCGCAGACGCGGCATGAGATCCGGCTTCAGATCGAGCTTCAACAGACTCATCATCTGCGCGTCGCGATTCTGCTCGATGATATAGACGTGCTCGTGCTGCTCGACGAACTCGTGGACCTCGCGGGTGAACGGATAGGCACGTAGACGGAGGTAATCTGTCTCAATGCTGTATTCGGCGCGAAGTTGATCACGGCTCTCGGTAATGCCCCAGTGGGATGTGCCGTAGCCGATGATTCCGATTTTCGCGTTGTTCCCCTTGGTGATCTCGGGCCGCGGAACGAAAGAGCGCGCGGTTTCGAACTTGCGATTCAGCCGCTCCATGTTGTTCTCGAAGTCATCCGCACGTTCGCTGTATTGTGCTTTCTCGTTGTGGCCGCTACCGCGGGCAAAGTATGCAGCCGCCGGATGCGATGTACCAGGAAGAGTCCGGTAACCGATGCCGTCGCCGTCCACGTCTTTGTAGCGGGCAAATCCGCCGAGTTTATCGAGGTCTTCTTTGCCCAACACCTTTCCGCGCTTGATGGGTGTCGTTGGGTACGGGAACGGGTCTGACATCCAGTTGTTCATGCCGAGATCCAGATCCGACATCACGAACACCAGCGTCTGGAACTGCTCTGCAAGATTGAACGCTTCCGTCGCCATGGTGAAGCATTCTTCGACGGAGCAGGGAATCAACATGATGTGTTTTGTATCGCCATGGGAAAGAACCGCAGTCGAGAGGATGTCACCCTGCGATGTGCGCGTCGGAAGCCCTGTGGAAGGACCAACCCGCTGAATGTCCCAGATCACACCGGGGACTTCTACGTAATATGCGAGTCCGGCGAATTCGGCCATCAGTGAGATGCCAGGGCCTGCGGTGGCGGTCATGCTGCGAGCGCCGGCCCAGCCTGCGCCGATAACCATACCGATCGCGGCGAGTTCGTCTTCGGCCTGCACGATCGCGAATGTTGCTTTGCCATCCGGACCGATGCGGTATTCCTTCATGTACTCGATCATCGTTTCGACTAGCGAGGATGACGGCGTGATCGGGTACCAGGTCACGACGGTACATCCGGCGAACATGCAGCCGAGCGCCGCGGCAGAGTTCCCGTCGATGATGATCTTGCCCGCAGTCTTGTCCATGCGCTCGATGTAGAAGACGCCGCGCTTTTCAAGATTTGCTTTCGCGTACTCGAAGCCCGCCTGCGCTGCCGCCAGGTTGAGATTGGCAGCCTTTACTTTCTTCGCAAATTGCTTGCGGATGGCTTTTTCCACCTCGGCCATGTCGATTGTGAGCAAGGAGGCCACAACGCCGACATACACCATGTTTTTGACCAGCTTGCGCAGCTTGGCTTCAGGGCAGACCTGGGCGACGATCTTGTCGTAAGGTACCGAGTAGAAGATCAGATCGTTGCGCAACTTATGCAGCGCGAGTGGCTCGTCATAAAGCACTGATGCGCCGGGCGCGAGTGACATGACGTCTTCGGTCGCGGTCTCAGGGTTCATCGCGACCAGGAAATCGATTTCCTTCTTGCGTCCAATGTAGCCGTTCTTATTGGCGCGGATCGTGTACCAGGTGGGCAGTCCCGCAATGTTGGACGGGAACATATTCTTGCCGGAGACCGGCACGCCCATCTGAAAAATACTGCGCAGCAACACCGTATTTGAACTTTGCGAACCCGAACCGTTGACCGTCGCGACCTGAATGCTCATGTCGTTGACGATTCGTTGCTTGCCCATGCCACCGGCCGATTCCCGGGGCACGACATCCGTTGTGGCCATCCCAATACCTTCCTTTTCAGTCAGCGGGCAGAACCCAAGCGCCCATGTTTTGTGGAATGCGAAGGAGGAAACCCATTAATTATACGGCGGCACTGGCCGCCCAGTCGCGCCAATCGCCCGACTGACGCCCGGAGGAACCTGTTTTGAAACGAGGGGGAAAGTTCCCGGACTCAAGATTCAGTCTTGTAAAACTGTGCGATGGTGCGGAACTTATTATATCGTGATGCGACCAATTCGGCAGGGGAGATCTTCTTCAGTTCGGCGTAGTGTTTTTGCAGGCTGGCATCGAGCAGATTGGCCGCAGCTTCGTGGTCACGGTGCGCACCACCCTCCGGTTCAGGAACGATGTCATCAATACAACCGAGTTCACTCAGGTCCGTCGCAGTGATGCGCATGGCCTCAGCCGCGAGTTCCTTCTTGGTCGCATCGCGCCACATAATGGCCGCGCAACCCTCCGGAGATATGACGGAATAGATCGAGTTCTCCATCATCAGAACGCGGTCAGCGACGGCGATCGCAAGGGCGCCGCCGCTGCCACCCACGCCAATGACGGTTGTGATGATTGGCACTTCCAAACGCGCCATCTCCCGCAAGTTGTAAGCGATGGCTTCGGCTTGCCCGCGCTCTTCGGCCTGCACGCCGGGATACGCGCCATCTGTATCCACCAAAGTGAAGATGGGACGCCGAAACTTTTCCGCGATCTGCATCACCCGGATTGCCTTGCGGTAGCCCTCCGGATGCGGCGTGCCGAAGTTGCGGAAGACGCGCTGCTTCATGTCGCGTCCCTTTTGCGTGCCGACGACCAGAACTTCTTCGCCGTGGAACCGCGCCATGCCGCAGACGATTGCGGCGTCATCACCAAAACCACGGTCGCCGTGAATCTCGCTGAAATCGGTAAAGACACGCTCAATGTAGTCGAGGGACTGCGGACGCTGCGGATGCCGCGCCAGTTCGGTCTTTTGCCAGGCTGTGGGAGGTGTGTTCATCTCGCGGCGCAACGTATCAATGCGTTCTTGGAGTTCGACGATCTGGCGGCGGGTGGCTTCGTCCGGTCCAGACGATTCCATTTCGGCAACCTGCCGCTCGATCTGTTCCAATTCCTGTTGTACTTTTTCGGTGGCTGCCATTGCTTGTATCGGCCAGCGTGATCAACTAATTCGTCGGAAACTGCCGCGTCCGCACAGAGCCTCGACGCGCGCGACGAAATTGCGATCTGGAAGGACATTATAGCCTTGGGCTTCCATTACCACCATGAAATCGCCCTGCCGTTCCACGTCGAACAATACCTGAGCCTCGCCTTTTCGTTCGAGAAATAACTCGTGTAGTTTGTCTACCGTTGAGGAGTCGGAGTTCTCCAATTGAATGCGGATGCGAACGGATGTCGGCAATGGAACCTTGGCTTCCTCGAGAGGCATGATTTCAGCGGCCGTGATCTTGGGATTCGCGCCTTCTTCGATGCGCACGCCGGCCTTCACCAGAACCGGAACCTCCAGCTTCACTTTTTCCGCGAGACGTTTGTATGCCTCGGGGAAGACGATCATTTCGATTGAACCCGACATGTCTTCGAGATTGGCTTGGGCGTAGAAGTCGCCCTTCTTGGACTTGAGCACGCGCAGGTTGCTGATGATGCCCGCCGTGACCAGAGTCTCATCCTTGCCGGTTGACTTGGTCATCCCGGAGAGCTCTTCGATACTGAGGGCCTGGAGATCCTGCAACTTGTCTTTGTATTTCTCCAGCGGATGTCCGGTGATGAAGAATCCAAGGATTTCTTTTTCGGCGGCAAGGCGCGTGTGTTCATCCCAGTCGGGAACGTTGGGAAGATGGTTGTTGTGAGCTCCCGGTTCTTCGTCCTGAAAGACGCCGAACAGACCATGCTGCCCGGATTCGGCGTCGCGCTGGGCTTTCTGCGCCTGTTCCATTGCTTTGTCGAGAACGGCCATGAGCTGAGCGCGGCGGCCCATGGAATCCATGGCGCCGCTCTTGATCAAAGATTCGAGTACACGCTTATTGAGCAATCGCAGGTCGACGTTCTCGCAGAATTCAAAAATGGACTTGAAGCGGCCGAGCTTCTTGCGAGCCGCGACGATCGACTCGATGGCGTTACCGCCGACGTTCTTCACTGCCGCCAGGCCGAAGCGGATGTTCTCACCGTGCGGAGTAAAGTTTGCGTCAGAGACGTTGATATCCGGAGCTTCGACGGCAATCCCCATCTCGCGGCATTCGTTGATGTACTTGACGACGTCATCGGTTGAGCCGGTGACCGATGTCAGCAATGCCGCCATGAACTCGACCGGAAAGTGTGTCTTGAGATAGGCCGTGTGGTAGGCGAGCAGGGCATAGGCCGCCGAGTGCGACTTGTTAAATCCGTATCCCGCGAACTGTGCCATCAGATCGAAAATCTTTTCGATCTTCTTGGCTGGATACTTGCGCTGCGCAGCGCCTTCGATGAAACGTTCACGCTGCTGCGCCATCTCTTCGGGCTTCTTCTTGCCCATGGCGCGGCGGAGCAGGTCGGCATCGCCTAGCGAATATCCAGCCAGGCGGTTCGCGATCTGCATCACCTGTTCCTGATACACGATGACGCCCAATGTCTCTTGCAAAATTTCCTGCAACTCCGGCAGGTCGTATTCCACCTTCTTGCGTCCGTGTTTGCGGTCGACGAAATCGTCGATCATGCCGCCCTGGATCGGGCCGGGCCGGTAGAGCGCGTTGAGAGCCGTCAGGTCTTCAATTGAGTTCGGCTGGTACTTGCGAAGCACGTCGCGCATGCCGTGCGATTCAAACTGGAACACACCGGAGGTCAGTCCGCTATGGAAAACCTTTTCGTAGGTCTTTTGGTCCTCGAGTGGGATATCGTCAAGTGTGAGCGGAATCGGCCTGGGCCAGTTCTCCCCTTCGCTCAGAACGGGCATGCCAGCATCGTTGGCGTGCGTTTGCGCGATCAACTTCAGGGCGTCGGTGAGAATCGTGAGCGTGGTCAGGCCCAGGAAGTCCATCTTCAACAGGCCCATCTTCTCGATGGCGACCATGTCGAAAGCAGTCACGATTTCGTCATTCTTGGTGCGGTGGAGCGGGACAAGGTCGGTCAGCGGACGCGGAGAAATTACGACCCCGGCGGCATGCACGCCCGAGTTGCGCACGAGCCCCTCGAGTTTTCTGGCAGTGTCGAATAGTTCGCGAATTTGCCCGTCTTTTTCAATGGCCTCACGAAGCGGTGGCGATTCCTCGATTGCCTTCTCCAGCGTGATGTTGAGCTGTGTCGGGACGAGTTTGGCGATGCGGTCGACGTCGGCGTACGGGATCTCCATGGCGCGTCCCACGTCTTTGATCGCGGCTTTTGCGGCCATGGTCCCGAAGGTGATGATCTGCGCCACATTGTCGCGGCCGTACTTTTGCGTTACGTAGTCGATGACTTCTCCCCGGCGGTTCATACAGAAGTCGATGTCAATGTCGGGCATCGAGACGCGCTCGGGATTCAGGAATCGCTCGAAGAGAAGTTCGTGCTGGAGTGGATCAATGTCGGTAATGCCGAGGGCGTAGGAAGCGAGCGATCCGGCCGCGGATCCGCGGCCCGGGCCCACGGGTATGCCGTGTTCCTTCGCGTAACGGATAAAGTCCCAAACAATAAGGAAATATCCGGGAAATTTCATCTGCTGGATGATGGCGAGCTCGCGCTCCAGACGCTGCTCGTAGTCGGTAAGCGAATGCTTCAGCTTGCCCTTTTCGCTTAGCGGACGCAGGGTCTCAAGTCGCCGCGCAAAGCCTTCCCGTGCGACGTGTACGAAGTAGCTGTCGATCGTGTAGCCGGGTGGGACTTCGAACTGAGGGAAGGGATTCGCGACCTTTTCGAGGCGCAGGCTGCAGCGTTCTGCAATGTCGAGCGTGCGCGTCAGGACATCCGGAGAGTCCTTAAACACGCGGTACATTTCGTCGGCGTTCTTGACGAAGAACTGCGTGCCTTCGAACTTCATGCGCGCCGTGTCACGGATCGACTTTCCAGTCTGGATGCATACCATCACGTCTTGTGCGTGGGCATCGTCTTCGCAGAGATAATGGCTATCGTTGGTCGCGACAAGCGGCAGACCGAGATCCTGTTCCAGTTTGAATAGCCCGGGATGGATGCGATGCTCCATCTCGAGTCCCTGATCCTGGATTTCGAGGTAGAAGTTTTCTTTGCCAAAGATGTCGGCGTATTGTCCGGCAGCAGCGCGAGCGGCGTCGTAGTTGTTTTCCATCAAACGCTCGGCCACTTCGCCCTTCAGGCATCCAGATAGACCGATCAGGCCGCGGGAGTGCTCGGCGAGGAATCTCTTGCTCACACGTGGCTTGTAGTAAAAGCCGTGCAGGGAGGCTTCCGAGGTGATCTTGACCAGGTTGCGGTATCCCTCTTCGTTCTCCGCGAGTACCAGCAAATGGTTGTAGGTGTCGCCTTCGGGTGCGGCTCGGTGATCGTCCTTTTTGCAGATGTAGAGTTCGCAACCGACGATCGGTTTCACGCCTTGCTTGTATGCCGCGTTCACGAAATGAACGGTGCCGAAAATGTTGCCGTGATCGGTCATGGCAACAGCCGGCATCCCTAGCTCTTTCACGTGTTCACAGAGCTTTTCAACGTCACAGGCGCCATCCAGAAGGGAGTAGTCGGTGTGCAAGTGCAGGTGGACGAATTGAGACATGGTCTATCGGTAGTCTAAACCAAGGGAGTACGGAGGAAGGGTGTGGACGGCTGTGCTTTTCCGGGTTATTTCCCAGTCGAAATCGCCGTAACGCTGCTGCCCGGATTGCCACAATTATTGGTGTGGATGGAGAGTTGCCGGAAGGGTCCGGAAACCGGATATCTCACGAATCGCGTAGTCAGTAGCTGAGAATGACGCCCGTCAATCGGGCGGAGTATCACGGTTCCGCGGCCGGGAAAAGGGCAGGGAGTGTTGTGGCAAAGGTTATTGAGTTCTATATACCCAAAACTTTCAAAAAGAGCAGCAAGGTGCTTCCTCCGGAGGAGAGGGGCAAAGTTATTGAGTTGTATCCGGGACATAGCCGTGCAAGATGTCCAGAGCAACACGATCTTCTGCCTTGGAACATGCCGTCGGAATTGATCGGGCGCTTTGCAGACTGCCTGAATGAAATGCGTTTGGTATAGCGGTGTCCACGTGGGCGACGGAGCGATAGTCGTCGGCGAACTACGAAGCGCCTTTTACAAATGCGAGCGAAGTTGGCGGCAATGAAACTGAAACTTCGTTCCCAATCGCGCGACGGCTCAGGAAGTTCTTGAGTTTCAGAATGACCGCAGCTGTTACTTCCTGGCCCTTCGAGACCAACAACGTTCCTGAAACAGAGCGAAGCTCCTGCTGGATAATCATTCCGGGGGTTAGGTCATCAATTTGGTATCGGCGGACCCCGGACTCCTCAGCATTTGGATCCAGGGTTACCAGGGCCTCAAAGAACTTCGGACTAAAGTTCCGGTTCTGGCGTGACAGCGTATGAGCCGCCTCCGTTCGCGAGACGCCGCTGTGAATCTCCTTCTCATATGCCAGGATCATTCGAAGAATTTCGGCGCCCTGCCTCATTTCACCCACCTGCGCCGCCTCAGTTTCTGATACAGCCTTGTCTTGATGACCGATCATCCAGGCAATTGGTTCCAGCCGTGGAATCTTCGACAACAAGCTGCTGGCGACGCCGGGATGGGCATCGTATTGAGCCTGTTCATTCTCGGAAAGCGTTTCGCCTTTGTACACGGCGTCAATGGTTTCGGGCGCAAGGGTGACGCATCCCAACTGCGATAACATGGCGGCGACTTCATACTGCCAGGGATTGCCTAGCTTCATCACCGTGACTACATGATGGATGTACCGCCGGGCTCGCTCGGCGCGGCTAAAAGCCGCGGGATTGACCAGGCTGAGAACTTCGGTCAGCACTTGAAGGCTGCCGCTCAGCGTCTGCTCCAGTAGTTGTTTCTCGGCAGTCACCAGTCGGTATTGCACGATTGCTGCGGTGATGGTCGTCGCCATTGTTTCCTTGCTGCAAGGTTTGTTAAGGAATCGAAAGATGCGGCCTTCGTTGATGGCGTTGATGGCCGTATCGCGGTCGGTCATGCCGGTCAGCATCACGCGGATCGTGTCCGGGGAGACCTGCTTGATGTTGCTGAGCAATTGAACCCCGTCCATCCCCGGCATCCGCATGTCGGAAACGACGACCGCGTAAGGTCCATCGTTCGAGACCATGGCCAGGGCCTCTTTGCCTCCCTGGGCAGTTTCAATCGAAAAATCGTGACACAGGCTGCGACGGAATCCGTCCAGCACATTGCTATCGTCGTCCACCAAAAGAACCTTTTCGGACATGAATGACTCCCTGGGACAGGCCGCCGCGTCGGGACAGCCGTGTCCTCATCCATTTCATCGGCTCACGTTGGCGATCGCTTTAGACTTTTGCGGGAGGTTCCTGTCCTGTCTGTGGGGGAGGCGGGGGAGGGTTGAGGTTGCACCACGTCGGAACGTGTTCCTGCAATCCGAGCGACAGAAGATAGTCCTGGTCGAGTTCTGTCTCGTGATTTTCCGGGTGTGGGTCGGAGGCAGACACAATCGCATTGGCTGCATGAACAGCCGTGAGTGATGAGAAGTGAGTCTCACCAGCGTGCGAGGGCCAATGGTGGAAGGCGACTGCTTGGACCAAAGGCAAGGGAAGTCCCCAGATGCTCATCGAGTAGGCGCCAATTTCGGCGTGCGTGCACCCCAGGCACGCCTGTTCGCGGTTCTTCCGCCCGGGGATGCGGCTCTCGAAAATCTCGCGATACTCCTTCGGCACTTCCGCAAGCAGCACCACCTTGCCAACGTCGTGCAGCAGGCCCGCGGTGAAGCTTTCTTCCACTAGGGTTTTCGGACTGTTCTCGGATGCGGCGATGAGCTGAGCCATGGAGGATACCGCTACACTGTGTTCCCAGATCGTAGTCAAGCTGGCGGCGAGGTGAGATTTCCCATCAAACTGAGAGAAAACGTGGACCGACAATACAAGCGTGCGAACCGTCTCAGATCCGATCAGCGACAGGGCTTGCACCAGACTCGAAACTCGTCCGCTGGTTCCCATAAAAGCCGAATTTGCCAACTGCAAGATCTTTGCTGCCATGCCGAGGTCTTTTGAAATGATCTTGGCGATGTTGCTCAGAGAGGGACTTTCGGCCCGAAGCGCTTCCGTAAGTTCATCGTAGAGTGCGGGCAGGCTTGGGATGGAGCGCATCCCGGAGACTACAGTCTTCAGCGATTGATTGGATAGCAGGTCGCGCATCGCAAACGCCTGGCCCAGCCGGGCCATCAACTCTTTTGGGTTACACGGCTTTGACAAGAACTGATGGGCTGGCGATATCGACCGGTAAAGGGCTTCGCGGCTGGATTGACCGGAAAGAATCATGCGCACGACGTCGGGATATCGCTGCTTGATCCGATTCAGAAGATCCGCTCCGTCCATCACGGGCATGCGCATGTCCGAGATAACGGCGTCGAAGTGTTGCGCCTCCATGGCTTCCAGGGCTGCAGCGCCGCTGTTGACGAAGTGCATCTGCCAGTTTCCGCGCATAGCGTGCAGGCTTCGGCGCAGACCCGACAGGACCATCGGATCGTCGTCGACAAAGAGCAGGCGCTTCGGCATCACGCTTCCTCGCTCGAATCGAGACTCAGGGTTGGAAGGGTCACAAAGAAGGTCGTTCCTTTTTCGACTTCGGACTCAAACCAGATCTTGCCGCCGTGTTTCTTGACCACCACGGTATAGGCGAGCGCAAGTCCTTGGCCGGTACCCTTGCCAACTTCTTTCGTCGTGAAAAATGGATCAAACACCCGATTGCGAATGGCTTCCGGGATTCCTTTCCCCGTGTCGGTAACCGAGATCTCGACACAATCGGAACGCTTGCGGGTGCGCACCGTAATCTGGCCCTTTTCGCCGTCTCGTACTTTCTCTTTGATGGTATGGGCTGCATTGACAATCAGGTTCAACACAACCTGATTAATGTCGCCGGGATAGCAGACGACTGCAGGCAGATTGTCCTCAAAGTCTTTGACCAGCTCCGACACATATTTCCACTCATTGCGCGCGACTGTGATCGTGGAGTCGATCGTCTTGTTAAGGTCGGTCGCAGTTTTATCTGCCGAGTCGGGATGCGAGAATTCCTTCATCGCATGAACGATCTTGGCGACCCGGCCTGCGCCTTCCAGGCTCTGCTCGATGGCGCGAGGAACTTCGGAGACGATGAATGGCAGATCGCAGTCCTCTTCAGCCTGATGCAGCTCGTGCAGAACCGCTGAGGGGAACGCTTGTCCGGCAGCTTGAGCTGCCTTGCGATATTGCTCCAGCAATTCGTACGTCGCATTCCAGGAATCGCGAAGGAATGTCAGGTTATCGGTGACGAACTGCGTAGGTGTATTGATCTCGTGAGCGATTCCGGCGGCGAGCTGGCCGATCCCCTCAAGCTTTTGGGCGTGGCGCAACTGACCTTCGAGGGCGCGTCGCTCGGTGATGTCTTCCTTGACCGCGAGATAGTGGGTTATGGTTCCTTTCAGATTCGTGATCGGCGTAATGGTCGCAGTTTCCCAGAAGCTTTCGCCGTTTTTCTTTGTGTTGCAGAATTCGCCCCGCCAAACCTTGCCCTGCTCAAGTGTCGCCCACAGGTTTTGGAAAACCGCCGTATTGCATTGTGCTTCGTTCAATTCCTGCGAATCCTTCCCGATGACCTCCTTGGCGGTATATCCCGTGGACTCAGTAAACTTCCGATTCACGTAGGTGATCTTCCGCATGGGATCCGTGATGACGACTGAGACAGGACTCTGTTCTACTGCGAGAGAGAGCTGTTGCAGCGCATCTTCACTCTTGCGGCGTTCCGTGATGTCGTGGAACGTCCAGATTCTGCCGTAGTAAACGCCACTCTTATCAACGACCGGAGAAGAGTAGCGGTCCAGAATCATTCCATTGGTTAATTCAATTTCATCGCGGCTCGTTTTGTCCGGATGGCGGTACAGGTAGTTCACCTTTTCCAGGAATGATTTCGGGTTTTTGATGAGCGTGACTACGTACTGCAGCAGCTTGCGGTCTTCCTTCTCAGAAAGCAGTTCCGGAGGAATCTGGAACAGTTGAGCGAGACGCTCATTCGACAACCGTCGCTGGCCAGCGCGATCGACCACCAAGATGCCATCGATGGTCGAGTTCACCTGCGCCTCAAGAAAAGCCGTCTGGGACTGAAGCGCAGCCTCGGCCTGCTTTCGCTCGGTGATATCGCTCAGAAATCCATCGGCATACAATTCTCCGTTTTCTTCATGGGGGGTGACGGCTCGGTCGTATACCCAGATCCATGCGCCATCCTTGCGGCGGACGCGATACTCCTGCTCGTAAGGCGACCCTTTTTCAAATAGATCGCAATAGGCCTGGTGGACCTCTCCGAAGTCCTCCGCGTGAATTTGGCTGATCCATAGCTGACTGCGGGGGGAGTGGATTTCCACCTTGGTATAGCCCAGCATGGCTTCAATTTTTGGGCTCACGTAGGAAAGCCGTCGTTGCCGATCCGCCGTCCACGTCACCTCGGGCATCCTGGCCAGAATTCGACGGAACTTCTCCTGGCTCTCCCTTAATCCTTCCTTCGCCTTCTGGAGTTCTGTGACATCTCTGATCGCAACTACCAGGATTGTCACGCCCACAGGCGGTTCCACGCGACGGATCCAATACTCCACCGGAAAGGAGGAACCATCCTTGCGCCGAAGGCATTCGTCCATGCCATGAACCTCAGAAACTGGCGGGAGATTGGTGGGAGCGAATTCCGAAGAAGAACGCGCTATGCCATCCGAGCGCTCAGGCTGCAATAGGGAATGCAAGTCTTTGCCGATGGCTTCTTCCTTGCTGTACCCCGTTATCTCGGCAAATGCCTTATTACAGAAGGTCACTCTGCCATCTGCGTCGATGCCACAAATCGCGTCAACGATGGTATCGAGAACGATTGACAGTTCCGCCGCGGGACGGAAATCGTCCAGGCTGGGCAGTGAATTCGAAGGCACAGTCATATCTACTTAAGTTCATCGGCAGAAATGACTGGGGAGTTGAAGGCCGCCTGAGGCGAAAGAAGAATGGTCGGCTGCGTCAGGAGGTGGAATGAACGGAAGGGATTTCGGATGACTCTCTAGTCGGCTCCGGCTCCGGCAGCCTGTGCTTTCTGCAGCAGCCGGCGCGCTTGGCTGATGAGCTCAGCCACTTCGAAAGGCTTAACTAAATAGGGAATGCTGTTGTCCTGCAGGAAGCTGCGTCCCTCGCCCGCCTCCAGGTTGGAGAAGGTATACAGAACGTGCTTCTCCATCCCGTCGCAGTTTTCCTTGAGCCAAGTGTAGGATTCCCTGGCGTTCCACTGGTTCTCCATTTTGCCACTCATGATGATGGCATCGAACCCTTCGGAGAGCATACGAGTCTTCACATCTTCCGCGTTCTTGGCGGTAACGACCGCGGCGCCAGCACCCGCGAGCACATCGCGTTCAAATTCGAGGACGGCTTCTTCTTCCTCAACCAAAAGCACGCGGCCGTGGATGGCGCCATCATATTGTCTGGATGCTGGTTTGACGGACTCCGCCTCTGCGACGTTGGTCGCGATGGCCGGAAGCTTTACCTCAATGATCGCGCCGCCGTCGGGATGGTTGTTGGCGGTGATGTCGCCGCCATGTTCCTTCACGATGCCGTAACAAATACTGAGGCCCAGCCCCGTACCCTTGCCCACGCTCTTGGTCGTATAGAAGGGATCGAAAATTCGCTTGGGGTCCTTGATTCCAGCGCCATCGTCGATAAATTGCGTCGACACGTTTCCGCCCTGGCAAACCACGCGAATCTTCAGCCGTCCCGTGCGCCCAGTCTCCAGAATGGCATCGACGGCATTATTGATGATGTTCAGGAAGACCTGCTCGATCTGATGGGGATCGGCGACCACCATGGCTGGTTCGGAAGGAGCTTCCCGTTCGACCTTGATGTTGTTGATCTTGAGATCGTAGTCGCGCAGCGCCAGGGTTTCGTCCAGCACCTTGCGGATGTCAACTTCATCCCGCTGTGGCTTGCGCTGCCGGGCGAACGATAACAGGTTTTGAACAACCCGGTGGGTACGCTGCGCCTGTTTGAAAAGTTTGCCGACAAAGTCCTGTGCACGAGCGTTGAGCCCCTCGGTTTCCAGCAGCTGCGCGTAGCCAAGAATCGCGGTCAGCGGATTGTTGAGCTCGTGTGCTACTCCTGCGATCAGCTGGCCCACGGCTGACATCTTTTCGCTCTGCAGCAGTTGCTCCTGTGTCTTGCGCAGGTCTTCATAGGCGCGGCAGGTTTCTTCGTAGAGGCGGACCTTCTCGATGGTCGTAGCCAGCTGCCGGCTGATGGCGACCAGCAGGTTCTCGTCATTCGACGAGTATTGGTAACCCATATTGCTGCAAAGACCCATCATGCCGACGGGCGAATCTTTGGCCCAGAACAGAACCCAGATCCACGAACGGTCAGCATCCGATCGCAGGAACTCCGCCACATTCGGCGGCAGGTGCGGGAGATATTCCGCCGTTACGACCTCCGCTCTGGAACGGATGACCAGATCGCCAAAGCCCTCCGTGAAAACCATTTCGGCAGGACGTCCCTTGTCCCGGCTGCGCGGACCCCATGCAGCTCGCCGACGGAACGTCGGACTGTCGGTATCGGCGAGGTAGACTGTGCCACTCTCGGCGCCGAACAGGGTGACCACCTGACGAAGTGTCAGGTTCAGAATCTCGTCCAGGTCAAACGACTGTGCCGCCACTACCGCCATCGCATTGAGCGCGTTCAGTTCGCGGTTGCGCCGCTGCATTTCATCTTCGGCGCGGCGCTTTTCGGTCATGTCGAGGATGAAACCCTGGTAGCGCTGAATGCTGCCGGTTGCGTCACGGGTGGCGAAGCTGCTCTCCACAGCCAGCAGCAACGTGCCATCACGACGGCGCAGCGTGACTTCAAAGTTGCGCACGTAGTTGTGCGCTTCAATCTCATGGCGGAAGGCCTCGCGCTGCTTGGGATCGACGCAGATTTCCTTATCGAGGTTCAGGACCAGCAGTTCATCCCGACTGCTGTAGCCAAGCATGTGTACGAGCGCGTCGTTGCAGTCGATAAGCCGTCCTGTCGGATCGGACACATACACGCCTTCCTGCACCTGCTCGAACAGGAGACGATAGCGCTCTTCGGCGGAGTGACGGTCCGTGATATCGCGGACGACGTGGATCGTTCCTTTTTGCTGCGTGCCCTGATCCGTGTAAGAGGACGTCGAGACCACCGAGAACCCGCCGAAGCAGGGGTCGGCCCCTTCCGTGAATTCTTCGTCGCCGCCCATGGCGCAGTATGGACAACCGGTCCACTCGCCAAAGGTGTGCGGCAGCACCGATTCGCAGGTACTGGCAATGACGTCGGCCGGGGCCTGGCCAATCTGCTCGAGCAGCACCTGATTGACCTTGATGATGCGGTAATCGGAATCGTGCGCCAGAATCACGTCATGGATGGAGTCAAACGTATTCATCCACTGACGCTGCGAGCGGAGCACTTGTTCCAGCAGCCGGAAATTTTCCACGGCGAGCGCGATTTGCCTGGCGCAAGACTCCACGAATTCCAGTTCGTCCGGCGTCCACTGGCGTCCGTGCGAATTGCCCAAAAGCAGCAAACCGACCGGAGACTTGTTGCCGATGACCGGCACAACCACGAGCTGCCGGAGCTTTGCGGCATGCAGGCAATCGGACGGTTCCGATTCCGCTTTCTCCCACGACGTGACCTGCGGCTTGCGTTGCTCCCAGAGTTTAGTGACGCTTTCGGTAATTTGTGCGAACCCCGCATCGCGCAGAAATTCGGCCGACAATCCGGCGGCATGCGTTGCGACCAGATGCCCACCTTCATTCAACCGGAACCAGCAGGAACGAACCGGAAGCCCTCGCTTCAATTGCTCCACGGCGCACTGCACTACATTTCCGTACTGCTGCGCATTGGCAACACTGGCGGTAATGGCCTGCATGGCGTCAAGGCGGCGCGTTCGGGCGCGAGTCTCACCGAACACGATCAACAACATGCTCAAAGGCACAATGATTTCAGCAGTGAACGATACCGCGCGGGGAACTTCCTGGGTGAAGGATGCCCAGTAGAGATGCAGTAGGGGAAGGGACGCCGCCAGCAACCATGCGGAAGCGTTCCAGCGTCCACGGCGTGCCCGCAACAGCGCGAGCGCAGCCGTTAGCAGAACGATACGATAGCCAATCTCCAGCGCCACACGAAGCGGCACCGAGTCAGGCCACAGCAGTACACGCGCTCCCGCAAACCCGACCAGCACGGGCGTGATCACCATGAGCGGAATGATCAGGTCCCGCAGCCGCGCGTACACCAGAACCGCCCCCGCCAGCAGCCCGACCGAAAGAACGAAGATGCCATGCACGACTACGACATCGAACGGGGCAGGGATCCTGGCAGCAAAATAATGTTCCGTAAGTCTGGAGGCGACGAACGCGGTCCAGCCTAAAACCCAGACTCGGAAGTAGTTTTCTCGGAACGCGCGCAGAGCCAGCACGGACGCAGCCAGCAGGACGAGCAGAGTAACCTCTGCCGTCGTTGGCCGGGCTATTCCCAGACTTGCTGCCGAGTTCCAGATTGACCCGAGGGAAGCGCTCATCGCATTGCGGACGTACGGATTCCTTGTTTTTGAATATCACGGGCCGGACGATTCTCGATGGAGTTTCCGGACCTCGATGATTACTTTCGGAATCTCGCCGAAAGGGTACAATCGCCGATAGCCTTTCGTGTATTCCCATGCCAGATCGCATTCTTGTTGTTGACGACGAAGAACCAATTCGGGAGATAGTCGCGTCCATGCTCGGCACCGCCGGATACTCCTGCAAGCAAGCGGGTTCTGGCATGGAGGCTCTGTCCGTTCTAACCTCGGGCGAGGATTTCGAATTGATGCTGTCGGACCTGATGATGGCCGACCTCGATGGCATCGGCCTGCTCGAACGGACCAAGGAGAAGTATCCCGATATGCCGGTCGTGATGGTTACCGCCGTGCATGACATTTCCGTTGCACTCGCCGCCATCCGAAATGGTGCTTACGATTACCTACTGAAGCCCTTTGAGCGCGAACAACTGCTCAATACCGTTAGCCGCGCTCTGGAAAACCGGCGGCTTAAGGTCGAGAACCGTACCTATCAGACGAATCTGGAATCACTCGTAAAGGCGCGTACGGAACAGTTACAAACGGCGATGCAGAACCTGGAGCGGTCCTATGACATCACGCTGGAGGCACTCGGGGACGCGCTCGATCTGAAAGATGCAGAAACGGAAGGCCACTCCCGACGCGTCACTTTGTTCACAATTGCCATTGCGCAGGCGATCGGGTTGCCGAAGGAGCAGATTGCCGTGATCGCTCGCGGGGCTTTCCTGCACGATATCGGCAAGATGGCTATCCCCGACGCCATTCTCCGGAAGCCGGACAAGTTGAATCCGGACGAAGTGACGATCATGCAGGAGCATGCGTATCGCGGTTATCAGTTGCTGAAGAGGATTCCATTCCTGACTGAGGCCTCGGAAATCGTCTACTCGCACCAGGAGCGCTACGACGGGACCGGGTATCCGCGGGGTTTGAAGGGCATCGAGATTCCGCTTGGGGCGCGCATCTTTTCCATTGCTGACACGCTCGATGCGATCACCTCCGACCGTCCATATCGGCCCGCACAGTCACTGAAGGCGGCTCGGGCGGAAATTGAACGTTGGTCCGGCAGGCAGTTTGATCCGGAAATTGTAAGGGTCTTTTTGGAGATGCCGGACAAGATTTGGGAAGACTTGCGTAACGAAATTAACGGGCAAGCAGGTCGCGCTGCTTACACTACTGGGGCTAAGGGGTAACTTCTCTCGCCGGGGCGGGGAATCTTGCTGGCTTGGAATCCTTCCAAATTGCTTTTCTGGATCACGGCGATCTCCACTGTCGCACTGGCCGCCGGGTGTCTCTTGTTGCCGCGAGGCATGACCGCGGCAGTTATTAGCGATGCCTTTGGGACGCTCCTGATCGCGCTCGCCGTCGTGGCTTTTGCCCGGAACGGGATCGCCTCCAGAGGACGTCTTCGTTGGTTCTGGATGCTTCAGGCCGCGGGATGGACGCTTTGGCTGGCGGACCAGCTCGTTTGGGATGTTTTTGATCTGATCATCCGACGCAGGCTGCCTGATATGTACCCGGCGGACGCCCTCTTGTTCCTGGCGGGGGCGCCGATGATTGCTGGATTGTTGTTGCGTCCACATCGGCAATCATCTTCCACAAGTACACGCTTGGGATTGCTGGATTTTCTGCTGCTGTTGCTCTGGTGGTTTAACCTCTACATTTCTTTTGTCGTCTGCTGGCAGTATCCCGCGCCCAATTATCCGATCTACAGCCGCAATTTTGACCGGCTGTCGGAGGCGGAATCGGTCCTTCTGCTGATCGTTCTTGTACTGTTCTGGCGCGAGAGTTCCGGTCGCTGGAGACGCTTCTATGCTTTTTTTGGCGGCGCAGCGATTTTCAATGCAGTTGCGTTTTTCCTCATCAACCGCGCTCTGGGTCAAGGCGTCTATTACACCGGAAGTTGGTATGACATTCCGTACTGCGCATCATTCGCGCTTTACACGGGAGTTGCATTATCAGGTGAAGGTTTGACGCCGACGCCGGAAGTTGCCGGCGACGACTCGTACGGTTCGGGGATGGCCAACCTCGCGATGTTTGCTGTGCTCACCCTTCCCATCATTGCTCTTGTTGCGTTGCTCGATCCGCGTCTCCCGCACAGTGCTTCGCATTTCCGCGTCCTGGTCACGCTCGCGACCATTTTCCTGATGGCATTTATCCTGTTTATTCAGCATCGGCGTCTGAACCTTGAGTTGCGGCGCACCAACGTTGTGCTGCAAGAGGCGTCGCTCACCGATCCACTGACAGGGTTGCGCAACCGGCGCTACTTCTCCGCCACCATCGATGCCGATGTGAACCAGGCGTTGCGCTCTCACGCGGACCATCATGACCCGCACACGCGCGACCTCGTGTTCTATCTCATCGACGCCGACAACTTTAAGGAAATCAACGACAGCTATGGCCACGATGTCGGTGACAGAGTGCTGGTGGAAATGGCGCGGCGCCTTAGCTCGTCAATTCGGCATTCGGATGTGCTGGTGCGCTGGGGCGGGGAAGAGTTTCTGATCGTATCGCGATACACCGATCGCCGGGAAGCCGAACTGCTGGCCCGTCGTGTGCTCTCGGCGATCGCCGACACGCCGTTCAGTCTCGGTTCCTCCGGCAAGATGATCCATCGCACGTGCTCCATGGGATGGGCTGCATTCCCGTGGTTTGTTGACGATCCAAGAGTGGTTACCCATGATGAGGTTCTCACGTTGGCCGATCGCGGCCTGAATCGCGCCAAGCAGTCTGGGAAGAATCGTGCGGTAGGGATGTTGCCCGCCACTGGAAGCGGGACTGCGACTACGGTTGCCGGCCTGCACTCCACCTCGCTGAAAGTCGATGTCCTGGCCATCGCCGGCCCCCAGCCAAACGCATAGCCTGACAGGAGTTCCACGCTCAGGCAGCGAATTCTTCGTTTCTTCCATCCAATCGGATAGCCAATTCCATTCCGGGGGATCCCTATGTCGAGTCGCATCCTCAGTGCTTTCGCAATTCTGCCCGTACTTCTGTCGCTCGCCGCCGCCGCGCAAGATGCGCCGCCGGTTCCTGATAACGCGGTCGCGCAAGGAACTGTGGTTCTCATCCAATTGACCGACCGATTGGACACTCATAACGTCAGGGCGGGCGACCATTTTCACGCACGCCTGGCCGAACCATTGACGGCCACCAATGGGATCGCGATCCCGGCGGGGCACAAGATCAAAGGGCACATCAGCGCCGTGCAACCGGGCTTGCACACGCGAATCCTGCTGAGCTTTGACGAGATTGAAACGGCACACGGATGGGTGCCGTTGATCGCCACCGTGACCGGCGTTCCCGGAGAGCATGGCCTCAATCAGATTGGGGAAGAGGGAGAGATCGGCCGCAAGGGAATGACGAAAGAAGAGATCGCGGAAGCCGTTGTCGTGGGCGCAGGAGAGGGCGCTGCCGAAGGCATGCACTCGGGCGGCAAGAAAGGTGCTGCTGCGGGAGCAGGGAACGGCGCAGCCAATTCGGCCATGACCGCCTTCGAAGCCGGACATGATCTGATTCTGGACAAAGGAACCGCGCTCGAAATCCGGCTCGACCGGAACCTTACTCTGTCGCGATAGCGTCGAAATGGTCAACCTGGGCTGAGTCTTCCGCAAGCGCAACTCAAACCGGCGTTCTTTCTGAGAAGGGCGGACTTGGGAATTTGCTTCCCGATGTCCGATAATCCCTGCGGAGGAACGCCATGAAAGCTGCGCATATCTTCTTCGGAATTCTGCTTGTCGCCATTGGAGCTTTTGCCCAGGAGCATCCGACTGTCACCGCCCAGCCCAACAGTGTGTATGTCGGTGCGGACGGAAAATTCGAAGCGGCGCCGGATACAGCTCTGATCCAGTTGAATGTGTCTGTGCAAGACGAGAGTCCGCAGGCAGCTTTTCAAAAGGCATCGAAGAATGTCGAGCAGGTGCGGCAAGTCATTCACGCGAATGGACTCGACACCAAGGCTTTGAACGTTGGGTTTCTTTCGGTGCAGCCGGTCTATGAATGGAAGCCCAAGCAGCGGGTCATTGGGTATCGTGTGACGACTGATCTCGCTCTCAAGCTAAAGGACTTTTCGAAGATCGGTTCGATCACGCAACAACTCGCCGAGGCCAATGTCAGCGAAACGCAGACGCTAAACTACATCCTCGAAAACATGGACGAGGGGAAGAATAAAGCCGTGGACGATGCCTATCGCCGCGCACGCAATTCCGCCGAAACCATCGCTCACGCGAGTGGCCGTTCTGTCGGAGAGCTCTCGTATGCCTCGGTCGATACCTTTGAGAATCCGCGAATCATCATGCCCCGTCAGGCTCGTTCCGTGTCGGCTATGGCGAGTGCTGCACCCGCACCAACAGAGGAATTCACGCCGCAGACTGTCACAGTTACGGCGCATGTAAACGCGCTGTTCACGTTGAAATAAATGCGCGGGCCTGGCACGCGTTCTAGGCCAGCGCGTCGTGATGCTCGCGAGTTGAAGGTGTGGACACTGCAAGCGGCTCGACTTGCAGGATCAGCCCATCGATGTGGCGCACGATCACTAGCTGCCCCACGGGTAGAGGGGCGGAGGCAACTGCGTCCCAGAGCTCCCCGTGAACAAAGACTTTTCCCTGCGGCGTAAGAGCTGTCTGGGCCGCTCCGGTTTCACCAACCAATCCTTGCTCGCCCGTCACGACTTTGTTGCGCCGAGCCTTGAGCGCAATCGTCATCAGGAACGCAGTGATAATCCCAAGAGGAACGCTGACCGCCAGCGCCGTCGCGAGATGGACGCGCATTTCAGGGATTGGCGAGTCCACCAGAAGGAGTCCGCCGAGTGTCAGCAGGGCGATCCCGCCCACAGTGAGAACGCCGTGCGAGGCGAACTTCGCTTCGGCTGCGAACAGTGCAAAAGCTCCGAGAATCAGGCCGAGCGCGGCGAAACGAGTCGGTAACAGATTGAGCGCAAAGGCCGCTACCAGGATGAAGACCACCCCAACTGTGCCGGGAATCACCGCTCCCGGATGATTGAACTCGATATACAGTGCCAGAGCACCGATCGCCAGAAGAAGAAACGCCAGGTCGGGTTCCATCAGCGCATCCAGGATGCGCTCTTTGAGAGTCATGTCGAAGGGAATGATCGGCTGTCCCTCGAGATCAAGAGAAGCCGCTTCGCCATTGAAGCGCTTGAATGTCTTTCCCTTCATCTGGCGAAATAGATCTTCGGGGGACGACGCGACGTAATCGATCAGATGCTGGGCAAGGGCTTCCTGCTCGGTGAACGATTTCGATTCGCGCACCGCGCCTTCCGCTGCGTCCACATTGCGGCCACGTTTCGACGCAACAGATCGGATAAGAGCAGCTGTGTCGTTCTCCATCTTCCGTTTCATCTCATCATCCGGTTTGAGCTGGACGGGACCGATAAGAGCCACAGGGTGCGCAGCTCCTGCCGCGGTTCCGGGAGCCATGGCTGCAATATCCGCGGATTCAAGGATGAAAATTCCTGCTGATCCGGCGTGACCTCCTGTAGGCGTGACATACACAATGACCGGCACGGGCGAGGTAGAAATTCTTTCGATGATTTCACGTGTGGAGCTGACAAGGCCACCAGGTGTGTTGATCTCAATTAACACCGCCTGATCGTTCCGACGCGCTGCTTCGGCGATAGCGCGCGAGATGTACTCCGCGCTGATGGGCTGAATCGTATCGTGGACGACAACCCGGAGGACCTCGGCCGACGCGAATGATGAACAGACGAGGAGGCCAATAACGCACAAACTGACGCGCAGGCTAGCGAATTTCTTCATAGTGGTTCGGAGGCAGCCGCCTCGGATTCACTACTATTCTCCACCTATTTCGGCGCCCCGGAGTGGATTTCTTCCGCTGCGGAGTGCACAGGGGTAACCGTGCCATTCCCGTCGGGTGCGCTCCATCCTGGCAGATACGTGCTTCCCGTAATGAGCCGGGCACCGCGCTCATAGGTCACATAGGACCACGCCCATTGAATGAGTACGAGTAGGCGATTGCGGAATCCGATCAGGAAGAGAATGTGAATGAAAAGCCATGAGAGCCAGGCAATGAATCCGGAGATGTGGATCCGCCCGAATTGGGCCACCGCGGCGGCGCGTCCGATTGTCGCGAGGCTTCCTTTGTCCCAGTAATGGAATGCAGGCCGCGTCACGTTAGAGTTCGGTCCCGCACCTAGTTCTTTCCGAATCACCTTGGCAACAAACTTTCCTTGTTGAATGGCTGCAGGCGCAACGCCCGGCACCATTTTGTCCTGTTCGTCCTTGACCGAAGCCAGATCTCCGATGACGAAGACTTCGGGATGCCCCGGGAGGGTCAAATCAGCTTGTACGAAAACCCGCCCCGCACGATCCACAGGCGCGCCCAACTTTTTTCCGAGCGGCGAAGCCGCAACACCCGCGGCCCACACCACGACTGTCGCAGGGATTCGAGTGTCACCGACGTATACTGCGCCGGCTTCGACCTGCGTCACTATTGTAGATGTACGGACCTCCACGCCAAGCCGGATCAACTGCTCCTCTGCGCTGCGGGAAAGGTCTTCTGCATACGCGGGGAGAACCCTTGGGCCGCCCTCGAGCAGAAGAATATGTGTGCGGGCCGGATCAATTGATCGAAAATCGTGGGCCAGAGCGTATCGGCTGATTTCAGCCAGGGTTCCAGCCAGCTCAACTCCTGTAGGACCGCCGCCGACCACTACAAAGTTCAGGGCCGATGTAGCTTCGCCGGCCGCGCTCTGACGTTCTGCGAGTTCGAACGCCAGCAGAACCCGCCTGCGGATTTCCAATGCATCTTCGATCGTCTTCAGCCCGGGGGCGAAGGTTTCCCAGTCGTCGTGCCCGAAGTACGAGTGAGTGGCTCCGGCCGCAACGATCAGGTAGTCATAAGGAACCTCGCGCTCGGGAGTGTGAACGATGTGGCGATCGAGGTCGAATCCGGTGACCTCGCTCATCAAGACTTCAATGTTGTCATGGCCGCGAAAGATGGAGCGGACGGGCGCGGCGATCTCTCCAGGAGAGAGGCCGGCCGTGGCCACCTGATATAAGAGCGGCTGAAAGGTATGAAAGTTCTTTTGGTCGATGATCGTTACCTGAACGGGGGCTTTGGCTAATGTACGTGCCGCGTTTAAACCTCCGAAGCCCGCCCCTACTATGACAACCCTCGCTTTGCCTCTCATGTTGCTGCTCCAGCCCTACATCTATAAGATTCACGCGATGGCAGAGAGTTCCAGAACTTCTTCGGTTGTAAGTCCGTCATATCCCTCGAGATGGGTGCGATGGGCGATGCCATCAGCCGCTGACCTGATATTCATAGGGATTCTTGCCACACTGGTATTCACGCCCCTATCCATCAAGCTGTTGAATGATGCTGGAATTGGCTGGCATGTCCGAACCGGCCAGTGGATTCTCTCGACCCATACCGTTCCAAGCGCGGATCCGTTCTCGTCGAGCATGGGGGGCAAACCGTGGTTTGCCTGGGAATGGCTCTACGATGTCGTTGTCGGACGGCTGGAATCTGCGATGGGATTGAACGGCGTCGTGTGGTTTACGGCGTTAGTCATAGCATCGACATTCGCATGGATGTTTCGCCTACTGATTAGGCGGAAGACGAGCCTGCCTGCCGCGCTCGTCCTTGTGCTCCTCGCGCTGGCTGCCTCGACGATTCATTTTCTGACGCGGCCGCATGTGCTGAGCTGGCTCTTTGTCCTCGCGTGGTTCTGGATTCTCGACTCCACAGAGCCGAGATATTCCTCGGGGTCCTGCCTCGATCGGCGCTGGCTCTGGGTGCTTCCGGTCTCGATGGTCTTCTGGGCGAATGTTCATGGCGGATTCCTGCTGGGTTTCGTTCTACTGGCTTGCTACTGGCTCGGATCGCTCTGGACATGGTTTCGCACGAAAGAATCGCGAATCGAGGAATCTCTACTCAAGATTGCCGCAGGGAAGCGCATACGGACGCTCACTCTGGTTGCCGTTGCGTCAGTTCTGGCGAGTTTGCTGAATCCATATGGATGGAAGCTTCACTGGCATATTTACTCGTACCTTTCGGATCGCTTCTTGATGAATCACATCGAGGAGTTTCAGTCTCCGAATTTCCATGATCTTGCGCCGAAATGCTTCCTGGTTGTGCTCGTTCTCTGTATTGCCGTCTTCATCGCTCGCGGCCGCGAGTTGCGATTGAGCCAGGTACTCGTGATCTTGTTCGCGGGGTATGCGGGGCTGTATTCGTCGCGAAATCTCCCGACCTCTTCCATGTTGTTAGTGATGGTCGCGGGTCCGCTCGTGCCTAGATTGGGCGTAGCCCAAGATTTCTTTTTCAGAATGGAAGCTCTCGAGTCCGGCTCGCGCGGGCACCTGTGGCCGGTTCTGGCTGTCGTTCTCACCTTGGTGATCGCTGCCAGTGGTGGCCGCATCGGTAACAACCAAATGATGGACTCGCACTTTGATCCCGCGCGGATGCCGGTTGGCGCATTGACCTTTCTGGGAACGCGGGAAGGATTGACTCCAATTCTGACTCCCGACAGTTGGGGGGGATACGTGATCTACCGGCTTTATCCGTATGCGAGGGTTGTTGTCGATGATCGTCATGACTTGTACGGGGACGAGATCCTCAAGTCTTACCTCCGCACGATGCACCTGGAGCGCGGCTGGGAGGATCTCCTCGAGCAGCAAAATCCGGCGTGTCTGCTGCTTCCCCGGCAATCACCGCTGGCGAACATCCTCGGCAAGACTGCAGGCTGGAGATCGATTTACGCCGATGATGTGGCCACTGTCTTTGTAAGGGACCGCGAGCATCCTGAAGATGTGGGACGGAATCACAGATAGAGCGGGCGTACGCTCGCGTATGATTTCAATTGGAGCACATCTGATGCGAAGTTCGTGGTTCTGATTTGGCGAAGTTGGGGATTCCATTTTCTTATGCGGCTGATGGAACGTTCGTTCGTGTGGAAGTCTGCTACCGCGCTCATCCTTTTCCTTCTCACTATCGTTCTTCCCGCATGCTCCGGGTCGTCCTCCACAACGACGCAGCCGGGCAACCCCGTAGGAGCGAATTTGATTCAGGTCAGTTCCGACGCGTTCACGATTGGCCCGGGACAGCACGCGACCGAAGTTGAACCGCACATGCTCTCGAACGGCTCGACACTGGTTGCTACGTTTCAGGTGGGACGGATCTCTCCTGGTGGAGCGACGGGCGTCGGATGGGCGACTTCGAGCGATGGCGGCGCCACGTGGACTCACGGCATTTTGCCCGGACTGACGAAGGGGGAGGGAAGCGGCCCTTATGATGCGGGCAGCGATCCCGTGGTCGCGTACGATGCGAAACATGGGGTGTGGATGATTGCTTCCTTGCCTCTCTCGAGCACCTTGCAGGTTCCGGCCGTCGCTGTGAGCCGTTCGACCGACGGAGGAATGACTTGGCAGAATCCGGTGAGCGTCGATCCGACTGCTCCCAGTTCCGACAAGAACTGGATCGTGTGTGACAGCTGGCAGAGCAGTCCGAATTACGGCAACTGTTATCTGGAGTGGGACGACCCACAACACGATGGCGAAATCCGCATGAGCACATCGACGGACGGAGGCTTGACTTGGGGACTGGCGACCTCTACTGCCAATGTAGCGAAAGGTATCGGAGGACAGCCGCTGGTGCAGCCGAACGGGACTGTGGTTGTGCCGATTGAATCCATCGGGACGCAAACGCCGTCCATGCTGTCGTTTTCCTCGGCAGATGGCGGGGCAAGCTGGACCGCTCCGGTGACTATCTCGAATATCCAGGTTCATGCTGATGCGGGCGGAATCCGCAGCGGGCCTCTGCCCTCGGCTGCAGTGGATGGTGCGGGAACGGTTTGGGTGGTGTGGGAAGATTGCCGATTCCGCACAAACTGCACAACCAACGATCTGGTCTACAGCACATCATCCGATGGCGTGACGTGGCTCGCGGTTACCCGCATTCCGATCGATGAAGTATCGAGCGCAGTGGATCATTTCATTCCGGGAATTGGGATCGATCCTGCGACCTCGGGCACGGGTGCCCACGTCGCGTTGCATTACTACTACTATGCGGACACGAATTGCGATGTTTCCACTTGCCAACTTTTTGTCGGATACATTTCGTCGGCGAACGGAGGCTCTACCTGGAATGCTCCGATTGCACAGACCGGAGCCATGCAACTGGCCTGGCTGCCGAATTCGCAGAATGGGTTGATGGTCGGAGACTATATCGCGACGGCCTTCGTGAATGGCTTTCCACATGGCGTCTTCGCAGTGGCGCAGCAAACTACAGGCGGTACATTCTCGGGAGGAACGACCTTCAGCGAGGCGATGTACACGGGTAAAGGACTGACCGTGGCCGCGTCAGGGCGACAACTATCTGCAGCACATGACAGGCCTCTTCACAAACTGTCGGACAGAGTTGAGCAAGAGATTCCAGAGAAAGGTCTGACTCCGCCGCAGCGTCGTAGGGTTAGGCGGAGCGTCAAGTAATTAAACGACGGATAAACTCCAACATCGCCCTTTTTGAACAATCCCGCTGGTCCGTGTATTCTTTTCGCCAACGTGGGGTTTCACATGCGCGGCTTTACTTGAACGCCTCTCTCCTGAAACGCCCGGCGGCCGTTTCCATCCTTATTTCCGTTCAGACCTACGAGTCATCATCGTTCTAAGGGGAACCAAATGAAGAGACGCGAATTCCTGCAGTCCACCAGTGTTGCCTGTGCCGGACTGGCACTCTCAAAAGCGATGCCGCTTTTCGCCAGGACACCAACCGAGGCCGGCTGGCGCACGTTCGAAGTGACGACGCGCGTGGAAGTCCTGAAGCCGGCTGGAGTGACGCACATCTGGGTGCCTGCGGCACTTGTTCGAAACACTTCGTTCCAAAAAACATCGGCCAACAAATTCAGCGCGGAGGGCGGTACGGCAAAGCTCACCGAAAACAAGCAAGACGCCTTGGGAATTGTAAGTGCCGCCTATCCGGAACACGCAAAGCCGGTGCTCGTTGTGACGAGCCGTGTATCGCTCAGGGGCCACGCTGTTGATCTGGCTGCGCCGGCACATGACGCGCATGAATCGCGCGCGGAGTTGGATTATTTCCTCCAGCCGAGCAAGTTTGTGCCTACCGATGGCATCGTCAAGCAGACGGCTGAGAAGGCGACCAAGGGAGCCACCGCCGATCTCGACAAGGCGCGCGCGATCTACGAATGGGTGGTCGAGAATACGTTTCGCGATCCGAAGGTTCGAGGCTGCGGACGCGGCGATATCCGGTTCATGCTGGAGTCCGGCGACCTCGGCGGCAAATGCGCTGACCTCAACGCGCTGTACGTTGGATTGGCGCGAGCAGCAGGGCTGCCCGCCCGGCATGTCTATGGGTTGCGCATCGCGAAGTCAGAACTCGGTTACAAGAGCCTCGGGCTGGCTACAGACAAAGCGACGAAGGGCCAGCATTGCCGTGCGGAGGTTTACCTCAAGGACCGAGGATGGGTGCCGGTCGATCCGGCGGATGTGCGCAAAGTTGTCCTGGAAGAACCACCAGGAATTCTGAAGCTGGACGACGACATGGTTGCAAAGGCGCGCACTCGCCTATTCGGTTCGTGGGAGATGAACTGGATGGGCTACAACTACGCGCACGATGTGGCCCTGCCGGGGTCCAGTGGGCAGCCGGTCGTCTATTTCATGTATCCGCAAGCGGAGACGTCCGATGGCCGCGTTGACCCGTTTGATCCGGACAACTTCAAATATGAAATCACAGTGAAAGAAGTCACCTAGGACTGCTGGAAGCCAGCTAGAAGCGGTCGTTGGTATCGATGCCGAAACCGAGAATCACGGTTACTTCCACGGGCTGATTGTTGCGCGTGGCGGCCTGGAATTTCCAGGCGCGGAGTGCGGCCAGCACCTTCGCGGTCATCGAAGCAGGTCCTGCCTCGAGGACACGGAGGTTGCTCATATTGCCGGAAGCGTCGAGGTGACAGGTAACGACCATGCGTGCGCGGGGTAATCCCTCCGGGAGGTCGATCCGTACCGGTGCGGGTGCCGCGAGAGTGCCTCCGAAATTGTGACCGGCGCCCGTTTCGTCGGCGAACTCCATGACGACTGTGCCGACAGAAGTATCCAAATAAGTGATGTACTTTTCTCCCCGCAAGAGGTTCTTGTAAGGCTCGAAAGCACCGGCGGAACTGGCTGTTGCGACTACGGTTACACCGAGCGCCTGTTGCTTCGCCCTCTGCGAAGTGCGCGGAGCGTTGGGATCGTTGGCGGGGGGATCGGAACCGAATCCCGGAATCGTAATGATGTTGCTGCCTCCGCTGATGTCAACGCCACGAATCGGCGGATTGCCGGAAGGAACGTTCCCGGCGCCTCCGGAACCATTCGACGGAGAGATTCCGCCGTGCGCATTTGGATCTGCGCCGTGTCCGGCCCCGCTCTTTGCGGCTCCACTACCAGAGCCGTTCATGGCGCTGCCCGAGCCGTCGCCGTGTCCAATGCTAGTGCCGCCATTCGCGCCGCCTAAACCTGACTTGTCGCCGCCGGAGGGCGACATCGCTAGCGATCCTGTGCTGCCGCTGATGGGAAGTCCGAGTTTGGTGCCGGGTTGGCTCGAGATCACGGTGCCCGCATCTTTGCCGCTGCCACCGTTGTTCGGAGGAGTCAGTCCAGAACCGGCGTCCAGAGGAGCACCGAGTCCGGTCCCTCGACGACCCAGGCCGGAGCCTGTAGCGCTAGAGCCCCCGCTAACAGCAGGCGGAGGAGGCACAACATTTTCCGCAAGCATTCTCCCGCCAGAAGTTCCTGCCGCACCGCCGGTGTTGCCCGCGCCTCCGCCGTTTCCTGCAAGCGCCGGTGGCGGGGCGATCACGCTGGGATTCCCGAGATAGGGCGCTGATGCGCGAGAACTGCCGGTTGCCCCCGACAATCCCACGGAGGGCGGCGGTGCAACCACGCTCCCGCCAGTCGCTGGCCCAAGGCCATTGCGGTTGCCTCGTGGTGTTCCAACAGCATCGGAGGCGATCGCGGTTGTCGGCGGAGCTACCACGTTCGGCTTGAGTGTTGGCGCAGAGGCGCTCGGAGTCGCTTTCACATCGGTCGAGGGCGGTGCCGGCGCGACTTCTGTGGGCCCGAAGATTCTGCCAATCAGGCTGCTCATCAATGAGCCGCCGCCAGAGTTCGCGGGAGGTGGTGGGACGGCGGCCTTCGATGGATCCGGAAGGCTACCATTCGCGAGGCGGCGCACATCCGCAGTGACTTCGGTCGAGGGTGGCGGCGCGACAACAGTAGGGGCCGGCAAACTTAACTTCGATTGAGCGGTGGCCGCGCGTTCAGGAGCGGAGACCGGAGGCGGCACTACTCCGGCATCCATGTTGTGAACGGGTGCTGCTGAGAACTGTCGGCTTAAGGTTTCCGGCGCGGGAGCCGCAACATTGCCAGACAAGGATGGCGCTGTCCGAAAAGGATCACGAGAAACATTTGGAGCCGGTGCCGCCACGGAGGTTTCGAGATTCGGGGCGATTGGAGTGCGGTCTCGCTTAATTGCCGCCGACGGAGGCACCACGATCGGAGCCAGGGCTGGCGCGACCAGCGTGTGATCGCTCGTAACATTCGGAGCGGGCGCAACCAGCGTTGCACTCAGATTTGGCGCAGTAAGCGGGCGGTCCCGCGTGATTGAAGACGGCGGGGCAACCGGATCGAGCTTGACTCCATTGCGCGTGTAATCCCGGATGACGTCGGGCGAGGGCACGATGAGCGTAGCGCCGAGATTCGGCACAGTTCGCGTGGAGCGCATGCCTTCGGAGGGAGGCGGTCCGGGATCGGGCTTGATGGCGAGAAGGTTGGCGACGGCATCGCGCGAGGAAGGCAGCTTCAGATTCGGCGCGTCCACGACCTGGGGCACAAGTGATCCGCCCCGTGCGATCTTGATCGTCTGCGTACGGTGGTGAGCTTCTTCTCCTCCAGCGCGCCCGGTCGTGCCAGATTCAGCGCCGCCGAGATCCTCAGTGCGCGGAAGTTCGTCGCCACTGTAATAAATCACGTCATGACTCGAGATGCGCGGAGTGGCGTAGGGCCGCAATTCGTCGATCTTCACCTTGACGAATATCACCGCCATGATCAGGAAGGCCTCCAGCACGTAGGAGGGGACCATGATTCGAAGAGGAATCAGACCAAAGGGTGCTTCGCCCGCCAGACGACGCTCCGAACGCTTGAGAGCTGGCTTAATCGAGCCAAGAAACTCGGCCCAGCGCGAGGACCACTCCACCAGGAGCTTGGGCGCCGCGTCGTGAACGACGACGGCCTCTTCGAGTTCGAGAATCGGGCTCATGCGGGAAGCTGGGTACGGTCCTGGGAGAGGGTTATCTCTATTCTATCTCCCACGGAGGTTTTTGTTTTAGCGGTTGTGCCGCACGGGAGTTCCAGTACTGACGCGGCTTGGCGCAGCACCGGAGTGAAGCGCCATGGCCTCACTTCGGTCTGTATCTCGATTACGGTGAATGCACGATCCAGATATACGACCTCGATGGGAAATCCCATTCCAACGGTATGAACTCCATGGCAAGGGACGATCCACAATCCAGAGCCAATACGGAAGTCATCGGCGGCAAGGCCAAGCAGTCCGCGTAGGCGCGTCCAGTGCGTGTCTGCCACGGCGAGAGCGGTGGCCAGATAAGCCTGGCGGGTTTGATTGAAAGCCTGTCGGTGTGTGGAAAACACTTCCATCAACCCCATCTCGTAACATTCTGCCGGTGGAATCTCGACTTACTTGCCGCCCGAAACCGGACCCAACTGACGGATGAGTTCGATAACGGCCGGGCCAATCGTAACGAAGATAATCGATGGCAGAACAAAGATCACCAGCGGGGGAACCATCTTGATCGTGGTTTTTGCAGCTTGCTCTTCAGCGCGCTGCCTGCGTTCCGTGCGGAGGGAGTCGGAATGCACGCGAAGGGCTTGGGCAACGCTTGTACCGAAGCGATCCGTCTGGATCAGCGTACCCACGAGAGAGCGGATGTCGTCCACGCCAGTGCGCTCCACCAGGTTGCGCAGGGCTTCGGCACGCGGCTTGCCGGCGCGCATTTCGAGGTTGACGAGATGGAATTCATCGCTGAGATCCGGATGCGCGTGATGAAGATCCTGGCCGACGCGCATGAGGGCCTGATCGAGAGCGAGACCGGCTTCCACGCAGATGACCGTTAGGTCGAGTGCATCGGGCAAGCCCAGCCTGATTCGATTCTGCCGGTCGCGGATCATGCGCTTGAGGATAAAGCGCGGCAAAAGGAATCCGAGGGCGGTGATACCAATGACAAGCGGCAGATTGTCTACACCGGCGAAAAGGACGACCAGGACAAAACCAACGGCAGCCATCAGGATGCGAGAGCCGAAGTAGTAGTTGACGTCGATGGCATCGCGGAATCCGGCCTGAATCAGCCAGCGCCGCGTGCGAGACACATCCGACGGAGAGAGTGGAATCGCCTTGCTCAGAGGCTCGAGGGTCTGCTCGATGCGTTCGCGAATGGCGGGTTTGTTTTCCGCCGCTTGCTGTTGCTGTCCGCCGAGGGCGCGCAAGCGTGCCCCGAGGACCGAACTGGGTGTGACTGCGGCCGCGCCGAAAGCGAATACCGCAGCAACCACGGTCAAGAACACGATAATAATCAGCAACACAGGCATCGAAGTTACACCTGAATCCGGATAATCTTCCGGATCACAAAATATCCAATCGTCTGCAAGGTGATTCCGGCGACCAGCAGCGTATGGCCGATCGGGTCTGCAAAGAGCGGATGAATGAAGCTGGGGTTCAGAAGCATCATCACGGTGACGATGATGGGCGGCATACCCATCAAGAGAGCCATCGTGAGACGGCCCTGAGCGGTATAGACCCGCACCTGCCGCTGGATCTTGAACCGTTCGCGAATGACGTACGAAAGATTGTCCAGGATCTCGGCCAAGTTGCCGCCGGTCTCACGCTGCAGCATCACGGCGGTGACAAAGAATTTCACGTCGACCAGCGGCATGCGGTCGGTGAGATTCATCAGCGCATCGCGTACCGGCATGCCGAACTTCTGTTCTTCATAAAGTTGGCGAAATTCGCCGGCAACGGGTTCTGCAACCTCAGCAGTAATCATTTCGAGTGCGGTTGTGAAAGCGTGTCCGGCACGAACGGCGCGAGCTAATGTGTCGATCGCTTCGGGGAAGAGTTCTTCGAATTTCTCGAAGCGCTTGTTGCGGCGCATTGCAGCGTAGGAATAGGGCAGAATGAATCCAATGAGCAGCGCAATCCATCCGATTTCCGCGCGTTTGCTAAGACCGTAGGCGGCTACCGTGGCGGCGACGCCGCAGAGAGCGGAGATGCCCAGGAAGTTCCCGGCTCGCATCTCCATGCCGGCCTGGGATAGCATTTTCTGCAGGTCCGAAACGCGCGATGACCGCCGCAGCAAAGTGTCGAGAGCGGGGATTTCGCTGAGTTGTTCGTCACGCAGAAGTGCCAGTTCTTCTTCGGCTGCCCGTTCCGGCGCCTTCCGCTCATTGGCAAGTCGCTCTTTGATGAGGCGCGCGCGTGCATTGCGGCGATCAATGAACGAGCCCACCGCAAAAGCCGCCAGCGCGACCACGATGAAGACCAGAAACGCCATCAAAGTTGCAGCTGTTGTGCTCATCGTTGGTCTCTAGACCTCAGCCCTCGATTCGAACAAAGCCGGCCGCAAACGGGCGCCGGATGTGGCCAGCCGCTCTGCAAAATGGGGACGGGTGCCCGTAGCTCGGAATGCACCGCGCACCTTGCCGCTCTCATCGATGCCGGTGCGCTCAAATGAAAAGATATCTTGCATGGCGATTCTCTCGTCGTCCATGCCCATGATCTCCGAAATCGTAATGACTTTGCGCGTGCCGTCGGAGAGTCGCGCAATCTGGATGACGGCATGGACAGCCGAAGAAATCTGATGGCGTACCGCACGCTCGGGAATATTGAGATTCGCCATCGAGACCATATTTTCGATACGAGCCATGGCATCGCGCGGAGAGTTGGCGTGCACAGTTGTGAGTGATCCTTCGTGGCCTGTGTTCATGGCCTGCAACATGTCGAAGGCTTCCTCGCCGCGCACCTCGCCCACCAC
>AR_comb_assmDRAFT_10150380_pt1 | contig 56258 bp, 83 predicted proteins | sample ArasoioldDNA_FD_10543 | JGI IMG/M metagenome (IMG submission 10543) | reverse complement strand
GGGCACTCAGCCCGCGCTTTCCACCGGTCAGACGGCCAACGTCACGGCGACGCCGACGAGTGGCTACACGATCGAGGGCGACAACGACTGGTCGTACGACTACTAGGAAGTAATTTATTAAGGAGGCCAGAGGATGCTCACAATCACAGTTCCGGGCACTGAGATGTTTGACGAAGCCGCAAATGAGTTTGTCACGCGTGGCGACGTGGTGCTGGAACTGGAGCATTCTCTGGTCAGCCTTTCAAAATGGGAGTCAACTTTCGAAAAACCGTTTCTCACGGCTAAAGAAAAGACTCCGGAGGAGATTCTTGAGTATATCAAAGCTATGGTTTTGACTCCGGAGGTTTCTGACAACGTATTTGAACGGTTGTCGCAAGAGAATCTTGAGTCGATCAACACTTACATCGAAGCTAAGCACTCGGGTACGTCTTTCCCCGATGTTGGTGGTAGAAAGGCTCCGATGGTTCAGGAGATTGCTACCTCTGAGCTCATATATTACTGGATGACGGTTTTCAACATCCCGTTTACCTGTGAGAATTGGAATCTAAATCGCTTGTTCACCCTTATTCGGATCTGTAACGCAAAGCAGGAGAAGCCGCAGAAGATGAGTAAGTCGGCTATCGCTGCTCGCAACCGAGAACTTAATGCCCAAAGAAAAGCGCAGCTTGGCACTAAAGGCTAGAAAGGAGGACCGTGACTAGAATTGACTGGGATCAGATCACCGATCGGACGTTTGAGACCGGTATTGATCGTGCTGTCCTCTACACCGCAGAGCGCCCTGCTGCAGCTTGGAACGGGCTTACTGCCGTTACGGAAACCGGATCGCCGGAGACAAAAGAATACTTTTACGAGGGACTTAAAGTTCTCGTACGGGTAATTCCAGGCGCTTACTCTGGGAAGATTGAAGCGGTCACTTATCCCGACGTTCTCGACGAGATTACCGGGACGCTGTCTCATTCTGCGGGCATTCGCGTTCATTACGCAAGAGCTGAGCCATTTCATCTCACGTACCGCACGCGCATCGGCAACCCGATTGACGGCACCGATCACGGGTATAAGATCCATCTGGTCTATAACCTTCTGGCAAGCTTTGACGACATCGCGGCCAAGACGATTGGCGAGACGACGGAAGCTACTCCGTTTTCTTGGTCGGTAAGCGGAATGCAAAAGTTTGTGGTCGATGGCCGCCCTGCCGATCATATTTCAATTGACTCGCGATTGGTCGATCCAGAATGGCTTGCGAATTTGGAAAACGATTTGTACGGGACCGATCTTACAGCGCCATTTATTCCGCTGCCAAGTTCTGTTTTGCTGGTTTAAACCGAAGGGGAGCTATGATTCACGTCAAAGTATCTGGCTCCTTCAAGAACATGGAGCAGTTTGCTCAGCGCATAAAGCGTCGAGAGCAGTTTAAGGCGATTGAGAAATTCGGTGAAGATGGGGTCAGAGCTCTTCAAGCAGCTACCCCAAAGGACTCAAGTCGTACCGCCAACTCGTGGTATTACACGACAACCGATCGCCCTGGATATTTTGCCATCAATTGGGCAAATAGCGACGTTGAGGGTGGGGCTCCGGTGGCTGTTCTAATCCAGTACGGTCACGCGACCAAGAACGGTGGATACGTTCAAGGGGTTGACTACATCAATCCTGCTCTTAAGCCTATATTTGACAAAATCGCAAACGAGATGTGGAAGGTGGTGACTAAATAATGGCAAGTATTGATGAACGCATTGTTTCAATGACGTTTGATAACGCTAAGTTTGAAGCTGCTTTGGCTAAGACTATGGCGTCTCTTCAGAAGCTTGATGCATCGCTTGCCAAGATTGGTTCCACCAGCGGGCTGAACGATCTATCAAAGGCGGCAAGCAAGGTTGATTTTTCTCCGATTAACAAATCGGTCGACCAGGTCAACTCGAAGCTTGGGTCTATCAGTATTGACAGTCTTAAGAGTAAGTTTTCTTCCGCTACGTCGACTATCTCCGGAGCGATTGACTCAGTTCAATCGAAAGTATCAACCATTGGCTCCGGGGCTTCTAAAGCTTTTGGTCTTCTCAGTCGAGCAGCTGGTTTTGTTAACTTCGGCGGAGTCTCCAAGCAGGCCGAGGACGTCGACGCAAAGCTTTCTCAGATGGGCGCCAATAAAGCGTTTACCTCTCTTGAGACGTCCTCTGACCGCGTCCAGTTTGCCGGTGTAACTAAGGGACTTGACGCCCTTACTGGCAAGTTTTCAAACCTTTCGGTAGTTGCTACCGCTTCTCTGGCTACGATTGCCTCTAAAGCGACTTCAACGGGTCTCAACATCGTCAAGTCGTTTACGGTGCAGCCGCTTATTGACGGCTTTCAGGGGTACGAGACTCAGATTAACGCTATCCAGACGATTCTAGCTAACACCGGTCTAAAGGGTAGCAAGGGTATTGCTGAGGTTAATTCGGCTCTTGCTGATCTTCAAGAGTATGCCAACAAGACCGTCTATAACTTCGCGGACATGGCCAAGAACATTGGTACATTCACCGCAGCGGGTGTCAAACTCAAGCCGGCCACGGAGTCGATCAAGGGTATTGCTAACCTGGCCGCGCTTTCGGGTTCTAATTCCCAGCAGGCATCAACGGCGATGTATCAGCTTTCCCAGGCGATTGCCGCCGGGCGAGTTGGGCTTCAGGACTACAACTCTGTCGTAAACGCCGGTATTGGTGGTCACGTATTCCAGAAGGCCATTGTCGATACCGCCGTGGCAATGGGTACGTTAAACAAGAACGCGGTAAAGGTTAATAAGGCAACTGGACAGCTTACTATTAACGGTGAGTCGTTCCGTAACTCCATTTCATCCAAGCCCGGGAAGCCGACGTTCTTTACTTCGGACGTCCTTACCAAGACCCTTGCTCAGTTTACGGGTGATCTTACTGTAGCCCAGCTTAAAGCTCAAGGGTTTACTGCCCAGCAGGCTAAGGACATTGTCGCACTTGGTAAGACGGCAAGTAGTGCGGCCACAAACATCAAAACCTTTAGCCAGCTTACTCAGGCGCTTAAAGAGGAAGTGGCAACTGCATTTGGCACGGTCTTCAAAACGATCTTTGGCGACCTTGCCCACGCCACTACTTTGTTCTCCGGCATTCATACCGTGGTGGAGAACGGGCTAACTAAGCCAATTTACTCGCTTAATAAGCTCCTTGAGGCTACGGCAAAGCTTGGTGGTCGAGTAAAGTTCCTGGATGGCCTTAAAAACGTCTTTAATGCTATCAGTACGGCAATTCGTCCGGTCAAAGAGGCGTTCCGGGACATCTTCCCTGCTACAACGCCACGCGGTCTTCTTGGTCTTATCACTTCGTTTGATAACTTCTCCAAGAAGCTCAAAATAGGAGCAAATACTCTGGAGAACATCCGGAGAACGTTCCGGGGCGTGTTTGCCGTTCTTGACATCGGTAAGCAGGTTGTCTCCGGGGTGTTTTCTGCTCTGGTTTCTTTGTTTGGTGAAGCGGGCAAAGGCTCCGGAGGATTTTTGAAGTTCACCGGCAGCGTCGGCGATGCGCTGGTGAATCTTGACAAGTTCCTTAAGAAGGGCGATAAGGTAAAAACTTTCTTTACGTCTGTCGGTTCTCTTCTTTCTGTGCCAATTCATCTTATTGGCGTTCTTGGTGATGCTATTGGAAATCTGTTTGGCGGAAAAGCGGTTACCAATAATCTGTCTAAGAACTTGGATTCCGTTAACTCTAAGCTGTCGCCTCTCTCTTCGGGCATCAACGCCGTCAAAAAGATCTTTGGCGCGTTTGGTAACGTTATTAGCGGAATTGGTGACAAGCTCAGCGGTATTGGCGACGACATCGCTAAGGTCTTTGGTTCTTTTGGCAACATCGCAGCGAATGCCATTACCAAGGGAGACTACACCGCACTTTTTGCGGCAGTCAATACCACTCTGGTCGGCGGAATCTTCCTCACGTTGCGTAAAGCGCTTGGTGGGGGTGGGCCGAAGATCGAGATTGGTGGAGGCCTAGGTAAAAATCTGTCTGGTACTTTTGACAATCTTAATAAGTCAATTGTCACTCTTCAGCAGAACGTCAAGGCGAATACGCTGGTGAAGATTGCTACGGCTATTGCCTTGCTTTCTGGCTCGCTTCTTGTGTTGTCTAAGATCAAGCCGGCGCAGCTTACTTCGTCGCTCACGGCGATGGCGGTGGGCATTAAGATTCTTCTTGGTTCGCTTACGCAGCTTAAGGGTATTGGCTTTGGCGGTGCTGGAGCAGCTACGGGTGTGCTTATCTTGGCTGCAGCGATGGACACGTTGTCTATTGCTCTTACGGTCATCTCTAAGCTCAACCCCAAAGAGCTTGCTACGGGGCTTGCCGGTGTTCTTGGGTCGCTTAAGGCTATCGCTATTGGTACAAAGGGTATGGATAAGAGCCTTATTGCCGTTGGCGTTGCTCTACTTCCCATTTCCGCGGCACTTAATCTCATCGCGTTGTCGATGAAGATTTTTGCCACTCTCGATCCTGCTTCACTGGCAAAGGGCATTGGCGGAATCCTTGGCGCGCTTTCGGCGATCAACATCGGCACTCGAGGAATCGGACCGCAGCTCATTATCGTCGGTCCTGCTCTGGCGGTTGTTGCTGGAGCGCTTCTTATCCTTGCCGGGGCAGTAAAGCTCTTCGGTAGTATGGATCTTAAGACGATCGGCACAGGGCTTGTCGGAATTGCCGGCTCCCTCATTGTCATTGGTCTTGCCGTTCGTACCATTCCGCCTACGCTTGCTCTGCAGGCGGCCGGTCTGGTTATTCTCTCGGTGGCGCTCACGGGCATTGCTGGAGCGCTTAAGCTCTTTGCCAGTATGTCAATCGAAAAGACTGCCCAGGGTATTGGGGCCATTGGCGCATCGCTTCTGGTTCTGGCCGGTGGTCTATATTTGATGGACGGTACGCTCCCTGGTGCAGCCGCACTTTTGGTGGCCGCGTCTGCCCTTACGCTTCTGGTTCCGGTTATCGGCCTTCTGGGCAGCCTTAAGTTCTCTACGGTGGCTAAGGGTCTAGGCGCAATTGCAGCCACTATGGTGGTTATTGGCGTTTCCGGTCTCATTGCGGCTCCGGCACTTCTTGCCCTTGGGCTTGGACTTACTGGTTTGGGTGTTGGTCTTCTGGCTGCTGGCGTAGGCATCAAGCTCATCGCTACCGGCCTTTCGATTCTTGGTTCTACGGGTCAGAAGGGCGTTGCCGTCATGGTGGTCGCGCTTACTGGTCTTATTGCCGTTATTCCAAACCTGGTTATCTCCTTCGCCAAGGGCGTCGTTCAGATTATTGCGGAAATTGCCAAATTGGCACCAACTGTTGCGGTGGCGCTGGTTAAGATCATCAACACTCTTCTTGACGTGGTGGTGAAGTCGTCTCCGAAGCTTGCCGTAGCGGCTATTGCCCTTATTGGCGCGTTTCTTAAGGTAATCGACGACAAAGCCGACAACATTATCGCCACAGGTATCAAGCTTATTCTTAATCTTCTTCAAGGAATTAGGGATAATATCGTTCAGGTGACGACACTTGCTGGTGAGATTGTTACCGGGTTCCTGTCTGCGCTTGCTTTGCAGCTTCCGCAGATGCTGGCTGCTGGCGTATCGATTGTTGTTAATTTCCTTAACGGGATTGCGGCAAATATTGGTCGTATTGTGGCGGCTGGCGCAACCATGGTGGCGAACTTCCTGGCAGGTATTGCTTCGGCTCTACCAAGAGTGCTTCCGCAGGCAACCAAGGTCATTGTTAATTTCTTGACGGGCCTGGCTAACGATATGCCGAAGCTCACCGCTGCTGGTGCGACTCTAATTGCGTCGTTTATCAACGGTATCGCCAATAATATTCAAAAGATCATTGACGCTGGAGCAAACCTTGTCGTCAAGGTTCTGGAGGGTATTGGTAGTAAGGCAGACAAGGTTGCTTCGGCGGCGGCTAAACTGGTTGGTGATTTCATCTCGGCCTGCGCTGACGCGGTGCTTACGTTTGTCAATCGCATTGGGCACGTCATCCTGAATTTCCTTGTGGGAATTCGGCTTGCTATTATTAAGTATGAGACCCCAATCTTTGACGCTGGTGTAGACATCGCTATCGCTATTGTCGACGGCATCGTCCAAGGACTCGAAGATGGAGTTGCTCGTGTGGCTAAGGCCGCCGAACATCTGGCTCTATCCATTCCTGGTAAGCTGCTAAGTGTCCTGCATATTAAGTCACCCTCTAGGGTTATGATTGGTATTGCCGGACACATAACAGATGGTTTGGTTGTCGGTCTTAATGAGGGTAGTGCTGATGTCCAAAACGCGGCATCAAGGGTTGGCGACAACGTCATTAAATCGACCAAGATGGCTTTGGCCCAGATGCCGACTGATTTCGGGATCAAGAATATTAATCCTGTAATCTCTCCGGTACTGGATCTGAGTGCGGTGCATAAGGAAGCAAAGAACATGCCCGTGTTTGATTCACCTGTCGCCGTTACCGCGTCGTCGTCATTTAATCAAGCCAATGCCATCTCTACCGAGAAGGCTGCGGCTGACGCATTTAAGGTTGCCGCTGCTCAGGTGGCGGATATCCCTTCGGTCAAATTCGAGCAGAACAACTACTCCCCGGAGTCGCTGTCTACTGCTGAGATTTACCGACGGACAAATAATCAGGTGTCAAAGCTCAAAGAGGCTATTGGCGCGAAGTGACGCATCCCCCGGGGGATATTTCTACAAACGATCCCTCGGGGGACTTAGGAGGCAATAATGCTTACCAGTGTGACCGTCGTACCGCCTCCTGGAGCCGCTTGGCCGGAGTTTACAATGCCGATGTTCGTCCCTGGCGACAACGGCCTTTTCATTAGCAAGATCGATGGACTTACTCCGGTGGCTCAAAATGTCGTAACCAAAGATTACGGCGTAGGAGATGGTGAGTATTTTGTCGGTAAGCACCGCGGTAAGCGAAATATCGTTCTCACTTTGGGGATGGAGTCGCGTGGTGTAGACATCGAGGCTGCTCGAAGCGAGCTCTATGCCTTTTTCTACACACAGAGCTCGCTAAAGCTTCGTCTGAACTTTGACGACCGTAACGATCTGGTGATTGATGGATATCCGGAGACCCACGAGGGTGACAGGTTTGTAGCAGACCCAGAGACTCAGATCTCGATCATCTGTCCGAGGCCAAACTTTATTGATCCTGAAGAGCACACCGAAACCGGTCTTGCTTCAAATACGCCAATTGCTCTTCCTGCTCTTACTCCGGTTGAGTATTTTGGGGATCAGAGTGTCGGCTTTAAGATTCGCATTCTCCCAAACGAAACGGGAGACACCGAGCTTGGTCTTTTGATCTTGCATACCGGCGTTCTTGGGTCTGAGCCTGGCGTATTTTTCACTCAGCGATATCTCACGATTCAGGCAAGTGGGTATGACGATCCACTTACCACTGAAGAAGAGTTCTGGATCGACTCTCGACAAGGCTTTAAGTCTGTGTATATTCTAAACCCAACCACGGGTGAGCGTCGAAACGCAATGAAAGGTCTTGTCGGGGATTGGCCGATCTTGCACCCTGGTCTTAACCAGTTTCAGATTTACAACGACGGTAGTAAGACAAATCAGTGGGATATTTACTTCACTTACGAGTACGGCGGTGTCTAGATGCTTCTGTATGTCATTGATAAATATTCATTTGAGCGTTCGGCCGTCATTGAAGAATTTGAGTCCTGCATCTGGACTGAGAGGTTCATCGTTGCCGGAGAAGTAAATCTTGTTGTCCCAGCGGTAGTCGAGAACTCGGTGTATCTTCGTCCTGGAGTAATTCTTGAGAATGACGATGCGGATCTTCCGATGCTTATCGAGACTGCAGAGCTTAAAGACGGTCTCATCACAGTCACCGGTAAGACTATTGAGACGTTCTTTGATCAGCGTAGCGTAGCTCCGTTCGTCAAGACCGATTCGCCTGGGCGCATTCTGGGATCGATTGTTAACGACATGCAGACCGAGGACAGCGGTAGGTACGGTATTCCAGGAGTCAGGGAAGGGCTTGTCCAGGCCGGTGGCTCTGACGTTATCGTATCGACAAGTAAACGTGAAAAAGTCTACAGCCTTCTACTTAAGCTGGCGCAGCAGTATGCGGTTGATATGCATGTGCGCCGGGTCTACAACGAAGATCTTGGGTATCACGAGTTCGTGTTCAACACCCGAGTGGGTGAAGATCATACGGCTGATAGCGGAAGCGGTACGGTTAGGTTCTCTCCCAAAGACGACAACCTCATCGGCATCAACGAAGTTTACACCGCGGTCAATAATGCCCCCCTTGTGGTGGTTCAGGTTCCGACGAGGTTTGCGGCTCCCGGAGGTTTTGCTGAAGATCTGGCTGCGGTGGTCATCGATTACGTTGACGTTACCCACGACGATACCTATACTTTTCATACGTCCGTTGCCTACGCACATTGGGACTCTGCGTTTGACACCCGTATTTATGAGCCCGACAGTGAGACGCTTACCAATGACTACCTGTCAAGGCGTCTTCATATTTATTATCCTGGCTACACGGCGGCTGATTGGTATTCGCGCTCTGACTCGGTTAAGCAAACCGTTCTTCAGAACGAGATGGTCCGAATGGGTAAAGCAGCTTACAGACAGCAGCAGGGTAATCTCACCAGGGCCCTTGACGGGGAAGTAGCGCAAAACGATCTGGTTTATGGACGCGACTACAAGCTGGGCGATCTAGTTGAGGTAACTACAGCGCTTGACGAGTACGATGAAGTCCGTAACGCGGTTGTTACGGAGTATATTCGTACGTATGATTCAAGTGGGTCTCGCGCATACCCCACCTTTGCTCAGCCTACTGTGGCCGCCCCGTACGAGGATAACCCCGCTGACCCGCAGGTCGAGACTAAGCAGATTCTCGGAGACGGTGATCATACTTTCAGTATCAACGGAGTTATCCCCACCGATATTGAAGAGTTGTCGCCGCATGTAGTCCGGGTTCTTAATAATCAGACCAAGAAACTTGTCGCCATTTACAAGCTTGGGCCTCGTACCGGGACGTGCGATCTTAAGTTCATGCATAATGGGATTGTTATTGACGATTCTGATCTGCCGATCGAACTTAACGACTATGACGAGATCACGGTTGATCCCTCGATTCATAGTGACGGGGCAGCGTATGTATCAGGGTGCTTCAGTATTGAAGTCACCTAAGTCAGACAATAGTGTCGAATAAGGGGCGGGAGGCGTATGGACAAAGATACGTACGAAAGTCGTTCCCGTACGGTGTCGTTCACGCTGAAGCTAGTCGGTGTTTTGGGGATCATATTCGTCCCAGCTTTCTGGGCGGCTACGGGTCGCATCGAGCTTGCATTTCTTCCGTTCTTTGGCACGCTTGCCGGGGTCGGACAGGGGCTTGACGTACTCAAAGAGATCTCACAAAATAAAGGAGGCGCACGTGATGACGCCTAATACCCGCCTGAAGTTGAGTGCGATAATGATCATGATCTCGGCGGTGTATAGCGTACTGGTAGTTCAAAGCCCGTCTACGGCATCCGCCGTGGCTTCGGGATACGTAGCACTTCTGCTGACCGTGTTCGCCCTAGTCAACCTTTGGAAAAAGCCATGACTGATATCCCCACCCCGCCCGGACGTAGAACCAGTCGGTCAGAAGAACTTGAGAAGCAGATTGACGAGCATTACAAGCTACTTAAGGTTCGAAGCGATATTCATTATGAGGTGATGGAGCTTAAGCTTGCTCGCTTTGTCAAAAAAGCAATGTGGGCGTTTGCGTTTATCGGTATCACGAGCATCGTTGGTCTAGCTGGGTTTGGCGTTCTACTTTCAAAACAGCATCACACATCTGACGAAATTCAGCAGCAGCGGTTTGAGAGTCTCGTTACCACCTGTCAGCAGCAGAACGATCGTCATGACCGAACGATTCTCAAGGCCAGAGCTCTGCTTCCACCGGCAAACCGTGAGCTTGTCATCTTGCTGGTAAACGAACTACAGCCTTACGTTGAGGATTGCGTGGCTGTGGCCAAGTCTAAAGTGAAAGGGTAAATCCCGATGCCCGAGTCCCCATATTTCATGAAGTCAACTGGTACCAAGCTGGTGAAACTCATCATTAGTTTGCTGCTGGTCCAGATTGCGGTTTTGGCGCTCTTCTACGTTAAGTTCAACCACAATCAGAATGCTTTTGAAAGAGCTCAGAAAGACGACGCTCAAACGCTTGTTCAGAATCAGGCAAACTTTCAAAAGATTCAGAAAGCAAACGCTAAAGCACTGGTTGACAACAATCGTAAGTCTTGTGAGCTGGGTAAGATCGCTTCCCAAAACCTCGCTGATTTTGAAACTGCCCAGGCAGAGTATATTCGTACCGTAACTGGAGCTGCTTCGGTTAAAGAAGATGTAAAGAAAGCCGCGCGCAAAGCCCTACGAACGTTTAAAAGAACTTCGGCAGCAGCGCAGCGTCGTGCTCATCGAGACTGTATCAAGGCGTTCCCATATAATACGAAGGGGTTTTAATGATCAAAGACGAGAGCACTTACGACAAGCTGAAGTTCCTCACGCAGGTTCTTCTGCCGGCCCTTGGTACGTTCTACTTTGCCCTAGCTGGCATCTGGGGTCTTCCCTCCGCTGATGAGGTAGTCGGGACCATCGTTGCACTGGATACGTTCCTCGGCGTGGTTCTTCATATTTCCACGCAGGCCTACAACCAGTCAAACGCCCAATATTCGGGAGCTATCCACGTAGGTGACGAGGATGAGGACGGAATGCAGAACTTCCGCCTTGAGATTCCGCTGGACGCTAAGCAGGTTTCTTCCAAAAAGGAAATCCGGCTTAAGGTGAAGCATCCTCCGAAGTGATATTTAGGGGTCGCGGCTTTTTCCCAGCCTATAATAGACCCCTACCTAAGGAGAAACATGCTTCGCAAGTTCAAGAAGGACCCCAAGCTCCAGGAGGCAATCGACCAAGCGCTCATCGAGCTCATGCGTGATCACGCACCGCACGAAGATGACTACGCCAAGGCCGTCGACCAGATTCAGAAGCTACACAAGCTCAAGGAAGCAGAAAAACCCTTGACTGTGAGCCCTGATGCTCTGGTCAGCGCCGCCGCGACCATCGCCAGCATTATGCTGATCATCAAGCACGAAGAGTTCAACGCGATCGCCACCAAAGCCATCGGGTTCGTTCCCAAGCCGCGAATCTAACCACTTAGAAGATGTCAAAGATCGAGTCCCCAATTCCGGGGGCTCTTTCTTTGGCTATATTTTTTCGCGTAGAATTCACGGGCTATAGTGAGACCCCTACCCGAAAGGAAACCATGCACTTCAACTTCCCCTCCGACCCCATCGTCATTGTCGTTGATAATGGCCGCTACGAATGCTTCTCGCAACACTCCACCCCCACACTTTGGGACCTGGCTCTTATGAACCAGCTCCAGTCGATGGGCGGGGTTGCGGAAGGCACCGAAGACGGTATCTATCACTTCAGCGTCGAACACCTCCTCGGAGACAAAGTCGTTGCCCACATGGTCAAGATCGATTGATCTCAAAGAGAGCCCATATTCTGGCGCTCTCTTTTTTACAAAATCGCAGGAATTTCCTGGGTTATAATGAAACCCGACCAAAGGAAATTTTTACAATGTTCAAGCATTCCATCGTTGCTCACATGCTCCTCCTCTGCGTCCTCAGCATCATGATCGTTTTTATCATCGTGCTCGTGGACCAGATGGTGACGCCTGCGTTCAGCGACCTGACTGAGATTTTTAAAAACAGTCCAAAGTAGTTTCAAAGGAGATCATCATATTCTGATGGTTTCCTTTTTCGCGAGAATTTCCCAGCCTATAGTGAGACCCCTACCAAGGAACCGCTATGCACAATCATATCTACGCCCTCGGCTACCTCAACGGAACCCTCGCCGCTCTGGCCCAGACCAAGTCCACCATCGAAAGCGCACGCAAAGTCCATTACGACAACATGTACGCGCAGCTCGAGCTGGACCGTCTTCAGGCAGAGCACGACACCCTCCTTGCGGAAACCATGGAGCAGATGATTCTCATCCCGCTTTCCAACTAGACTCACAAGAGAGCCCATATTCTGGCGCTCTCTTTTTCTCACGCCTCTATAGCTCAACGGTAGAGCAATCGGCTTTTAACCGAAAGGTTCTGGGTTCAAATCCCAGTGGGGGCATATGCAATACATGATCCTGTACAAAGACGGCCACGTAGCTGGCCCATATTCTTGGGAGATGGTTCTAAGAGTTGTAAAGTACTACGCCACTCCGGTGATGACGCGAAAGGTCTCGCGAGTTTTTCACGCCCTATAGTGAGACCCATACCACCTTCATCACAGGAGATTATTATGAACAAGATCAAGACCGCCGCTTCCACCGCGAAGAACAAGGTCCACACCCACTTCACCACGCACAAGACCAAGTACGCCGTGGCCGCCACCGCGGTCGCCGCCTACAAGGTCCACGCGCAGGCAGTCGGGGAGTGGAACCAGTTCCTCGAGGAGAAGGGGCTGAAGGACGAGTTCTACAACCCCCGCGATGAGCTTGGCAACGAGCTCTAGAAGATTGGACCCCTAACCCGGGTCCTTTCTTTTTTGTCATCTAATAAAGGAATCTATGCTTGCAGATACTACGCCCGTAAACGCCACAAGTTACTGTCTTCACGGACAGATGGCCGATCAGAGCTACACCCGAGAGAGATCGGCTGCGTCAAACTCTCTACCGCTGGGCACGAAAATTCGCCTGGTTGGTAGAGCTGGACCAGGTGGTCTGCGGCTTTACGTCATTCGTGATCGTATCGGCTACGGAACCGAGCTTGACTTGTGGACTGACTCATGCGCTGATGCGCGAGCCTTTGGGCGTCGGAATCTGCGGTTTAAGATTGGGTGGAGTAAGCCGGTCGCGAGAAAATCCTAGCCTATAGTGAGACCCAACTAATCTAGGAGAAATCATGTTCAAGAACCGAATGATCCAGGTTAAGCTGGTCGACGTCCCCCAGACCGAGCCCACCGCCCCCACGTGCGTCCTCACCGACTTCGCCGCCGCAGATATTGCCCGCGAGCGATCGGAGAGGATGCTCAGGACCGCGGCTGGAGCATTCGTGCTCTACAAGTCCGTCGACACGCTCAACCAGATCGCTCTTCATATCGTGAAGACCAAGATCAAGTAGTTCAAAGGAGATCCACATTTGTGGGTTTCCTTTTTCATTTAAGGAGTGTAAAATGTTTAAGTGGTTTAAGAATCGTAAGCTTCCCGTAAAGCTTTATATTGATGGATCGTACGTGGGTCGGTTTCCCACCACGGACGAGGCGCTTGACTACGTTCATTCTACAGATTACCGCGTGTTTCGTATGACTAAATATGAAGACGGGTATGACAAGTGGGCTGGTGACGGATTCAAGCCCGGCGTTACAGGCGCAGAGATTATTGGCGCTGGCGTTGACATTAGTTCATCATGGGCCAACCATACGTTTTAGACCCTCGCGAAAAATACACGGCCTATAGTGAGAGAGATAGCTTCATTGCTATTCCGAGACACTAATGAGTGGGCGCAATCCCCACCCGGAGTGGTATCACACGAAACAGATACTTAACGATGCAGTTTTACTTGGGCTGCATACCTCTCTCATCTTTTTAAGATTCCTATTTGGGATCTTTTCTTTTTCAACCAATCAAGAAAGTGATCACATGAGTCATTCTCATATTTGTGATTGTCGCCGGTGTCGTAAGCCCTACGGATGCATGAGCTTTCTGTTTGACCTCATCATGGTGTTTCTCACCGGAGGTCTGTGGCTCATCTGGATCTTCGTGCGCGAAATGAGGAACCGATAATGCAGGCCAAGTCCCAGCAGAAGCTGTTCGTCGCCTTCCTTGAGATGCCCAACGGTGGTGTCCGGGACGTGAAGGTCAAGGCCGCCTCTTCAGAGGCCGCAGCCAAGCGCGCCATGAAGCGAGTGCAGGGGGCCGTTGCCTGCCGTCGCGTTGAGAAGGTGGCGTGATGACCGGCGTTCTGATTCTTATTGCCGCGCTCGTCGGGTTTCCCACGCTGTACTTCTACGTGCTGCCCTACGTCCTTGACTACCTTGAGGATGTTGTCACGCATTTCTACCGTCGCCGTAACCGTCGTCTCAAGCGCAAGTCGCATTTCTAGACCCAATCATATTTAAGAAAGTGATTAACATGAATACCGAAATGTTCAAGCAGGCCCAGAAGATCGTTGCCGACAACTCGGCCGCTCTTCTCACCGGCACCGGCGTCATCGGCGTCCTCACCACCGCCGTCCTCACCGGCCGCGCCACCGTCAAAGCGTGCGAGATCATCGCCAAGCACGAGCGCCACAGCTACGACGTCGTCAAGAACATGGATGACGGCCTCGACGAGACCCCTGTGGAGATCTGCCAGGAGAAGCTCTACACCCTCGACTCTGTCGACAAGGTCAAGCTCACCTGGCCCCTCTTCATCCCGGCTGTCGCGTCGGGCGTGACGACCATGAGCGCCATCGTGTTTTCATACCGCATCTCCGCTTCCCGCTCAGCGGTCCTGGCGGCGGCCTACGGCATGTCTGAGAAGGCGTTCAGCGAGTACAAGGAGAAGGTGCTCGAGCAGGTCACGCCCAAAAAGGCCAACGACATCCGTGACGCAGTCGATCAGCAGAAGATCGAGGATAACCCTCCGCCGACGTCGACCACGTTCGTCATCGGCGAGAACGAGGTGCTGTGTCTGGATTCGTTCTCCGGACGCTACTTCAAATCAAACCCGGCCAAGATCGATCGCGCCGCCAACGAGATGAACGCCGAGATCGGTAACAACCACGTGGCCAGGCTTAGCTCGTTCTACAACAAGATTGGGCTGGGGGACGCAGATGCGTTCGGCGACTTCATCTGGGACATGAACAACTACTGCGAGGTCGAGTACACCACGCAGATGACCGACGATCAGCGTCCGTGCCTCGTGCTGAACTTCGTGCAGGCCCCCAAGCCGCGATACGGGCAGGGTTACGACTGAAGTGACGGTGGTCCTGTTCCTGAAGGCTGGGAGCAGGACCCCGAAACTGGGCAGTACTACAACCCATCCACGCTGGGATCATTTCTTGGCGTGACGTGGTGTGAGTGAGAAGTATACGGGCCCGGGGCGCTTTCATACACAAGCGCCGGTATGTACTTATTGCATCTGTCCGGGAGGTGGGGAGGGGTATCCCTGCTCGTTTACCATATTTAAGTGAAAGGACTAAATGGAAAGTAAAGAGTTTGACGAGATTCTAGAGCAAGTAGTGGCGAAAGTCCACGCGGTTCTCGGAAGTAAAGCGAGTGAGTACGCAACCGACGAAGACCGACTGTTCAATTTCAAGACAGCAGCACGTCTTCAGAACATGGGAATCCCCCAGGCCCTGGGCGGCATGATGGCTAAGCACACAGTCTCGGTCTACGACATGATCGAGACTGGTAAAGAGTACCCCATTGAAAAATGGGATGAGAAGATCATCGATCATATTAACTACTTGATCCTCCTACGTGCGTGTCTCATCGAGAACGCCAAACCCGATAAGGACTGATTGACATAATCAAGAAAACGATTACATACGAGGCCCTCGACGGCGAAAAGCTCACAGAGGAACACTACTTCCATCTCTCCAAGGCAGATTTGATGGAGCTGCAGGTCGAGGACAAGCGCGGTTTTGCGGCCATGGTCGAGGAGCTTCAGAAGGAAGAGGATACTAAGCAGCTTTTTAAGCTGTTTAAGGATATTGTCCTTATGGCTTACTGCAAGAAGTCGCCGGACGGTAAGCGCCCCATCAAGACGCCAGAGCTTCGGGCCGAGTTTGCTTCGTCGGAGGCGTTCTCAGAGCTTGTCTTTGACATCATGGGCGACGAGGCGCAGGCGGCAGCCTTCATTACCGGCATTCTTCCGGCTGGTATTTCGGTGGAGACGCCTACGCCGGAAGTCGTGGCTCCCTCGGGTCCGCCGGAGATTAAGCGGGTTCTGACTAGGACGGAACTCATTTCTATGCCCGATCACGAGCTCCGCGAAGGTCTCGCATCCGGTAAGTTTGTCATGGCAGATGATGATCAGATGAATGATGACTACGGCGAGCGAGACGGGTCTATCGCTTAGTCATATTTATGGGGACTTGGACGACACCTAGGGGTCTCACCCGTTATCCTCAGTCTTAAACGACAATCAGCGCGGCCTACTCCTTTCCACGCGCTCTTGTGCCCATATGACTCGCAGAAAAAACAAGGCCTATAGTGAGACCCTAACAAACTTTAAGGAGAACTATTATGTTCAAGACCATCGTTTCCGAAATCACGAACCGCAACAACATCAAGGCTGCGGTCCGCCTCGTCATCGCCGCCAAGGTGGAGACCGCAACGGAAGAGGCGCTCATCAACAACACCGACCTCGAAGAGGACTCCGTCCGAGTCCGCGTCGCAGGCGCTGTTGCTGGTGCTGCTGCCGCTACTGCTGCGCGCCCCGCCACTGACGCGATGATCGACAAGATCGCTGACAAGATTCAGTCCGTTCGTGAGAACCGGAACGCTCGAAAGAACACCGAGACCCCCGAAGTCATCTAAGACCTCAAGAGAGATCACCATATTCTGGTGGTTTCTCTTTTTCGCATCTCAATCAGCTAAGGACAACCATGGAAGACTTCCCGCCCAATTCTAAGAAGGCAGCAACCCCGCGCCGCGAGCCTGAAGCAAAGCGCGTTGAGCAGGTCACGTCTGCCGAAGCTCAACGGCGGAATAAACCACTTGGTAAGAAGTTCAAGGAGACGTTCATCGGAGGCGACGCCAAGACCACAGCCAACTACGTGTTCTTCGAAGTGTTTCTGCCCGAGGCCAAGAGTGTTGTCGTTGACGCGTTTACGCAGGGCTTTGAGCGGTTTATCTTCGGAGACAGCCGTGGCCCTCGTCGTCCATCTACTCCGTCGGGTGGTGGCTACAGCCAGTTCGGCCGGGTCAACTACAACCGCATGACGTCAAACATTCAGCAGCGCGGTCCAGTTGGCGCAGCTCCTCCGCGTCAGATCTCAACCCGGGCCCGCCAGCAGCACGACTTCGGCGAAATCCAGGTGGCCTCGCGCCCTGAGGCAAACGAGGTCCTTGACCGGATGTACGATCTCCTCAGCAAGTATGAGTACGTGACGGTGGCAGATCTCTATGCCCTCACCGGTATTCAGGCAAGCCACGTCGATCACAAGTGGGGGTGGACTGACCTTCGCGGGACCGCGCCTCGGCGTAACCGCAGCGGTGAGTATATCCTCGACCTTCCAAACCCCGAATACTTGGACGAGTAATCATGAGTGACGGATACCGGCGTCGCGAAGTAATTGCAATGTACCCTGGTAGTCCCGGCTGGAAAAAGCGTGTCATGAAAATGTCAGATGGCCAGGTCTTCGCCATCTACACAAAGCTCCAGCAGAAGCGAGAGCAAGAAAAGCTGGACGCAAAAAAGCCGAAGACCGATAACCCTGACATCCCTTTTTAGGAGAACCAATATGCAGATCATTCCCCAAAGCGTAGCCCGCAAGATTGCGGTAACCGCGCTGAAGCACCAGAAGAACGCTCCGAAGATCCTGTTTGTGGCCGGCATTGTCGGCTCGACCGCTTCCACCGTTCTGGCTTGCCGCGCGACTCTGAAGCTTGACACCGTGGTGACCAAGACGCAGACCGACCTGGAGACCGCTCGTGGGCTCGTCAAGACGAACCACGAAGACTACTCCGCCTCGGACTGCCAGCGCGACGTCACCGTCATCTATATTCGTGGCGTGGTCGATGTCGCTCGCCTGTATGCTCCCGCTGTTCTTCTGGGTGCTGCGTCGGTGGCAGCTCTCACGAAGTCCCACAACATCCTGCAGCAGCGAAACCTCGCTCTGACGGCCGCCTACGCTGCGGTGGATGAGGCGTTTAAGAAGTACCGCGCAAACGTCGTTGAGGAGTACGGCGAAGAGGTGGACCGTAAGCTGATGCATGAGCACGAGGAATACGAGGTCGTCGAGAACGGTAAGGCGGTCAAGAAGACGCGCGCCAACATCGACGGTATGCCCTCGAAGTACTCTAAGTTCTTTGACGAGTACTCAACTGAGTGGTCTGAGGATCCCGAGTACAATTTCACTTTCCTTCGGGCCCAGCAGAACTGGTTTAACGACCTGCTCAGGATGCGCGGATTTGTCTTCCTAAACCAGGTCTATCAGGGTCTTGGTCTTCCGTCTACGTCGGCTGGCGCAGTTGTCGGCTGGGTCCTTGACGGTGAGGGTGACTCGTTCATCGACTTTGGCATGTTCGACCAGGACCGAGACTCGGTGATTGACTTTGTCAACGGCCGAAACAACTCCATCCTGCTTGACTTCAACGTCGACGGTGTCATTTACGACAAGATCGATCAGCTTGCCGAGGACAAGTACAAAGCGTGGCAGAAGTAGACCTGCAGGAAGTATACGAAACGATGACCGCCGAGCAGAAGGACGTGGCTCGGTGGTACGTCGGAGCAGCAGTCCATGAGGTCGACGATATTCCCGATAACATCAAAGCAGTGTACGAGGATATGGCCGACCCGCAGAAGATGCTTATTGAACATATGGTCAAGAGCACGCTTACGTATAGACCTAGTGAGGATGATAGCTGATGGAAGAAAGTGAAATTGTCGAGCAGGCCAAGGAGTATATTTCCGACGGTCTTGAGGAGTTCGTGGATGTCCCAAAAGGCCTAACCTCAAAGCAGCTTGCTCTCGCAGCAGCCTCTGTTGTGGCTGGGACAGCTATCGGCGCATTTGTCGGCTATCGGTTTGCCGAGAAGCGGCTGTCGACCAAGTTCGAGCAGCTGATGGCGGAGGAGTCTGAGCAGCTTCGAGAGCACTACGCTCAAAAGCTCAAGGCAAAGCAGGAGAAGCCGTCGATGGACGAGATGGCAGACCTTGCCGGTCTTCGCCGCCAGCAGGACGCGTATTCGGATATTGTGGCCGATTATCAGCCCACGGCCGAAGAAGTAATCGAGAACATCAAAGAAGACGTTGCGGCTAAAGCAGAGGTGGCTCCCGTGGAGATGGAAGCTGAGACGAGTAATATTTTCGTGGAGCGAGACAAGGTTGAAGTTGAGCCCTGGGATTACTCCAAGGAGATGAAGGCTCGAGATCCGCGGTTCCCGTACATCATTCATGTTCAGGAGTGGGAAGAGAACGCGTCTGAGTACGACAAGATCGATCTCACCTACTACGAGGGCGATGAAGTTTTGTCAAATGATAATGACGTAGCCCTTGGGGATATTGACGAGACCGTTGGGTATGACAACCTCAAGCGGTTCGGTCACGGGTCCGGCGACCCTCACACCCTGTTCATCCGTAACGACGTTCGAGAGGTCCTCTATGAGGTTTCGCTCTCTGGAGGTACATACGCTCAGGAGGTCGGAGGCTTTGACCCAGAGCTGAGTCACTCCTACGAGCGCCGAACGGATCGGAGAAGGTTCGACGATGACTGACCGCACGTTAGCTCCCTATCTGGGCTGGCTAGCGTCGCAGGTAACGCCCAATCGTCGGCGAAACTTTGACGAACTCTTTGAGCAGATGTTTGCCAAGGAGTTCGTCTTTGTCATTGCCAACGATAACAACCGGATTCAGGATGCCCGAGAACTTCGGCATGACTATTTCCGGGAGCAGCGTATCAAACCCTATGTGGACGTTGATATTCTGGGGCCGATCTCTGTGCTGGAGGTCATGATAGGTCTCTCTCGCAGAGCTTCTTTTATGACAGACGATCCGCCAGGCGAATGGGCTTGGCAGCTTCTTTGTAATTTGGGGCTAGATCGATATTCCGGACGCATCAGTCGTAGATGGGCAAATGAGATTGACGAGATTCTCGATATTCTCATTTGGAGGCAGTACTCAGAAGCCGGCCAGGGTGGGTTCTTCCCTCTGGCTTGGCCCCAGCAGGACCAGAGAGATGTCGAGCTCTGGTGGCAGCTCAGCGCATATTTGGCCGAGCAAGAAGATCCCCACGACGTTCCTGGAGCATAACGATGCAGAGCATTGGTGAAATGGCGTACGAGCGTTATAACAAGATGATGAACGGTCGTGGCGCCGGAGGAAAGAAGCTTAAGCCCTGGAAAGAGCTTTCTGACGATATTCAGGAAGAGTGGACCGCGGCTGCGCTTAATCTAGGAATGGCCAAGACCGCCGTTGAATCTCAGAGGGAGCGTCCTAGTGGTGGTAAGCGAGTTTGAGTATTATGGACGGGTAGCCTTTGAGGCTTTTCGTCTACATCTGAATAGTCTATTTCCTGACGGGACGTTTATTCCTGAATGGGAGAACCTTGGTGATGATCTACAGCAGGCGTGGATTTCATCCGGTGACGCTGCTGTAAAAGCCTATCAAGGCGAAGAATAATGTACCGAGTGTGGTATTGCCCGGTATGTTCGTTTGGTATTCAAGTACACGTCTTAAGAGTGCCACCAGCTTGGGGTAGGTTTTGTGACAACGGACACGCTATCACAGAGCTTATCCCGGGCTATCCTTTGGTGTGGCAAGATTTTGGCGATCAAGCATGACGTAAGAAAGGAGGGCTATGGACTTCTATCGGATCCTTACTAGAGAGACGAAGACGGGAATCGAGATGTACCCCGACTTCATTGTTGGTCGTTCCAAGGATCTGATGGTCCAGGGTCGTACCTTCTACGCAATTTGGGACGAGGCCGCGCAACTGTGGTCTCGTGATGAGTACGATGTGCAGCGGCTGGTGGACGAACATCTGGCCGCTGAAGCTGAGAAGTGCCACAAGAGCATGGGCGTTCCGCCCCGAGTTAAGTACATGAACTCGTTCGGATCCTCCTCGTGGACTCAGTTCCGTAAGTTCCTCATGAACATCTCAGATAACGCAAAGCCTCTTGACTCCAAGATCATATTTGCAAACTCTGAGGTGAAGAAGACCGATTACGCTACCAAAAAGCTCCCGTACGCTCTACAGGAAGGAGACTGCGACGCATGGCACGAATTGCTTGGCACGTTGTATTCTCCGGAGGAGAGACTGAAGATCGAGTGGGCGATCGGGTCTATTGTCTCTGGGGACTCGAAGAAGATCCAAAAGTTCTTAGTCTTCTACGGACCGCCTGGAACGGGCAAGTCCACGGTGCTGAATATTATTCAGAGCCTGTTCGAAGGCTACACAACAGCATTCGACGGCAAGGCGCTTGGTTCCTCGAGCAGTGCCTTCGCGACGGAGGTTTTCAGGAACAACCCCTTGGTGGCGATTCAGCACGATGGGGATCTCTCCAAGTTGGAAGACAACGCACGACTCAACTCCATCATCGCTCACGAAGAAATGACGATGAACGAGAAGTACAAGCCAAGCTACACCAGCCGGGTCGATGCGATGCTTTTCATGGGGTCAAATCAGCCAGTTAAGATCTCTGACGCTAAGTCGGGAATTATCAGACGGTTGGTTGACGTACACCCCACCGGGGTAAAGATCCCGCCGCGGCATTACTCTACGCTTATGAGCCAGATCGACTTCGAGCTTGGGGCCATTGCCGCACACTGTCTTAAGACATATCTTGAGATGGGGAAGAATTACTACAATACCTATCGTCCGCTCGAGATGATGTTGCAGACCGACGTCTTCTTCAACTACATTGAGGCAAACTTCGAGCTGTTTAAGTCTCAAGACTACACCACGATTAAGCAGGCATATTCTCTGTATAAGGAGTTCTGTGAAGAAAGTGGAATCCTTAGAGTCCTGCCCCAGTACAAGTTCCGTGAAGAGCTTCGAAACTACTTCACCGACTTTAGGGATCGCGGGGAAGTTGACGGTGAGCCGGTTCGCAGTCTATATTCCGGTTTCACCGCAGATAAATTCAAAGCGCCAAAGAAGGAAGGAGGTGCGTTCTCTCTTGTCCTGGAGGAAAAGGTGTCGCTCCTTGATGAGGCGCTGGCTGAGCAGCCGGCACAGCTCGCGAGCGAAGACGGCACTCCCAAGCAGAAATGGTCGAATGTAAAAACCAGGCTTTTAGATATTGACACCGGTTCTCTACACTACGTCAAAGTTCCAGATAATCACGTCGTCATTGATTTCGACCTAAAGGACCAGAATGGTACAAAAGCTCTTGAGCGCAATTTGGAAGCGGCGTCTCATTGGCCGGCTACCTACGGAGAAATCAGTAAGTCGGGAAATGGTGTCCACCTCCATTATACATACACCGGTGACGTCTCCGAGCTATCGGGATCTTACGCTGATGGGATTGAGGTCAAAGTGTACCGGGGGGACTCCTCCCTGCGACGCTTGCTCACACACTGCAATGCGGTGCCCATTTCAACCATAAGTAGCGGTCTGCCGCTTAAGCAGAAGAAGGAGAAGATGCTTTCCGCCAAAACTATCAAGTCCGAAAAGGGACTGCGTGATCTGATTGCGCGTAATCTCAAAAAGGAAATTCATCCGGGCACTAAGCCCTCGATCGACTTCATCAAGAAGATCCTCGACGACGCGTATGAGTCGGGTATGAAGTACGACGTGACTGACCTTCGCTCGAAGATCACCGCGTTTGCCAACAACTCCTCTAACCAGGCGGCCATCTGTCTTAAGACGGTCGGGCAGATGCAGTTTGTCTCGGCTGAGGATGTCATCTCCGACGTGCAAGTCGACGTTGAGGACGACCGAATTGTGTTCTTTGACGTTGAGGTCTACCCGAACCTCTTTGTCATCTGCTGGAAGTTTCATGGCTCTGAGGAAGTGGTCAAGATGATCAATCCAAAGGCTCATGAGGTTGAGGCGCTGTTCAAGCTGAAGCTCGTCGGCTTCTACAACCGCCGTTACGACAACCATATTCTCTACGGTGCCAGCATGGGCCTCTCTAACGAAGAGCTCTTCAAGCTGTCCATGAGCATTGTCGAGAACAAGAAGGGCGCTCCGTACGCGGCGGCGTATTCTCTGTCGTACGCGGACATCTGGGACTTCTCTTCCAAGAAGCAGTCGCTTAAGAAGTTTGAGGTTGATCTTGGGATTCTCCACATGGAGCTCGATATTCCCTGGGATAAGCCGGTGGATGAGAAGGACTGGGAGCGGGTGCTTCGTTACTGCGAGAACGACGTGCGCGCTACCGAAGCGGTGTTCGAGGATCGTAAGGGCGACTACGTGGCCCGGCAGATTCTCGCTGAACTCTCTGGCCTTACGGTGAACGACACAACTCAGAACCATACTGCCAAGATCATCTTCGGAAACGATAAGTATCCGCAGAAGAAGTTTAAATACACCGACCTCTCGACCGAGTTCCCCGGCTACCAGTTTGCCATGGGGAAGTCTACGTACAAGGGGGAGGACCCGAGCGAAGGGGGGTATGTCTATGCAGAACCGGGGATTTATGAGAACGTCGCCGTACTGGACGTTGCCTCCATGCATCCAACTTCCATCGAGATTCTCAACTGTTTCGGAGAGTACACTCCGAGATACACTGAACTCCGACATGCGCGCGTCGCTATCAAGCGGGGCGAGTTTGATAGAGCACGAGAGATGCTTGACGGAAAACTTTCTCCGTTCCTCGAAGACGAGAGTACGGCAGAGGCGCTCTCCTACGCGCTGAAGATCGTGATCAACATCGTCTACGGCCTCACGTCGGCCAAGTTTGATAACCCGTTCAGGGATATTCGTAACGTCGACAATATTGTGGCAAAGCGCGGTGCTCTGTTCATGATGGATCTTAAGTCCTTGGTGCAGGAGGCCGGCTACACGGTCGCCCACATCAAGACCGACTCCATCAAGATCCCTAATGCCGATGAGAAAATCATCCGGATTGTTGAGGAGTTCGGTAAGCAGCACGGGTATGAGTTCGAGCACGAGGCCACCTACGATAAGTTCGCTCTGGTGAACGATGCGGTGTATGTGGCGCTTGAGAAGCCGGTGCCGTGGGAGGAGCCTTATCCTGCGGTTAAGTGGACTACAGTTGGTGCGCAGTTCCAGCACCCCTACGTCTACAAGAGCCTGTTCTCAAAGGAGCATATTCTCTTTGATGACTTCTGTGAGGCCAAGTCGGTGAACAAGGGCGCGATGTATCTGGATAAGAAGGGGCTCTCAGAGGATGAGCGCTCTGTCGAGAAGATGCGTCATATTGGTAAGACGGGCCGCTTTGTTCCGGTTACGGAAGGCGGCGGCACCCTTTACCGGGTTCACGACGGAAAGTTCTACGCCGTCAGTGGGACCAAGGGCTTTCAGTGGATGGAAGCTGAAGTGGCCGAGGAGGTTGGTGAGAAGCTTGAGATTGATATGTCATATTTCACCAAGCTTAAGGAAGCGGCGATCAAGCAGATTGAAAACTTCGGAAGCTTTGAGGAGTTTGTTGCGCTGTGAAAGTAAAAGATCTCATTGCTCTGCTGACGGATTTGGCAGAGCAGGAAGGCGATATTCCCCTCAAGGTTGAGCGGCCCTTTGATCTTGGAGAGGCGGTACCAATGACCGGAGTATGGGTGCGCGGCAAGGGTAGTACACGCCACGTTGTATTTGTGACGGGGAATAAGTAATGAAACGTACCGTGCCCCTTAAGTGGGAAGGACGGATTGTGGGTGATGCGATTATCGATGACGATCGTGAAGACGACATCACGGTAACGCTCACCCACGTTCACGACGAAGAGCTCATGAAGTTTCTTTTCATGCTCAGTCCGCCAGTAGAGCTTCATCCTTATCAGCAGTCTCTTATATTTAAGGAGCATAAGCATGGTAATCAGTAGACACCGGTGTCCGGTGTGCGGGAACGAGGCTGACTTTACTCCGGTCCTCGAGGGTAAGAGTAAGTGCTTCAGCTGTCACGCGATTGTGCAGACGGCCGATCTCACCGCTCTTCAGCATGATGAGTTGGCCCAGCCTGGCGATATTCTCGGAGAGTCTGTCGATGGGTGAGCTTCAGGAGTACAAGACTCTGGCGACAACGGTGATGGCCGTTCAGTGGTTTAAGAACGGTGATCATCCTCTGGATAAGTCTGAAGCAATCGTCATCGACCAAAAGGAGTTTCTCTCTGAAGGAAAATTCGTTCGCCGGTTTAGACACCCCGACATTGATGGAGATGAGGCATGTGACAGATGCGGACATAACTTCCACTCACACGGCTTCATCGAAGTCCCAGATGACGGTATCGGAGATCCTGACGCGGGCCTTACAGTCTGCCCGTCGGATTATGTCGTCACTAATGAAGAAGGTGACACGTATCCTACACCGGCTGAGGAATTTGAGAAAACCTATAATCTCAGGGCCGGCTATGGTGGTTAGGTATAAGCGCCGGTACAACCCCTACACCGGCAGGTGGGAGTATCCGGGGTTAGGTCACAAGAAGTGTAGGGCGGTGTATATTTCGTGATCAAGAAGTTCAAAAGCACATTTGAGCCGCACGTATTCATCCCGTATCCGCCTGGCCACACGCTTACCCGAACGTGTATGAAGTGTGGTCGGGCCTGGGATAATCCGATTCACAAAACTGAAGTTAAAGAAACTAAGGAGTCTGACAAATAATGCCTACTGATCCAAACGCCGTACTCATCGAGAACGCCTCGATCGTCTTCCGTAACTTCGAGGGTAAGGAAGGGCAGTACAACCGCGCCGGCGACCGGAACTTCGGTCTGCTGCTGGACGACGAGACCGCTGAGGCGATGCTCGCCGACGGCTGGAACGTGAAGTATCTGAAGGTGCGAGACGAGGACCTCGAGGAGGACCCGAACACGACGCCGCAGGCCTGGCTCCCGGTAACCGTGGGCTACAGCGGTAAGCCGCCAAAGATCGTTATGATCACCGCGCGCGGCAAGACCAACCTCGATGAGGAGACCGTCGCTCAGCTTGACTGGGTGGACATCGAGAACATCGACATGATCATCCGCCCGTACGACTGGGAGGTAAACGGCAACACCGGACGCAAGGCTTACCTTAAGTCCATGTTCGTCACCATCGACGAGGATGAGCTCGAGCGCAAGTACGCCGACATGGAGGAGCAGTGATCTGGGTCTTTGGGTTTATTGTCGTTATCCTGGAGATCTTCATCAGGCGTAATAAAGCCAAGCGTGTTGACGTGTGCGGTATCTGCTATCAGAACCGTGCGGTTGGTACTACTGGCCCATGTTCTAATTGCGGTCACAACCTCACTTGGTGGGGTAACGTCCGGAGTGACAGTCTGCCAGCTACAGCGGAGGTTCTAAAACCATGATTACCGGAGCAGCTATCGCTCTTATTTGCGTCATCATCGGATACGCGCTCGGTACCGCCAAGGTTGATTCGTGATTGGCCTTGTAATTGCAGTGGGTCTGCTCGTGATCCTAGCCTTTCTCATCGGCTATTTTCTCGGGCGGGCCCCGTTTGTTCCGCCTGGGGATGATGAGTATATTGAAATGCCGTAGTACCAATTCTTACAAATAAGTTGTACAAGGAGATTAAGATAGACCAATGATTCAGACTACGACGTATGTTCGCAAGCCTCTTTACGTTGAGGCCGTCCAGGTCACGCCGGAAAACTTCAACGAGATTGCCCTGTGGTGCCAGGGTGACATCCAGGAGATCACCGAGCGAGGCCGCACCTTCCAGTTCATCGCCGTCCGGGTGACCAACCCCATGAACCCTCGCCAGGGGCAGGCGCGTGTCGGCGACTGGATTCTGACTTCCGAGAGGGGCTACAAGGTCTACACCCCGAAGGCGTTTGAGAAGGCGTTCGATCCGGCAACCGGTACCACGGGGGCGGTGGGTGTCTCAGGTGAGGTGAACATCTACCAGAACGGCTACACTCCGGCAGACCTTCAGGAGCTTTTGGCCAAGGGGCATAACGTGGTCGCGGTCTCGGATGAGCCCATCGAGGCGACCCGAGACTCCCGTGTGGAGAACAACGCTGTCGGGACTGGCCCCATGCCTGAGCAGCCGCTCCCTGGCGACACGGAGGTCCCCACCACCCCGCCCGCTGTCCCGGAGAACCTCACCGAGCGTGACCCCAACGTGGTCTACCCCGACTCCCCGGAGACGACTGCGTAATGAGTGATAAGGCCGAGACGGTAAGGCCTTGTCCGCAGTGGACGATGGACTCGTGTCACTGCCCGGTGCTAAAGCAGTGTGTTCGTTGGGAAAATCACGATGCCGAAGTGGTAAAGAAGCATACGCCCGAGCGAAGGCTTGACCAGAGGCTCAGCGCGCTTCAGAAGGCAAACGATATTCGCGCTAAACGAGCACGCCTAAAGAAGGATTTGAAGGCGGGTAGAGTGAATCCGAAACCGCTTCTGGAAGATCCGCCTGAATATATTCATACGATGAAGGTAGAAGAACTTCTGCGGGCTACGCCTAAGATTGGGCGGGTTAAAGCAATGAAGTACATGAATCGTGTTCGCATCTCAGCCTCGAAGTCTGTGGGCGGCATGAGCGAACGTCAGCGTATGGAGCTTGTCGCTGAAATGCGATGAGGATTGTGGTCGAGTAGCCGGTAACGATCCGCCGCATTAGGCAAGAGGGGTATCGCTATTCTCCTCAGGTCGGATGACCACACTCGGTGAGACTAAGTCTTCAGCAACCTTGGCGGCGCTGGGCTTGAAGTCTCTCATGCAGGGTCCGTGAAGCCCGGTTTTCAAGAAGTCGGCGTGTTGGGCGTTTACGTAAGAGAGATCAATATTAGTCAAACGCATCGTAGACGATCTCCGCCGATTTATTTACTCGTCTGAGCGAGGATAAATAGCCGTCTAGGCTCAGAGCGCCGCCGAAAGGCGGGAACGCCGAGAAGGTCACTCGGGGCGTGTGCGCACACGTTGTGGTTCTTTGGTTTATTAAACAAGTCCCTTTCTATGGGCACCGTAGAACAATCAAACCGGCTGTCTGCAGCAGCGACAGGGGCGTCTTAGGTTTTCTTCGATGGCCTAGGGCGCCCCTTTTTAAACTTTTCTCAGTGCTCGTCCTATAAACGCATATTTTGACATTGATTAAGAAAGGAAGTGATGCCATGTAAAATGCAGCACCCGGATGGGGACGTGGTTTAAACTGAGATCACTTAGTACTGAGCGATACATCCATTTGAGGATGTGAGTTTCCGACTTTGACGAAGTGCTGGTGATATATTCCAGAGCAGTAAATAGGAAACTACTCAGTAGCGACCTAGCGCTACCGGCGCCCTAACAGGGGTATAGGCGATACAGAAGTCAATGCCTGCGAGTTTGTAGTGTGGAGTCAGTTCGAAGTTAGCCCAGTTCTTTATCTAAAGGCCTTTAGATTATGAGCTGCTTGAATAAGCGCTAATTTTGTATTGACCACCAACTACAAAAGAGCACCCCGCCAAGCCCAACCAGTCTTTGTGGGCGTTTACACTCGATACCATGGGAAGTGCCCAAGCGACGGGATCGGTCTTCTACTGGTGAGGACTGGTCCCGTTCCTTGGTTTTTGTTTTCTAATCTTAAAGGACCAATCATGATTACTGATCAAATTAAAGCTCAGATCTCTAGTCTTATGAATGCTATGGAATTTAAAGACAAGGGCTCTGAGGAATACCATAACATGTGCGAATCTCTGTTACACCTCATGGGTGCTCTTAAGCTTTCTCAGCAAATCGACGAGTTTGGCAGGCACTCAGACTTCTAATCTAAGGAGGCATGATGTCTCTATTCCAATATGCCGTACAACTTAATGAAGACAGCATCGACGATATCTGCAGGTTCACTGAACAGTACGGATACGACTTCAGGCCAGAACTTGAGAGTATGCTGTGGGACTACGTCGGCTCGCGGTCTTATCCGTATGTCGACATGGTGTGGGACTACGAGCGAGGCATCCCCGTCTCGTTCAGCTACGTAAATGGCAACACCTTCGAAGCCACTTGGCATTTCGGAGAAGGTTGCCGCGGGCCCTTTCAACGAATTTGGAGGAATTAGTAATGAGCGATCTTATTGGACCGGTAATTACCGAAGAGTTCTATCAACTCCGTACAAAAAAACTTAGCGGAGAGATTCGTCAAGAAATTGACCGGCTTGTAGAAGAAGCAGTACTTAATGTTTCTGTTTCAATGGATTATCGTATTCAAAACGCATACCTTGCTGGAGTGTCAGACGGGTACGCGCAGGGAGTTCTGGCCGGACATATTTCCAAGGATGAGGTGAACTAATGGCTTACGATTCAGCTTACGACAATATGAACCATGTGGATGAAGTGCGAAATAAGATCAGACAAGTGGTAGTTGATCTTGAAGAGCGAGCCATTGTCCACGACGCTTCTAAGTTCGAAAAGCCTGAGAAGCCAATCTTTGATGAGTTCACACCCAAGCTCAAGGACTCAACCTACGGCTCGGATGAGTACAAGCAGTTTCTAGCTGACATGAAGCCGGCTCTGGACCACCACTACGCGGTGAATGATCATCACCCTGAGCATTTTCAATTTGGTATTAAGGACATGAATCTAGTCCAACTTATCGAGATGCTCTGTGATTGGAAGGCCGCATCTATGCGTCACGACGATGGGGATCTTGGTAAGTCGATCGAGATTAATGCCGACCGGTTTGGGTACGACAAAGGACTTACCGCAATCTTGTGGAATACGGCAAATTACTTTGGATGGCTTTGATGGGTGAAGTTGAGCAGCAACGCATGAATACACCCGAGATGGTGAAACTTGACACGCTTGCGTTTGTACCCGATGAAGAGATTGAGGCGACGCTTCGTAGAGATGTAGAGGTTGCGCAGGGGAACCTTGATAGGTATTTGGATAAGCGAGCTCAGTACACCATCGACCGTGCGGGGGAAGCTAGTGCTAGTATTTCTTAAACTATTTGCATCACTCGTTTTGATTATGTCGGGCATCTCTTTTTGGATTAATCACATTTCCTGGACCCAGTTCATGGCCTGCGTAGGCGTATGTCTTATTATCATGGGGCTACGTGAAGAGAACTTTAAGTAACCCATTTTTGCAAACAGTTATCGACAATTCAAATAAAGGCCGCTAATGGAAAAACAGGTCGTAGTGACACAAGTAGGCGTCGACTACATCAGAGCCCGCGAGACGGCCTGTAAAGAAGCTCTGAGCAGCTATGAGTGCCCTATTTGTCGCAAGTGGGTATGGTGGGATGAACCACATGAACATAAGGTTGGACAATCGGTGAGGTTTTGATGCTTCGAACAATCTGCATAGCATGTAAATATGGGGATCACGACAAACATCATGATGTTATTGAGCTTCCTCGAGAGGGTATGATTGGTGGAGCCAGTTGTTATTGTCGTGGAGAATGCACAACTGGAATATATCAACCAGAGCAGCTACCAAAAACTCTGGAAGCAATTTTTAAATTTATAAACGAAGGAGTACCAATGATCGATCGGAATGCAGAAACAGAGCCTGAAGTAGTAGACAACTCCGTCTCTATCCGGGTGTCTAAGGCTCCCCCGCCACCAGGTATTGACGAAGAGTCAGACAGTTACCGTCCGTGGTGTGCTGAGGTGCGTTTTAGTGGAACCGTAGTAATGTACGGATGGTATCACACCAGGTCCCAAGCGCTTAGGGGCGCGACCGTTCGAGTTGAATCGGAACTAGAAGGGCTTTAAATGAACAAAGACCTAAGGCCACATCAAGAGAAGGCCCTTGCGAGGATGAAGAACGGATGCATCCTCACCGGTGGGGTTGGCTCGGGGAAGTCGCGTGTGGCCTTGGCCTACTACGTCAAAGAGAACTTCGAGCGCCCCCTCATTGTCATCACATCGGCCAAGAAGCGAGACAGCCTTGACTGGGAGGCGGAGGCTTCGGTATTCGGGATTGGAAAGGAGTACGGTGAAACTACCGCCGGAGTACTTACGGTGGACAGCTGGAACAACATCCAGAAATACGTCCACACCGAAAACGCATTCTTTATCTTCGACGAGCAGCGCTTGGTGGGCTCGGGAGGTTGGACTAAGGCGTTTCTCAAGATCGCAAAACGCAACAATTGGATTCTGTTGTCTGCTACACCTGGCGATACTTGGCTTGATTATGTACCTGTGTTTATTGCGAATGGGTTTTATCGCAATCGCACTGAGTTTCGCACTCGTCACGTTGTCTACGCGCCTTTCACCAAGTATCCGAAGGTACAGCGATACCTTGAGGTCGGAACACTCGTTCGTCACCGTAACGCAATTCTCGTCCCCATGCCATACGACAGACACACTACACGCATACCACACACTGTATGGGTCTCGTATGATGAGGAGAAGATGAGAGTTGTTTCTGAGAAACGTTGGCATCCTTATGAAGATCGTCCTCTGCGCGATATGGGCGAAGTGTTTCATGTCATGCGGAAAGTGGCTAACTCCGATCCTTCACGCATTGAGGCGGTTGAGAGCCTCTTGGAGAAACATCCGAGACTGATCGTCTTCTATAACTTTGACTATGAACTGGAGATGCTGCGTGGGATTACTGGGCCAGGTCTTGTGGTCTGTGAGTGGAACGGACATAACCATCAGGAAGTACCGCAGAGCGATCGCTGGCTATACCTTGTGCAGTACACCGCCGGCTCTGAGGCTTGGAACTGCACGGAGACTGACGCAACGTGTTTTTACTCTCTTACCTATTCCTACAAAGCTTTCGAGCAGTCCCACGGACGAATCGACCGGCTCAACACCCTGTACATTAACCTACATTACTACTACCTGCGTTCCAAAAGCGTGATCGACTCCGCCGTGTGGCGGGCGCTTCAGAACAAAGAGAACTTTAATGAGAAGGCGGTGAGGCTATGAAGATCTGCGGGTTTAGATGGTGGGCTAAGTTTATTGAGCCTGATGGACGGATGCGAAGCGTTGAGACTACCTGTTGTCTTGAGCACGGACACGCTGGCGATCACGTGTCTAAGGCTAAGGTTATGCACTTTAACCATAGTGATAAGCAATGATATGCGGGTTTCTCTGGTCTGAGCAAAGGCATATGTCAACCGAGGATCTGCCGCAGACTACCCCCGACATGATTCTCACAAGAGTTACATGGGAGCTCGTTGACCAAGAGTGTATTCGAAAAGCGGGGCATCCTGGTCATCACATGTCTAAGGATAATACCATGTATCCAAACGAGGAAGATAGATCTTGAAGAAGTGCTCGTGCTGCCTTAAGCGAAAGCCTCTTAGCGCGTTCTACCTAAAAGGTAACGGTAAGCCTCACGGAGCCTGCGCTGAGTGCATGAAGCATGAGCGTCGTGAACGCTACCGGGAGAACCCCGACCCGCACCGGGCACGGGTTAAGGAATACCGCGAGAAAAATCGTGAACAAATCAACGCCCGGCTGAAAGAACGGCGGCGGGCCCAAAAACTGGAGGTGTGATGAAGCAGATTTGTGGTATGACTTGGGAAATCCTAGTGGGCGACTACCACCAGGTAGAGCAGTGTATCGAGATTGCGGGTCATTCTGGTCCTCATAAGTCAGCTCGCGGGTATACATATGCTGCCCTGGTCGTGACTGACCCGTATCTACCATTTACCAAGCAATATAAACCGCCCGTCACGCTAGCCCACGTAGCGGTTGCCAAAAACGAGGTAAAGGCGGCGCTGCTTAAGTACCAGTATGACAACGGTATGTTGGGAGTCGAGGATCGAGACGTTGCAGCAGAGAAGCTTCATGACGCATATCTTCTTCTCTGTGACGCGGATAGGATCATCACAAAGCAGGCGTCTTGTGAGTAGTCTCTGCACCCTAGCCCCGCGTCTCTACAAAGCTCACTGTCAGCGAAAGGAAGAGCTTCGGGCCCTTGAGCTACAGTGGGCGCATCTAGAGACGCGTCGGGTTGAGCTTGAGGCTTTGGTAGCTCATCGTGACCTACAGCTAGTGAGGGCCTATGCTCGTAACTCAAATCGCTATATCAAAACCCGTCAGGATAAACTGGCTGAGGCCGAGGGAGCTTTGAAGAGGTGTATGAAGAAGCGGGCTGAGGTTAGGGAGAAGATGAAAGCATGAAAACCTGTCCACGATGTAAACAAAAGAAAGAGCTTTCCGAGTTCAACGGAACTGAAAGACGGCCGTCAAGTTACTGTAAAATCTGTACAAGAGAATACTCCAAAGAACGGTATCAAAACGACCCAAAGGTTCGCCAAACCGCAAAAGAAGCAAATCAAGCCCGCCGAAATAGGGTTAAATATCGAAAAGAACACGGTTTAGATTAGCCGGAATTCTGCCAAGATTTTGCCACAATTTTGAAAAAGTTTGAAAAACGGGCTCAGATTGTCTCAGAATTTCATACCTTTTAGATGCGACTAAACTGAGTGTTTTTGCGCCAAGTTTAAAAAATAGTAAAAATCTTGGCAGCATTGTCTAAGGTTGTATAAGAAGTTTATACCTGCAAACCGTAAGTTTTTAGTAGGTTTTGCGTCCATCTTACTTCTGCCAAAAATTCTCGTAAACTCTATTCCCACTGGATGACTTAATAACTAAACAGGTAATAGTTATTATATACGAATCTACAGCCTTATGCAAAGTGTAAAATCTTGGCAAGACTCAGTCTCATTTTTGAGGCGCAGCCTCCACAAGGCCTGGTCTCGCTCAAGGCTGTGTTAAAAATTTTACAGCAGTATTGCGTAGTACTACAAGTACTGTGGCGTAATGTCCCGTCTAAGGCCATTTAGGAGCCGTCTGTGACCAATTGGCGCGTAATAAGTAGTTTCCCTTCATATGAGGTCTCCGACGCCGGAGAAGTCCGTAATGTGTACACCGAGAGGATCTTGCAGACTAAAGTCAACAAAGAGGGCGTAATCTTCGTTGGTTTGATGAAAGATGGGACTCAGCATCAGCGAGGGCTTGCTCTTCTGGTGGCCCAGGAGTTTCTACCCCGCAAAGCTAACTTTGATACTCCGATTAATCTCAATGGCGACCGGACGGACAACGCCGTTGAGAATTTGATGTGGCGACCGAGGTGGCATGCGGTTGCATATGTGAAGCAGTTTAGTGATCCGTTCCCAAATCCTATCACCGACCCCATTCGAGATAAAGAGTCACGCAAGACCTATGCCGGCTCGTGGGACTGCGCTATGGCGAACGGTCTTCTTGAAAAGGACGTGGTGCTTTCGATTTTGAATAGGACATATTCGTGGCCTACGTATCAAGAGTTTGAGGTGGTGGGATGAACAAGCGGATTTGTTATCGATGTGGTGGACCGGCAACGATGATCGGGTCCGGTCCGAACGACAAGGTCTGGTATTGTTTTAATTGCAACGAGGATCTCTTTGAAGTACCATGGAAGGGTTTTGATAATCCTAAGATTGAAATAGCAACTCCGCTTGTCTGGGAAGGCGATAATTCGTAGTCTGGGGTTTTAGTTATCGAATAGCGTTAAAATCGTGGGGTATAATAGAAGACATACCCTGTCGCTTGCGATTTGGGCCTTACTTTTTTGCGAAAGGAGCCTAAACCGTGGCGCAGACTGAAGCACAGTACCAAAGTAAAGTGATTAAAAAGATCAAAACACGGTTTCCGGGCTGCATGGTGCTCAAGAATGATTCGGGCTACATGCAGGGAATTCCAGATTGGACTATTTTCTGTGGGCCTTTCTGGGCGGTTCTGGAGATCAAGAGAGATGCTAAATCAGCTCAGCAGCCTAATCAGGAATACTATATTACGCAAATGAGCAACATGTCCTTCGCTGCGTTCATCTACCCAGAGAACGAAGAGGAGGTGCTTTCTGCGCTGGAACAAGCATTCTCAACTTGAGGGCGCGCATTCGTTCTTAAGTCCGTCTTCATATCATTGGATCAATTACGACGAAGCTCGTTTGATCCAGAGGTACAAGACGCTGCAGGCAGCTAAAGAAGGAGTCGAGCAGCACGCTTACGCGGCTACTTGTATTCTCGAGGGAGTTGTGCAAGACAACGAGACAACTACACTTGGTATGTACATCAACCAGTGCATTCAGTATCGTATGACTCCTGAGCAGCTGCTCTTTTATTCGCCTAATTGCTTTGGTACAGCAGATGCTATTTCTTTCCGCTATAGACGCCTTCGAATTTCCGACCTTAAAACCGGAGAGTCAAAGACGTCTGAACATCAGCTGGAAATCTATGCCGCGCTCTTTTGTCTTGAGTACGGGTATAGTCCCCACGATCTACGCGATATCGAACTCCGTATTTATCAAGATGGACGTTGTCGAGTCTACATTGCTAGACCTGAATTTATCGTTTACATAATGGAGAAGATTATTCTGTTTGACAAGACGCTTAACAAGCTGCGTGAGGAGGTGACGAAGTGATTCTGGAAGAAGAGAATTATCTGAGTCATTATGGAATCCTGCGCAAGTCAGGGCGCTATCCATGGGGCTCTGGTAAAGATCAGATGACCCGTAACCAGATGTATCGGGATACGGTGAACGAGCTTAAGGGCCAAGGTCTTACTGACGCAAAGATCGCACAGTTGTTTTCGACGAAAGAGCATCCGCTTACGTCGACTGATATTCGTACGCTTATGTCCATCACCAAGAATGATATTAAGCGTGAGCAGATTCTGACAGCCCAGAAGCTTAAGGAAAAGGGCATGTCGAATGTCGCCATCGGCAAGCAAATGGGGCGTAACGAATCTTCGGTTCGTGATCTGCTAAGTTCAAGTGTCCAGGAGAAAAACGACGTTCTTCAGTCGACTGCCCAGATGCTTCGTGATCAGGTTGCTGAAAAGGGTTACATTGACATCGGTGCTGGTACGCACTTCTTGCTTCCGGGTGGTATTACGGAAGATAAGATGAAGACCGCGGTTGCGCTTCTGCGTGAAGAGGGATATAAAAAGCACTATCTGTCAGCGCCTCAGTTGGGTACGGATAAAGAGACCTCGATCCGTATTCTTGGAGCCCCTGGCTCTAAGCAGCCCCAGCTTGCTGATGTTCGAGGAATTCAGGAAATGTACACGCCTGATGGTGGAAACACTTGGCGCAAGCCTGAGCCTCCGCTTAGTTTCTCGTCCAAGCGTCTTGCGGTTCGGTATGCTGAAGATGGAGGCACCGATGCTGATGGTGTTCTTTACATCCGTCCAGGCGTTAAAGATCTGTCGATTGGTCAACACCAGTATGCACAGGTTCGCGTCTTGGTGGATGGAACTCACTACCTTAAGGGAATGGCAGTAAAGAAAGACGATCTACCGCCTGGCGTTGACATTGTGTTTAACACAAACAAGTCTAACACCGGGAACAAGCTCGACGCCCTTAAGCCGCTTAAAGACGATCCTGCGCTTCCGTTTGGGTCAATTGTTCGCCAGATTCCGGGACCTGACGGTAAGCCGACTTCGGTTATGAACATTGTGGGCCAGAATGATGGCGCTGGTGTTGAAGGTGGTTGGGGTACGTGGGCTAAGAGTCTCTCGTCTCAAGTGTTGTCTAAGCAGGCGCCTTCGCTTGCTAAGCAGCAGCTCGATCTTACTTACGAACGTCGTAAGAACGAGCTTGACGAAATTTTGGCCCTTACAAACCCGGCAGTTAAGAAGAAGCTTCTTGATGGGTTTGCGTCTAGTGCTGATTCTGCGGCTATTCATTTGAAGGCGGCAGCTCTTCCAGGACAGTCAACTCATGTCATTCTTCCGGTTAACAGCCTTAAGAAGACTGAGGTGTATGCGCCTAACTTCAACCAGGACGATCGTGTTGCTCTCATTCGCTACCCTCACGGTGGAACGTTTGAGATCCCTGAGCTTACGGTGAACAACAAAAACCGAGAGGCCATCAAGCTTCTTGGTAAGCAGGCTCAGGATGCTATTGGTATTCATCACTCTGTAGCAGAGCGGCTTTCCGGAGCCGACTTTGATGGTGATACAGTTCTGGTCATTCCGAACAACCACGGGACGATTAAGTCCACGCCACCTCTTGATGGTCTAAAGGGCTTTGACGCGAAAGCTAAGTACACCATCCCTAAGGATGATACGAAGACTACGCGAATGACTAAGTCTAACACTCAGAGTGAGATGGGTAAGATTACCAACCTCATCTCTGATATGACCATTAAGGGCGCTGGCCCTGAGGATCTCGCTCGTGCGATTCGTCATTCGATGGTAGTCATCGATGCCGAAAAGCATGGACTGGATTACAAGCGTTCTTTTGAAGATAACGGCATTGCCGCTCTTAAGAAGAACTATCAGGGTGTTTCGGAAAAGGGTAACCTTCGTGGTGCGGCTACACTCATTACGAGAGCTAAGTCCACGCAGTACGTGAATCAGAGGCGTGAAAGGCGGGCTTCTGAAGGTGGTAAGATCGATCCGGCTACGGGTCGTCTTGTGTTTGTGGATACTGGTGCTACACGTAAGATCTTTAAAACGGTAAAAGATCCTGTTACCGGAGAGAAGATCAAAATCGATACGGGTAAGACTGAGCCTAAACAGCAAAAGTCTACTAAGTTGGCAGAAACGCAGGATGCTCATACGCTTGTGTCTGATGCTAATACACCTATCGAGCGAGTTTATGCAGATCATTCCAACAAGCTTAAGGAGTTGGCTAATCAGAGTCGGAAGGCGCTGCTTGAAACTAAGCCGCTACCCCAAGCCTCTGGTGCCACTAAGAAAGCGTATGCAGCTGAGCGAGATTCACTAAACGCAAAGCTGAATGTGGCTCTCAGGAACGCTCCTTATGAAAGGCAAGCCCAGATCTTGGGCAACGTTAAGGTTAGGGCTAGGCGTCAAGCAAGTCCCGATCTCGATGCGGCCGATCTCCGTAAGATCAAGGCCCAAGAGTTGGCTGAAGCTAGGGTTCGTACAGGAGCTAAGAAGGAACGTATTGAGATCACGCCGCGTGAGTGGGAAGCAATCCAGGCGGGCGCTATCTCAAACCACAAGCTCGATCAGATCCTGGCTAACGCAGATCTAGACAAGGTCAAAGCCCTAGCCACCCCTCGTGTGGCTAAGACCATGACCGCATCTAAGACGGCCCGAGCTCACGCCATGCTTGCATCTGGCTACACTCAGGCTGAGGTTGCAGCAACACTTGGTGTATCAGTGAGTACGCTGAAGGCTTCTCTGACCTAATAGAAAGGAGGTGAATGAGTATGGCAGATGACCTGACTGGTGAGCTTACGTCTCATCCTGAGTACATGCTTACCACGGTGGACAACCCATACAACCCGTTCACTGACTTCCCTGGATGGTTGGCTTATGATACAGCACATGGTTACCGCACATGTGAACTACTTGGTCGCATTGCAATAACAAGTGATGAGCTAAGCCCTGGTGATCTACAGTTCGCTATCAACTCAGCGATCGATGAGATTGTAGATGAGAACGTGCTTGGATTGTTCAGGAAGGTGAGTGCTGATTCCTTTCCTGATGGCGTACCAGTACAGACGCAGATCGCTGCGTAAGTTAAGGGACGAAGTTATGGGAGCATGGGTGGCTAATAGCAAAGGGCTGTTGCCACCCTACCCATACCCCTACCCACCATGGGTGCCTACTACATGTGCTATGTGTTCCTCGCATCATCACACTAATCTTAAAACATTTAATAAAAAGATTAGCGTGATGATGTGAGGAACATGGGCTATAGTCTTTCGCAATTTTGTATGGTAGATGGAAACAAAAAAGATAGGGGGGGGGGAGGGGTCCCAAAAAATACCCCCCACCCCACATCGCCCGACTCCCAAAAAATGCTCCGGGGGAGCAAAATCTGGAAGCAAAGAGGTATTGAACCCGCGGAGATGGGGGTAGAAGTGGGTTGGAAGTCGCCTAGAGTGCCCAACAAGTCGTGTAAACTTTTTTGTTTTGGTGGTCCTGAGCTTCTTGGAGGCTGGCATGAGACTTAAGACTGAAGGATTCGAAGAGAAGCTCGAGTTTAATGTAGATCCTGGGGACACCGCAAACGGTCTTTCCTATGTGGACGGAAGAATCAATGGTACAGCTCTAAAAGTTGAAGGTTCCGACAATGGCTCGGGCGGATTCAACTCTCAACAGTATCACCTTACTGATGAGTCAATGAATTCCAGTGTCCACAATTATAGTTTTGTCGGACGCGCATATATTTCAGTTGACGGTCTTCCTACAATTGTCGCCGGAGGATCAGCCACTCATGATACGCCAATCTTTGGATTTGGTACTGGTGACAACATGCTGTTTGGTATCACTGATGACGGATATTGGACAGTAGCGGATGCTAAAGGTCGGCGACGGTCAGGCCCGTCTGTACCAACCACTAATAGTGTTACCGATGTTGAAGTAGTACCAAACCAATGGTATTGTTTGGAGGTTGGAGTTAATCGTGTTACAATTGCCGGCGTTACTAAAAACGTAATTGTATACAGGATTGACCAAAACGAGGTTTCGTGTAGAACATTGTCGGGTGGTGGGATCTCTAGCGGTATCTGGTTTGCTCGTTGTACCGCGTCAGGCTCTTCCCAAAACCCAGCTACATACGTTGACGACTTTGCACTCAACGACATGTACGGCGATGACCAAAACACTTGGCCGGGTCCGGGACACGTTGTGTTGTGTATGCCTTCGTCGGTTAGCACCGGTGGATCCTGGGTTACCGGAACTTCATATGATGTTGATTCGGAAAGTGAGGGACCGCCACCGACCAATGACATTTGTTATACCGGACATGACTCGGAAGAAGATTTCTACCACCCACGTCATACCCCAGACTCGGGCGGGTTTAACTCAGACAAACTTGTGGCAATCAGTAATGTGCCGCAGAGAGGTGACGACAACTTAGCGGGTAACCCGGACGTGGGCGGAACTACATATGCGTGGGCGGAAGACCGAATGCTGTCGAACCCCGGGTCAATTGTAGAAAAAGACTTCTTTGCTCGAGGGCCCTCAGGTAGTCCTCCTCCGCCAGGGTGCACCTTTGGACTTCAGTATGATAACGTATACCATACTGGATGGAAACAATTTGTTAACGCCGAAGAAGGCGATTCAATTACCGCAGCGCAAGACACGAGTCTAGTAGATGGCGCCATTGCTGTGACTATTGCTAGAGCTTGGTGCGGACGCGGTAACACTACCGGTGATTCACGGTTTGAGTCGATCTTTGATGACCACACTAGTGGCTACGTCGACATTTCTGCACTTGGTCAAACGGTCACCGTCGATCTTGGGTCTGCCGGAGCTGGGGTTGGTCCTCGAACCATCGTGGCTGCAGGTGCCACGCCTACCGATATCGTCATCACAAGGCAGACGGCGAACAAGTTTGTTCTTAACGTCTCGGCAATGTGGACACTTGTTGAGTGCGGTGCTGAAATTCAGTCTGCGTTTAATACCTCATGTGTTATCGCGTCAACCGGTCCACTCATTTGCTTTGTCTGAGATGTAACTAAGGAAGGAGGTAGTCAATGGCCCGAGCCAAGCCATCAGAAGATGGCCGACGTCCGCGCAAGCCAGCGACAACTCCTGATGAGCGTGAGGCGCAGCTTGTTTCTTTGGCTTATGATGTTGCTGAAGAGCAGCTGCGCAACGGGACGGCATCTTCGCAGGTTATCACCCAGATGCTCAAACTGGGATCTAGCCGAGAGCGCCTCGAACAAGAGCGCCTGGCTCACGAGAACGAACTTACGCAGGTCAAGATCGAAGCCATGGAATCCGCCACCCGTATGGAGGAGTTGTACGGCGAAGCGATCAAGGCGATGAGTGCGTATCAGGGTCGGCCGGTGGAAGAGACGCTAAATGAAATCGAAGAGTAGAACATATCGTCAACTTAGGCGACTACCGACTTTCATCGAGCGCTTTGAATATCTCTCCCTACAAGGCCAAGTCGGTATCGACACTTTCGGTTTTGATCGGTGGATGAACCAGGCGTTTTACCAGTCTTATGAATGGAAGCGCGTCAGGCAGCAGGTCATCGCGCGAGATCTTGGTTGTGATCTCGGAATGCCCGGTTATGAAATTCATGAACGGCTTCTTATCCATCACATCAATCCACTCACTCCGGAAGATCTTAGAAATGGCGCTGATCTGGCGCTCGATCTTGATAATCTTATTACGACGTGCCATCGGACTCATAACGCTATTCACTACGGTGATGAAAGTTTGCTACCGAGACCCGTCATTCAGAGAACCCCAGGTGACACCAAGCTTTGGTGAGAAAGAAGGTCATAATGCATCGACATCTTAAGTGGACATCGCCCCATATGAAGGGCGACGACGTCAAGAAGCTTCAGAAGGCTCTGGGTGTTCCGGTTGACGGGGACTACGGTCCCAACACCGCCAACGCGGTTGAGCTCTCCAAGGAGCTTCTCGGATTTGAGAAGGCCGACTGGACTACCGGCGCGTCTGAGTTCTATCAGCAGATTCTTTACGGTGAGAAGAAGGCGCCCGCAGGATATTACACCCGCGCCCAGGCTGCTGAAAACCGGCATGCAAAGGCCAAGTCCGCCGGCGATCTTGCGGTTGACTGGCTTGCGCCTTTTGTTGGAAAGACCGAGCGGGACTCGATCAACCGTGGTTCTTGGGGGCTTGACGATTGGCAGAAGGAGGCCGGTCACCCAGCTTTCGCTAGTCCTTCTCAGGCTGGCTGGCCCTGGTGCGGAGTCACCGTCCACGCAGCATATCTGCACGGGGCTAAGATCAATCTTGACAACCGCGTTGTGTCGGTTGAGTGGATTTCCGCGGCCGCGCGCGCGGGCACCGGAGGCCTTTACGCAGTCAGTAAGCAGCAGATCCGTAAGGGCGATCTTCTGACGCTGTTTGGTAACGATCATGTTGAGCTTGCCCGAACCAACTACAACCCCAAGACCCCGAGCACCATCCCTACGCGTGGTGGAAATACCTCGTTTGCCGATGGTTCGCAGAACGATGGCGGTGCGCTTGCTGATAAGTCGCGCAATCTGTCAGACGTCGTGACGGTCGCTCGAGTTAGGATTACCTAATGACCACGCTTGAAATCGTCTTGCTTATTCTCCTCGTTCTGTTTCTGGTTGGCGGACTTGCTACTTCTCACACGCTGCTTATTGTAGTGCTTGTGATTCTGGTGGTGCTCGCTGCTGGGCGTCGAGGCGGAAGGACGCTGTAACATTATTCCGACAAAGGAGGCCCTCATGGGCGTTGCAAACCTGAAGGACCTTGTGGACGACGGCCAGCCCGTCAGCCCCGAGGAGATCGACGCCCATCGCGAGGGTCTGGTCGATGAGGCCAAGCAGTCGTTCGAGACGCGGGCTGAGGTCGAGATGGAGTTCGCCACCAAGCGCGAAGAGATCGAGACCGCATATTCTGAAGCGATTGTGAAGGCCGAGGAGAAGCGCGATAAGGCTTCGCTCAAGAACTTTGAGAAGCGTCAGAAGGCGCTTGAGAAGCTCGGTCTCAACCCCGACGGAAGCGATCCGCGCGATCGCCCGCAGGGGACGTTCTAGTATATTTAACCGCTAGTAAAAGGAGGTGTCTTTAAGATGCAGTCGACACGTTTGACCATTGTACAGGGCACCCCTTTTACTATGCGGTGTCAGGTAAAGCGTAAGCTTGATGGCGTTCTGGTTCCTTATGAGCTTACCGGATGCAGTATTCATCTGCAAGCCCGTAAGAACGTTGTAAGCGACAAAGTCCTCCTCGATGCATCTACTGCGTCCGGTGATATTACCATCACCGACGAGGATGAGGGCCGGTTTGAGCTGAATCTCACGGCCGCCCAGACTTCAAAACTTTGCTTTGGTAAACCCCATACGCAAGACCGCGCCGTGTTCCACTGCGAGGTTTCTCCTACAAATGGCGATGATTTCAGGGTGCTCGAGGGCACTATCACACTTGACCCGGAGGTGGTGAGATGAGCGACGAGATTGTTGTCGTCGTTGAGCAGTACCCCACCGAGGTTGAGGTGGACATTGAAATTGTCGGCGATCGCGGTCCTCAGGGAGCTACCGGAGCGCAAGGTCCTCCTGGTGTAGATGGTATTCAAGGGCCTATTGGTCCTACGGGAGCGACGGGTCCAAGCGGTGCGACCACGGCTGACGCATCGACCACGGTCAAGGGCCTTGTCAAGATGTCGGTCCCGCCGGCGTCTTCTACCAACCCTATTGCGGTTGGTACGAATGATCCGCGGCTTGATGATATTGCAACCGGCACCTATGTCGATGGCGTCATTGACGACGAGAAGGCTCGGGCGCAGGCGGCTGAAGCGGCTATTGCGGCTGCTGCGGAAGCTTACACTGACACAGCTATTACGGGTGAAGAGACTCGTGCTACCGGAGCTGAGAACGCTCTTTCTGGCGCTATCGATGCTGAGGAAACTCGGGCAACGACGGCTGAGTCAAACCTGGCTACGGCCATTACGGCTGAGGAGACTCGGGCCGAGGCTGCCGAAAGCGCGCTTAGTGGTGATATTTCAGATGAGGCTACTGCTCGCGTTAACGCGGACAACGACCTTACCGCAGCTATCAACAATGAAGCAACGGCCCGCGGTATGGCCGATGCGCTTCTGGCTCCTCTTGCTTCCCCGGTCTTTACTGGACACCCGGTCGGGGTAACCGAAGCTCCTGGAACTAACTCTGTTCGGCTTGCCTCTACTGCTTACGCAGATGCAGCAGTTGCTGTTGAAGCAGCTCGTGCCGTTGCTGTCGAAGTACTCAAAGCCCCTCTCGCCTCTCCGGCACTTACGGGCACGCCTACTGCTCCGACTCGTACGGCTCTTAACAATTCTACGGCTATTGCTACGACGGAATACGCTGACGCAGCGGTTGGTGTTGAGGCTGCTCGGGCTACGGCCGCTGAGGCGCTGCTTGCTCCGTCGTCGACGGTTGCAGCAAACCTCGCTGCTTCGGTTATTTTGGCGCCGGGGTCTTCGGCTCGGAATGTGATTCAGCCGAGTGGGGATTTTAAAGCCCTCGTTATCAGGGCTAACGCCGGTCAGACAGCAAACATCTTTGAAGTTCAGAATGCGGCCGGAAATGTTGCTCTCCTTAGTGTAAACAATGCCGGCATAATTGGGGTTAACGGGGGCGTTACCGCTGCTGGTAATATTCAATCTCCATATTTTGCGGATGCTAACAACAATATTGCGTACGTTAATACTAATTATGACTCTACTCATGCGTGGGGTCTGACAAACCGTACGGCTTCTAAAGTTCCGTTCTCTATTGTTGGCGCCGCTTCTCAGACCGCAGATCTCCAGCAGTGGCAGAACAGTGCTGGTACTGTTCTTCAGGCACTTAAAGCCGATGGTTCGCTAGCAAATGATCTGTTGATTGATGCTACTGGATCTAGCACTACTGTTGCCAGGGGAATCGTCTTTACAAATCTCGGCTCTTCTGGAGCTTGGAAAATTGGTGGGGGTACTGCTTCAGCAACGTATGACGGTATGGTTGGCGCAACTGGGCGCAACCTTCTTATCAGCTCATATTTTGCTACGGAGTTTCTTGGCGGAAACGGCGGATCGCTTAACGCTAATGGTGCGCTTTCGCTTGGTGGACTTACGGGCGTAAACACCATTGTTCGCAATATCACAAACGCCGCGCTTATTGGACTCATTGTTCGTGGAGCACCGTCTCAGACTGGCAATCTCCAGGAGTGGCAGAACAGTGCCGGTACGGTTCTTGCTTCTATGGCAGCTAATGGTGGATACACCGGTACGACTATCACAACTACCGGGGTTATTTCTGTATCCAATGGCGTCTCCATTGACAACTTTGGCGACGTCAAGGTAAACGCGTCTGGCACGAATCTTAGCCTTTGGGCCAACGCGGCAAACATTAGAATGCGTCGACCGGTACTGTTTGGCAACACTGGACAGGGCGGCGATCAGGGCCTTGCCGATGTACCCATTATCGTTAAGGGTAACCCGCTCACGGCTACTGTCTCTAACAAAGCGCTAACTTCAAACGTTGCTACACTCACTACATCTGCTGCTCATGGGTTTGTGGCGGGGCGAACGGTTATCGTTGCGGGCGTTGATGCTACATTTAATGGTACTTATGTCATTGCGTCTGTGCCAACATCTACTACGTTTACTTATTCCAAGACAAACGCGGATGTAGCATCTACTGCAGCAACGGGTACTGCTCAATCTACGACTCAAACAGCTGATCTTACTCAGTGGCAGGACGGTTTGGGTAATGTCCGCACCAAGATCACGGCCGATGGGGCGCTTAACATTGCCCCAACTGGTGTGGTAAACAGTCTCACCATTGCGGCAAACGCTCAGCAGATTAGTCAGACGGGATCGTGGCTTACCCAGTGGCTTGATTCGTCAGGCAACGTTAAAGCTCGTGTTGATCGACTTGGGGCTATTTCTGGTTCTAAAGTTGTGGTTGGATCGGACGGTACCAACGGGAACAACGATTACGATGGTATGCAGTCTGGTAGTGGTAAGAAACTCCAGATCTTTTCCTGGAATGGTTTGGAAATTACGGCTGGTATGGGTGGCGGTGGCCCGGCACTTGTTGCGGCTGGTGCATCCACCGAAAACAATGTTAAAATCATTAACACTACTGTTAGTGCTGCAGCTTTGGTGGTTAAAGGTGCAGCCTCTCAGACAGCCAACCTTCAGGAGTGGCAGAATTCTGCTTCTGTGAATCAAGCTAGCCTGAGCGCGTCTGGTAATTTGTCACTTAATGGTTTCGTAAACGCCGGAGGATCTCTACAATCGGGATCTGGGCTACTTATTCTTACATCAACTAGTAGTTCAGGACCAAAGTTTCAGGGCAACGGCTTTGGAAACGTAACTCTTGATTCTTATAACTGGGCAAACTCTGCTACGAGTCTATATATTAAAGGGTCGTTGCAGCTTGCAGCTACAGTTACCAACAAAGCTCTGACCTCAAACGTCGCAACTCTTACTACCTCCGCTCCTCACAACTTTGTTGTTGGTCGTTCAGTTGTTGTCGCTGGAGTTGACGTAACGTTTAATGGTACGTACACCATTACGTCTGTGCCAACGTCTACGACGTTTACGTATGCTAAAACTAACGCAGACGTTGCTTCTACAGCAGCTACTGGTACGGCACAATCTACGACTCAGACGGCGGATCTTCAGCAGTGGCAGGATGGGCTTGGGAATGTGATTGGCCGGATCGCTGCTGGTGGGCGACAGGAAATCATTGCTACGGATGTCGATGCTACCAATGGTGTACTTACGTTGCGTCCATCAACCAGGGCTAATACGTATGACCCGGTTCTTCAAGTTAAGGATAGTTCGTCTGGGCTAGTTCGTTTGTCGGTATTGAACGACGGATCTTTGATTATGGGTAGTAATGCCCAAGCATGGCAGCCGTCGTTGCAAATTCAGAGTAGAATTACGTCTGGGCTTCCGGCGCTGTTTCTTAGCCACGGCTCAACTGGTGCTTCGGCAAATCTCCTTACTGGCGATTCGTCATCTGAACTTTCTTCATATGTGTTCAATGGCGCTACAACAGCCACCGCAAACCCTAAAACTAGTGTAGTTCGAAGTGTAGCTAGTAGAGCTACTGAAATCCCATATATTGCGAAGGGCGCTGCCTCTCAAACTGCCGACCTTCAGCAATGGCAGAACAGTGGCGGCACGGTTCTGGGCGGTGTTCTTTCTGACGGAACTATTTATCCGGCAGGAATTCGTGTTGGTAACCCAGGAGCGTACCATACAATTACGGTTCCCGGCTCGGGGTATCTTACGCTTAATAGCGTTAATGGTATCGAATTTGTTGCAGGAACCGTGCGTTCTTCGGGTGCCGGGTACGTTCCGCATTTTGAAACAAATTACACCTATACGCCTTCGCCTACTTTGGCGGGTGGCGTATTCCGCGTTAAGCAGAATGGTACAACGGTTGGTCAGTTGTACTTTGCCGGCACGTCCGACACTTACGCTCAGGGCACATATTTGGATGTCCTCAATAGTAAGTTCACGGTGCGTAACGGTATTGCTGGCGGAACTATGCTGGCGTTGGACGCAAGCGGTACTACGGCAGTTAGTGCTGTGGTCAAGGCGGTTGCGTCTCAAACGGGTGATATTCAGCAGTGGCAGGATTCAGCGGGCACGGTTCTGGCCAAGGTTGACTCTTCTGGTCAGCTCTACACCATTACCGCCACCGCGGGCGATAACTCGCTCAAGGCGGCAACGACCGCGTTTGTCACTAATGCTGTAGGCTCGGTCATTATTTCCGGCCCGGGTAACTCCACTCGAAACGTAATCCAGCCGTCGGCTTCGTCTACGACTGCGCTTACGCTTAAGGGCGGCAGCTCTCAGGGGTCTGCGGATATTTCGCAGATCTACGATTCAAACTCGGTTCTGCTTGCCAGCATTACTGCCACCGGAGCTATTCGCTCCAAGGGTAGTTATGATGAAAGCACAACTGTGGCTGGCGCTTACCTTGGCTTTAACTCGGGTACTCCGCGAGTTCTGCTTGCCGACGGTAACGCGTCGAACAACTGGCAGATGGATCAGGCGGGCGGCACGCTTCGTTTCTACAACGGCTTTAACACCCGTTGGTCGGTTACGGCAGCTGGTCGCGGCACGCTTACTAACGGTATTGATGTAACCGCTGGTCCGTCGTCGTTCATTCCGGCAAGTGCTGGAGAAGTTCCGATGAAGATCAAGGGTTTCTCGGCCCAGACGGCTGATCTTCAGCAGTGGCAGAATAGCGGTGGAACGGTACTCGCTCGCCAGAAGGCGGACGGCGGGTTTAAGATTGACGCAGCAGGTAAGGGTTTGACGCTTGTCTCTCCCGACGGTCTTACGACCAAAACTCTCACAATTGATAACAGTGGCGCACTTGTCGTCGCGTAAACTAAGGAGCAACACATATGAGCACTGACGATAAGTACGCCATTCCGCAGGCGGAGATTAACGCGATGGCGGAGGCCCAGGCCGCGCAGTTTCGGCGTGAGCGTTACGGTCACGTTCTGAACCTCATCCGCTTTGAGAAGCAGAAGGAGGCTGCGGCCGACGATAAGGAGACGGTGAAGGCGCTGGATGAGCAGATCGCCCAGGCCAACGCGGCCGTCTCCACCATCGAGCAGGCCATCGACATCACGCTCGATCAGATCGCGCCGGTCGAGGAGTAAAAACACAAACCCGCATAGAAAGGGGGTGAGGACGTGGAACAAAGTATCCTTAAAAGTGTAAAGAAGAATCTTGGACTTGAGAGTGACTACGAGGTGTTTGATGGCGAGATTGCCACGTACATCAACACCGCGTTCTCAACCCTCAACGATTTGGGTGTTGGTCCGCTTAGTGGATTTTCCATTGAGGACGATGAAGCAGTGTGGGATGACTTTCTCTCGGACATGGACCGGGTCATCCTGAACAATGTAAAGACCTATATTTACCTTAGGGTCCGGCTGTTGTTCGATCCACCCACGACGTCTTACGCTATTAAGTCTTTTGAAGATCAGCTTCATGAGCTTGAGTGGCGTATGAATGTTCAACGCGAAACGACAGATTGGATTGATCCTATGCCTTCGGAGGTGTCAGGCGATGGCTGTTAATACGGTGATCGTGGCGATCCCCGAGCAGACGGATCAGGTGTGGAAAGTCTCTAGCGAGAAAGTTCCACACATGACTCTGCTGTTTCTGGGTGAAACAAACCAGGTCGCAGATCTGGGTAAGGTTCTTAGTTTCGTAGAGCACGCGGCCGGTCTCCTTGATCCGTTTTGGATGGAGACCGACTACCGCGGCACTCTCGGACCAGACCAGGCCGATGTTCTGTTCTTCGAGAGGAACTGGGACTTTAAGCAGATCGCTCAGTTCCGAGATCAGCTTCTTCAGAACAAGGCAATCAAAGCGGCGTACAACTCGATTCAGCAGTACGACGAGTGGACGCCGCATTTGACGCTTGGGTACCCGACGGCTCCAGCCAAAGAGACCGATCGAGACCTTTCGCTCTTCTCGGTGCGCTTTGACCGGATTGCGGTGTGGACCGGAGATTTTACTGGTCCTGAGTTTAGGCTTAAGCGGAATGAGGGACAAATGGATAGCTTTAGTGAAACTGCTCCTATTAGTATGAGCTCGGACGACGCCAAATCTCTGTTTCACTACGGTGTCAAAGGTATGAAGTGGGGGATCCGCAAGTCAGACAGCGGCGGAGGGACTGACAAAGCACTCACTCCTACTCCTGGCGGAGCTAAAGGCCGACTTGCTATGGCCAAGGCCGCTAATGATCGCGCTCGGGCGGCTAAGAAAACCACCACGCCGGTTACCGCAATTCCTACTCATACCAAGAGTGGGAAAGCATTAATCAAGACCGAAGGTGGTACGCGTCAGCCGGCTCATCCTGATGCGATCCAGGCCGCAAAGACCAAGCAGCAGCTGAATGCTAGCGGGATCAAGTCTCTTTCAAACAAAGAGCTTCAGGATTTGGCTCAGAGGCTCAATCTTGAGCAGCAGGTTAACCGTCTGTCTCCTCCGCCTCCTACTTTTACGCAGAAGGTGCTTAAGACAGCACTCAAGGACCCAGTCAAGTCGCTTGAGAAGGCTGACCGGGCCTACAAGACTGAGCTTGGTAAGAAGGTCGTGAAGTTTGCCACTGCTAGGAAAGTGGCTAAAGTAGCAGCGGCAACGCTTTAAGCTGCCAGTTCAAAATGGCAGCGAAATGTTGAGGGGGTAGCGATGGGCCTGTCTAATACTAAAGTTCCGAAGTACTACGCACAGTTTCGACAGGCCGTTCTTGAGGGGCGCATTCCGGTAAACCGGGAAATCTCGCTTGAGATGAATCGGATCGACGATCTCATCGCTAACCCGAACATTTACTATGATGAGTCTGCGGTTGAGGGCTTCATCATGTACTGCGAGAACGAGATGACGCTCACCGACGGCGGCGATCTTCATCTTCTCTTCACGTTTAAGCTGTGGGCTGAGCAAGTTCTTGGGTGGTATTACTTTGTGGAGCGCAGTGTCTACGTCCCGGACGAGGATGGTCATGGTGGGCACTACGAGCAGCGCACGATTAAGAAGCGTCTTACGACAAAGCAGTATCTTATCGTGGCTCGAGGTGGAGCCAAGTCAATGTACGCTTCCTGTATTCACTCCTACTTCCTTAACGTCGATACCTCAACGACTCACCAGATCGCTACTGCTCCGACAATGAAGCAGGCGGACGAGGTTATGTCCCCGATGCGCACCGCTATCACACGCGCGCGAGGGCCTCTCTTTAAGTTTCTCACCGAAGGCTCTCTTCAGAATACCACAGGCTCTCGGGCTATGCGCCAGAAGCTTGTGTCAACAAAGAAGGGTATTGAGAACTTCTTGACTGGTTCGATCGTTGAGGTCCGGCCCATGGCGATCAACAAACTTCAGGGGCTACGTGCAAAGATTGCGTCAATCGATGAGTGGCTTTCGGGCGACCTTCGCGAGGACGTGATTGGTGCAGTAGAGCAGGGATCGTCGAAGCTTGACGATTATCTCATCATCGCCATCTCATCCGAGGGAACGGTTCGTAACGGATCTGGCGATACGATTAAGATGGAGCTCGCCGATATTCTCAAGGGCGAATACATGGCACCTCACGTGTCAATCTGGTGGTATAAGCTTGACGATCTAAAAGAAGTAGACGATCCGGCTATGTGGCCTAAAGCCCAGCCCAACATTGGCCACACGGTTTCCTATGAGACTTACCATCTTGACGTTGAGCGAGCTGAAAAAGCTCCCGCTTCACGCAACGACATTTTGGCTAAGCGCTTTGGGATTCCGATGGAGGGCTACACATACTTCTTTACCTACGAAGAGACACTTCCTTCGCCGGCGCGTTCCTATAACGGAATGCTCTGCGCTATGGGCGGCGACCTTTCGCAAGGTGACGACTTCTGTGCGTTTACTTTCCTATTCCCGCTTCCTACCCGAGTTAGAGGTGAGGAAAAGTTCGGCGTAAAGACCCGAAGCTATATTACTGAACGCACGCTTAAGCTCCTTTCTCCGGCAATGAGGCAAAAATATGAAGAATTCCTGGCGGAAGGAAGCCTTTGTGTTATGCCTGGTAATGTTCTTGATATTGACGGTGATGGCGGCGTTTATGACGATCTTGAGCAATTCATCCTAATGCACGGGTACGAGGTCGTAGCGTTTGGTTATGACCCCTATAACGCGAAGGAATTCGTGGCTAGGTGGGAGACTGAGAACGGTGCGTTCGGACTTGAGAAGGTTATTCAGGGAGCGCGTACTGAGTCAGTTCCTCTTGGGGAGCTTAAGAAGTTCTCAGAAGATGGCTCTCTCATATTTGATCAAGCGCTGATGTCGTTTGCCATGGGTAACGCAATTACTCTTGAAGACACTAATGGTAACCGCAAGCTGCTCAAGAAGCGTCAAGAAGAAAAGATCGATAACGTGGCGGCCATGATGGACGCTTATATTGCTTGGAAAGCGAATAGAGAGGCATTTGAATGAGTCTTGAAGATGTAAAGAGATTTAAGGTTCTACCTCTCGATGCGCCGGAGTTTCCGGGCGGTATGGAGAGCATTGCGTTGTATGGGCCCGATGGTGAGGTGCTTCGTACGGTAGAACTTCGTACGCCGGAGAATCGTTCGTTTGCTTGGAATGATGATTTTAGCGGGTTTGTCATTACGGGAAACGCACCTGACGATGACGCAGAATTCTACATGCGCACCGATCCGGACAGTAACGCATATTTTAACATTTACGGTAATGCCGCTGGAACAACGATTTGGGCAAGTTCTAAAATTTCTATTCAGGTTCCAGTTCTTATGGAATCGCCAATTCTAAGAAGCCCCAACGGTTCGCAACATCGCCTAGTCGTTGATAACTCTGGTGTGCTTTCGACGGTTCCCGCAACGGTTGAAGATGACGGAAGCGTTACGTTTTAAATGATTGCCGGAGTTGCCGCAGCAGCCGAAGCGACCGTACCGCCAGCGCTTATCATTCGTTATGACGCGCGTTCTACGGTCCCTACCAATCATAAGTGGCTTCCCGTCATTTTTGACCTAGCCACCGCGGAGTCTGTCGCCCGCGATCATCACGATCAGGTCGCCGCTTACGAGATTTCAAACGAACCTAATCTGGCTCAATATGGAAATCTTACTCCGCAGGCGTTTGCCGATTTTTACACGCAAGCTCGAATCATTATTCGAAAATACGATACGGTTCATCCTGTCATTTCTGGAGGATTGGCCGATGTTGATAATTGGCAGACGTACGCGAAAAACTTTCTTGCATTGGTGACCCCAGACATGCTGGGTATTCACCCTTATAACTTTGTCACATCATACGACCAAGCGGTAAAGCTTACTAGTAAGCCTGTAGCGATTACAGAGTACGGGGTCGGCCGCGAAGGCATCACCGAAAAAGAGCGAGCGACTATTATGGGGTCTTTGACTACTAGCTTTGTCAAACGTTCTCCTGCCTTTCTTGTTGCGTATTCGTGGGATGACCCTGCGTTTCGGATGTACGGTCTCCCTATCGGGGATGCTTTTCTACAAGCTCTTAGCGGTACGGGGAAAGTGACTACAGGTAAGAAGAAGATTCGCTTTAACCGTTGTAAATACACAAAGTCAAAACAAAGGCACTGAAATGGACTCTCACGTCAGGCAGTACCGGGTCACCCAGCTTGCTCCGGACGATACCCCCGAGATTACGGAGAACATGGAGCCGATTGCGCTCTATGACGAGCTCGGCAATCTGCTTTTTGACGCCCCTGACGTCGGCCCGGCCTCGGACGTCTTCACTCCTGCCTCCGGCTTCACGCTCGGCGCGGGTAAGTACTACAAGGAGGGCGCGCTCCTCCACGTCGTCGGTCTGAAAGTCCTTCGCACGGCTTCGACCGCGGTTGCCCTTGGTGATTCGGCGTCGATCGGTAAGTTTGCTGCCGCGTACGATCCGCCGGCCGACCTTGCGGGCGTCGAGATGGCGATGGGATTCATCTTCAAGTCCGACGGTACGGTCGTTGTTCCAGCGGTCGCCTCGGTTGACACCAACGCGGGCACCGGCCTTACGGCCAAGGCGCAGGGTGCGGTCTCGGCTTCGGCGAACACCGAGTTCCATTTCCCGCAGCTGCTGCTTCCGATCAGCACCAAGTTTACGGGCTAAAAACGAAAGAGGCGGTTTATGATTCACGACGATAAGCCGCCTCTTTCTGAGTTGGCGCACCACGGCATTAAAGGGATGAAGTGGGGTATTCGAAAGATTGACCCTAATGGTGGTCCGCGTCCTCTTGAAAAAAAAGAGATCACCAAGACAACGAAATCAGGTGACGTCTTTACTTTGTCTCCTATTCCTAATACCAGGATGGGTGAGTTTCTAGCGAGTCATAGTAAGCGCGTTCGAAAGAACGTTAATACGACAAGCTTTATGGACATCAAAGATAAGAACGGCGCTACTATTGGAAATCTTCAGCTCTGGCGTAAAAGTCCAAAAGAGATCAACGTTATCTGGATTGATATGGAAGAGTCTGCTCGTGGCCGTGGGTATGCAAGTGCGGTTATGAAAGAAGTAGCCAATATTGCTAAGCGTGATGGAGCAGACCGCGTTACGTTGGAGGTCCCTGGTATTTCCCCTGATGCTCGTCATATTTATGAGAAACAGGGATTTAAAGTAACGGAAGAACCAAAGAACACCAGAGGTGTTTGGGGCGGCCTGACAAAAATGGAACTTCCACTCAAGAAGACAAAGTAGAAAGGAGGTGATCGATGCCCAGCTTCAGCGGGATTCTTAAGCACGCTTGGAACGCCTTTACATACCGACCGGACACGGGATCCCCGGATGCGGCTTACGGCTCCTCGGGTTACAACGGTGGGTATGGCGGAAGCTACGGCGGAGGACGCCCGGACCGTTCGAGGCCAAATTTCGGTAACGAACGTACGATCATCTCCTCGGTCTACACGCGTATTTCTATCGACGTGGCAAGTATCAATATTCGCCACGTCAGGACGAACGACGCGGGGCGCTACAAAGAAGACATGGTGTCAACGCTTCAGGAATGTCTGAACGTTCAGCCAAATATCGATCAGGGACCAGATCAGTTCATTCAGGATCTGATTATGACTCTGTTTGACAAGGGTGTCGCGGTTATTGTTCCGATTGATACTTCTACGGATCCTCGGTCGGAGAATGCTGTTGATATTCTTTCGATGCGGGTTGGTTGGGTTACCAATTGGATGCCGCGACACGTTCGCCTGAGCGTTTACAACGATCTTACCGGTCTGCGTGAAGAAATCACCATGCCCAAATCGGCGGTGGCGATTATTGAGAATCCGCTTTATTCAGTGATGAATGAGCCAAACTCAACGCTTCAGCGTCTGATTCGTAAGCTCAATCTTCTGGACGTTGTCGATGATGCTTCTGCATCGGGTAAGCTTGACCTTATTGTTCAGCTTCCCTACACAGTTCGTTCAGAGGCAAAGCGCCAGCAGGCTGAGCAGCGGCGTAAGGATATTGAGTTCCAGCTTGTCGGGTCTAAGTACGGTATTGCCTACACCGACGGTACTGAGAAGATCACGCAGCTTAACCGACCGGTTGAGAACAATCTTATGGGCCAGATCGAGATGCTCACAAAGCTTCTATATTCTCAGCTGGGAATCACGGAGCCGGTTATGGATGGTACGGCGGATGAAGCCGCAATGCTTAACTACATCAACCGAACTCTCCAGCCCATTCTTCGTGCCGTTATTCAGGCGATGCGGCGTTCGTTCCTGACAAAAACTGCCCGTACGCAGGGACAAAGCATCATGTACTTCCGCGATCCCTTCAGCCTGGTGCCCGTTGGTAACCTCGCCGAGATCGCTGATAAGTTCACCCGTAACGAGATTGCTTCGGCAAACGAGATGCGCGGTGTGCTTGGTTGGGCTCCGTCGGACGACCCGAAGGCCGACATGCTCGTTAACTCGAACATGCCGCAGCCTGCGCTTCCTCCAGCAGATCCCAACGCAGACCCTAATGTCGTTGACTCAACGGCTACTGATATTACTCCTACTGACGCTGGACCAGGGCAAGTCGCTATGGGTCAGGCGTTTGATGACATTGAGAATCAGCTTGACTCAATGATCCAGGAGCTCGGCCTACCGGTCGATGGCGCGCCCGCAAATCTTGATCCCAATACTACGGCTGGGATTCTGGACTCGGCTCTTCAAGACCTGGAGAACCAAGTCGACTCGCTAAGCGTCGACGGGGGTGACCCAAATGCGCCTGCCTGATGGAACTATTCTCATGCATGGGGAAGCGCCGTATGATCCGCGCAAAGCTCACGAGTATTACCTGAGAACTCGCCATCTGAAAGGGCGTAAAAAGGCAGCCCCCCAGTTTCCTACCGGTAAGCAAGGCCGCCCAAAAGCTACCTCGTTTACGGTTAAGACGGCAAACGGCGCGGTAAAGCTTAATCCCAAACAGTACGCGGAGCAAAAGGCTTATGCAGCCGCTCGCGTAGCTAGCATTGGGGCAAAGCTTCAGAAGCTTGAAGAAGAGCTTCGAAAGAAGATGTCAGAAGCTAGAAAAAGTGAGAGGAAATCTAAGCAGGCCGCTACAAAAGCCGCAAAGCCGGACACCGCTGCTGAAAAGTCAGCCAAGGCTCGTGAGTCCAAGCAGTATCGGGACAAGCATAAGACTGAGCTTAAGACAAAAGCAAAGCAGGCCGAGAAGAAAGCGGCTCCGGCCAAGAAACATGACCTCAATACTGTCGATGGTCTTAAATCGGCCATCTCAGATGTCAAAAAGAGTCTTCATGCGGCTATTGAACGTCAGCGGGCACTAGCTTCTGCACAGCAGAACACCGGCTAACTGGCCGAACCACCAACAGACGGAAGGAAGTGTCAAAATGGGAGCAATCTCCCGGAAGGACCGCGGTGGCGACGCCGGGGAGAATACGGTCGTTATCGACGGAAAGACTTACGTCACTGGCGGCACGCTGATTCACGCTGACGGCGAGAAGATGCGTAAGCCCGATTTCAGTGGCTGGGCGACGAAGGCGGGTATCGAGTGCTCTGACGGGCGCACGATCCTCCCGAACGCTTTCGCCCACCAGGACCAGGTTACCGTCCCCCTGGTGTGGCAGCACGGCCACAAGGAGGCGACCAACGTCCTGGGTCACACTGTGCTGGAGAACCGCGATGAGGGTGTGTACACCTACGGTTACTTCAACGACACCGAGCAGGGCAAGAATGCCAAGGCGCTTGTCAAGCACGGCGACATCACGTACCTCTCGATCTTCGCAAATCAGCTTCAGGAGCGGGCCAAACAGGTCGCTCACGGAATGATTCGCGAGGTCTCTCTGGTCATGGCGGGTGCGAACCCGGGTGCGATCATTGACAACATCGAGATCATGCACGCCGATTCCGGCCAGGTTGTCGAGATCGAGGATGAGGCGGTTATCTACACCGGCCTCGAGCTGGAGCACGGTATCGAGCTGGACGAGACGGAAGAGCCCGCGGACGACGCGGAGCTTGAGCATGTCAACGCTGACGGTGAGCGTACGGTTCAGGACGTCTACGATGAGATGACGCCTGAGCAGCAGGAAGTGGTCCACTACATGGTGGGTGCCGCTATGCAGGAAGTCAAGCACGCCGACGAGCCCTCCGATGAGGAGGAGCCCGCCG